>Ga0187783_10000360_pt1 | contig 33534 bp, 27 predicted proteins | sample 1015_SJ02_MP02_2_FD_132471 | JGI IMG/M metagenome (GOLD analysis project Ga0187783, IMG submission 132471) | Tropical peat soil microbial communities from peatlands in Department of Meta, Colombia - 1015_SJ02_MP02_20_MG | ecosystem: Environmental > Terrestrial > Soil > Wetlands > Peat | place... | reverse complement strand
TGATGAAGTTGATGGCACCGAGAATCGACGAGGCACCGGCAAGATGCAGGGACAGGATGGCGAAGTCGACCGCCGGGCCCGGGTGACCCGAGGTCGACAGCGGAGCGTAGATGGTCCATCCGGCACCCACGCCGTTCGAGCCCGGTTCACCCTCGACGAACATCGAGGTCGCGAGCAGCGCGAACGAGGCAGGCAGCAGCCAAAACGAGATATTGTTCATCCGCGGAAAGGCCATGTCCGGGGCACCGATCATGATCGGCACGAACCAGTTGCCAAAGCCGCCGATCATTGCCGGCATGACCATGAAGAAGATCATGATCAGGCCGTGGCCGGTGGTGAACACGTTGAAAGTGTGAGCGTCGTGGAAGATCTGTAGCCCGGGATCTTGCAGCTCCATGCGCATCGCTACCGACATCGACCCGCCAATCACCCCGGCGATCAGGGCGAACACCAGGTACATCGTCCCGATGTCCTTGTGATTGGTCGAATAGAGATAGCGCCGCCATCCGGTCGGATGGCCGTTGTGGCCGTTGTGGCCGAGGGCTGTCGCGCTGGCTTCCATGCTAGGATCCTTCGCCATGAGCGTTGGTCGGCGCTACCCGCGCGGGTAGCAAGAGTCAGGCCGCTTCACCAGCCCTGCGCGACCGTGGTCGCGCCGATCGGGCCATTGCCGGCAAATTTCTTCTTGGCCTGGTCGAGCCAAGCCGTGAATTCCGCGTCGCTGACCACGTGTACCTCGATGGGCATAAAGGCGTGGTCTCGACCGCACAATTCCGAGCATTGACCATAATAGACGCCTTCGCGGATCGCCTTGAACCAAGTCTCGTTGAGCCGGCCCGGAACGGCATCGACCTTGATGCCGAAGGAGGGCACCGCGAAGGAGTGGATGACGTCGGCGCCGGTGGTCTGAACCCGCACGATCTTATCGACCGGCACCACCATCGCGTTGTCGACCGCAAGCAGACGGGGCTGATCGGGCTTGCGGTCACTGTCCTGGAGCAGCAGCGAATCGAACTCAAAGCCGCCGTTATCCGGATAGCTGTATGTCCAGTACCATTGCTTGCCGGTGGCTTTCACGGTCAGATCGGCCGGCGGGATCGTCTGCTGCTGGTAGAGCAGTCGAATCGAGGGTACCGCGATCGTCCCCAAAATGATGATCGGTACCAGCGTCCAGGCAACCTCCAGGGGCGTCGAGTGGGTGGTCCTCGAAGGCGTCGGGTTGACGCGGGAATTGAACCTCACAATGACCGCCACCAGCAGCGCTAGAACAAAAATCACGATGCCGCTGATGACCCAGAGCAGATAATCATGAAATCCCGCGACGGCATCCATCACCGGCGTGGCGGACCCCTGGAAGCCCAGCTGCCACGGTGACGGTTGCCCGATCCCGGCCAATGCCGGGCCGACCGGCGTCACGATCACCGCGGCCGCCCCGATCAGAGCCGCCGCCAAAATCCACCGCCAAAACCGCTGCATCGTCGCATCACTCCCTGGACGTTCGCGTCCGCCCCAACCACCTCGATGCCACGCGGCCGTCCCAGAAACGTCCGACCACCGAATCGATACATGCAGAAGGTCCCGCGGGGCGTGGCAGACGTCCCGCAGGCGGGTGGTAAGGACGCAGCCTCGGGCCTCTCAAACCATAATTCCGCCCTACTCGCAACGTGCCTTGTCACCGGCCAGCTGCGACATACTGCTTGCTCCGGACCGCTCGTCGCCGGCCCCCTTCGGCGCGGAAATCGGATGGATGACCGCACGATCGCTGCGTCGGGCGGAGGGTGTCGGGCGTCCCGACCACCGAACCGGCTTGCTGGCTTCCTTGACACCATCCTTGACATAGCGGGCGTGCCATGTACCGAGGAAGCCCATCGAGACGGTGCGTCGAGCGGACTTGGGGGGCCCCAGCAATACGGACGCGCGACGCGTCGAGGGACAATCGGGCCGACTCAAAGCGGGGCGCTAGAGGCGAGCGGATGTGGAAAAGGTGCCAAAACCCGCTGCGATGCCGGCTGCGCGTCGCCGGGCGCGCGTTTGTTTTAGTAGTGGGTACGCTCACCTTGGCGCTATCGATCCTGACAGCGCCCGGCAGCAGCTCCCCGGCCGCCGCCCAGGGGACCGTTAAGTCTGTGCATGGCGACTGGCAGATTCGGTGCGATACGCCGCCCGGCGCCCAGGGCGAGCAATGCGCGCTGATCCAGAGCGTGACGGCCGAGGATCGCCCCAATGTCGGGTTGACGGTGATTGTACTCAAGACTGCCGATCAGAAGAATCGATTGATGCGGGTGTTGGCGCCGCTGGGCGTCCTGCTGCCATCGGGACTTGGGCTGAAGATCAATCAGGCCGACATCGGACGTGCGGGTTTTGTGCGCTGTCTGCCGAACGGCTGCGTGGCCGAAGTGGTGATGGATGATGCGCTGCTCAAACAGCTGCGCACCGGGCAGACCGCCACGTTCATCATCTTCCAGACGCCCGAGGAAGGCATCGGCATCCCGATGAGTCTCAAGGGATTCGGCGAGGGGTTCGACAAACTGCCGTGAGGGGCGCGTCCTGCCGCAATCCCCGACCGATTGAGACCGATCACCGCACCACGCCGGACACGCAACAAGGCCGATAGTTGGGCGGCGTCAGTCGCTCCTTAAGAAAGCAGCGCGCGACCGGACCTCCATAGCCGGGACGCCGGTAGGTCCAGGCACGACAGCGAGTTTCCGACTCGCAGGCAGCGATGCAGGCCTTTCCGGTTGGGTCGGGCGGGGTCTCGAAAACCCGATAGTCGCCACCCAGCCGATCGATGGAAAATTCCACCGGGCCCGGCCGAGGCTCGATCACGCCGGCCCCTTTGACGCCTGACATGCAACAAGGGTTTGGGGCCCGCGGCACCACGACATTCTTCAACCAGCAGATGGCACCGACACCAGCGCCGGTCGGATAGGAGAAACTCCAGGCGCGGCAGCGCGAATCATGTTCACAGCGCGTCGCGCAATTGGCTGGATCTCCTGATTGCTCCGAGAAATTGGCATAATCGCCGCCATGGCGATCGTAGCCGATTTGGGCCGGCGCCGACGTCGTCGCGGCCAGAAGCCCCAATCCAGCTAAGCTTGCGAGCACACCGTGATTTCGCATCGCCTTCCGCTCGGATGGTCTAAGCGATTGGGCCGTCCCGCTCCGGTGGCATGTTAGAGAAGCGGACGTAACGACGCGAGGTCAATTGTGGTGTCAACCCCAATGGCGGTAGAGCCCGCGGCCGGCGCAGATGCGCCCGACCCCGATCGCCACGAGCCTATTCGCCTTGTCATATTCGACATGGATGGTGTGCTGTGCGCCTACGATCTGGCGGTCCGCCTTGATCGCCTGGCCGGGTTCACCGGTCGCAGTGCAGGCGAGATTCGTGCGGCAATCTGGGACTCCGGATTTGAAGACGCCTCCGATGTCGGTGCAATAGACGCCGAGAGCTATCTCGCCGGCTTTGCGACTCGCCTTGGTCATCCGCTGACGCTGTCGCAATGGTTGCTGGCCCGTCGCGCAGCGATGACGCCCGATCCGGCGATGTTGTCGCTGGTAGCTGGTCTGCGCGACCGCGTCGCAGTTGCGTTGCTCACCAACAACGGCTTCCTGATCCGCCAGACAATCGATCAACTGTTCCCACAGCTGCCCGAGCTGTTTGGCCCTCGCCTGTTCGTATCCGCCGAGTTCGGCACCAAGAAACCGGATCCGAATATTTACCGGGCGCTGCTGGCGCGGCTGGGCCTGCCCGCCCGTGCCACGTTGATGATCGACGACAAAACACCAAATATCGCCGGCGCCGAGCAGGCCGGTCTGTCCGGTTATTTGTTCGACGGGGCACCGCGATTGAAGGGGTGGCTCGCTCGGCGGGGACTCGTTGGGGATCGGCCCACGTGACGGCCCGCAGAGCCGCATGCCCGCGGCACCCGAAGCCTTCGGTACCGACTCCAGGCAACGACTCACCGTGAGCCCGCGGCTGGTAGAAAATGCGCCCGCCGGTTCAGCCGACGGGCGCAAGTCCGGACGTGAGAGGGGACATCAGAGGTCCGGAAGGCGGCCGACGGGAGAAATCGGCCAGGGCAGAGAAAGCGGCCACAGCCGCGTCGATCAACAGGCCTCGCGCGCCGCCGGACCGGACGAGGGGCGCTTGACCCGTTCGAACAGGCCCGACGGGACGATCGAGGGCGCGACCATCGAGTCGCCGTCCATTCGGCGCGGGCGCCTTTCACGGCCGGCATGGCGCCGCTCACGCACGCGGCTTACCAGAAGGGCGGTCGGATCTCGCCAGAAGGGTCCGGATAGCGCGTCGCGAAGATCACCCCGGGTGAGACCAAGATCGGCGAGCATACGGTCATCGAGACTCGCCAGAACGGCCGCGTCGCGCCGATGTTTCACCATCCGAAGGATCGGGCGGATCAACCCGAGCAGCTGATTGGCGGCGGCCATGAGGCCGGCGCCGATTTTGCTCAATGAGGTCGGACTGTGAACAGATGGCATCGCACTCTCTCGCCATTGCAATGGGCCCCGTCACGCGCCGGCGGCGGATCGAATCCCTGGACGCCAGGAGCTTGCCATTTGGCCATTGATAAATGAAACGAATGTTTTTAATCTCATTGATGAACGACCGTGATGTGACGCCCCCGCCGGCACTCTCATCAGGAGCCGATCCGTGACGATCCTGCTTGACGTCGATCAGCTTCGGACTTTCGTGGCCATTGCCGAGACCGGCAGTTTCACGAAGGCTGCCGAGGTGGTGCACAAGACCCAATCCGCGGTCTCGATGCAGATGAAGCGGTTGGAGGAGCGGCTTGATCGGCCGATCTTTTCCCGTGACGGGCGGGGGTCGAAGCTGACGGAGGATGGCGAGCGCCTGCTCGACTTTGCACGGCGCATCGTCAAGCTCAATCTCGAAGCGGTTGCGGCGTTTTCGGACGCAGCGATGACCGGCCGGGTGCGGCTCGGGGTGCCGGACGACTATGCCGACCGATATCTTCCCGAGATCATGGCTCGATTTTCCAGGGCTTACCCGGGCGTTGAGTTGACCGTTGTGTGCGAGCCGTCGTGCGACCTGATCGAGCGGGTTGACGCCAATGAGCTGGACCTGGCGATTGTGACTCACATGACCGGCAATCGGCCGACCGAGACGTTTCGCCGGGAGCGGCTGCTGTGGGTCAGTTCGAGCCGGCACTCCATCCATCAGGACGCCCGACTGCCTCTCGCGATCAGCCGACCGACCTGCGAGTGGCGGCGCATTGCGATTGAATGTCTGGAAGCGATCGGACGGCCCTACCGGATTCTCTATGCAAGCTCCAATGCGGGAGCGGTCGCCGCGGCAGTCTTGGCCGGCCTCGCGGTTTCGGTTCTGCCGGAATCGGGGCTTCGTCCGGGCATGCGCGTCCTCACCGCGGCGGAGGGATTTCCCGAGCTGCCCTCGTGTCGGATTGGTCTGGTCCGCAACGCCCGCGAGGGGACCGGCCTTGCCGAGGCCCTGGCCGAGCACATCATCTCGTCGCTGGACAATCTTTCAGAAGCGCGCGAAGCCGCGGAGTAGTGTCAAGATTGAGGTGGCGGCATCAACAAAGTTGCGTCGTCACCGCGTCGAGTACGCGCGTCAGATCGCCGGGCGCGAGCTCAATCTGGAGGCCGCGCCGGCCGCCATTGACCAGTACGGTCGCATGTGCGGCAGCCGACGCGTCGAGATAGCAGGCGCAGCGCCGTCGCTGTCCCAGCGGCGAAATCCCGCCAATATGGTAGCCGCTCGCACGCTCGGCGGCCGCTGCCGCGAGCAGCGCTGCGTTCTTGACCCCAGCGGCATCGGCCAGGCGCTTGAGATTCAATTGTCGATCGGACGGGACCAGCGCACACGCAACAACACAACCGGCCATCACCATGAGCGTCTTGAACAGACGGCCAGGTATGACCCCAAGGGCGGCCGCCGCCTGCATGCCGATGCGCTCCGCATCGGGATCGTAGAGGTATTCGTGCAGCCGAAATGCGATGCCCGCGCGTTCAAGCGCCTGCGTGGCCCGCGTGGCTCTGGCCATCAATAGGCATACTGTGAAAAGATCGGCTCGACTGATCCGTGCCACGGCCCATAGAATTTCTCCAGCAACTCCTCGGCCGGCGTGATGCCGCGTTCAACAAAGCTTTCGAGCGGTTTCAGATAGATCGTCTCGTCTTCGTCGCTGTCGAGGCGCCCGCGTCTTGTCAGACCGGCGCGCGCCAATGCCAGACAATCGCGCGCCAACTCGAGCACCCGTCGGCCGCGGATCACCGCCTTGAACCCGAGCTTAGGGACGTCATCGCGCAGCTTCTGGCGCTCCTCGGCCGACCACGGCCGAACGAGATCCCAGGCCGCGTCGAGCGCATCGTCATCGTAGAGCAGCCCGACCCACAGGGCCGCCAGCGCGGGCACCCGCTGCCACGGCCCGGCGTCCGCGCCGCGCATTTCCAAGAAGCGTTTCAGTCGAACTTCGGGAAAGATCGTGGTCAGATGGTTGGCCCAGTCAGAGAGTGTTGCGCGCTCGCCTGGCAGTGCGCTCAGCCGGCCGGCCAGGAGATCGCGAAAGGATTGACCTGCGACGTCGATGTAGGCGTCGCCGCGCTTGACGAAATACATCGGCACATCGAGCGCGTAATCGACCCAGCGCTCGAAGCCCATGCCGGGTTCGAAGGCGAAGGGCAGCATTCCGGTCCGGTCCGGATCGGTGTCACGCCAGATTTCCGAACGATAGGACAAAAAGCCATTCGGCTTACCCTCGGTGAAAGGAGAATTGGCAAACAGCGCAGTTGCGACCGGCTGTAGCGCCAGCCCGACCCGCAGTTTTTTCACCATGTCGGCTTCGGACGAGAAATCCAGATTGGCCTGAACCGTGCAGGTTCGATACATCATGTCGAGGCCATGGCAGCCGACCTTGGGCATGTAGGAGGTCATAATCCGATACCGCCCCTTGGGCATGCTTGCGACCTCTGCGCGCGTCCATTTGGGATTCATGCCGAGCCCGAGAAAACCGATTCCAAGCGGTGTCGCGACTTCGCGCAGTTGGGCGAGATGGGACTGCAGTTCGGCAGATGTCTGATGCACCGTTTCGAGGGGGGCTCCTGACAGTTCGAACTGTCCGCCCGGCTCCAGGGATATGGCACCGCCGCCGGTCACATCGAGCAGTCCGATGATGTTTGGGCCCTCGGTGATTGGTTCCCAGCCCAGCAGCATCTGCATTCCTTCGAGCAGCGCTCGAATGCTGCGCCGGCCCGCATAGGGCAGCGGTTCGTGGCGACTCAACGTGAAGGCAAATTTTTCGTGCTCGGTGCCGACGCGGAATCTCGATCTGGGCTTGATGCCCCGTTCGAGCCAGGCGACGAGTTCGTCGCGCGTCTCGATCGGCGTCTGGTCGATCTGGTCGCGGGCCATGCGGAGAAGAGTCCGTCGCCAAGCAGGGCCGCGACCTTACACGTCGTCACGGCGAAAGAGCAATGACCCGGGTCCCGGTGCGGGCGCAAGCACAAGCCGTGCGGTCGAAAGCAGTAGCATCCACGGGGCAGACTCAAACGCGGGACTTCTCCCCACGTGACGGCTCCCGCGCGACGCAGCAAGCGCCGACGGCCTCGCGGATATAGGCAAGGGTGAGGCACGCGCAAGTGCCGACCGGGCATCGCGGCGAACCGTGACAACCCGTCCGCACGGCCCGCGAACGCGCCCGTCGGGGCACTTGGACGCGCACAGCCATGGCGGGCCGAGTCTCGCCCCGGAGCGGATTCCCGCGCCGCTCACCGGCTGGACGTCGCCGATCCGGCAACCGATCGACTTCAGGCGGCTGCCCGGGTCCGGCCCGGCGCAAAGCGGTGGTAGAACGACTCGTTCTCGGCCGCCAGATCGATCAACAGCTTCGCCGGCCTGAAGCGGGCGCCGTGCTTGGCTTCGAGAAACCTACACAGTTCGACGAAGCGACCGACCCCCATCCGATCGATCCACGAGAGCGGGCCGCCGGTGAAGGGCGCAAATCCAAAGCCAAGAATGGCCCCGACGTCGGCCTCGCGAACGTCGGTGAGCACGTTCTCCTCGAAACAGCGCGCTGTTTCCAGCGCCTGGATCGCCAGGAAACGCTGTTTGAGCTCGTCTATACTGATCTCATCGGGGTCGAGCCTGACGGATTGCAATTCGACCAATCCGGGCCACAGGCGCTTGGGTGCCTTGTCCGGGTACTCGTAGAAGCCCTTGCCGTTCTTGCGGCCGAACCGGCCGCGCTTTTCCACCATTTCCTCGAGCAGGGCCTTCTGGCGGATGTCGATCGCCTCAGGACCCAGATCAGCCTCTGTGGCCTTGAGGATCTTCCAGGCAAGATCGACAGCCACCTCGTCGTTGAGCGACAAGGGGCCGACCGGCATCCCGGCCATTCGCGCGACATTCTCGATCATCGGCGGCGGCACCCCCTCGGTGAGCATCAGATGACCTTCGCGAATATAGGTGCCGACCACGCGCGAGGTGAAAAATCCGCGCGAGTCATTGACGACGATCGGCGTCTTGCGGATGGCGCGAACGTAATCCAGGGCCATCGCCAAGGCCTCGTCGCCGGTCTTTTGCCCGAGAATGATCTCGACCAGCATCATCTTCTCGACCGGCGAGAAAAAGTGCAGACCGATGAATTGCGTCGGTCGGCGCGACTCGGCGGCGAGCGATGTGATCGGCAGCGTCGACGTGTTGGATGCGAATATGGCTTTGTCGCCGATGACACTTTCGGCCCGCGCGATTGTCTCGCTTTTGACTTTCCGGTCTTCGAACACGGCCTCGATGATGAGATCGCAGGCGGCGAGGTCACCGTAATCGGCGGTCGGCTTGATGCGGGCGAGCAACGCCTCACGATCGGTCGCACTCGCCCGGCCCTTATTGATCTGATCGGTCATCAGCTTCTGGGAATAAGCCTTGCCCTTCTCGGCCGTTTCCCGATCGCGATCGATCAGCACGACCTCGAGGCCAGCCTGGGCGGTCACATAGGCGATGCCCGCGCCCATGAATCCAGCCCCGATGATGCCGACCGTGGTGAGCTTTGCGCGATGCACCTGAGCGGGTCGGCGTGCGCCTTTGTTCAAATCCTGCATGGAGACGAACAGGGTGCGGATCATCGCGGCTGCTTCGGGAGAGCGCAGAATTTTGGCGAACCAGCGCGACTCAACCCGCAAGGCGGTGTCGATCGGCAACTGCAGACCTTCATAGACACATTGCAGAATGGCGCGGGCGGCCGGGTAATTGTCATAGGTCTCGCGACGGTAGATGGCGTTGGCGGCCGGGAAGGTCATCATGCCGGCTTTGGAATAAACCGGCCCGCCGGGCAGGCGGAAGCCGTCGACGTCCCATGGCGCCTTCGCCTTGCCGCCGGCCTTGATCCACTGTTTGGCCGCCTTGATAAGATCGCCTGCCGGGACGATGGCGTCGATCAGCTTCATCGACTTGGCGCGATCGAGCCGCAGCTGGTCGCCCTTGAGCAGCATCGGCAGGGCATCAGCCGGCGCCGCGAGGCGGGCGACGCGCTGCGTCCCGCCCGCTCCTGGAAACAGTCCGACCTTGATCTCTGGCAGACCGACCCGCGTCTTTGGATTGTCGGCGGCCACGCGATGATGACAGGCCAGACAAAGTTCGAACCCGCCACCCAGCGCCGTTCCGTTGACGGCGGCCACAAAGGGCTTCCCGCAGGTCTCGATACGGCGATAGAGCTGCGAAAGCCTGCGGCTCTCTTCGAACAGACGGGAGGCCGCAGCCTCTTCGCCCTGGGTCTTGACCAATTCCGCATAGGTGCGTGATAGCGTCTGGAGCAATGTGAGATCGGCACCGGCACAAAAGGTATCCTTGGCCGAGGTCACCACGGCGCCCTTGACGGCGGCGTCAGCTGCAATCTTCTCGACGATGGCTGCAAGTTCCTCGATGACTTTGACGTCGATGATGTTCATCGAGCGGTTCGGCACATCCCAGGTCACGACTGCAATGCCGTCATCATCGACGTCCAAACCAAAATTTGTGAAGGCCATGGTGCAAATCCTTCCTGTCGATCTGCTCAAATCTGCCCTTGAGGACCGCGTCCTTGGGCACCGGGTTGGTTCGCTTGGCGCGGCCGATCGGCGCTGGTGTGCAGTGTCGGCTAGACGCGTTCGATGATGGTCGCTGTCCCCATGCCGGCGCCGATGCACAAGGTCACCAGCGCGGTGGACAGATTGCGGCGCTCGAGTTCGTCGAGCACCGTTCCGAGAATCATTGCGCCGGTCGCGCCGAGCGGATGGCCCATCGCGATGGCCCCGCCGTTGACATTGACCTTGTCGGCGGAGAGATCGAAGGCCTGCATGAAGCGCAGCACCACCGAAGCAAACGCCTCGTTGATTTCGATCAAGTCGATATCGTCGAGCGACATGCCGGCTTTCTTCAAGACCTTGCGGGTGACGTCGATAGGACCGGTGAGCATCATGGCCGGTTCGGAGCCGACATTGGCGAACGCCTTGATACGCGCTCGCGCGGTCCATCCCGCGGCGTTGCCCGCCGTCTTGCTGCCAATGAGCACCGCGGCAGCACCGTCAACGATGCCGGACGAATTGCCGGCATGGTGGACGTGATTGATGGCTTCAAGTTCCGGATGGGCCTGAATCGCCACCGCGTCGAATCCGGCAACCTCGCCCATCTGGACGAAGGACGGTTGTAATTGAGCGAGCGACTGCATGGTGGTGGTCGGCCGCATGTGTTCGTCCCGCGCCAGAATCGTCAGTCCGTTGACGTCTTTGACCGGCATGACCGATTTATTGAACCGGCCCTCAGACCAGGCTGTGGCTGCGCGCTTCTGGCTCTCGACCGCGTACGCGTCAACATCGTCGCGGGAGAACCCGTAGCGTGTCGCAATGAGGTCTGCCGAGACGCCCTGCGGCATGAAGTAGGAAGGTACGGCAATCGACGGATCCATGGGCCAGGCGCCCCCCGAGGCGCCGATCCCGACCCGGCTCATCGATTCAACGCCGCCCCCGATTGCGACCTCATGCTGGCCGGACATGATCTCGGCCGACGCAAAGTTGATGGCGTCGAGACCGGAGGCGCAAAACCGATTGATCTGAACGCCCGGCACGGCCTGGCCATAGCCAGCGCTGAGCGCCGCGGCGCGCGCAATATCGCCGCCGGCTTCGCCGACCGGATCGACGCAGCCGAGCACCACATCATCGACCAGATTGGTATCGAGCTGGTTGCGCTCCTTGATGGCAGTCAGCGCCTGGGTGGCCAGATTGAGCGCGGTGACTTCGTGCAAGGAGCCGTCGGCCTTGCCGCGTCCGCGCGGCGTGCGCACGTGATCGTAGATGAAGGCGTCGGTCATGGGGTCTCCTCCTCAAGCGTCGCAAGTGATCGTGTTGTGATCGTCGCTTGACGTTACAGGCTGCGGGCGATCAGCAGTTTCATGATCTCGTTGGTACCGGCATAAATACGCAGCACCCTGGCGTCGCGGTACATCCGCGAGATCGGATATTCCTCCATGTAGCCGTAGCCGCCGAACAGCTGCAGGCAACGATCGATGATGCGGCCCTGAAGGTCGGTCAGCCAGTATTTGGCCATCGAGGCGGTCGTAGAGTCGAGCCCCCCGTCCAGGTGCAGCCCGATACAATGATTAAGGAACACCTTGGCGACTGTTGCCTCGGTCTTGCATTCGGCCAGCACGAACTGTGTATTCTGGAACTCGATGACTGGCTTACCGAATGCCTGGCGCTGCTTGACGTAATCGATCGTCAGCGCGAGCGCCCGCTCGATCATGGCAACGGCGTGGACGGCGACGATCAATCGCTCCTGCGGCAATTCGGTCATCAGCTGAGCAAATCCGGCGCCCTCTTCGGGGCCCAGCAGACTTTCGGCCGGCAATGTGACGTCCTCAAAGAACAACTCGGAGGTGTCGGCGGCGTCGAGCCCGAGTTTCTTGAGCTTGCGGCCGCGGCGGAAGCCTTCGGCCGCGTCGGTCTCCACCACGAACAGAGAAACGCCCCTGGCACCGGCTCCGGCATCGGTCTTGGCCACCACGATAATAAGGTTGGCGTGCTGACCGTTGGTGATGAAGGTCTTCGACCCGCTGAGCACATATCCATTGCCGGCGCGACGCGCGCTCGCGCGCACGCTCTGCAGATCCGAGCCGGTTCCGGGCTCGGTCATGGCGATGGCGCCGACCAAATCGCCCGTGGCGAGCCCGGGCAACCATCGTCGTTTTTGTTCTTCGGTGCCGTAGTGCAGGATATAGGGGGCGACGATCCCGGAGTGCAGCGGCGCGCCGAACGAATCAAAACCGCACAGGCTCAATTGTCGATCGATGACCGCCTCGTGCGCGAAACTGCCACCAGCTCCGCCATATTCCTCCGGCATCGACGCACACAACAGGCCGGCCTTGCCGAAGGTCTGCCAGACTGAGCGGTCATAACCGCCCTGCTCATGCCAGCGGTCGAGCTGTGGCACGAATTGCGCGGCGATGAAACGCCCGGCCTGTTCCTCGAGCAACACAACGTCCTCGGTCACCCAGGCCGGACGCGGCACGTCGAGAACATCGATACCGGTAGTCATGCGGTTTTCCTGCTGCCGGGGCTGACCATCTCAGAACGCTTCCGCCGGCAACTCCATCATGCTCCCAGCCCCGGACTTGATTCGGGCGAGCTGAGCAGCCGTTTCCGGCAGCAAACGTTCCATGAAGAAGCGGGCAGTCACGAGCTTGGCGCCCAGGCGTGGGGCGGCGCCATCCGCGCCCACCGCCAGCCGCTCCCGCGCCGCGACGACGATCCGGCACCACATATAGGCGAGCGCCACCAAGCCGAACAGATGCAGATAATCGGTCGAACCGGCGCCGGCATTATCGGGCCGTGCCGGCGCGTTCTGCATGAACCACACAGTGGCTTGCCGCAGATGACCGAGTGCTTCGGCGAGGGGACCGACAAACGGCTTAAGCGCCTCGTCGCCGGCATGGTCCTTGAGATGCGCCTCGACCTCGGCGAAGAACGCCATCACCGCACGTCCGCCATCCTTGCCGAGCTTGCGGCCGACCAGATCCAACGCCTGGATGCCGTTGGCACCCTCGTAGATCATGGTGATGCGCGCATCGCGGACGAATTGTTCCATCCCGGATTCGGTTATGTAGCCGTGCCCTCCATAAATCTGCTGGGCCATGACGGCGTTGTTGAAACCCTGATCGGTCAGCATAGCCTTGATGATCGGGGTCACCAGGCCCATGTGGTCGTCGGCGGCCTGGCGCGCTTTCGTCTCATCGCCCCGGTGGACGATATCGCTCTGCAGCGCTGTCCACAGCACGAGCGCCCGCGCCGCCTCGTTGAAGGCCTTGACGGTCATGAGAATGCGACGCACGTCCGGGTGGACGATGATCGGGTCGGCCGGCTTGTCGGGGAATTTGGGGCCGCTCAAGGCGCGGCCTTGCAGGCGCTCCTTGGCGTAGGCTGCCGCGTTTTGGTAGGCCACTTCTGACAGCGCCAAGCCCTGCACGCCGACGCCCAGCCGGGCTTCGTTCATCATCGTAAACATGGCTTGCAGACCGCGATTGGGCTCTCCCACCAACCAGCCGACGGCCCCGTCATAATTCATCACACAGGTAGAGTTGCCGTGGATACCCATCTTCTCTTCGATCGATCCGCACGAGAGATCGTTGCGCTTCCCAAGCGTGCCATCCGCGTTGGGCAAGATCTTAGGAGCGACGAACAGTGAGATCCCTTTGATGCCCTGCGGGGCGCCCTCGATGCGGGCCAAGACCAGGTGCACGATGTTTTCCGCAAGATCATGTTCACCCGCCGAGATGAAAATCTTGGTGCCGGTAATGCGATAGCTGCCGTCGGGTTGCGGCACGGCCCGCGTACGCAGCAGACCGAGATCGGTGCCGCAATGCGGCTCGGTCAAATTCATGGTCCCGGTCCAGTGGCCCGCCATCATGGGCGGCAGATAGGTGGCCTTCTGCTCGGCCGAACCATGGGCGTAGATGGCTGCCGCCGCGCCTTGGCTCAGGCCGTAGTACATCGCAAAGGCTACGTTGGCGGAGGCGAGAAATTCGCCGACGGCTTGGTTCACGAAGGTCGGCAGTCCCTGCCCGCCAAATTCGGTGGGGCCTGACATCCCGATCCAGCCGCCCTCCACGAGCTGCCGATAGGCGTCTTTGAATCCTTCCGGGGTCGTTACACTGCCATCCTCGTGGCGTCGGCACCCTTGCTGGTCGCCGACGCGGTTGAGAGGGGTCAGGACCTGCTCACAAAACTTGGCAGCCTCGCCGAGAACCGCCTCAACCAGATCCAAGGGGGCATCGGCGAATCCCGGCAGGTTGTCGTACCGCTCGATGTGGAACACGTCCCGCAATAGAAACAACACCTCATCGACGGGTGCTTTGTAGCTCGGCATGCGCTCCTCCTCGGCCGGACGGCAATGCTTGCGGGCCTGATCTGCAGGCCCAATCTCACGGACGCTTGCGCCCGCTATGGCTTCTGGTCGCGGCCCCAGGGCGGCGACAGGCGGGTACTGACTTGGGCTTCGAAGGCGGCGCTCCCCGCTCAGCCAGCATGGCCTCGACGGCCTCACTGCCGCGCGTAAGCTCGGCAATCGCATGGTCGATATCGACCCGCTGGCGTTCGAGCCGCGCGATACGCTCACGGAACTTGCCAAGTGCGACGCGCAGCTGCGTGACCCGACCGTCGCCGAGATCATAAAGGTCCAGCATCTCGCGGACCTCCTCCAGAGAAAAGCCGACGCTCTTCCCCATCAGGACGTATTTCAGGCGGGCGCGGTCGCGCCGGCTGTAGAGGCGATCGAGGCCACGGCGCACCGGGTCGAGCAGCCCTTTCTCCTCGTAGAAGCGCAGCGTTCGCGCCGTGACCCCGAATTCCTTGGTCAGATCGCGAATCGTGAAGGTGTCGGCTTGTGCGGTTTCTCCGGATTCTGCCACGAGATCGCCCAACCCTCGGGCCGGTTGGGTCCTACGCAATCCACGATCGGACTGAACGAGATCCGCCATCTCGACACTCCTGCCATCGAGCCGAGTCGATGGTGCGCTAGCTGCAACTCTCGCTCGACAGATCCACGCGGGGATCGGCGAGCCCGCGGGCCATGTTCATATCACCAGTTTACGTAAACGTAAAGGCCTTCTCGACCCCTACCAGCGCGGTTGCCAGCCGAGGCCGACCGGCAGATCCAGCGGTTTCCTCCTGAATGAGCGAACGCGACGCGGTCGCCCGCGCACGGCGTCGAAGAGGCACCACCAGTGCCAAGTCACCGCACTGCCACGGCCAAGCGCCGAGAGGCCAACGTCATGTTCGGCCAACCATTTGCTGGCCGTTCGGAGCGGACGCGCCGTTCAAGGATCGGTTGAAACCATTGCGCAGACCGGACGTCATGCTTCTCCTGCAAATTCGTTGCATATTCTTCAACGTCGCCACGGCCCGCGGCCACGCGATGAGGCCGTGCGTGTTTTTCGAAGGTCGCAACGGCATCGCAGCCCGTTACCAAAGCGCGTATCAAAAACCGCTGTCTCTTTTTGAGTTTCGTGTGCGGAGGTAGGCGCCGCACGACCTCAGGTGCCGCCTGGTCGAAGGGCAGCGGCCTCCTGCGAGATTTGATTGTTGGGCTTGAAGTGTTGGTCGCCCCGGCAAAAGCCGCAATGGCCGACGCTGCGCTCTATTGGCATGTTCGACGCAAGCGACAACTTCGCGAAGGCCGCAACGCGGCGCAGCGGCGCAATTCTGTTGGCACTGCGAGGCTCTAATTTGCTGTCATGTTAACGGGTTGTTTACCCTAGACAGGAAGAGTCAGACGTGACGATGACCCGCTCGCGGAGGCCCTTGCTCATCGGGACCGCGGCGGCTCCATCATGAGTCTTGCAAGCTGGTCGGTATCGATGCCGTGACACGCATGATCTCGGGCACGCCCGTGCAGGAGACAGAGGTGCCGTTGCAAATCAGCGAGGCCGCAGGAGAAACGGCCCGGCGCGCCGCTATGCCGCTCGATCAGTGGCTCGATTCGGTGAGCGTCGACACAGCGGCCGATGCCGGCATGGCTTCCGTGACGACGCGGCAACCAGGGCAAGATCCCGGCGACTGCGACGGCGATCCGCTCGACAGCTTGACTGCGAGGCTTGAACGATTGGCCGGTCGCCGGGCAGATCCCCCTCCGCCGCCCACCTCACCGGCGGCTGCGAGCGCCTCAGGCGGCGACATCGATGCCTCGATGCGAGCCATGGAATTGCGGCTTGCCGCCCTCGCGATCGATCGGACCGAAGTCGATCGCCGCGAAGGACCTCAGCGGCTCAGCGAGGCCCTCACCCGACTGAATGCGCGATTGGATAGACTCATCGCCGCTGCACCCCGTCCGGCCAGCGGGGACCATCCGACCTCACGTGCCGAGGCCGGGCCGGCGGCGATCCCAGCCACACCGGCACCGAAGCTGGAGGTCGAGTCGGACCTCGCCAGGACCCAGATCGCGGGCGGCGGGCCGGTAGACCACCCACGCGCCGAAGCCGGCCTCGATGACGACCAGTCGCACAATCCTCATGCGCCGTCTGGCGGGGCCGGCGCGACATCCGATCTCGCCGACTTCGAGCGTCAGTTGCGGCATATCACCGAGGAAATCGAATTGCTGCGCCAGTCCCCCGCCATCGAGCAGGCGGTTGCCGGACTGCGGAGCGATCTGGCCGCTGTAGACCGTCACATCACCGAAGCGGTGCCGCAGCGCGTCCTCGCCGCGTTGCAGGAGGAGTTGCACGGGCTCAGCGAGCGCATCGACCTTGTCAATCAACGGGCTCCCGACGCGACAGTGCTGTCGGCCTTGCAGCACGGTTTCTTGGAACTGCGAGCTGCGCTCGGCCCTGCCGACGGCATGTCGGATCTGCACAGGCAATTCAAGGCGCTGTCCGACAAGCTTGAGATCCTCGGGCCCAACAGACTCGACGACGAGACCATCGAACAGTTTCGCGCGGCCATTGCCGAACTGCGAGACATCGCGGCACCTCTGGCGTCCACGCTCGCGTCCAACCTAGCAACCACTCTGGCGTCAAACGAAAAGATCACGGCGCTGGCGACGGATATCGCATCGATCGACGCCAAGCTTCAGGCCGCCATCAGTTCCGGCGATGCAGGTACCTTCCAGGGCTTGGCGGAGCGGATCGACCAGCTGGGCGAGCGGCTTGATTCTCGTCTTGAGACCCGCTTGGCGCCAGCGCCCCACCTTGAAGCGTTGATTGAGAATTTGACTGAAAAGATCGAATCGCTGCACCTGTCCGGTGGCAAGCTCGACACGCTGCACCACGCCCGAGAGCAAATAGACCGATTGATCGAGAAGCTCGATTTGTCCCAATCGCAGTTTGGCCCGTTGGGAAAACTCGAGCGCGCCATCAGCGAATTGACGCTCCAGGTGAAGGAGGCGCGTGCCGGGGCCATCGAGGCCGTCGAGCGCACTGCGCGGGCCGTCGCCCAGGAGATGGCGGAATCGACCGGCCCCGGCAACGACGTCGATGAGCTCAAGCTCAACCTGTTCGAACTGCGCGAAACACAAGCCGGAATCGACCGTCGGACCCAGGAGACGCTTGACGCCTTCCATCGCACGCTGGAGCGATTGGTCGATCGACTGGCGTTGATCGAAACCGAACGTCAGGTCGAAACGCCCGCGCAGACGGATTCCGCCGGCACCATCACCCCTCCGAATGTGGGTCGATCCGCCGGCCCGGCGCCCTCGACGTGGATCGGTGTCCCCGAGCGCCAACCATTCTCACCGTCTTTTTCAACAAACCCCTCGACCGCACCTGGCGCCGGGATGCCGCCGCGCCCGGCCACCGAACGACCGTCCATCGGCGAAGCCGGGCCGGCCGCGAGTGCGGTTCCGGCTGGCAAGGCGCATTTCATCGCCGCTGCGCGGCGCGCCGCACAAGCAGCCGCCGCCGACACTTCGACTGCGGAGCCTGCCAGTACTCCCCCGAGGTCGCGTGTGTCGTTCGCTCCATTCAGCGCCGCGCTACTGCGCCACCGACGGGCGCTGATGATCGGCGTCGGTGCTTTCGTGCTGATGGTTGGATCCGCCGAGATTGTCATCAATGCTCTGGATGGGAGTGATCAGGCCGTCGCGCCGCTCTCACGTCCTGCCATCGGTGAACCGGTCGGGGCCATGCCTGAGACGTCCCCCGCACCCGGGACGGTCGGCAGACCAGCCGCCCCGAAGACCAACGATTCCCCGCGGCTCCCGCCCGCACCCGCGTCCGGTCGTCGGACCGACGACACGTCGGTGATTACGGCAGCGGCAGTGCCGGCTGGCCCCTCGCAGTCGCAGTCGAGCGGGACGACAGCGGTCACTCTGACACCGGCTTTGACGACACCCCCCGCCGACTTGGAGACAGCCGGCTCATTTGCGCAATCCCGGGCCACGAACTCGGTCACACCGCCCCTGTTCGCGCCCATGGACCAAGTAATGGGAACGTCGACGCCCCCGACATCGGGCTCCGAGGTCGACATGCAGACCGATTTGGGTCCGCGGTCGACCGGGAGTTCAGTGCTGCGGGCCGCGGCGCTGGCGGGCAACGCGGCCGCCGAATACGAAATGGGGATGCGTTACGTCGAAGGGCGTGGGGTAGCACAAAGCTTCGCCGAGGCAGCTCGCTGGCTTGAACGCGCGGCCACGAAGGGGGTGACGCCGGCTCAGTATCGGCTCGCTGGCCTTTATGAGAAAGGACGCGGCGTGAAGAAGGATCTGGAGGCCGCCCGACGCCTCTACACGGCTGCGGCCGAGCGCGGACACGGCAAGGCGATGCACAATCTGGCAGTCCTGTATGCCGAGGGCATTGACGGTAAGCCTGACTACATCATGGCGTCGCAATGGTTCAGGAAGGCCGCTGACCGCGGCGTAGCCGACAGCCAATATAACCTCGGTATTCTTTGCGCGCGCGGCATCGGGGTCGAACAGAATCTGGTCGAATCCTACAAGTGGTTCGCGCTTGCAGCCAATCAGGGCGACCGCGACGCTGCCGCCAAGCGAGACGACATCGCCGGCCGGCTCGATACCGTTTCGCTCAACTTGGCCCGCCTGGCGGTACAGAACTGGAAGGCCAATCCCCAGGCCGATGATGTCACGACCGTTAGGCCTCCGCCCGGCGGCTGGGATCATCCGGTCGCCGCGGGGCCCCCGCGTCCGAAGGCGCCCGCTGTTCCGCCGCGCCAGACCGAGGCCGGCGCTTTATGACGCGCCGGCGCATCCAATGACTGTTGCGGCGTAAGATTCGCGGTTGCATCGAGCGCCCGGTGGAGGCATGACGGCGGCGTAACGCTGCCAGATGGATGCCCGGCCATCGAACCATTGCGTTCGGGACCAAACTGCCCGAGCGAACGCGCCGTAATGTCGGGACGTCCAATTCGGCGCCGCAATCCACGCGTGTGGGTGCGCGGATTTCTCCGGAAAGGCTGCGGATCTTGCGATCCACGGCCCTCGGCCCCTCGAACCGACCGTTTACGCCCGTGCAAATCTATCTCCCGATCGCCGAATTGCCGGTCAACATCTTTCTGCTGCTCTTCATGGGAATTGCAGTCGGTTTCATTTCGGGCATGTTTGGAATCGGCGGCGGCTTCCTGATGACGCCGCTGCTGATATTCATCGGCATCTCTCCGGCAGTGGCTGTGGCCAGCGTCGCCAGCCATATTGCGGCCTCGTCCTTCTCAGGCGTGATCGCCTATTGGCGCAGACGTGCGCTCGACTTTGCCCTGGCGCTGATGCTGCTGGCCGGCGGCATCATTGGCACTACCGCGGGTGTGTGGCTGTTCTCGATGCTGCGCTCGGTCGGGCAACTCGACCTGACCATTGGTCTGTCCTATGTGACGCTGCTCGGTATCGTTGGCGCAATGATGATCTTCGAAAGCCTCCGCGCCATCGCTCGCGCCAAGCAGGGCAAACCCACAGAGATCCGTCGCCCCGGCAGCCACCTGTGGATTCACGGACTGCCATTCAAGATCCGCTTCAAGCAGTCGAAGATCTACGTCTCCGCCATTCCGATCTGGGTGATCGGCTTCATCATCGGATTCATCGGCGCCATCATGGGCATTGGCGGCGGATTTCTGCTGGTACCGGCCCTGATCTATCTAATGCGGGTGCCGACCGGCGTCGTGATCGGTACGTCGATGATCATCACGCTGGTGACCATGGCGGCGGCGACCATCATGCACGCCGCCACCAACCATCTGGTTGATGCGGTACTTGCCCTGGTGCTCATGGTGGGGGGCGTGATCGGCGCTCAATTCGGTGCTCGCGCGGGCCAGCGCATTCGCGGCGAACAATTGCGGCTACTGCTCGGCATCCTGGTCCTGCTGGTGGGTCTGCGGTTCGCCTACGATCTTGTTGTTCGGCCCGAGGATCTGTTCTCGGTGCGCGCCGGTGAGGAGACGCTTTAGCGCCTGCTGCGCAAAGGACAGGATTTCCGTCTCAAACATTGAATCCGGGAGACCCATTGATGTCGATACGCGCCGGCGCCTCCCGTAAGGCCACGCCAATCACCGGCGCTGGTCGGGTCTTCGCCCGGGGCGCCCCCAAAGCTTGCCAGTTCGAGCCGAACCTCGGCCACGGGGATATCTGATGCGCCAGCGCGTTCCGATGGCGCTCGTCATCTCGTTGTGGGCTCTGACGGCGAGCACAACCACCAGTCGTGCCGAGCATCTCGTTGTCTCCCTGTCGACGCACAGGGTGCTGATCAACTCGAGTTTCACCGGCGCCGAGCTGGTGTTGTTCGGATCAGTAGAGCGCGACGGCGGAACCGTCTCGCGACGCGGTGGCTACGATATCGTCGTTACCGTGAAGGGCCCGCCGGAGACCGCGGTGACGCGCCGCAAGGATCGGGTGCTTGGCATCTGGGTCAATGTAGAGTCGCGGACATTTGCTGACGCGCCGACTTATTTGGCCGTTCTAGCCAACCGGCCCGTCCAGGAGATCGGGCCGCCTGATGTGTTACGCCGCCAGCACATCGGGCTCGCCGATGCACTGCTTCCACAGGTGATCCCCGGCGACATCGCCGAGGTTGGCCCCGGGGATGCGTTCCGCGCCGCCTTCATCCGGCTCAATACCGAACGCGGGCTCTACCGGGAGGAGGAAAACAGCGTCTCCTTTCTGACGCCCAACCTTTTCCAGGCCAGCATCCAGCTTCCGGCCAGCGTCCCAATTGGCAACTATGAGGTGGATGTCAAATTATTTGCCGATGGCGCGTTGCTGTCGCGGCAGAGCTCGACGATCGACGTCGTGCGGGTAGGTTTCGAACAATTCGTTGCCGGAGCGGCCCGCGATCATGGCACGGTCTATGGGTTCACGACGGCGATGCTCGCCCTCCTTACCGGCTGGCTGGCATCCGTGGTGTTCCGCCGGGACTAGCCGCGGGAAGGGCGCCGGATTCCCTTGCTCGAGCCCGCCCCTCGGGTGCCACGGCCGCGCCATCAAGGATGGCCGGTGATGACGAGAAATCCCGGCACCGCAGCCCCGCCCTCCATCCGGGTCGAGACGCGCTCAAAGCCGACAGCGCTCAGTCCGGCGCGCAGGATAGCGCCACGAACATGACTCTCTCCGTGGGCATAGCGCAGATGCCCCGTGAGTTCGACATCCCCGATTTGATCGTCGGCGGCATGGTCACCGCCGGCGCGGCTTTCAATCGTGAAAGCAAAAAGTCCGGATCGATCGAGTATTCGGGCCGCCGCCGATATGACCGGTTCCAGGTCGGCGATGTAAACCAGGACGTCCACCGCGACGATAAGATCGTAGGGTGCCTCATGAGGCCGTTCGAGGAAGGCCCGCAATTCTCCGATTTCGAGATCGTCGTAGACGCCGCGCGCTCGCGCAAGTTCGATCATTCGTTCCGACAACTCGATCCCGACGAGGTGCCCGGCAAGCGGACGAAGCGCGGCACCGGCGAGCCCGGTACCGCAGCCGAGATCGAGCACACGAGCAAAGTGCGGCGCACGATCTCGCTGCGCGCAAACGTGTCTGATCGCATCACGCATCAGTTCGGGTCCGCGATACGCCAGATTGTCAACGAGCGCTGTGTCGAAGCGCGAAGCATATTGATCGAATAGCGTACGGACATAGGCCGGAGACATCGCACCAAAGATCGGCGCCGCGTCGAGTCTGGCCAGCCAGAGCGCCGCGCCGTGCCGATCGTCCGGATCCTCCCGGCGGGCAGCCCGAAACGCCTCAATCGCTCCAGCCCCGTGGTCCATGGCAAGGCGGACCTGCCCGAGCAGGAACCAAGCCGCCGCAAATCCCGGCGCCCGTTCGACAACCTGTTGAAGGAGATCAGCCGCCGCGAAGGCGTCGCCCCGCGCGTGTAGCTGTCGCGCCATCTCGAATCGACGGTCTGTCAGAACGTCGCCAGAGGTCTCAAACAACGCTCGCGCCATCTCGCTTCCGCCCGACCTCTTCTTGACCGAGCCAGCCGACCGAGCGGACATCCAGCCCGACTCCGGCCTGCGGTTTCAGCGGCCGCGCAACTGCTCGTCCTGCCTTCGAGCACGGACCGGCCTGACCATGCCGGCTTAGATACGCCGGCAAGAAATCGATGTCATGGTCTGCTTCGGGTCAGCGCCACTCAATCGAGCACAGGCAATCGGGCAAGGCGATACTTAGATTACGGCCGTTGGCGGCGTAGCGCCAACGCAAGGCTTGCTGGAGCGCGGGGCGCGCGAGCATCGGTGCCGCCTGTCCAGTCGCGGACTCCACGGTAATCGAGGTCCAGCTGCGGATGCGCCCGGAACAATTGCTTTGTGCGACCCCGGTGGGTTTGTATTGCGCGCGCGGCCGCTTTCACATTGATCCGCTGCAGCCGGTTGAACGTGCCCTCATTACCCACGCCCACGCCGATCATGCTCGACCCGGTCACACCGAGGTCATGGCCACCGCCCAGACCCTCGCCTTGATGCGGATTCGCTACGGCGACAACTTTGCGCACACCAGCCAATCGATCGCTTACGGGGAAACAGTATGGCTTGACGGCGTCGGGGTGACGTTTCATCCGGCCGGCCATGTGCTCGGCTCGGCGCAAATTCTCGTCCAACACGGCGGATTGCGAATGGTGGCGTCGGGTGACTACAAAAACGTCCGTGATCCAACCTGCGTACCCTTCGAGCTTGTTCGCTGCGACGTATTCATCACAGAGGCGACCTTCGGCCTGCCGGTGTTTCGTCACGGCGACCCGGCGAAAGAAATCGGCAAACTGTTGCGTTCGATCGCGACTTTTCCGGACCGCGCCCACGTGATCGGTGCCTATTCGATCGGCAAGTCGCAGCGTCTGCTCGCGCTCTTGCGCGAGAGCGCATACGATCGTCCCATCTATCTGCATGGTGCGCTGGAAGCAGTGACGCGTTATTACGTCGACCAGGGTATCGATGTGGGCGATGTCAGACCGGTACGCGGCCACAGCAAATCGGATCTGACCGGCGCTGTCGCGCTTTGCCCGCCTTCGGCTCTGCGGGACAGATGGGTTCGCGGCTTCTCGGATCCAGTCACAGCCTTCGCGTCAGGATGGATGCGGGTGCGAGCGCGCGCGCGTCAGCAGGGCGCCACTCTGCCGCTGGTCATTTCCGACCACGCCGACTGGGACGATCTGACCGCCACGATCGCCGCGACCGGAGCCCCGCAAATCTGGGTGACCCATGGTCAGGAAGATGGGCTGGTGCGCTGGTGTGAATTGCACGGTCTCGCTGCACAGCCGCTGCGCATCGTGGGTTACGGCGAGGAGGACGACGGCGCTGGTCTCGCAGGCGATCCGACGTCGCCGTCCGATCCGGATCCGGCGGGCGACCGATGAACCGCTTCGCCGCCTTACTCGATCGGCTGGCCTATGAACCCGGTCGCAACGCCAAACTGCGGTTGATGGCAGAGCACTTCCGTACCACGCCTGATCCGGCACGCGGCTGGACGTTAGCCGCCCTCACCGGCGCGCTCTCGTTTCGGCACGCCAAGCCAAGCCTGATCAGGGCGCTGGTTGCCGAACGAGTCGATCCGGTGCTGTTCGCATTGTCGTACGACTATGTTGGCGACCTGTCGGAGACCGCGGCGCTGATCTGGCCGGCTGCCGACCCTGATGCCGTAAGCCGTCGGCGGGATGGCGAGCTGCCTTTCTTCAGCAACGGTTGGACATCAAGCAGCCAAATTGGGAGTCAGTCGAATCCCGGCACGGCCGATGGGCCCGATCGACGTGGCGCTGACCAGCCGACAATCTCGCGAATGTTGGTACGACCAGCATCCGGTGAGCCAGGGACCGACGAAACCGGCGGTCGCGGCATGGGTCCCTCGCTTAGCGAGGTCGTCACCGCGCTCGCCTCGCTCGGCAAGACGCAATTGCCGAGCCAACTCGCGCGTTGGCTTGACATGCTGGACGATACCGGCCGGTGGGCCCTCTTGAAGCTCGTGACCGGAGGGCTGCGTGTCGGGGTATCGGCGCGGCTTGCCAAGACTGCGGTGGCGGCCATCGGTGCCAAGGACCCGGATGAAGTCGAGGTTATTTGGCCGAGCCTCGCGCCCCCATATCTGGATCTGTTCGCGTGGGTCGAAGGGCGTGCCGCGAAACCGGCGAGCAACGACCCGGCACCGTTCCGACCGGTCATGCTCGCCCATGCGGTCCAGCCGGGTGATCTGGCGGATCTGGGGCCGAGTGAGTTTGCGGCGGAATGGAAGTGGGATGGAATCAGAGTGCAGGCAGTTGCCGGGCGGGGCGTCGCCGAAGCCCTGACGGCACGGCTCTATTCGCGCACCGGCGAAGACATCTCCAAAAGCTTTCCCGATCTTGTCGAGGCCTTGACCTTCGAGGCCGCCATCGACGGGGAACTGTTGGTCATGCGAGACGGGCGTGTGCAATCATTCAACGCCCTTCAACAGCGCCTCAATCGCAAGAACCTCACGCCGGACCTGCTGACAAATTTTCCGGCGCACTTGCGCGCCTATGATCTTCTCGTGGAAGGCCGCGAGGACTTGCGCCCCCTGCCGTTCGTCGAGCGGCGGTCCCGCCTGGAACGACTGGTGCAGGGCCTCGGAGGGACGCGGGTCGACCTCTCACCTCTGGTTGCCTTCAAGAGTTGGGAGCAGCTCGCCGCCGCGCGTGCGCACCCGGCGCAGTTCGGCGCCGGCGCCAACGCCGGGGCAATCGAAGGCATCATGCTCAAGCGGCGCGACGCACCCTACCTGCCCGGTCGGCCAAAAGGACTTTGGTGGAAATGGAAGCGCGATCCCCACATCATCGACGCAGTTCTGATGTATGCTCAACGCGGCCACGGCAAACGCTCGTCGTTCTATTCCGACTATACATTCGGAGTGTGGGCCGCGGGGCTCGCCGGGGACGAGCTCGTCCCGGTCGGGAAAGCCTATTTCGGGTTTACCGACCAGGAACTCAGTCGCTTAGACCGGTTCGTGCGCCAGAATACCGTCAATCGTTTCGGGCCTGTGCGCGAAGTCGTCCATGAGCCGGCCAACGGATTGGTGCTTGAAGTCGCCTTCGAGGGGCTACAACGCTCGACCCGGCACAAATCCGGGATCGCCATGCGCTTTCCTCGTATCAATCGCCTGCGCTGGGACAAGCCGCCCGGCGAAGCAGATCGGCTGGAGACGCTGCAGGGTATGCTCGAGGCGTTCGAGTTTCGAGGAGAGTGAGCGCCCCAAAAGGCCGCGCGACCCCCGCGCGGCCTAGGCCCGGTTTTGGCGACAGGCTTGGGCGGCGGGAGGCTGGTCAGAAACCTGCAGCTGGCGCGGGCCACAATGGCAAGTCCCGCGCTGATGCGCTAGGACATGGCCCATCGTTCCGGCCCGGCGGCGCCTCGACCCCGACCTGCTTGACATCAAGGTCGATCAATCCGCCCGGATCCGGATCGCGACATGGATCCAACAGACAGCTGCGGAGCGCCCGAATGGCCAACGATCACATCAGTCGCTTCTTCGGAGGGCCGCCCGTAGCGATCGTCGTCAGATTAATTCTGGTGTCCATCTTGGTTGGCGTGGTGCTCTCCGCCTTCGGACTTGATCCATGGAACATCGTGGAAAGCCTCCGGCGCTTTATCAATGATGTTTGGAACATGGGATTCGATGCGGTGCGGTGGCTATGGCGCTACTTTCTGCTCGGCGCCGTCATCGTCGTGCCGGTCTGGTTCATCGCACGTTTGGTCAAGACGCCGGGTGGCCGGAGCTAGCCATCTGGCGCGGCAACCTAGATCATGCGACTGCTCCGACCGGCGCTGCCGACGGGTGAACGCTGCTGCGCCGTTGCTGGCTCGGATCAGACAAGCAGATTCGTTCGTTACATCTCGGGAGCGCCCTGGCGTACTCCCGGCCTCGGCCGCATCGGCCGAACAGCCGTCAGCGGGGCCATGGCTCAGCCGTCCAGGCTGGCGCATCGCGCCCTACGGCCTCGGCGAGCGCATCGTAGCGACCCAGACGCAGGAATTCGACCAGATCGGCTTTGATGGCCGCAATCAGACCGACCCCGTGGTAGACCAGTCCGGTGTAAAACTGCACCAGCGTGGCACCCGCCTTGATTTTGGTGAAAGCGGCCGCACCGGAATCAACCCCGCCGACACCAATTAAAGGAAAGGCCGACTCGACCCGCACAAAGGTTTCGGCAAGCATCCGGGTCGACAGACGAAAGAGCGGCCGGCCGGAAAGTCCACCGGAAGCGGCAGCGCCCGACGAATCGCGCAGGCTGGCGGGCCGCGTCACGGTCGTATTGGCCACGATCATGCCGTCGACATGGCGTTCGCGGGCGACCGCGACCACGTCATCGAGATCGCCGAGCGCCAGATCAGGAGCGATCTTGATCAGAATTGGCAGCGGACGGGTCGCCATGCGCGCCCGCGCATCGAGGATGCGCGCCAGAACCGCGTCGAGCGCCAAGCGCTGCTGCAGGTCACGCAGCCCGGGGGTATTCGGGGAAGAGATGTTGATTACCACATAGCTTGCAACATCCGCGAAAGCCTGCAAGCCGGCCAGGTAATCGGCGCCGCGGTCAAGGGTATGTTTGTTGACGCCGATGTTGACCCCGACAATCCCACCGCGGGAGGCACGGGCCAGCAGATATTGGCGCACCACCTCCGCTCCGGCATTGTTGAACCCGAGTCGATTGACAATGGCCGCGTCAGCCTCAAGACGAAACAATCGCGGCCGCGGATTGCCGAATTGCGGCCGTGGTGTAACGGTACCGATTTCAGCGAAGCCCAAGCCGAGGCCCAGCAGCGCATCGACACATTGCCCGTTTTTATCGAAGCCCGCCGCGATGCCCAGTGGGTTCGGGAAATTCAAGCCGAACGCCGTTACCGCCAAGCGCGAATCCGTCGCGGCCGCCCGCGCGCGGGGCGCCCACTGCAACGCCTTGACGGCGAGCGTGTGCGCTTGCTCCGGATCAAGCGCGCGCAACAGTGGGCGGGCGAGACGATCGAGAAATCCGATCACGACAAATCTCTCGCGAAATGCAGCGCCGTGTCCGCAAAGGCCACCGGAATGCCACGAGGTCGCCTACCTCGCGCCATGGCGGCCCTACGCCGATCGCGCCAGTGCGCCGTCGATCAAAGCGATGGCATTGTCAATACCATAGACGGCCACGAAGGAACCAAACCGTGGTCCCTTCTCCTGACCGAGCAGCACCTGATAAAGCATGTTGAACCAGTCAAGCGAGACACCGGGCTTTCCGTCTTTGGTCTTGACTTTCCCGGTCGTGTCGAGAAAGGGCTCGCGTCGCCCGATCTCATAGACGACCTCCTGGATCGCCTCCGCCGTGGCCCCCCCTGGCAGACCGGACAACGCGTCCCTCAGATCGAGCAGCGCCTTGCGCTCAACCTCATTCGGCTTGCGGAACTTTTTGGTCGGCAGCACGAAATCACGAAAATAGTGAATGGCGTAGCCGACCAATGAGTCGAGCTTGGGATACGCCTGTGGCGTGACATCGGGCCGGTAGCGGCCAATAAAACCCCACAGGGTCTCGGCATTTTCCGCATTCGATGAGGACACCACCGCCAGCAGCATTGAAAACGGGACAGGTACTTCGGACAGCGGCGGATCGCCGGCATGAATGTGCCAGACCGGATTCGAAAGGCGCTGGCGGACTTCTTGCCGGCGATAGGCGTCAAGGTGCTGATGATACTCATCGACCTGACGCGGAATTACGTCGAAATACAGCCGCTTGGCGGCCTTGGGCTCACGATACATGAAGAACGACAGACTCTCAGGACTGGCGTAACGCAGCCACTCCTCGATGGTGAGTCCATTGCCCTTGGATTTCGAGATCTTCTGGCCAGATTCGTCGAGAAACAGCTCGTAATTGAAACCCTCCGGGGGCGTGCTACCGAGCACGCGGCAAATCTCACCCGACAGTTTGACCGAGTCGATCAGATCCTTGCCGGCCATCTCGTAATCGACTCCGAGCGCCACCCAGCGCATCGCCCAGTCGGCCTTCCACTGGCACTTGACACGGCCGCCGGTGACCGGCGTCTCGATCTCCTCGCCGGTTTCGGGATCCACGTAGGTGACGGTTCCACGCTCGACATTGCGGGCGATCATCGGTACCTGCAGCACCTTGCCGGTACGCCGGCAGATCGGCAGGAACGGCGAGTAGGTGGCCCGGCGCTCCGGTCCGAGGGTCGGCAGAATGATTTCCATCACCCGGTCGTAGCGCGCGAGCATCTTGAGAAGGGTCGCGTCGAAGCGACCCGAGACATAGTAGTCGGTGGCGCTGGCGAATTCATACTCGAAGCCGAAGTGATCGAGGAACGATCTCAGCCGCGCATTGTTGGCAGCTCCAAAGGAAGGATAATCGTTGGAGAATGGATCTGGCACCCGCGTCAGCGGTTGGCCGAGATGAGCCTGCAGCATGTCTCTATTCGGCACGTTGTCAGGCACCTTGCGCAGACCGTCCATGTCGTCCGAGAAGGCGATCAGCCGAGTCTTTATCTTATCGTCGGTCAGCACACGAAAGGCGTGACGCACCATGGTCGTCCGCGAGACTTCGCCGAAGGTCCCGATATGTGGCAGCCCCGACGGCCCATAACCGGTCTCGAAGATCACCCCCTCTTTGGGCTGGCGCTTGATTCTCTCGACGAGTCGGCGGGCTTCCTCGAACGGCCAAGCCGAGGAGATCTCAGCCCAATCGCGCAGGCTGGCGGCGTCCGGAAGGTCGGCTTGATTCATCGATGTTCGTGGCTCCGGCTTCGACACTAGAGGGCTTTCGGCCCAAGGGGAATCCGGATTTGCGCGGCAGAGTGTCAAGAGCGCTTGGAGTTCCGCTCGACGGCATGGCCGCAGGTCCGGGCGCGACGCGCCTCAGAACGGATTGACCGGGAAGTAGCGCAGCCACAGATCGGTGAATTGCCCTTTCTCCCACAGTCGAAACAGCGACCAGTTCAGAGCCTGGCGCAGAAGGTCGTTGCCGCGTTTGACTGCGATGCCAACCCCCTCGCCAAAATAGTGGCTATCAACAAAAGCCCCGCCTTTGAACACGCAGCAATTGGCCGAGTCGGTGCCGTTGAGCCAGAAAGCAAGTTGGATGCCGTCGGCAAACAGCAGATCCACTTCGCCGCGCCGCAGCGCCTCACGGGCAGCATCGGCATTCGGATAAGGCCGAGCCTCTGCCTCGGTAAAGAAGGTCTTGATATAGGCTTCGTGAGCCGTACCGGACATGACGGCGATCTTACGACCTTCCAGCTTTTCCGGGATGACGTCGACAATATCGGAATCGCGGCGGGCGACGAAGCGAGCCGGCGAGCGGTAATAAGGATCGCTGAAATCCAGTCGCTGGCGCAGCGCAGGTGTTGGCGCGAGCGAGGCAATCACCGCATCGCCGTGATTTTCGGTCAGCGCATCGACCAGCGTATCGAAGCGGCGCATCTGAATAGTGCAATTTATTTTGATTTCCTCGCAGATCATCCGGGCTAGATCGACATTCAATCCGGTCGGATTGCCGTCCGGGCCAGGGAAATTAAACGGGGGATAGTCAACCTCGGTCAGAAAACGGATAGCGGTGATGCGGGACAAGTCCGGCCGCTCCGGACGCCGACGCGGATCCCAGAATCCCGGTACCATGACGACGGCAGGTTGCACGGCGCCCGTTTGGCCGAACGCCGGAATATCGGCGCGACCGGCCAGCGCCAGTGCAAGCAGAACACCGAGCAGCGTCAACCCGCCGGTGAGATATCGAGCCGCAACGCTCGCGGGCGTTCGGCGCGGCGGCGGCGCGCCGTGCATGGGCTCCGCAGGTGGATTGATGCCGTTCATGGCGACCGCTTATAAACGAAACCCGCTGGCGCGGCATCCTGGCTGTTGCGGCGCTCAAACGCCTTTATGTGGGAAACGGTTCCTTGCCAGAACCGAGGCTGCGCGCCGAAATCAGCTTCTCGACTGCGCCCAACCGGCCGGTCCTAAAGATATCGGCGCAAGTCGGCCACGGCATCCTCGGGTGGTCGCTTAAGGCTGAACGGCGCAATGAAATGACCGTCCCGATCCATCAGGTACACGATTGCCGTATGGTCCATTGTGTAATCGCCACCCTCGGTCGGCACTTTCTTCACATAGACGCGATACTCTTTGGCGACGCTTGCGATGGCATCGGGATTGCCGGTGAGACCGATCAGATGCGGGTCAAAGTTCGACAGATAGTCCTTAAGGGCGGCGCTGGTGTCGCGTTCAGGATCCACGGTGATGAACAGCACGCCAACCCGACTGGCATCGGGACCAAGTTTGGCGAGGACCTCAGAAAGCTCGAACAAGGTCGTCGGGCAGGCGTCCGGACAATGCGTGAAACCGAAAAACACCAGAAAGGGTCGCCCCTTCATGGCTTGCTCGGTCATCTCGCGGCCTTCCTGATCGACTAACCGAAACGGACCTCCAATTGCTGCGCTGGCCCGGCCGGCGGGCGCGGACCGGGAGCTGGCAACGTGCAAGAGAGTTGCCACGCTTGCGACCCCGACCAGAAACGATCCCAGAATTACCAGCACACGGGTCATGGGCGCAGTCGTCCGTGTAGTCATTGGCGAGATCCCATCACTTCAGAAACAGTTCGCAAACCCTGCGGCGAGCATCTCGAAAAACACCGCAGTCCCATAATAGGCCCACAACCCCAAGGCGGCTACCAACGCAAGGGCACCGGCCGCCGTCCAAGCGAGCGGCCGAAACGTCCGACGCGGCGATGAGATGATTCGCGAGGTCATTGATTCGCTGATCCCGAGGGCCTGGGGCGAATTGCCGGACTTCCTTGACATAGTCTCGATGGCGCGCGCCGGCAACCGCACGTCGTGCCCTACTACCGGAGCGCCTCGACGCAAGGGAACGGTCGCGGCGGGCGAGGTGCGATCCGGGTAATCTGCCAACCAATCAAGTCGGCACTCGACAGAATAAATCCGGAAGTCAGCAAGTAACTTTAGAATAATCGCGCCATAATCCCGGTTTGATTTAATCGCCATTTACAAGACCCCAGCCTATTACGATTGTCCTGGCCGTGGCGGCAAGCGTTGATTGATGGAGTCGGCGCCCATGGACATTTCGGCCGCCACCAGAAAGCGCGAGCCTCCGTCCTGGCGCGATCGCGGACCGCCGCAGAGAGCCGAAACGCTTCGGCAAACCAATTCACCGGCCCCGCGCCAAGTGTCCGTATTCCGTCCTCGCGACGCGATAATGCTGAGCTCGGCGCGCTTCTTTGGGCAGGACTAAATCATTGATGTGATTGGGTGATCGGCGAATCTTGTCGGCTGCGTCGAGACGTCGCAGAGCATGTTCGGCCCGGGGCGCGATGGCCCGATAACCAGCGTTAAGAGAGGTCTATAGCGGCCGTCAGATAAGCACATCAAACATCCCGGATGGCGCACCCCTCGAAGATATCAACGATGACGTGCAATCACGCGTCAATAACGCAAGCTGTGGCAGATCGGCCAACCGGGCCATTTTTGTTAAGAACTCAAGCCGCATGCTTAACCACAAGCTCAATACAGCGGTAGTCTTTTCGGTGATTGCCCCATATTGTGGGCTTATATTAGATAACTCTCGCTGGCGGGCGCGGATCATCCTGGCGTCCGGTGGGGTGTGCGTTGTGTCCGAGGGTTTGTGGAACGGTTCGCGTCGTGTGCCGCACGTTGTGGTCGTCGGCAACCACAAAGGCGGCACCGGCAAGTCAACCCTCTCCATGCATCTGATTATCGCGCTGCTCAGACAGGGCCAGCGCGTGGCCTCGCTCGATTTGGATTTCACGCAACGGACGCTGACCCGCTACATTGAAAACCGACGTGAGTGGGCGGCACGACGTCAACGGCCCCTGGAGCTTCCCGAGCATCGCACCTGGTCGGCACTTAAGAGCGAGAGCGACGAACTCAATGCGGCGGCGGAGTCGTCGCTGTTTGTATCGTCGCTGGCGGCCCTGCAGGACTCGCATGACTTCATCGTGATCGACACGGCCTGCGGCGATCATCGGCTGGGGCAGCTGGCCCATGCCATGGCCGATACGCTCATTACGCCCATCAACGACAGTTTCGTCGATCTCGACCTCATTATGAGCATTGCTCCGTCGAATGGGTTCAAGCCGGTGCCGTCGCGCTACGCCGAGATGGTGGCAGCGACGACGCGACGGCGCATCCAGGTCAGCGGCCGGGCAATCGATTGGGTGGTGACGCGCAACCGCACGTCCTCGCTCGGCTCGCGCAACGAAGGTGAGGTCCGAGATCTGCTTGAACACGCGGCCGCCCAGCTCGGCTTCCGAATCGTGCCGGGCCTGACCGAACGCGTGGTCTTCCGCGAATTGTTTCCGCTCGGGCTGACTGCATTCGACACGCTTGACCAGACATTGCTGCAGGTCAAACCCACCGTGTCTCACGTCCTGGCGCGACGCGAGATAAGCGATTTGGTCGGCTCAATCGGCCTTCTGCCCAAGACCGCAAGCCCTCCCGAGGAAGCCGCCGGCAGTTCGATCACCCTGAAGGACGCCGATTTGCGCGCTAGCGATACCTTTCGGGCAGCGTTGCAGGCCATCGAAACGGCGAGATCCGCAGCATTTCGTTCAACCGAATTCGATGAGGATTTGGAGTCCAGCCCAGACCGGCATGGCTTGCCGGCCGATCAAAATCCCCCTTGAGGCCGGTGTGCCAGCCGAGAAATCGACCGATTTCTCAGCATCCCAGACGCGGAACCTGACGATCCGATGGCTACTGAGACGACTATTGTAACGGGACAAATATTATGACCGACCTGGTTTCAGCAACACCAAATCAGCCGGCCCGCATGATCTTATTGGCCTTCTCGTTGACACGGGCGCCGGACGCGGGCGCGGGGCAATCCTCTTAATCAAGATGCGATCGCCCCCCGCTCGATGCATCAGATGCCACACGTCAGGAGCGCGGGTCGGCCAGCTTGGCCGTAGCGTCTCATGAGCGACACCAGTCCCGAAGAAGACCCCGGCCCTGTGGACCGCGCCCGACGCGCCTGGAGCGTGCTCTGGCGCCTCGCGCTCATTGCGGCTTTTGGCGGGCTCTCGGCCTTGCTGGCGGCGCGCGCGCCGACGACATTCGATTGTCCGGCCGGCGCCATGGCTC
>Ga0187783_10000359_pt1 | contig 33634 bp, 19 predicted proteins | sample 1015_SJ02_MP02_2_FD_132471 | JGI IMG/M metagenome (GOLD analysis project Ga0187783, IMG submission 132471) | Tropical peat soil microbial communities from peatlands in Department of Meta, Colombia - 1015_SJ02_MP02_20_MG | ecosystem: Environmental > Terrestrial > Soil > Wetlands > Peat | place... | reverse complement strand
TCATCTGTGAGTCCCGGTCCGCCAGCTGACTGGCGGTCTCGCGCTGCTTGTCGGTCAGGGCGGCGAGCTGCCGGGTAGCGTCTTCGAGTTTTTGCGTGAGCTCCGCCTGCGCGTCGGTGGCTGTCTGCAGCTGTGCGCGCAGTGAGGCCGCCACACCGCGCGACTGACGGCGCACACCCTCGAGCTCATCGCTCGCCACTTTAAGTTTCTGCTCAGCGACCGCTTTGCCAGCCGTCAGTTCGCTCGCCTGGGCCTGGCTCTCACGTAAGGCCTCCTGCGTCCGCCTGAGCATCTCGAGCTCGCGCGCTGCCTTGTCCTGTTGCGCCGAGGCGGCTGCGCTCCATATCAGCACCAACACCGCCAGCACGGCGGGCAGTGCCTTGATCGAACTTGCCGGTCTGACCATGTGCCGACCCTCAAAAGCTAGCGGCGACATCGACCTGCAGTACATCGATTGCAAGCGGCAGGCCGTCGATCTGCTTGGAGCTCATCCAGCGCGCTCTCAGCGTCGAATTTTTTTCGAAGGCAAATTCCCCACCTAAGATGTAGCCCTGCGCATTCGTGCCCCCGAGGTGGAAATCCGAATCCGTGAATGCGTCCACCACCGAGTCACGCTGCGCATAGCGATAACCGACGAATGCCTGCCAGTTGTAGCGGCGGGCAAAGTTCGCATCGCCCACCTTGATGTCCCCCTGTGCGCCGGTCGTACGCTCGGCGAGCGCCAGTCCCGTGCGCGCCAGGATGTCGGCGTGGTCAAATCCGAGATTTTTCACGTAATCGAGGTCAAGAATCACATGAGTGCGCGCGCCGAAGCCCAGGTCGAGAACCGCCGTCGCGTTTGCCTCGTGAAACTTGGAATCGAGGCCGATCAGGTAGTTCTGCGTGCCGTTCAGGGTGTTGGCCAGCTCATTGATGTCGAACACCGAGTTGCCATCCTGGCGAAAAGGTGCGGCCGTCGCGCTGTAGATCGTCGAGTACGGGGTTGGATTCAGAATGCCCTCGATGTGTCGATAATCGTAGAGCGCTGCACCCAGGTGCAGCAGCGAGGCCTCGGCGAACTGCCAATGGATCCCGGTTTCATAGCCATAGAGCCACTTGGAGGCTGCACTGGTGGTGGGCGCCGGCTCGACATCCAGTATGGGAAAAGCTCCCGCGGTGGCGAACACGCTGAATCGCTCTCCGAAGTGTGGAGTGAAACTCGCAACGATGCCCTCGAGACTCAGATCATTCGCCCACACCAGCGTAGTGCTGTGAAAGAAAGGATTGCCGAGGCGACCTCCGGTCATCGAGAACCAGGATGATGGGTGGTATGTGAGGTACGCGAGATCGAAGCCGATACTTTCGCGTGACGTGTAGTTGCCCAAGGTCTGGGTTTCGGAAGCGCCGTTGGTCCCAAGACCCACCCCGCCGCTGGCGAGACGCACGCCCGTGGTAACCGTATCGCCAATATTGGCTTCCATCCCTAAACGCGCCCGGAAGCGCAGGATATTGACCGGATCGGAAGTATTGGTGAGCACGTAGGCGCCAAACTGCGGCAGAGACAATTGCTCAGGTGTGGCGTTGGGCACGTTATCAATTGGGAACCGCTCGCCCTGGTAGCGCACCCGCACGTCGCCGTACCAGGTGATGCGGCGAATCCAGTCGGGCAGCGCGCCGGGCTCCGCCCAGCGCTCTTCCTTGGCCTGGGCGAGCACGTCCTGTTTAATCTCTTCGCGCATCTCCTGCTTGACCGTCTCCGGCACGTAGGGAACCCGCACCACTCCCGGCGCGACAGCTGCACCGGGAGCGCCCGGTGCAAGTGGCGCGTCGGCCGGGGGATTCTGACCCGCCTGCTCGGCCTGGCGAATCAGCTCGTCTGCTTTCTCGCGCGTCAGCACGCCCTGCTGCACGAGCTGATTGAGCAGCGCAATAGTGGTATCACGCAGGGTGCGCAGCTGCTGCGCCTGGTCCGGAGCTTGATTCTGCGCCTTGGTTTGATTCTGCGGCTGTTCCTGCGCCAGGGTGGTCGCCGCGGCGTTAAGGCATAGGAGGAGACAGGCGAGCCCCCAACCCCGTGGTTTCTTCATACGCAGTCCTACCCTTCAGTGGAGCGGTTCAGTCGTGTTGTCAGCGCCCGGGTGGTGCGCTTTTCAGACCGACTCAATGTCTTGCGAGCGGTCGGGGCGTCTCAGCGCGCCGTGATCTCCAGGCCCACGGGCATCGGCATTTCTTGCGGCGGCTGCTCGGGGATACGCCCCATATCGGCGAGCACTGCTCGCACTTCGCGTTCGGTATCAGGACCAGCCCCGCTGATCTCGAAACGCGCGACGCTGCCGTCAGTGCCGAGCCACAGAAGCAACCGTGCGTTCGCAATCTTGGCTTTGCGCCGCGTGAGCGCGTCCTGAATCAGCTGGGCCACGCGACTGGCGTACGGCGCGTAGCGCCCGTTGCCGATGTCACCGCCGATGTACTCATTCTTGACCTCACCGGAAGCGAAAGCGCTGGGGCCTTCGCCCGCCTGCCCCTCCATTTTCAACTGTTGCGGTTCCGGTGGCGTTTCCTGCTTGGGTCTTTCGATCTGTTGTCTGATCTCGTTCTTCGGCTCGATCTTCGGTCGCTCCGGGGGCGGCGGAGGCGGCGGGGGGGGCGTGTCCGGAAGCAAGGCAATCCTGGCAACCTGGTGTGCCGCGCCGGACGAGGTCCGACTAAGGTTGAATCCGGCCCATGCGACCAGTCCGACGAACGCGAACAGGCCGAGACCGATCGCCAAGCGTCGTGACCAAAGCTGCGCGGGTGAGGCTACCGGTGAATCGTCGACCAAAGCGGTCATATCTGTCGAACGCCTCTCAAGTTCCGATGCGATTAGTTACGAGCCCCATGTTGACCTTGAGGCGATTGCACAGGTCGACGATGGCAATCACCTTGTCGTATTGCGCCGCGGGATCCCCCTTGATGGCCACCGAATTCTTCGGGTCGCGGGCCTGGAATGCTTTTAGCTGTTCCTCGAGCTCGGTGACGGTGACCCCTACGCCATTTAGTAGTATTGCCCCGTTCGAAGCGATCTGAATAACTTTGAGCTCGTGCTGCTCGGTCGTGGGTTTGTTTGACGGCTTCGGCATCGAGACATTGAGCCCCTGAATCGAGGCGGTGGTCATCAGGATGAAGACCACCAACAGCACGTAAGCGAGATCCAGCATCGGCGTAACGTTGATCGTGTCGTAGGGTTTGGAGTCGTTGTGAACTTGCATGCGACGTCGCTCAGGGCCTCGCCCGTTTTGTCACCAAGCCGATCTCGGTGATGTCCAGACTCTTCACCAACTCCAGCACGTCCATGACTTTCTGATACTGCGCGGAAGCGTCGCCCTTCAGCACCACCGGCAAATTCGGATTCGCGGCTTTGTACTGCGCCAGGCTCGCGCGCAGCTGCTGCAGTGAAACCGGATAGGCGTCCAGGTACAGCGCACCGTCGCTGGTAATCGTGATGGCACGCGTTTGCGGCTTGTTGAGATTGTCAGCCGCCTGCGTTACCGGGGAATGTACGCGCACTCCCTGAACCGCCGCCGTGGTGAGAATGATGAAAGTCACCAGAAGTACGTACGCCAAGTCCAGCATAGGCGTGATGTTGATGTCGTCGTAAAGGTCATTGCCTTCCTTCGTTTCCGCGGCCATGAAAGTGATCCAGCAGGTGCCTACATGCAGCGATGCGCTAGCGCGCGCCGTAAGCCTCCGCCACACGGGTGACGAACTCGTCGATGAAGATCTGCATGTCCGAACTGATCGTCTTGATGCGTGAGGCCAGATAGTTGTAGCCAAACAGGGACGGGATCGCGACGCTGAGGCCGGCGACGGTCGCCAGCAGCGCCGCGGCGATGCCGGGGGCGATCGCATTGACGTTGACATCTCCGGCGGCAGCAATCGAGGCAAACGTGATCATTACGCCAATGACCGTACCCAGTAGCCCGAGGAACGGTCCGCCAGAGATCGCGATGGTCAGCAGCACCATCTGAGCGTTGAGCCTGTAGCCCTCGCGCACCGAGTCCGCATCTACCGCGGCCTTCACCGCATCTAGCGAGGCGCCCGAGAGCAAGCGCCCGTCGCAGCCAGCGTCGCGCCTGGTGAGCTCAACGAGCCCGGCGCGGTAGAGACGAAAGAGAGAAGAGTCCTTGAACTGGCCGGCTTCGGGGGGCAGGATCTTAAGCACGTCCGGGGTCGCGCGGAAGTGAGACAGGAAGCGGCGGTTAGCGCTCTCGGTGCGATTCACGTACAGCGCCTTGCTCACCATGACCGCGACTGCGATCATCAACATCACCGCGAGAATGGCGATCACTACCCAGGCATCAGGCGTGAGACTCTTAAAGAGGATGCCGAAGTAGCCGCCACCGGACGCGGAGCCGGAAGTCTCGGAGGTCTCGGTCTTGCTCGCGACCAGCTTCGCATCCGCGCTCTGCGCGGCGTAGGCGAGCCTGATCCACTCCAGAGGACGGGCCGTACTAGCGATCTCCAGCTCATCAAGCAGCCCCTGGTATCCGTCGCCCGCGCGGATGTTGCCTTCGATGACCGGGGCCTGCGTACCCAACTCGCCCCGCCCGGTCTGAGCGGCATTCACGTAGACGGTGGCCTCTCCCTCTGCAATCACCAGGACAACTTGCGACCAAGTCGCCGGCGCGACCTGCCCGCCGGTGACTTTCACCGACCCAATCTGCGCGGTGAGCGTGCCACCGGTGAGTTCGATCGCCAGCGGCCCCTGCGAGTACAGGATGCCAGCCGAGGTATCCGGCTTGATCCAAAGGGCGATGCTGAGCGGTGCGCCGGCGGAAAGTTTGAGTTTGTCGCTCGCCGGCCAGGTAATCCCCGTTCCCTTGAGGTGCGCGCTCGGCCCGATAAGGCCGTTGAGCTCGATGGGTATGGCGGCCAGCGCGCGGATCGTGCCGCTCTGATCGGTCGCGACTTCGTCCCGGTCGGCGAAGTGAAAGACGGCAAGAGTAGCGGCGTCGAAAACACTCGCATCCGCGGCCGGCGCGGCGGCCTGGTCGTTGCCGGCGTAGACGTAGAAAACGTTTTTATCGGTTGCCGGCGCGATAGTCGGTACCTGCACCCACAGCACGCCGAGCTCGTTGACACTGTCGAAACGCTCGATCCAGAACTTGAGGGGCGTCTTGTCGTCGCCCGCGATCACGCGCAGGTCCGCGCCGTCGGGTTTGGCGCTGAGGAAGTCGAAGTTGCCCGAATGCAGTCGCACCGGCACCGTCATGCCGGTCACCGCCTGCTGAGTCGGGACGCCAGCTGCGCTTGTATTCAGCGTGATCGCGGTGCGCTGCTTCCAATCCTTGTTCCACCACGCCTGCGCGATGCCCGGCAGCGTCAACAGCAACAGAGCAACGATCCTGACTGTTTTCATGAGGCTGAGCTCTCTGTGGTGACTCAGAGGAGTTAGGCTCAATTGCTGTAGACGACTCGGAAGCAGCCACGATAGCGCCCGGCCTGGGTCACGGCGCCATCCTTCAGGATCCGCGCACCATCCAGCGCCACGTAAAGGCGCCCAGCTTTGTAGCGAAGTCCAAGACCCGTGCTCGCCAGTGAGAAGGCCGCGGTCTGATCCGGGAGTGGCTCAAGCGTTCTCACTCGCGCGGCATCGACGAACAGCAAAGCGTAGGACTGTTCGACACGAGCACTGCCCGCGAGCTGCGGGCTGCGCAGCTCGAGCGAGGCGTGAATCCCGTCGTCGCCCAGCCTTTCTGCCTCTGTATAACCACGCACGCTGTCGGCGCCACCGGCGGCGAACTGCTCGTTGTTAATGAGAGGACCGCTGGCCAGCTGACCTTCGATCCGTCCTACCACGCTCCAACGCTCCGGGAGCACCTGCTCGCGGATCAGGCTCGGGTGGAGAATCAGGTATGACCCCGACGCTCCGGCGCGCCGGTGCGCGAACTCCTGCCAGTCGCCTCCAAGCGCGCTCGCTAGCACGCTCATGTCGAGGTCCAAACTGGTGCTGGAGCGCGAATACGTCGTCGCCGCGCGCGACGCAACCTGCCCTGGCGGCTCGCCGAGCCAGGTGGCGCTGTAGTCGAACGTGAACGGCAGGTAGCTCACCGGCGACTGCAGGGTGCTGGTGGAGCCCTCGGTTGTGACATTCTGACCGAAGTCCTTGTAGTCGAGTCCGGCCGTGAAACTGTGAAAAAAGTCGCGGCTGTCGGTGGGCAGCGGGTCAATCCAGCGCAGCCCATATATGTCTCCCTTGCCAATGACATCGATGGCACCGACCGAGGCCACGTTACTGTTGGAGTGAATGAAGTACAGGGCCCACACTGGACCCGAGGTGGTCGGGATGACGTACGAGAGCGACAGGATCTCGGAGTTCTGCGGATCGGCGGCCGCGATCTGGTACTGCACGCTCAGGCTCTGGCTGCTCTGGAACAGGTTGTCATAGTGCAGCTCACCGACCTCGCGTACGTGGGGGGTGTTGGCGCTGTAGCGGTCATTCACCTCCAGCAGGTAATGCAGCGGCAGGCGATCCTCGACCTGCAGGTCAACATCCACCTGTCCCGGGGTGTCGGACGCGCGCAATACGGGAGTGACGCGCAGGTCCGGCGAGCGATTGACGTCGCCAAGCTCTTTCTGGACGATCTGAAAATCTGGCACCGTGCCGGGCGCCAGCTGCGCCATCTTCCCACGGATGACGATCAGCGAGTGGTAACGGGACCCGATGATTCGCAGCTTCCCGACGGGCGCTTCGACCACGCGCAGACGTACAACGCCTTCGGCTACCCGTTGCGGCGGAATGTTGACCAGAACCGTCTTGTAGCCGCGGTCGTGATAAACGTGCTCGAGCGCGGCGCGCGCGGCCTCGATGTCCTTGATGGTCTTCTCGGGCCCCAGGTACGGGGTCACTGCTCGCTCGATATCGACCGCCCGCAACAGCGTATTTCCTTCGATCTGGTACTCGAGCACGGCAAAGGGCTTGGGGGCCGCGGCGGCCGCGGGAGCACTAGCCGGGGTTACGGGCGGAGCGACTGCCGGGGCTGGTGAAGGCGGGCTCACCGCAGGCTGCGCCCCTGGCTCATCCGACCGCGCCATAACGGGAGACAGCAGCATCCACAGCGCCGTGATCCCCAAGACTATTCGCGACTTCGTTTCGGGATTCCATGCCTGACGGTTCGCGCGATGTGGCCGAGACATCAATTCCCCAGATCAAGCCCCAGTAGCGCGCTACGGCAATCAGCGCACGCAGATTCAGCGAGGTTGTTGCGTGCTCGGTCCCACGCGCCTTGAGACTTCGGCCGCCCGACCCCGTGCCGTTCTGTGCGCTGGGCCTGGGCGGTTATGCTGGGGGATGAAAGTGACGCTTCTGTGACGCGCCGGGAATCGGCGGCCCGGCATATGCTGCTGTGCACGCACGCCGGCCCTTCCAAGGCGGCCCTGCGCGAAGATCTTCTGTCAGGGACGAGCTTTCTTCGGCCTCAACAGCAAGGCCGGGCCGAGCGTTCCAGCGGTACTGTCGACGGTGTCTACCACAATCTCGCCCAGGTCATTGATGCCTGTGGCGTCTCTGAGCAACAGGTTCCGCGGAATTGACTCAGTAATGTCATTCAAATCCTGCATGACGCCAGCCCTGTATACGAAGGCATGGTGGTAAGGCTGCGTTGTTGCCGAGGAATCGCCGACTATTACTCCGGCCGTATTGATTGCCCACGCGGTACTCTGCGAGCCTGCCAGCGTCCCCAGGTCCGTCATCACACCGCCGCTGTAAAGAAAGGCATGACTGGCGTCCCTGGGCGGTCGCTCCTTCGTCGTCTGGGAGGTCCCGACAATCTCGCCCGACCGGTTAATGGCGTGCGCTGTACTGCCGTCCCCACCCAGTGTTCCAATGTCCTTGGTTACGCCGTGACTGTACAGGAAAGCGTGTCCTACGCTGCCAACGATATCGCCGGCATCGTTGATCGAATACGCGGAACTGTTGGGCTTCGTTGCGGGAAGGCCGATCCTCTTCATTTCTCCGTTGGAATATACGAATGGGTAGTGCGGAAAATCTCCGTCCGTGCTTGAGGCTCCGACGATTACGCCCGCGGCGTTGATGCCGCACGCGTTGCTAAAGGACCCCCCAAGTGTCCCCAGGTCCTGCATCTTTCTGTTGGAGTAGATGAATGCATGGAGGGGGCCGCCGCTTGCGGGGCGTGCAAAGCCGACGATAACACCTGAGGCATTTATCGCATTCGCAAAAGCCTGATCGCCGCCGAGCGTGCCGATGTCCTTGATGGCGTGTTTTGTGTAGAGGAAGGCATGTATCGTCCGCCCATCCGTTAGCAGTGAGCCACCGACAACATCGCCTTTGTTCGAAATCCCCAAGGCCTGGCTGTAGGAGCCACCCAAAGTTCCTATCTCCGTCGCTTCGTACTTCTGAGCTTGTGCTGACGACATCAGCAGTGAGGCGAGAAACAGTCCTCCAATCCGCATCGTGACGCGCATATGCATGCTCTTGAGCTGTGAGAAGCCGCCTAGTTAACCCGATCGCGATTTCCATTGGATGACAGCCGGCTTCCGCTCAGTGAGCTTCACATTCCGCGCCGAGACAGAACATCTTCACGACGATAAACGTAGGGATCAAGCTCTCGGACAACTGCTGGAGATTGGACGCGGCAGAGAGATTGTTGGTGATCTGATCGACGGCGTTCTTGCTGACGTCGCCGAGCGCGCTCGCGCCCGAGAGGGCGCCGGCGAATGCGCCGGCTTCCGAAACCGGGACGCCGGTGGCCGTGCCTCCCACGGTGATATTGTTGGCGCCGATCACCTGTACCGCGGCGATGTTCAGATTGCCCGCGACCCGAATACCCGCATCCCCGGCATTCACCACGCCGCTCGGCGCTATGAGGTTCACAAACCCCGGCTTCACCCCCGGGGTTACCACTAGCTGGCCTATACCGCTGCCCGAGACGTCGTTTATCGGGTCAACAAAGACGTTGCCCTCAGCGTCGGTCTCGATGATCGGCGGCGGGGCGCCGGAAGCGCTCTTGGCGCCGCGGCCTGCATCGATGTTGCCATCCGACGCCCAGAGGATGATGTTGCCGCCTTCGAGCGTCAGCATGCGGGACTGATTCACCGTGAAGTTGTTCTCGACGAATCCCTGGATGGCGCCGGTGCCGAGCACCAGCACGCCAAGATTCGCGGCGGCCGGTACCGGCGGGATGCCAATCGACTTGATCGCCGTCAGGTCGGCGGGAGGATTAGGTAATCCGACGATGACCGACCCCCCAGGAACCAGCGTGTCGACGTCGCCGCCTTGCTCGGTCTTCAGCTGACTGAAGAACATATCGATGTCACCGCTGTAGTTGAGGGTCTGTCCCTGGGGCCCGGTTGCCGGAAACAGCGTGTTAATAGCGGCAAAGCCACGCTGATAGCTGGCCCCTTGGACCGTATGGGCGATCCCGGTCGCGCTCAGCTCGTCGTAGAGCACCTGTGAGAGAAGGGGCAACTGCGCCTGCATAGGTAGGGCGCGGAAAAGCGCCAGACTCTCACCGTAGGTGAGATTGGAGTTCGTGGCGGGATCGAGACCGGCCACGTACGACTCGAGAAGTGCCGCGTAGGCCCCCGGGGCGCCGTCCGTGGCCGGTGCCAGATAGGCGTTGATGAAGTTGGCGTCTGCGGGTGAGCGTAGGCCGCCCGCCGGGCTGGCGCCGAATCCGGCGCCGACAATAAGGGAAGCCCCTGACTCCGGCAAACGCGGATCGTTCAGGGCACCCGTCGTCACGATGCCATTAGAGTCGCTGAGATTGATGCCCGCGCCGGCGAGGACTTCGACTACCCCTGGCCCCGCCACCTGGATGCCCTCGGAGCTGCTCTGCAGCGCTTCACCCTGTCCCGCCAGAGCCGTCTCGAAGTTGATCGCCCCACCCGCCTCGAACAGTGTCACATCGCCGGGATTCAGGTTCTTCCCCGTGTAGGTGAGGTCCTCAATGTCGCCACCTGCGATTAGCACGGCTGCCTTCGGCAGCACGATCAAGCCTTCGCCCTGGTCAGTACCGATGTCGCCCGTGGCCGCAACGATCTCAACGGGCTGTGTGTCTGACTGATGCAGCGGAATCACCGGAAGCGGGACGGTCGAGAGGTCTCCGCCTCCTGATAGTGCAGTCTCGAGGTTCGGGACCGGATGCAGCGGATTCGCGGCCAGCGACGGACTCACCTCGGACATCTCCACCACTCCACCGATCGTGACGTTGTTTTCGGCGAGCAGCTCGATATTGCCGACGGCGGAAGGATAGAGCGTGGTGGTGTTGATGGTAAAAATGCTGCCTGAAAGGGCACTCAGCGTCACGACGGGCGGATACACCGCGAGGTTGCTGTAGTCATAACCCTGATCGTAAGTACCGTGTGGAGCGAGATTGCCAAGCACCGACACCGTCGCCTCCTGCTGCGTGTCGTTGTTCAGTACCACATCGCCTGCGATGCTGATCACATCGAGCGAGCTCGTCGGCGCAAACGTATTGAAATAAGCGCGAGCGAACCCGATGTTGCCCTCGACCTCTGGCAGCGACGTTGTGTTGACGGCCGCATCGAGTGTCACTCCGGTCCGCGCCACGGTCGTGATGTCGCTATCGCCGAGCACGAGAATCGGATAGATGGGCGTTTCCGGCACGGGTCCGTTCGGATTGGTGTCGCCCTGGACACGCCCCGAGGTGAAGGCTCCTCCCGAGCTCAGCAGTGCATTGCCGAGATCCGTCTCGAACACTCCGCTCGCGATATCTCCGCCCGCGCGTACCGTGAGGCTGCCGCCACCGTCGACGATCAGATCGTTCATGCTCGGCAGCGTGCTGGCGAGTCCCAGCAGCCTCCCGGTCGTGGGAACAACCGCCGACAGATTCACGATATCGCCGCCTGCTGAGACATTCACATCACCCCCGCCCAGAGCACCGACGCCCTGCTGAAAGTCGCTGAACACAACCCACCAGGTGAGATTCTCGCCCGCCGCAATCGTGCCATCGCTGTTCACCGCGCCCCGGCGCCACAACCAGTCGGTAATGAGCTGCGCACTCGGCGCACTGACCACATCCTGACCGGCAGTAATCGAGATGTCGCCGCCGTCCGTCGGGTACGACGCCACGAACGGCGTCGACCGAGGGCCGCGCGGCGAGAACACCGGGACCGGAAACAGCGCCGACTGGGCGGCGCTGAGCTGTGACGGCACGCCGGCGGTGTAGATGACTGCGCTATCCGCGTTCGTATCCGCATAGGTCCCGTTGCTCGGGTCGAAGCCCATCTGCACGTTATTGGCGGCGGCGATCTGGATGCTCCCTTGCCCGGTTCGTACGAGGTTCCCAGGCGTCAGGATGAAATTGCCATCGCCCGCTGCGACCTCCGGTGAATTCGCCAGGGCGGAAGCCAGCGGGTTCGCCGCCGTCAGGTCACTGCCGGCGCTCAGGCGCAGCGCTGCGGAATCTCCGACCTGGGTTCCGAACGTCCAGCTGGACGGCGTCGACGACAGGTTCGTGTTTGTGAAGCCGTCGCTGATTGAGCCCTCCAGGAGGAGATTGCCGGACGCCCGCAGGGTTACATTGACCGGCACGCCGAGTGCCGCGCTCCAGTTCTCGAGGTCCCAAGTCGAGGTGAGCGTAATATCCGAGGCTCCCTCTACTTCGATCCCCGGGCGGATCTCGAGTGTCTGACCCGGGAGCCCGGCACCCGTGCCCTCGAGCCGGGCCGCGATCGCTGCCGAGTTGCCCGCGAGCGTCGCGGCGTCCGAGAAAAGTATGCCGGAGGTACCAAAGGTGCTCGAGCCGATGGCCAGATTGCTGTAGATGCCGGCGGACGACAGCGTGTCAGGTGCATTGCTGAGTGTCGCCGAACCGGACATCTGGTAGACGGTGACCCCCTCGACGACGAGCGGCTGGCTGGTCTGAAGGCTCGACCCGACCCCAGTGATCGCGACATCCGTGTGGTTGTTGATCGCCGGTGCGACCAGAGTCACATAACCATCCGCATCGCTCTGGCTGCCGAGCGTGGCGATACCTGAGCCTGGCTGCAGGTCGAGAGTCCCAGACGCGCTCCCCAACGTGATGCTCCCGCCGCGTGCGGCCGCGCCGTTACTGGCGCTGCCGGCGCTCGCATTGAGCTGGGATCCGCTCATAACGTCGAGATTGCCGCCCGCCCAGATGGCGATTGCGCCGCCGTCGGGGCTGAGAGCGTTGCCGCCACTGGTGTTGATCTCGCCTGCAATCTCAATCGAGCCTGAGTCCGCCGCCAAGGTGAACTGGCTGGCCGTCACCACGTCGGAGGCTGCGACGGTCACATTTCCGCTGCGCACCCGCTCGCTGACAATGCCCGTGAAGCCGCCAGCCTCAAGCGCTGAGTTCAGGGATGAGAAGCTCTCGAGCGACCCGACATCGAGCACGAAATTGCCCGCGAGCTGTCCAGCGGGAGCGTTTCCCTTGAGGGTACCGGCGAGCGACAGCTCGCCTCCCGGAGCGCTGATAATGAGACTGCCGGCCGCCGCTGCCGCCACTGCGCCGGGCGCTGCGGCGCCGGAGACATCGACGATCGCGCCGCCAGCGACGCTGACGCCGGCGTCGTCCGAAACGAACTCGATGGTGCCGCCCGGAGCGACGGCGTAGGTGTTCCCGAGTGACACGACGACACCGGCGGTACTCGTGATCGAGCTGGGTCCCAGCGTGAGTGCCCCGCTAGCGTGCAGCGTGACCATGCCAGCCGGAAAGTCGATGTCGCCATTCTGGGCGATCGTGGTCCCAGCGATCGTAATCGCGCCGCCTGGCCCGGCACGTGGGAGCGTCGGGCCCGAGGAACCGGCGGGCGACTGCAGAGTGACTCCGCCGCTCGCATTCACGATCTCGTACGTCTCACCCGCCGCCGAGATCAGCCGGGGCGACACGAGCGTCAGATTACCGGCATTCACGAGGTTTAGCGCGCCGTTCCCAGTCGTATCGATGGCTGCTGCCGACTGGAGCGTGACGTCGCCGAAACCCTGGATGGAGAGGTTGCCCTCGCCGAGATTCACGCTGCCGGCCGCGCTCGGCGTCATCGAGGTCGCCTCCACGGTTAGCGCGCCAGTCCCGTTTGGCGTGGAAGTAAACGTGCCCGTGCCGCCTGAGTCCTGCAGGTCGATGATTCCCGCCTCGATCGCCTTGTTGCCGGAGCCGTATCCGGCGATGCCACCGGAATCGAGGGTCAGTGACTGCAGGTAAAGACGTCCGGCAGCACCCGGCACTCCGAGCTGCACCGTGCCGTAGAGATTGATCGTGCTCCCGCTGACGAGCGTCAGGTCGGTCACACCGGCCAACTGCGAGAGCAGCGCGGGTGTTAGAAGGAAACCCAGTGTGCCCGCCGGGGCGTTGCCCAGGCTGATCGCACTTGCGTCGACCGAGAGGGCGGGCGTCGACAACGCCGCCTCCGGGGCGATCGAAGTATTCTCTGTGGCATCGAGGAGCACACTCCCCGCTGCGGAGACGGTTGCACCCGAACCCACTATGAGCTGGGCTTGAGGCTGCGCAGGGATCTCCGTGCGCAGCACGGCCGCCTGCGGTCCGGCCGAGGCCACCAGCAATGCACCGTCTCCTGAAACCAGGAAAGCGCCGGGCACCTGACCTGCTCCACCCGAGGCAGAAAGGGCTGACCCGGGTACGAGTGTGACTTGTCCCGTTGCCGCCAAGATGATGTTGGGCGCCGTGAGGGCTTGGTCGGCCGTGTTCGCGATGCTGACGGACTGCGCGTCGACGACGAGCGTATCGCCCTCAGCGGTTAGGGTGCTCGTCGCCCCCAGAATGAGCGTCTCGGGGTGAAGATTATTGAGCGCCGCCGCTGGAAGCTGCAGGCCGGCGTTGTTGCTGGTTCCGAGGGCGTCGACGACGGTGATCTGTGGCGCGACGATCTCGGCGTCGCCGCCGATACCGAGCTCGGTGACTTGTTTGCCACCCGCGTCGGGCCCGGTAAAACTCGCTGGAGAGAAGTTGAAGGTTCCGCCGAGCGTCATGCTGCCGGAGGACACGAGCTGCAGAGTCCCTCCGTCGGCTGGAATCGGCGCCGTTGCGGCGGTGTTCGTGCCGCTGCCCGCAGCCGTGAAGAACGTGTCGCCATAGCTGTCTGTGTACTGGGACTGCGTGCGCACGACACCGTCAGGCACGATCAGCAGTGTGGACGTGCGCGATGCGACGATGGCCGTGCCCGCCACGCCAAGTCGACCGGCGGCGAGCCATGCGCCGTCCGGCTGCTCGGTCGCGACGCCGGGAAGCACGTCGCTATTGGTAGCGACCACGTTCACCGCGTAAGCTCCGGGAAGCAGCGCATAACGCGCTGGCAGCAGCGGATAGACGCCCGCGGAAATTCCCGGGACTCCCGACAGATACACGTCAGGTGCGGAACCCGCCGCCCCGCCACCGTACTGGACGTCGATCGGCGCGAAAGGCGACCCGAGGCCCGGCAGGATCGCATACTGGTAACCACCGGCGGAACTGTCGAGTACGTCCTTGGAGCCCCCTGGCCCGGCGATGAACTCGTATGCGTACACGTCACCGCCGCCGGAGAGGTCCACCATGGCACCCTTGACGATCTGCACGCTCGGGCCCGAGATGCTGATCATCTTCGTGGGCAGCATGCTTACCTGTGCCGGCCCTGTGCCGTTGTCATAGGTCCACTCGAGACCATTCAGAGTCGAGCCATAGGGAATGATCTCACCGTCCGCCGACACCGAGGTGGTGCTCCCAGGCGTGAGTACGACGGAGTTGACGGCGTTGAGCGAGATCTGGCCAAGCGGTGCCCGCAGAACTCCCTGTTGCGAGATGTTCGTGGCATCGATGGTCAGCTCGCCTGCCGCGGACAACGGCACCTGCGGGGCGCCGCCCTGGCCGAGCACGGTGACTGCCCCTTGGTCGTCGATCGTAAACTGCGTACCTGTCGTGGGATAAACTTGAGCCGCGCGCAAGCTCAGGTTCCCCGCGAAGAACAGCTCACCGGTTTGCACGACTGGTGCCGTCGCAGTCTCCGCCGGCGCCAAGCGTATGTCGCCGCCGCTATTCAATGTCGCGCTGGCGAGGCCGTCCCAATCGCTGCTGCCGCGCAGATCAATGACGGCGGCGCTGACCGCTAGGTTTGCATCGCCGCCCGTTGCCGTGCCGAGTGTCTCCTGGCTCGCTCCGGGCGCTGTGTAGTAATCGCCGAGCATGACATGGGGCGCGCTCAACTCCACGCTCGCGCCCGGGCCGCCGAGGAGGACCGGTGCATCCAGCGTGAGACTTCCCGGTGCGGTAAGGCTCACCGCGCCGTTGAACGCAATGACATCGGTGGCTTTAATCGTAATGGACTGAAAGCCCTCGTTAGTCAGCGTATCGGCGCTGAGTAATGCCGTGCCGCTCACCAGGCTCGACGACAGCTCACCTGCGGGGATGTTGGTGATGGTCACCACCCGCGCCGTCGTCGGCTGGTTGAAGTCGTCGGTCTCATTGTTTCCGACAGTCGCGTCGAAATTGAAGAGGTCAAGACCGATCGACAGCGTGCCGCCGCCTGCTCCCGCTACGGCGGCCGGATGGCCGTTGAGGGCACCTTGCAACACGAGACCCTCACGTGCGTCGATGTCGATGGTGCCGCCGTTCCCTGCAACCGGCGTGGAGCGGTAACCGCTCCCGGTCAGGATGTCTAGCGTGGCCGCCGCCCCAGCCACATTCAGCACGGATCCCGGATCCGTGACCACATAGCCGAGATTGGCCTGCAGGGAAATCGTGCCCCCGGGCAGGACGGTTCCCTGAACAAGGCCGAGGGGGTCATTGGCGTTGAGGATGGGAGCTGCGGGGGCCGAGATGGCCGCCTGCGGACCGAGCAGCAACTGCTGAGTCGGCAGGTAAGGGAAAGCTCCGGGGTTCGTGGGGCCGAGCTGCAGCGTGATGTTACCGGCAGGTGCGATAATGCTTCCGAGCATTGTCAGATTCGCCTCGCTGGCCGTGAGCGAGACCGTCGCCCCGGGATCGGCCTCAATGGTTGTGCCCTGGTTGAGCACGAGGCCGCCGATCTCCTGATTGTTTGCGCCGACATATGCTCCGCCGATAAATGCCGCACTCGCAGGACTTCGCTCCCACGTGGGCAGGGTCTCGAGCGTCGTGAAGCTCTGAAGCGCGGCGGCCGTGGGCTCGAGCACGTAGGAGTCATCGAGTACCAGATTCTTCTCGACGAGGTTGATCGTTACCGGTTGCGCCGGGGCTCCGATAGTGACGCCATTCACTCCGTCAAGTGTGTAGCTGCCGAACCCGGACTGCGAGAAGAACCCGGATGGCAACAACAGCTCCCCGGGCGTTCCCGCCGCGCGGTTGCCCACGGTGATCGACCCGGACTGAAGCGCAAGCGAACCGCCATCGCCGGGCTCGAGGCTAGCTCCTTCCAGAACGCCACCTAGCTGCACGACGCCGGTCACAGGCGAGCTTCCGACCGGGCCGGAGTCGGCGGCCAGCGCAACGCTGCCTGCCGCACCTGCCGTCAACTGATTGTTGACGTTCAGCCAGGCACCTCCAGAGACGTCGATGATGCTGTCCGCGCCTGTGATCACATCGTCCGCGGCTTTGAGCGAGACGCTACCGCCGTTGATCAGGACCGGCGCCGTGCCGGGCAGGGGGGTCACTCTCGCTGAGTCGTTCACCCACTCGCCCGCCACGTTGATCGACGCCCCCTCGCCCAATGTCACGTCGTAGTTGGTGACAGCGAACGGCGATCTAATGAACGCATTCGCGTTGAGCGACACGGTTGAGCCCGGCGCAGTGATCGCGCCTTCCATCTCGATCGACTCACCGACCAGGTGCACAGCACCGCCGCCCGGGAGATTAAGGCTCAGGAAAGCCGGGAAGATGATCGTGCCGTTGCTGGAGACATCGAGCGTGTTGAAGCCGCCCGGCGCCAGGCCGGTCGTCGCGAGCACTAGCGTGGTGGCATCCGTTGCCGGCAGCTCGGAGCTCAGGGGGTCGAATGCACTCCCCAGCGTATCACTGGCAGTAGCGGTGAAAGTGACGTTGGGCGACCTCAGGTCGACCGGATTTCCCCTGCCGGGCACCTGTGTCGTGTTGCCGATCGCCAAAGCTCCGCCCTGCGGGACCGTGCCCGGCAGCCGCTGCAGGATACCCGTGACAGTCTGACCTTCCATGCTGCCGCGCAGGTACATCTGCGGCGCCAGAATCTGGATGCCGCCGGCATTGGCGCCTTGCGTGTAGCCCGGATAATAGGCTTCCGCCGAGGAGCTCGTCGTCGTACCCCACGTCGGGTCAGTATAGGAATACGTACCGGCAAATCCGCTGTAGTTGATGTCATTGGGCGCGTTGCTGATGTCGTACACGAGCCCGTTCGAGCCGACCAGTTTCGTGGTGGCCGGACCGTAGCCGCTCTGGTAGGCGATGCTACCGCCCGAGACATTTAGCATCGAGCCGGCCCGCGTGATCAGGTCGCCGAAGCTATCGAGAGTGATTGAGCCTCCGGGTGTCAGCTCCTCGTCGATGCCGTGCCCGATGTTGTCGACGTACGGCGTGATGTTGAAGAGATCGCTGCCGATATTGGCATTCACGTAGACGGTCGCGCCGTGCAGGATCCCGTTACGAAGCAAAGGATCGTTCTGCAGATCGATGCTTTCGAGCGTGACATCGAGGATGTTCCGGGTTGCCGGGATGGGCACCGCAGTAAGTCCCGCCACGTCGATCGTGCTGCCGGCGGCAAGATAGATGCGGCTGCCGTCCGAAGTCACCGATGGAACCTCGCCCGACTCTGCTCCGAACGGATCGGCCGCGGCGAGCACCCCGACCGTGCCACTCGGTGCGTGGATGTCCGCGCCGCCCTGCATGATCACCGCGTGGCCGGCCAGCATGACCTCGGAGGGAAAGAACGTCTGCTGGTTGGTGATCGTCGAAGTGTCCGCAGAGTCAGGCAGCACCTGCGTGACACTCCCAGGCCCGAGCGTGAGCGTTCCGCCGTTGTTGGGGAACACCGAGCCGTAGCCGAGCACGCCCGTTCGATCGTAGTAGAAGTTCTGGTCCGTAGCGGAAGAGGTGTCGCCCGCCACCAGGAAAATCGATCCATTGGCGCTGACTGACGTAGTCGCGGAGATGATGCCGGATTGGTTAACGGCGAGTCCGGCGAGCGTTACATTACCCCGGTCGGCGCTGACGCTCCCCGTGTTGGTCACGGTGCTGTTGGACGCGAGACCCTGCCCATTCACCGCTATCAGCAGACCGCGCAATGTCGGATCGCTGCTCGCCGCGAGGTAAACCTGCGTACCGCCGCCGAGGATCGCCTGGCCGTCGGGTGTCGAGATCGTACCGGCGTTAGACACTACCGGGGCGAGCAGCATGATGCGCCCGCCGTCGGCGACCTGGAGCGACGCGCCGGCGGTAACCGTTACGGCACCGGGCGCGGCGTTGGTGGACTGAAACACCGCAGGCTGCGTGGTCGGGTAGCTGGCCGCCAGGTTCTGCGACAAAATGCCATTCAGGAAAGTAGTATCGGAAACGCCCAGGGACGAGGCTACGAGCCCGCCCACGTCCACCTGCGCGCCCTTGTCGAAGACGATGCCATTCTGGTTGATGAGATAGACCTGCCCGTTGGCCGTAAGCTCTCCGGCGATCACGCTCGGAGAGGCGCTCCAGATCTGGTTGAGCGCGGAGGAAGTCACACCGGGTTGCTTGAACGTGACGGAATACCCAGGTGCGATGTTGAAATCCTGCCAGTTCAGGATCGCCTGGTTACTCGACTGATTGACGGTGAGGTTCGTGCCCTGAGCGACGGCGCCGACCTGTCCCGACTGCACGAAAGGCAAAATGCCCGGGTTGGTTCCGCAGGGTCCCACCAAACACGGGGTGGGGAGATTCGGCAGGTGCGGCGTGCCGCCTGCCGCGGTGCCGCATGTGGCGGCCAGCGCCGCCGCAACTCGGTAGCTGATCAGCCCGCGCCCACGGAAGTGAACGCCGCCGGGCTCGCGCGTTCGGCGAAATATCGCCGTCGTGTGCCTCGGACGCATCTCAATAGCCCTGGAAAAAACCTAGCCCAAAAAAAGTCGGGGTGCGGGGCCGCGTGTTGCGGCCCGGCACCCTAATCGAACTCATCGTCAGCGTGCCTCGACGCGCACGTCTGCCTTAGTAGTTCCTCACAGCACGGCTAGTGCGGCTCGCTGCAGGAGAACGACGTACCCGCGTTCGTAGCATTGTTGAACGGCTGCAGAGGCGCCGGAGTTTCCTGGTAGCGTGTCACCAGCGTGACACACGCCGTGCCCGGGCTGATGAAGTTTACGCTCGGATCGATCAGCGTACCGGGAGCTCCACTCGGGTACTTCACGCTGGTGACGCCGCCTGGGAAGCTCGCGGACTGCATCTGACTGAGCATCGCCTGAGTGAACGAGCTGTTCGCAGTGCCGTCTCCAAAGTAGGTCGCGGCAACACCGTTGAGAGACCCGTAGCTGCCCTTGACCGACTTGTTGCGGGTGTTAAACGAGTTGGTCACCTGAAACTCATACTTGCCGTTTATCTCGTTCGCATAGGTGAGGTTGTTTCCTGAGCCGCCGGCACCGTTGATGTTCGCATCGAGAGCGACGCCATCGATAGCGGCGTATGAGTAGGATCCCACGCCGGACCCCCCCGGACCATTGAGGCTTGGAGGGAACTCGGCGCCGAGGACGCCGATCAGGCGGCAGTTCCCACCCGACGTCGTGGTTGCACCTGCGGCCATTGCCGGCTCACCACTGCCGGGCTGGGCATTCAGCGCGTTGACGATGGCTTGCGACGAGGCTTCGCTGATATCGTACAGCCCGGTGCTGGTGCCAGTGGTCTGGTTGCCGCCGCAGACATTGGTGCTCGAAGAAGCATAGCCGGTAGCGATCGAGTACGGGGTCAGCTGGGTTCCGGTGGCGATACCGGCCGGGTAGTTCAGGAAGTACGAGTTCTCGGCCGCCTTGGTGCCGGACCCGAGGCTACGATCGAGAAGCGTGATGCCGCCCGCGGCCATTTCGGAGCCGTTGTCGCAGTAGAGCTGGCCCCAGTCGTCGATGGTCCCCGTGAGGATGCCGGTAATCTCCTGCCTGGAGAAGTTGGTCTTGACGCAACCTGAGGGGCCAAGCGACGAGCCCCCGAAGACCGCGTTCGAAACGGCGATGCCAAAGACGTTGACGTACACCGCCGTCCCGGTCACGTTCGTCGTCACGTTGCCCCCGAGGCTTTGCGTAAGCGGTGGGTAGTCAGAAGCCGCACCGTAGTTAAAGGGAAACGTGAACATGGACAGCTCTACGTCCGACAAGCCGAATATCGGCGTGATCTGCTGCGGAGAGGTGGTCGTAAAGGAGTAGGTTGGGCTTGGGTAGGCGGCGCCCGCCTGGCAGGCCACACCGGTTCCGGTGGGCGGCCCACCCGTCGACGGCGCCAATTCGCTCGGCGCCTGGAAGCCGGGCGTGGTGAGCTGATCGGCGGGGGATGTCGTGGTGCTGTAGGTCAATATCGGATTGGCCGTGGCTACCGCGAGAATACCGTTTGGGTAAGAGCCCTTGGCGAAGTGGTACTCGATCAACACCGGCGTACCGGCGGTGATCTTTCCGTCGGAGGTAGTAGTGTTCCACTTGCCGGTAATGAAGCGAAAGTTATTACTGTTGAGGCAATTTCCACTCACCACTGTATCCGTGTAGATGTCGATCGTGCCAGACTGCAGGAGATTGTTGGCGGCCACCACGACCGCGTTCGCCTGAGCCGACCCACCTGCGATATAGAACGTTACCAACGTGCTGTTGGATATATCCGTTTGGATATCCGCTGGAGACAGTGCCTGTGACATCTGTGTCGCACCGATGCCCATGAGACCCAGCATCAGACACGTCTTGAGATTCTCCTTAATCATGTTGGAATGCTCCAAAAAAGAGAAATGATTAACCCTGACTCTCAGGCAGCTACTGACTCGATGGCTCCAGATGACCGCCGGCGCCCCAGGATGCCCGTCGCGGCCAGGCCCGACAGCAGCAGCATGAGCGGCGCAGGCAGCGGTACCGTACTGCTGGACGGGTTGTAGCTCAGCACGTAGCCGTTCGACGTATCCTGGAAGAGCCAGGTGTAGGTGAACGTGCTGAGCGTGGCCTTAGTACTGGGGGAGTTATTGGCTGTACCGGGTTGCCCGGTCGTCGCCACGCTGTAGAACGCTAAAGCAGTGCCGACGCTGGCGCCGTCAGTGCCCGTGGTCACCTTGAGGTTGCCGTTCCAGGTCGGCTCTGTGTCCTGATCCCAGTTCGACGTGGATGAACCGAGCACTACCGAAGCGTTCGACGAGGTATTTACACCGGTAGCGGCATTTCCGCCCTGCTCATAAGTCCATAGCGTGGCCACTGCGCTATTTACCAAACTGTTGGCAATAGTTCCCGACGTGCCAGGCGCTGACGAGCCGGTTGTGAAAGCTGTAATGGTATTGGTCGTCGTGCCGGACGCCGATCCGTAACCTGACACCACGTTCCAAGTCAGTGGATCGGAACCGACGTCCGACAGAAACTGTGACCACACGCCGCCCGCGTTGGAGTCGGTCGTGACGTTGTATGAATAGCTTCCTGTCGAGCTGAAAGTGCTTTGCGTCAAGCCCGTGTCGAAGATGAAGTCATCGTGCGTTGTCGGATCCCAGACGTTGAGAATCACGTTGCCCGTCGTCGTGGAATTGACGTTCAGCGCCATCGCAGCGCCGCTGGCCGAGACGGCGATGGCCGCCATAACGACGTGCCTGATTTTGAGCTTCATTGACGAACTCCCATGGTAATTCGTATTTACTTCCAGCAAGGTCGATCAAGGACTTTGTCCGGCGCGCGCCCGAGCTGCGGAATTCACGGACATCGCCTCGCGACTGGGATGCTGATGGGGCGTGATGGCGTTTCTGTGACGAAACCTTGAAATCTCTGCAGCACCCCGCCGGAGCGGTTGCGTGGAAGTTTCACGTTGATACAGATGTCATACGGAACGTATGACATCTGGCTGACCTTGGATCTTGACTGCGGACGAGCGGCGTGTTTGCGTGGCCCACCCGGATCCGGTCGGCCCTGCACTTCGCTTCAGTCTTTCAGCCAGTGCTGCTCTTCAGGCTCGCGAGTGCCGTGCGGGCGTCATTGGCCCAGGCGTCGTGAGTCGATCCGGAGAGGGCCGCTTCGAGGTCGCGGCGCGCGCGCGAACTGCTACCGGCCTGAAGCTCCGCCATGCCAAGGTGGTAGCGGATTTCCCTTGAGTCGGGGAGGCGCTGGGCAGCCTGCTGGAGAACGCGCACCGCATCGGTGTACTCCGCGCGCTTGAACCGCACCCAGCCGCTGGTGTCGAGTAGCCGGCCGTCGGTCGACATGGCGAACTCCGCTACCAGGGCCTGCGCGCGGTCGAGGCTGGCGCGATCGGAGCGGTTGGTGACGAGCAGCAAGGCCAGATTGTTGGCGACGCTGGTCACCCGCGGGTAACGCTCGTTCCACGTCGCGTAGAGCTTGATGGCATCGTCGGTGCGCCGCTCCCCTTGATACAGCCGCGCGAGCTCGATCACCAGGTCAGGATCGGACGGGGCGGCCTTGATGCCGGTTTGGTACGTCGCGATAGCCGAGACGCCGTCCCCGGCAGCGAGCTTCGTCAGAGCGAGATTGTGGTACGGCAGTGGCCAGGTCGGCACCAGAGCCACGGCGGTCTGGAATGCCTCGCTCGCCGCCGCCAGATTTTTCTGAGTAAGATAGATTTCCCCTAAGAGGTTAACGAGAGCCGGATCCTTCGGCGCGCGGTCCACCGCAGCTTTCACCAATACTATCGCCTGGTTGCCTCGGCCCCGCGCAACATCGAGACGGGAAAGGGCCTTCAGAGCCTCGAAATCGTTCGGCTGAACGGCCAGCGCACGCTCGAACTCGGCCTGGGCGTCGTCCGCCTTACCCTCGCCCTCCGCCGCTCGTCCCGCGATAAACGGCCCGATCGGGGAGTCAGGACGGAGCGTCTCGAACGACCCCGCCGCGGCACGCGCGGCGGCAAAATCGCGGTTTGCGAGCAGCGCGCGTGCGAGCGTTTCACGGGCGCCCGGATCCTGCGGGGCGAGCTGCACAGTCTCATTGAGCAACGCAATGGCCTGCTCGGGCCGCTCGAGCTTCAACAACACGACCGCAAGCTGGGTGCGCACGGACGCATCCTTGAGATCGATGTTCATCGCGGTACGCAGAGCCTCCTCGGCGAGAGTGGGCTCGTCGTTGGCGAGGTAGGCGCGTGCGAGGAGAGTTTCGAGCGGCACGGTCGTCGGTGCATCGCGCAGCACGGCGCGCAGGTCGCCGATGGCCGCGGCTGGATCGCCCCGCTGGAGGAAAATCTCGCCGCGCAAGGTCAGCGCATCAGAATCGAGAGGGTTCTTGTCGAGAACCTCGCGGATGAGTTTCAGGGCATCGTCGTATTGGCTCTGCCGGACGGCCATGACCGCCAGGCGGTCGCGCGCGGTCAGACCGTTCGGGCTCGTGCCGCCGCGCCTAACCAGATCATGGTAGGTGTCGGAGGCCGCACCGTACTCGCCGGAGCGCTCCTGCAGGTCCGCCAGCGCGAGGTAGAGATCCATATTATCTGGATCGCGTCGGACGTACTCCCGAAGCAAGCTCTCAGCCTGCACCCGACCCCGTTCCGCTGCGATGAATATGACGAGCTTACGCTTGGCGTCGACGCTATGCGGCAACTCTTGCACCGCCGCCTCCAACACCCGCTGGGCATCATCGATGCGGTCGGTCCGTGCGTACAGTACCGACAGCTTGGTACGGTAACGCAGGTCCTCGGGCTTGAGGCCGATGAGGGTTTGGAGCTGCTGCTCCGCGCCCTTCAGGTCGCCCGCCGCCACGTAGATGTCGGTCAGGATCTCATGCATATCCGTTGCCCGCGGGTCCGCCTTCAGGGCCGCCTGAATGAGCGCAGCGGCGGGCTGGAACTCTCCGGCGTTCTGGTAAAGGCCCGCGCGCAGCGTGATGGCATCCCTGTACGAAGGATCGAGTTTCAGAGCGCGCTCGGTGTCGGCCAACGCACCGGCCGAATCCTTTTGGCGCAATCGCGCCGTGGCGCGCAGGATCAGCAGCCGCGGATCGTCAGGATGACTGGCCAGCGCTGGCTCGATAATCTTCAAGCCTTTGTCGACGGCGCCGCCAACGATCATCAGTCGGCCAAGGTCGATGCGCGCATCGAGGTTATTGGGCTGATCGTCTATGACCGACTGATAGAGTCCGGCCGCAGCGCGGATCCGGCCGAGCTTTTCGGCCGCCCGGCCAGCCATGAGCCGCGCGGAAACATCTTTGGGTGAGATCTGCAGCGCATTGCGGAACTCGATGCTGGCCTTCGTGAAATTTCCAGCGTCAAAATAAGCTTGGCCGCTCCGCATGTGCGTCATGAGTCGCGACCGCGCGCCTCCACAGCCTGCGGCCAGCACGATCGCAACGACAAGAATAAGGCACGCAGAAGCGCGTCTAACCAGCATGGAAGATTCCCCGGGCATCAATGCGTGTGCGCTCGAGCCGCGGCAGCAGTGCGTCGCAAGCGCATCAGCGTCGCTCCACGCAATAAGGCCGCGCTCGCAATGAGGGCCAGGAGCTCGAGGTCGATGGCCCCGCCACCACCACCACCGCCGGAAGAAGCGGTAACCGCCACCGTCATCGACTGCGCCTTGCTGCCGCCGGCACCCGTGCAAGTGAGCGTGTAAGTCGTGGTCGCCGTAATCGGCGCTGGCGTGGTCTCTCCACTCGTCGGTTCGTTGCCGGACCACCCGCCGCTCGCCGGCGTGGCGCCGGCCGTGCATGCGGTCGCGTTGGTGCTGGACCAGACGAGTTGCACGGTTCCGCCGGAGGAAACACTGCCCGCGGTACTTTGCAGCGAGACGGTCGGCGGTGCTGGCGCCGACGCGACGACCAGTGAATAGGTCCCAGCGTCGGCCGAGCTGTTAGGATCAGGCTGCGCGACGAAGCTGAACTCGTAATTGCCGCTCGTCGCCTGGAAATTGAACGAACCACTCACGAAAATTTCACCGACCTTGGTCGAGCCTTGGCTGACGATCACACCCAGGTTCTCGAAAGGCGCCGGGAATCCGACGTCACCAACCGTGACTTGATAGCTCCCCGCAGTGGGAATGCTCAGCTGCTGAACGGAGAAGAGCTGGCCTACACCCTGAGTCGTTTCGAAGGCGGCGCTGTTCGCACCACTTGCGATCAAATTGATCCCGAACAATCCGCCACCGGCCCCGGGTTGGGCGAAAACCAGCAGCGTGACGGGGCCCGCTGCGGGGGTGATGTTGATGCTTCCCGGCGTATTGAGTTTTGAGCCCAGCAGGGCGCCGAACTGCACCGCGGCGATGCTCACCGCGGTGAACTGGGCCGGATAGTCGAAGTCGCTGGTATCGAAGGTGTATGTTCCGGAGGTTGGCACGCTGGTGTCGAAGCTGTAGGTGGAAACACTACCCCCCGAGGCACTCACTGCGCGTGCAACGCTTAAGGCGGCGGGACCACTCGTGGGTTGCAACGTGACCGAGTAACTTCCCGCGCCGGCGCCTGCCGGCACCCCGAGCCCGAACACCCCATAAGTGTTCGTGCTCGCGACGAAGGCTGCAGTGCCGGCTGCGCTCAGTTGTGCGACGGCTTGTCCGTTGAATGCCACCACCGCCCCGGCTTGTGCGAGCTTGGCTGGCAGCGAGAGGTCGGCAATGCTGAGCTTGTAGCTGCCGGCCGTCAGTGCTGGGCTGGCGAGCAGCGCCACGGCTCCCACGGGCGTAGCGTTGGCGTACACAGCGGTACCACCTGCGGCTGGGCTGACGTTGACACCATACAGACCGGCAGCAGGCGTACTGGTCGATTGTCCGACCGCGAAGATATCGTAGGTCACACCGGACTGCAGAGATACCGTAGTGGTACCCGCTGCCGGCAGGCTCGTCACCAACGCTCCCCCTTGGACAGTAATGGCGAGCAGGAGCGTATTGAGGCTCGCCGGGAACTGCAGATCAGCCAACGTAACCTGGTAGCTGGCGCTCGTCGGAACCGTGAAACTGCCCTGAAGCACGCCCTCATTGTTTGGAATCGTGGTCGCAGGCAAGGCGAGCGTGCCGGAAAAGCTGTCGATCGGGTTATCGTTCGAGTCGGCGACGGTGACGCCTACGGCACCCGATCCTGCGCCATTCCCGGGAGTGCCCACCACGTGGATGACGTAGGTACCTTGGGTTGCGTTAAAGGTCGTGGTGCCCGGTGCGGTCAGCGGAGTGCCGACGATGGCCGTACCGCTGGTGATCGCCAGCTCTACGGACACCAGGGGTGCAGGTGGTGTGAGCTGCGCGCCGAGATCCGTGAGCGTGATCTGATAAGTGCCTTTGTTACTGATCGACAAGCTGAATTCGAGCGGGACTGCCTGGGTGGCGGCCGCCACTGTCTGGACGGTGTCGAGCAGGTCACCCGCCGGGCAGCCTTGGCACTGCGCGTGAACCGTGGAGGCAAAAAAAAGCAGGCCGGCGCCAGCGAGCGAGGCCGCCTCGCGTAATCGGAACCGCATCGGGCTGAATCCGTGTCGTCTTATGCGCCTGAGAATCTTGAAACGGCAATGTAGGCCGCGCGCATGACGAGTGCGTGACACCGCATCGCTACACGGTGGTGCAGCTGGAAGCTTTCACCGTCTCGCAAAGCAAACGAGTGTGAGAAACAGCAGCACTGCGATCCAAATGCTCGCCCAAGGCTAGCGCCCTGTTGCGACATCTTGGTGAAGACCACGCGGGATCGGAGATTACGCCAGACGGTTCCTGGTACGTCTTACACTCGTCCGACACCAGTTCGCCTGCCCGCCGGCCCCCCGCGCTGAGCGCCGGCGGCGTTTGCGGAGTACCACACGTAGGTCCGCGAGATTCCCGTCTCGAGATCGACTCGTGGCTTCCAGCCGAGCGCAGAGAGGTGCGAAACATCCAGCACCTTGCGCGGCGTCCCATCTGGGCGGCTCGGGTCGGTCTCAAAGCGCCCCTTGAACCCCACGACCTTCGCGATGAGCTCCGCAAGCTCGCGTATGGTGAGGTCCTCTCCGCAGCCAACGTTGATCGGGCGCTCGTCGCTGTAATTCTCCATCAGGAACAGGCACGCATCCGCAAGATCGTCGACGAAGAGGAACTCTCGCCGCGGCGTGCCGCTTCCCCAGAGGACGACGCGATCGCTGCCCTCGGCACGCGCGGTGTCGATCTTGCGCAGCAGCGCGGGCAGGACATGCGAGGTCTCGAGATCGAAGTTATCGCCAGGGCCGTAGAGATTGGTCGGCAGCAGCGTGATCGCATCGAAGCCGTACTGGCGGCGGTACGCCTGACACATCTTGAGCCCGGCGAGCTTGGCCATCGCGTACCACTCGTTGGTCGGCTCGAGCGCCCCGGTCAGCAGGTACTCCTCGCGCAGCGGTTGCGGTGCGAGTTTCGGGTAAATGCAGCTCGATCCGAGGAACAGGAGCTTCCGTGCGCCGGCGCGCCACGCCGCATCGATGACGTTGCCAGCGATCAACAGGTTGTCGCGGATGAAGTCGGCCGGGCGTGAGTCGTTCGCATGGATGCCGCCGACGGTGGCCGCGGCCAGAAACACGTACTCCGGTTGTTCGGCCGCGAAGAACTGCGTGACGGCATGCCCATCACGCAGGTCGAGTTGTGCGCGATCCCGCACGATCACGCGAGTGAACCCTTGCCGCTGGCAGCAGCGGACGAGCGCGGAGCCGACGAGGCCGCGGTGCCCCGCGATGTAGATGCGGCTGTCGGGAAGCATCGCGCTATTCACGGGCCTGCGCGACGCGATAGCCCTCGCGGACGACCAGGGCATCCCGTTCGGCAAACTCGAGGTCGGACTCCACCATCTCGCGCACCAGCTCATCGAACGCAACCCGCGGGGCCCAGCCGAGCTCGGCTCGGGCCTTGGCGGCGTCTCCGAGCAGCGTGTCGACCTCCGTCGGCCGGAAGTAACGCGGGTCGATGCGCACCACGGTGCCGCCGCTGTTGCGATCTACGCCCACCTCATCCGTACCGCTACCGCGCCACTCGATAGACATTCCTAAGCACGCGGCGGCCTTCTCCACGAAGTCGCGCACCGAGTGCTGGCGACCCGTGGCGATGACGTAATCCTGCGGCTGCTTCTGTTGCAGCATAAGCCACTGCGCCTCGACGTAGTCGCGCGCATGCCCCCAGTCGCGCCGCGCGTGCAGGTTGCCGAGGTAGATGCAGTCCTGCAGGCCCGCCTTGATACGCGCCAGCCCGCGCGTGATCTTGCGCGAGACGAAGGTCTCGCCGCGGATCGGGGACTCGTGATTGAAGAGGATGCCGCTGCAGGCGAAGAGTCCGTATGCCTCGCGATAATTGATGGTGATCCAGTGGGCGTAGAGCTTGGCGACCCCGTAGGGAGAACGCGGATGAAACGCGGTGCGCTCGCTTTGCGGCGACTCCTGCACCAGCCCGAACATCTCCGAGGTGGAAGCCTGGTAGAAGCGTGTCTGCCGCTCGAGGTGCAGGATGCGGATAGCCTCGAGGATGCGCAGCGTGCCGAGCGCATCGGCATTGGCCGTGTATTCCGGCGTCTCGAACGAGACCTGCACATGGCTCTGCGCTGCGAGATTGTAGATCTCGTCCGGCTGCACCTGCTGGATGATGCGTAGGATGTTGGTGGCGTCGGTGAGATCACCGTAGTGCAGCCGCAACCGCACGTCGGTCGCGTGCGGGTCCTCATAGAGGTGATCGATGCGGTCCGTGTTGAACGAGGAGGCACGGCGCTTGATGCCGTGCACCTCGTAGCCCTTAGCGAGCAGCAGCTCGGCAAGGTAGGCACCGTCCTGCCCGGTGATGCCGGTGATCAGGGCGCGTTTGGTCATCGATCGTCCCTAAAGGTCGGGTTCGCCGCGCTGTAGGCGAATTGTATGACGATCGTACACGCCGAAGCGGAGGCGGGCTAGAAAGCCCCGCAAGGCGCGGTCGATAGTGGCCGCCACGTACGACCGCTCACGGCACCTGGACCACGAGCCTCAGGCTTCGCCGCGAGCCCTCGCGATGGTCGCGGCAGAACTCAGCCAGTCGTTGCACAGCGACCCTGTATTCCTGATCTGCCCAGGCGAACTCCAGCCAGAACTCGCGTTGCGCCAGCGCCGTGGCCGCGTAACGGCTGGCGATGAAACGACGCAATGCTGCGGTACGCTCCCCACAGAGGTGATACACGGCGTTCTGCAGAGTGCCCAGCTCTTCCAGAGCCCGGCGCGACAGGATCCCTAAGGGCTGGCCCGCGCGGTCGGTTGGGCTCACGTGCGGCGCAGTGCCTCGAAGGCTGCCGTCGCCTCATCGAGCGAGGCGATGACCTCGCAGTAACGGCGCCACGCGCGCCGCAGTTCTTCCATCTCACCTGCCGTCAGCCGCTCGAGTCCCCGCCGCGCACTGTCGTGCTCGGCCTGCGCACGCTGGTGGCGTCCTTCGAGCTGATCGAGCCGGTCCCAGAAAGCCGGTTCGAGCCATTCGGCCCGCTGAACATCCGACGCACTCATGCCCTGCCCTCGGCGCGTTGTTATCGGAGTGAACGCAACGGTAGCCCGCGAGTGCTACAGGCACGTTGCAGAGAGGTCGCGAATTATTTACCGGACTTGGTCGGCCGCTGCCAGCTCTGCACCGTCACCTGCTGCGCGCGTGCGATGGTGAGCTTGCCGGGCGGTACCGAGTGCGTCACGGTCGAGCCGGCCGCGATGGTGGCGCCGGCGCCGATCGTGATCGGCGCGACCAGCACGCTGTTGGAGCCGGTGTGCACATCGTCTTCGATGATCGTCGTATGCTTCATGGCGCCATCGTAGTTGGCGACGATCGTGCCGGCGCCGATGTTCACTCGGTCACCGACCTGCGCATCGCCGACGTAGGCCAGGTGGTTGGCTTTCGAGCTTTCACCGAGCCTTGAGTTCTTTACCTCGACGAAATTGCCGATGTGAACTTCGCGGCCGAGTGCTGCGGCAGGGCGCAGCCGCGCGAACGGTCCGATGCGGCAGTCGCTGCCGATGACCGCGCCGTCGATGACGCAATGCGGAAACACCTGCGTGTCCGCGCCGATCTCGCTGTCTCGGATCACGCAGCCGGCGCCGACCTGCACCCGGTCCCCGAGCGTCACCGTGCCCTCGAGCACCACGTTGACGTCGATGAAGACATCGCTGCCGTGCGCCACCCTCCCGCGCACGTCGAGCCGGGCGGGATCCGCGAGCGTCACGCCACCGAGCAGGAGCTCACGCGCCCGCCGCGTACGGCAGATGCCCTCGAGCTCGGCCAGCTGCAGCTTGTCGTTGACGCCGAGGACCTCACTGGCATCCGGCGCGAGCAGCGCCCGGACGGGGATCTTCGCCTTGACCGCCATGGCGATGACGTCGGTCAGGTAGTACTCGCCCTGCGAGTTCTTCGCTGTAAGCCGGCCCAGCCACCGGCGCAACAGGCCCGCGGGGGCGGCGAGCACGCCTGAGTTGCACTCGCGGATGGCGCGCTGCGCCCGGCTCGCCTCTCGCTCCTCGACGATCTCACGCACCAGCCCACCATCGCCGCGCACGATCCGACCGTACCCATCGGGCTTTTCGGGCGTCATGGTGAGGAGCGCTACCGCCCGCTCGCCCGCCAGGGCGAGGAGCCTCGCGAGCGTCGCGCGGCTGATGAGCGGGACGTCGCCGTACAGCACGAGCACCAGGTGTCCGTCCGGGATCTGCGGCATCACCTGGCGCACCGCGTGCCCGGTGCCGAGACGCTCGGCCTGCAACGTCCAGGAACTCCCCGAGTCGCCGAGCACTTCCCGCACTCGCTCGCCGCCGTGACCGTAAACCACGTGCACGGCGGCCGGGTTCAGTGCGCGAGCAGTGTCGATCACATACTGAAGAAGCGGGCGTCCGGCGAGCGGCTGCAGCACTTTAGGTACCGCTGACTTCATGCGCTTGCCTTCACCGGCGGCGAGGATGACGACGGACAGCGGCGCGCGCCGCTCCGGGCGGTGCGGCCTCTGTGCTTTCGTCTTCTTGCTCCGACTGGCCATTCAGGAAGGATCCGAATCCGCTGCGCTGCGTCAGCCTAACGTAAGTGCGTGCACCCGCCTTGGCAACCCAACCCTCACCGCTGGACGGTATACGCCTTGGACTTCTCCTCCGGCGTGAGCTCGGCGAGCTTCTTCCGCATCAGCGGACCCATGTAGAGCTGCGGATTGGAATGGGTCTCGTGCGCGGTCTCCTCGCGGCGGGCGATGAGCGCTGCCGCCTTGCGGAAAGCCTCCTCGAGCGAGGGGGCGCTGGGGAGTGAGTCCTTGAGGAACGCCTCGCCGAACCAGGTGAGTTCGCGGTCTTCCTCGCAGCCGAAGGAGGTGTGCGCGGCATCTGCCGCGGTAATGACCGCGGTGGTCTCACTCTTCAGCTCATCGATGAACACTCCCGCGTAACAGGCTGAGACCACTACCACGCGCCAGCGGATCCCGGAGGCATCGAGCGCCGAGCGCAGATCGCCGGGCGCGAGCTGTGCGAGCGGCAGGGTACCGTTCTCGACCTCGAGTCCGTCCTCGGAGCCGTGAGAGGTAAGAAACAGCACCAGCACATCCTCGTCCGTGTTCATGCGCGAGGCGAGCACCTTGAGCGTTTGCGCGAGCCCGGTGACGCTCGCCAGCGGCCAGGAGTTGCGGTCGTCGATGTCGTTGATGAGGAGCACCGAGCGCTGAGCAGAGCCGAAGCGGCGGCCGAACGCCTCGTCGGCGAACTGCGCCTCGCGCCGGAAGACTCCCTGCGCCCCATCGCCGGCGAAGCCGACGAAGTACACCCCCGCGGCGCCGGGCGGGGACTTCTCGACCCGCGCCACGGCTGCGGCGATACGGGCGGGCTGGTCGTAGAAGAGTGCCTCGGCCTCGTCTGACTCGTCGCTGTCTTGCGCCTGCGTCTGCTGCTCGTCCTCATCCAGCACCCACAGCCGCGTATCGAGATTGAGGAGTCCAATCACCCACGGCGCGGCGATCGTCAGCAGCACCGCGAGCGCCACCGGCTTGAAGCGCAGCGGACCGAAGGCCGCGCCGACGAGCCGTATGGAAAGGAGCGAGAGATAAATGAGTGCGGCGACGGTGGCGGCGATGGGGCGGGCGGCGACCCAGGCGCGATCGTCCACGAGCCAGAAGACCGTCAGCACAAACGGCGCGACCGCCAGCGCGGGCACCAGCAGTGAGCGCGTCGGTGCCGCGCGGCTTTGGACGCGCGCGATCAGCGCGCAGGCGGCGAGTCCGATTAAGAGGTAGCACGCCCAGCCGAAGAGTCCGTCCAGGGCGAGCGGTGCATGCGGCTCCCGGTGGAGGAAGTCGAGCAGCGCCCAGACGCCGAGCGTGACCGCAGCGAGCAGCGCGACCTGGTCGAAGCTCACTTCGAAGCGCGCCGGCTCGCAGCGCCGCAGCGTCAGCAGCCGGAGTCCGCCGCTTAGGTTTCGCGCCAGTCCCGCGAGCACGCCGCGCCGCGGCGGTGGCGCCGAGCCCGCGGACGCCGCAGCGGCAGTGACCGGCAGCTCAGGGTGCGGGTCCAGCGCTCAACCCCGGAGTTTGCGCAGGCGATCGATGAGCTTGAGCTGCGCGATCGCGCGCGCGAGTTCGGCCTGTGCCTCGGCGAGAGTGATGTGCCCGGCCTTGTCCCGCAGCGCCTCTTCGGCGCGCTGCTTGGCGGCGAGCGCCGCGGCCTCGTCGATGTCCTTGGCGCGCAGCGCAGTGTCGGCGAGTATGGTGACCTTGGCGGGCTGCACCTCCACCACTCCCCCGCCGACAAAGTAGTGGTGCTCCTCGCCGTCGGGGGTCTTGACGCGGACCTCACCCGCCTTGAGAAGCGAGAGGAGCGGCGCGTGGCGCGGATAGATCCCCACATCGCCCTGGGAGGCCGGCGCGAACACCGCGGCGGCGGCCCCGGAGAAGAGCTCCCCTTCGGCGCTCACGATGTCGACCTGGATGGTGGGTGCTTCCGCCATGGTGCTACTGCAGCGTCTTCGCCTTCTCGACCGCTTCCTCGATCGGACCGACCATGTAGAAGGCCTGCTCGGGCAGTGAGTCGAACTCACCCGAGATGATGCCCTTGAAGCCACGAATGGTGTCCTTGAGCGGAACGATCTTGCCGTCCTGGCCGGTGAACACCTTGGCGACGTTGAAAGGCTGTGACAGGAAGCGCTGCACTTTTCGCGCGCGATAGACGGTGAGCTTGTCCTCCTCGGAGAGCTCATCCATCCCTAGGATCGCGATGATGTCCTGCAGCTCCTTGTAACGCTGGAGCACCGCCTGCACACCGCGTGCGGTGTTGTAGTGCTCCTCGCCGACCACGAGCGGATCGAGCTGCCGGCTGGTGGAATCGAGCGGATCGACCGCCGGGTAGATGCCGAGCGAGGCAATCTGCCGTGAGAGCACCACGGTCGCATCGAGATGCGCGAAGGTCGTCGCCGGCGAGGGGTCGGTGAGGTCGTCTGCGGGCACATAGACCGCCTGGATGGAGGTGATCGAGCCCGTCTTGGTGGAGGTGATGCGCTCCTGCAGCACACCCATCTCTTCGGCGAGCGTCGGCTGGTAGCCGACCGCCGAGGGCATGCGTCCGAGCAGTGCCGACACCTCGACCCCGGCGAGGGTGTAGCGGTAGATGTTGTCGATGAAGAAGAGCACGTCGCGTCCCTTGCCGCCGTCCTCGCGCGCGCCGTCGCGGAAGTACTCCGCCAT
>Ga0187783_10000358_pt1 | contig 33638 bp, 24 predicted proteins | sample 1015_SJ02_MP02_2_FD_132471 | JGI IMG/M metagenome (GOLD analysis project Ga0187783, IMG submission 132471) | Tropical peat soil microbial communities from peatlands in Department of Meta, Colombia - 1015_SJ02_MP02_20_MG | ecosystem: Environmental > Terrestrial > Soil > Wetlands > Peat | place... | reverse complement strand
GTAGATCGATTGCCACACGGACGCCAGCTGCTTCTTCTCCGCGGGCTCCAGGAAAACCCGCGCTCCCCACTCGCGCGCCGAGCCGCCAGCAAGCAAGTCGGCTTCACAGCCGTACCAGCCATCGACCGCGAACGGTGTAACAAGATAGCGATTGAGCCGGTCCCAATGCGGGTGCCGATCGCACCTCATGATTACCGTACTGGTGCCTGTCAGAACCGTAGCTGTCTTCTGAAGCTGGTCGGTACCGCTGATTGCATAGACGCCTGCCACGGAATCGGCACATCCCAATACCACCGGTGTTCCCACAGGGCAGCCAACTAATTGGCGCCCTTCTGCACTGAGAGGTACCCGGAAGGAAGAACTCTCGATCCTAGGGAGTATTTCAGGATCGACACTCCAGAATTTGCACAGTTCGGCATCCCAAGCCTTCGTCTGCAAGTTATACAAGCCGTATCCAGAGGCTGTGGACGGATCTGTTGCCGTCGACCCGGTGAGCGCGTAGAACAGGAAATCCTTGGCTGAAAGTATCTTGTCTGACTTCCGTCCCGACGCATGATGAAACCGAAACATGGGTGCAAGATAGCGACCATCGATCAGCACTCCTGTAACTCGATAGATGCGGAGGCGAAGATCCGCGTCCACCTGTTTCTTCACCCAACCATCTGCACGACTGTCCTGCCAGGTAATCGCGGGACCTACCGCCTTCTGTCTGCGCAGCACGACCAAGGTTGGCATTTGACCGGTGAGTGCAATGCCCTCTATGTGGGCATGCCTCAACCGCGATCGAAGGCGCTCAGCGGCCGCACGGAGCGCCTTCAGCCAGTGCTGGCAATTCTGCTCAGCCTGCCCCGGAGCCGGCGAGATTGTCGCATAGGGCTCGCGTGCGCTTGCAAGCAGGCGACCCTCGCGCGAAACAGCGACAAGCTTGATCGCTGAAGTTCCCAGGTCAATGCCCAACACGCAGGGTTTCACAGGCACTCGGCGGTCCTCACTTTCACGATCAGCTCTTTCGTTTGTTGGAAGGCAGCCGTAGAGCGTTGTCGGTTCATCGCAATCGGCGGCGCAGCGCGGGCAATGCGCCATCGACGGCTTGCAGTGTGCACTCGATGTCGCTGTCACTGTGGGCGAAAGAGACAAACAGATTCTCGAACGCATCGGGATGAAACAGGACACCTCGCTGCATCATCTCTTCCCACCAAACACGAAATTGATCCCGGCGCGCGTGATGAACAGCGTCGCGATAGTTGTGAATCGGCGAACTGGTGAACCATATCTGGAACAGGGGACCGATGCCGACGACGTTGGTGTCAAATCCTGCGGATTCCAGGCGTTCCCCGATGCCGCGCATGAGCCGTTCACTCTTTTCGAACAGGCCCTTGTAGACGCCGGGTCTTGCCAAAAAATCGAGGGTAGCGTTCGCGGCGCTCACCGCGATGCCATTGCCACTGTATGTCCCCGCCATCGACACCGTCCCATCAGCCACCAGTTGCAAAATCTTCTTTCTGCCTCCAACCGCGGCGACGGGAAAACCGCCGCCAAAACCTTTGGCCATTACGGTCAAATCCGGCAGCACTCCGAAATATTGCTGTGCGCCACCCAGTGCAACCCGGAAGCCGGTAATCACTTCGTCGAAGATCAATACGATGCCGAACCTACTGGTTAGTTGGCGCATCAGGTTCAGATAGCCGGGTGCTGGCAGAATGCAGCCGGTGTTACACATGATGGGCTCGGTAATCACGGCCGCAATCTCTTCCCCGTGTTCGCGGATCACCCTCTCGAGAGCTTCTCCGTCGTTCCACGGTTGGATAATAAGCGAATCCTCCAGCCCGTTTGGCATGCCCGGTCCCTGGGGAACCGGGACTGGTCGCGATTCCGGACCGGCCCGCTCGAGAGGAGGGTGCTTGCTCCAGTAAACCGCATCGGAAAAGCCGTGATACATGCCCTCGAAGCGGATAACTTTTGACCTGCGGGTGTAAGCGCGGGCGAGGCGTAGGGCGTACAGCACTGCCTCGGTTCCTGTGTTTGTGAGGTGTACTTGCTCGACGCTCGGAACCGCGTCAATGATCTTGCGGGCCAGGTCGATTTCGTCGGCCACGGGCAGAGCGAATACCGTGCCCCGTTGGGTTATAAAATCAACGACGGCCTTGGTCACCCCCTCAGGTCGATGGCCGAGAAGCATCGGGCCCAGTCCCAGCAGATAGTCAATGAACTCGTTGCCATCGGCGTCCAAGATGCGGGATCCTTTTCCCTGTTCGACAAAAAGAGGGTAAGGGGACCAACCGGAGCGGGGCGCACGCGCCGTGCTGTTCACTCCGCTTGCGATCACCTCTTGCGCTTGGGCAAACAGGCGAGCGGATTCGGTCGTTGCTTTCAGACGCACCAGCGGGTTTTCTACCTTCATGGCAGATCCTCTATTTTGGCAACTGAAATCCGCTCGAGGCGGGAGCGGTCCAGGAGAGGCACTTTGCCAACATAGCGAATTCCGAGCGCTATGGGCAACGCCACGGCGCTCGCTCCCAGGCCTGCCCACAGCACAGCTGGCGAAACCGCTCGCGTCAGGACTGCTTCAACGACTGTGATCAGAAGGAAGATCGCCCCTAGTGCCGGCCATAAACCTCCGAGAACGAAATTGCCCACGTTGTCGAGCAGCACGCCTCGATATTGCCACACCGCGGCAATGGCGGTGAGAGCGTAGAACAGAGACGCAATAATGCCGAGCGAGCCTGCGATGTTGGACAACATCTCCCGGGTGCCTCCGGCTTCAAAGACCGTCAGCATGAGGAAGACCAAGTTAATGCCACCCATGAACAGGGTGACGGCCCAAGGACTCCTGGTTCTGAAATGAACGATCTTGAAGAACGACGGCATGACGCGGTCCTCCGCCATAGCGAATCCTAGCCGGGACGAGGACACAATCGCGACTTGCAGGCAGGCGACCGTTCCTAACAAGACAACCACGCTGAGCAACAGGGAACCCGGCCCTGGCAGCAGCCGTTGCGCAATGACGGCCAAAGCATTCCCGGCTGAGCTTTGTAACGTCGCCCGGTCCAGAATGCCTTGGTAGGCGAAGGTGATCAAACCGTAGACGAATAACAATATGACCACGCTCGAGACCGCCGCGCGACCGGGATTGGCCTCCTTATTCTTGGTCTCCTCGTTTACATAGATCGCGGCGTCCCACCCTGAGTACATGAACACTGCGATGAGAATGCCGGCCACAAACTCCTTGATCTTGCTCGCGCCAGAGATGGCGAACCATGCAGGTGTAATCGAGGCGGCTGCGTGGCCGGTTATCAGCGCTTTTATGCCGAGTATGGCAAAGAAAAACAGCACCGAATATTCAAAGACGGCTAAAGCTCGTTGAAAACGCGCCGCCACTTCGATACCGGCCAGGAGCAAGAAGGTTACGGCCAAATTCCACAGGCTGCCCACGACGACGATTGCCACCTTGTCGTTTGCCATGCCAGGTGCGACTAATTGAAGAGTGTAGGTGCCGGCAGGCACCGTCATGCCGGTGGTGCCGAGTGTGTAATACATCAAAATCATCCAGCCCGCCACAAAGCCCAAATAAGGATGTAACGCCCTCGAGACCCAGGTGTAGGTTGCGCCAGCGCTCTGATCCCAATGGTTTAAACGCTGGTAGCTCAGGGCAATGCCCAGCATGGGCACAAAAGCGCACGCGATGGGCAGCAGGCCAGCATAGCCAATAGCCGCGACCAGAGCGGGCAGCGCCACGGCCATCGTCTGGGCGGGAGCGGAACTGGCCAGCCCTAGTACGATTGCATCACCGAGGGAGAGGGTGTTCGCCTTGAGATGGCTTCCTGACGCTTTCTCCATTCTTGCCACACGCTCGCTGTCAGTGAGATTAGCTTGAATAGGCTGAATCATACAAACGATACAACCCGTCGAGCAGACTGTTATGTCTCGAAATTGGGAGCGGGATCCAGGCCATACACACAATCGTCGTGAGAAGAGACATCAATCCGGACAATCAGGAAAACCGATGTACTGGAAATACTTAGTTCTTGACACGATCTGTAGTTGTTCACTATAAGCTACCCAGACTGTTGCATCGATAACTAGCTGCAGTTCGCAAGGCGGGAAATCGGGTATGGTGGCAGGGAAGCGAGCTTGTGGGCGAGCTCTAGTCTTGCTTGGAATGGTCGCTACGCTGAGTTGGGCACAGTCCTCCACAACTGCACTGCGTGGCACAATTCTCGATCCCAAGGGAGCTGCGATTCCAGGCGCGGAGGTGACGATCTCCAACCCCGCGACTGCTTTCTCTCGGATGACGAAGACCAACGAGCAAGGTACTTACCAATTCCTTGAACTTCCACCCTCGAGCTACACGCTGACGATCAAGGCAGCCGGGTTTAATACGCTCCTTGTCGAGAACGTTGTTCTCCAGGTCAATACGCCGGCCACCATGAACGAGAGGTTGCTGGTTCAGACCGTTGCCGAAACCGTCGAAGTGACCAGCCATGCGCCCTTGGTGAACTCGCAGGACGCGACCATTGGGCACGCCTTCACGAGCGAGCAGATGACCACGCTTCCTTTTGAAGGCCGCGATCCGGTTGGGATCTTAAGTCTGCAGCCCGGGGTGTTGTACACGGGCAGTAGTTCCGACATCAACCCGGATCAGGACAGTCGCAGTGGAGCGGTGAGTGGCGCCCGCAGCGATCAAACTGACATCACGGTCGATGGGGTCGACAACAATGACCCGGTCAAAGGCTACGCCTTTCAGGGCGCATTGCGCTCAACCCTGGATTCGCTGCAAGAGTTTCGCGTCACCACGACCAATTCGGGCGCGGAAGCTGGACGTTCGTCGGGCGCACAGGTGGCGCTGGTCACCAAGAGCGGAACCAATAACTTCCATGGCTCGCTCTATGAATACAATCGCTCGAGCATCGGTGAGGCGAATAACTGGTTCAACGAGCGTTCGGAGCTTGACGAGGGAGATCCGAACTCTCCCCCCCATTTGGTGCGCAATACCTTCGGAGGATCGATCGGTGGGCCGATCTTGAAGAACCGGTTGTTCTTCTTCGCGACCTACGAAGGCCAGCGCACACATGAGAGCGCGGTGGTAACTCGGCTCGTTCCCACGGCCACCATGCGCAAGGGGGTTATCACCTACTTATGTAATCCCGGATCGCCGCACTGCCCGGCGAGCGGGGTTTTCACGCTGAGTCCCTCGGATCTTGCGTCGCTCGACCCCCTCTGCAGTGGGCTTGGGACTTGCCCTCTAGGACCCGGACCTGATCCGGCGGCAGAGCAAGTGTTTCAAAGTTATCCGTTGCCCAACAACCCTTCGGGAGGTGGAGACGGTTTCAACGTCGGAGCGTATACCTTTTCCGATCCTACGCCGGCCAAGCTCGACACCTATATCGCCAAGCTTGACTATAACTTGACGTCCAACGGAAACCATCGATTATTTGTTCGCGGCAATCTGCAAAATGATCACGAGACGGGGAGCGATGGCTCGCAATTTCCCGGCCAGCCCCCGAATACAATTGACACGAACAACAGCAAAGGGCTGGCGGCGGGATACACTGCGGTGCTCAGCAACACTCTGCTGAACGATTTTCGCTACGGGTTCGTTCGACAGGGTATTGGACAGTCGGGCCTGCAGACCCAACCCTACATTGCTTTTTATGTTGGCATCGTCCCCCCGACTGGAGAGACACCGACCATCAACGTTCAGGTGCCGGTCAACAATTTTGTGGATGACGTGACCTGGACGAAAAGCAAGCACACCCTGCAATTCGGCACCAACATACGCATCATCAACAACGAGCGTCAGTCGAACGCACAGTCTTTTTTTACTGCCAACACGAACGCAACCTGGCTGGCCGACGGCGCCATCTCGGGCACCGGAACTAGCCTCGATCCGGGTGCGCCGCAATTCGCGTCCCTGGGGTTCCCGGCGGTCTCGCAAGCCTTCGGCGTGTCGTACGACTCCGCGGTAAGCGCCCTGACCGGCATGGTCCCGCAGGTGACCGCCTACTATCAGGTGACCAAGGATTTTACCCTTCTTCCCGAAGGCGCTATGGTCCCGCGCCATTTCCGTTCCCATGAGGCCGAATTTTATGCACAAGATCAATGGCACGCCACCTCCAACCTGATGCTGACGTTCGGTCTGCGCTATACATTACTGCAACCACCTTACGAGACCACGGGAACACAAGTTGGGCCCATACCCGGCCTCAACCAGTGGTTCACGAATCGCTACATCGCGATGTTGAATGGGGAAAGCGCACAGCCTCTGGTGAGCTTTGCCCTCTCCGGCCAGGCCAACGGCCAGCCCCCGATTTGGGCCTGGGATTACGGCAACCTTGCGCCGCGGTTTGCCTTTGCCTGGTCGCCGAAGTTTGAAAACAGCTGGCTCAAGAAGGCGTTCGGCGAGGCCGGCAAGAGTTCGATCCGCGGAGGCTATGGGATTTATTACGATCACTTCGGGGAAGGGGTGATCAACAGCTTCGACCGTTTGGGCTCGTTCGGATTGACGACCATCATCGGGGATCCGGCGGGTCTGGTCGGTCCCGACCAGGCGCCGCGTTTCACTTCCTTGTACGACATCCCCAAGTATTATGCTGGTTGTTCGAATCCACCGTGCCTGCTCGCTCCGCCACCGCCTAGTGGTCCGTTCCCGGTCACTCCCCCATCCAGCGTTACGAGCGGAGGGGCCGCGATCACCTGGGGTCTGGACAATAAGATGAAGACGCCGTACTCGAACGTCGTCGATTTCTCGATTACTCGGGAATTACCCAGAGGATTTATTCTCGAGGCCTCCTACGTCGGCCGCTTTGGCCGGCGTTTGCTGCAGCAGGAAGACTTCGCCGAACCGCTCGACATGCATGATCCCAAGTCAGGGATGACCTTTTTCCAGGCAGGAACGATCTTTGCCAAAGACACACAGGCGGGTGTTCCGGTCCAGAATGTGGCTCCCATTCCTTTCTGGCAGAATTACTTTCCCCTGGCTGCCGGCCCGGCCGGCTTAGCCAGCCTTCAGAGTTCCAAGGAAGCCTGTGCCCCAGGTGTTTCACCAGCGAATCCCTCCGCGACCCAGAACATGTATCAATTGATGAGCTGCAATTACGGCGTTGACGCACTGACGCAACTCATCCAGGCCGACTGGTATTGCAATCCGGCTTGCGCCACGGTGAAGGGAGTTACCAAACCCTTCCAGTTCTGGGACCCGCAATGGTCTTCACTCTATGCCTGGCGGACGATCGGCAACAGCAGCTACAACGCCCTGCAGGTGAGCCTGCGACGCAAGTTCTTGTCCGGGCTGCAGTTCGACTTCAACTACACATATTCAAAGTCGATCGACATAGGATCCGATGCCGAGCGCGTGAATCAGTACGAGGGAGGGAGCTCGATTGGCGGAGGTTTTGCTAGCCCGATTATCAACACATGGATGCCGAATCAGCTTCGTGGGCCCTCGGACTTTGATGCCACGCAGCAGTTCAATGCCAACTGGATTTACCAGCTTCCCGTTGGGAACGGACAGCGTTTCGCAACGCATGGGGTAATGAATGCCATTTTCGGAAACTGGGAACTCACCGGAATATTTCGCATGACCAGCGGTTTCCCCACGACGGTGGCGGATGGAAACTACTGGCCGACCAACTGGGAGAATAGCTCCAACGCGACTCTGCTCGGGCCCAAGCCGGAAAGCGGAACCTTCATGGTGGATGGCAATCCAAATCTGTTCAAGAATCCGGCCGCAGCCATCAACGACTTCCGTTTTGCCTACCCGGGCGAATCCGGAGAGCGGAACAACATCCGCGGCGCCGGTTATTTCGGGATTGATCTAGGGTTGGGAAAGTCCTGGAAGCTGACGGAATCGGCTGCCCTGAGGTTCAGTTGGGAGACCTTTAATATAACGAACACAGTACGGTTCGACGCAGCCGCCCTGGAGCCGTATGCGGGAAGCAACGGGGAAGGTAATCTGAGCCTCACCAATAGCACGAATTTCGGCTACTACACCTCGGTTTTGACCAACCCGCGCATCATGCAATTTGCGCTGCGCTTCAGCTTCTAGCCGTACACCGAAACTATGGCACGCTCTCTGACTCTAGCTTCTGTGGTTTGCCTCCTGCTGACCGGAAGTTCGTCGTACGTGGTCGCGGATGGGCTCACCGATAAAGTGGATCGAATCTTCGCGGATTGGAACACCACCAGTTCGCCCGGTTGCGCTCTCGCCGTGGTCAAGGATGGGCGCATCGTGTATGAGCACGGTTACGGAATGGCCAACCTGGAATTGGGAGTAGCCATATCCCCGCAGAGTGTTTTTGACATCGGCTCGGTGTCCAAGGAAATCACCGCGATGGCCATATTGTTGTTGGTCGAAGACGGAAAACTGATGCTCGACGATGATGTGCGGAAGTATCTGTCGGAGATGCCCGACTACGGATCGAAAATCACCCTGCGACACATGCTCCACCATACGAGCGGGCTGCGAAACTACGACGATCTGTTTGACCTCGAGGGAATCCCCGAGGCCGACCTGACCACCGATCGGGATGCCATGGATCTCACGGTGCGGCAGAAGGGAGTGAATTTCAAGCCAGGAGAAGAATTTCTTTACAGTGATACGAATTTCTTTCTGATGTCTGCCATCGTGAAGCGCGTCACCGGGCAGACGCTACGGCAGTTCGCACAGGAGCGGATCTTCGGACCTCTGGGCATGACCAGCACGCATTTTCACGACGACCATACGATGATCGTGCCTCGTCGCGCAACTGGCTATGCACCGCACAGTGGCGGTGGGTTTGAATTGGATATGAGCAATTTTGAGCAGGTGGGCGACGGCTCGGTCATGACAACCGTGGAGGATCTTTATCGGTGGGACCAGAACTTTGAGCACCCGGTGGTCGGCGGTCCGGATGCCATTCGTCAGCTGACCACGCCCGGAACTCTCAACAACGGCCAGCCGATTCCTTACGGCATGGGTCTGTTCATTGATCATTATCGCGGACTGAACTGGATTCATCATGCTGGGGAGTGGGTGGGCTACCGCGCAGCATTCAGTCGATTTCCCGACCAGCACTTTTCCACCCTGTTGCTTTGCAATTGCGTAGGCAGCATGAGTCCCACGGCCATGGCCAAGCAGGTGGCGGACGTGTACCTGGCGAGCGAATTTGCGCGCGCGCAAAAGACGAACTCCGCTCCGCCTGGCGCGAGCGTGCCTGTGTCTGACCTCCAACAATATGCCGGTACCTATTGGAGTGAAAAAAAAGGCGCCTTGCGGAAGTTCCTGGTCCGCGATGACAAGTTGATCATGGTGGCGCCCGGAACGACCTACGAAATGCTCCCCCTCGGTGGCGGGAAATTCGAAGCGGTGGAACCGGATTCCGAGCATAAGGATAAGTACACATTCGTGACCGCTCGAACCGGTGGTGGTTTTCAGCTCGAAGCCTGGGAAGGCGGAGCAACCGCTACCTATGCTGCAGTGAAAGGGCCGGCTTCCGACATTTCGCGTTTCGCGGATTACGCGGGGGCATATGCGAATGATGAGCTTCACGCCACTTGGACAATCGTGGTCGAAGACGGGAAGCTGATTCGGCAGCAGTGGATGACGGAAGATGAACCCCTCGAGCCTGCCTTCTACGATGGCTTCATCGGCGACCTCAGTGAGGGGCAATTCCTGATGCACTTCAATCGCGACGGCAGCGGCCGGGTGATCAGTTTTGACGTGGCTACCGACATGGTGAGGCCCATGAGATTCGTGAGAATTGCCGGCCGCACCGCCCAATAGCGTCACAAGGGGCTGGAAAATATATGCGGGCGAAGTCCTGCTTGTCTATGCCTCCCCCCGCCAGAATGCACTGACAACGGCAATCCCTAGGGCTGCAGCGAAGAGGTTGATGGCCGCGGTCATCGCCAGCTCCAGGGGAAATAAATTGTGGGAAGTCGGATCACGCGACAGCTCGTAGACGATGTTCAGGGTGTTCGCGACTATCGCCGCCCCCACGACTCCAACCAGGATCAGCCTCTTTCGCATGCGGCAAACCGCGCCCAGCAACCCACTCGTCACCGCCGCGGCAGCACACCAAGCAAGGGTGATGCCCAGTGTCATTTTAGGCATGGGCCGGCTTCGCCAAATCAACAGGCAGACCAGGCTCTCGAAGGCCAGGATCAAAACCGCCAGTGTTCTGTTCGACTTTGTCAGTGCCGCTCCATCCGAAACCCGCCTACACGTACCGAAAGGGCCGTTCTTCGTGGCTTGTCCAAAAGTAGGCCAGGATAATGACGCTGACGACGGCTGCGTACGCACACCACAGTGACGTGAATGCGTACCGCTTGTACGCCATCACGGCGAGCAGTATCACCAGATTCGCCGCGCCGAAGACGACCATCATTTTGATCCTTGAGAAAAACAGTGAGCCACAGGTTGCAATCACGTAGACTAGCGCCACGATGGTGTTGTTGGTCGCCTGGTTGATGTAGACGATGCTGTTTTCCTTGATGTAAAGCTGCAAGGAAAATGCCGTTAGCGCCCACAAAATATAGAGCGTAGTTGCTCCACCGAGCACCAGAAGCGGCAGCATTCGCTTGCGGCTCTTCGCGTCCGGTTCGAACAGCAGCACGCTGAGCGGCAGCAAAAAAGGGAGCAGCCCTTGCGCGTACAACATGAACGCTGCACCCATGTCGTGTGCCACCGCAGGTGAAAGAATTCCGTCCAGCCCCAGCCAGACGAATCCCTCGATGAACTGATGAACAGCGAACAGCATCGGCAGAGATGCAAAGAGCAGTTCGCGTCTGTGCTTCACCTTGGTCAAAGTGGCGAAGCCGACCGTGCCCAGAACTCCGCTGCCCACAAAGTTCGCCGTGGCCGAAAAGCACATGACTCGCTCTCTTGGTATGGGAGCATTACATTTCTCATCGCGGAAAGCAAAACATTTCTCATGACCTCGCCCGCTCTAACGCAGACTCCTTTCACATCGCCAAGTAATGACGACCTGTCGACAAGTCCGAAGACTAGGGGGAGACGGCGACGACCAGAACAGCATGGGACACTTCGATGAAATTGCCAAATCCAGTCGTTCCTCTGGTAGTGTCAATCGGTTGATGCCCTGAGCGGTTGCGAGGGTCGAGCCAGATTTTGTTCTTGACAGCCGGGTGAGAACGAAAGTAGAAGGAATGTTTCGTAAACTTTCAAAACCTGCCGGGCGCAGACCTTATAAGGAGAGAACCCATGCCTTCGAATGTCCCCAGGAAACGGATCGCAGGCGTCGTCAATGCCTTGGTCGTGGTTGTGGTTGTGATGCTGGCGCAGTTCGTCGCCGGACAAACCGGCGCCAGCTACTACGTATCGACCACCGGAAGTGACAGCAATTCCGGCACTGTCTCATCACCTTGGCTGACCATCCAGCACGCAGCCAATACGGCCACAGCCGGTGCCACGGTTTACGTCATGGGAGGAACTTACAACGAGTCGGTCAACTTCCCCAATTCTGGAACGGAAAACGAGCCGATCACATTCGAAAGTTTTCCCGGGCAGACCGCCCTGATCAGCGGCACGAGCTTGACCTGTTGCACATCGAACCCAGCGTCCACCGGAAACCTGACACAGGGTCTCGTCAATATCGTCAACGGAAGCTACATCACGATCAGTGGCTTCGCAATCGCCAATTTCACGACCGGCAAGGCCGCCGACACTCCGTCCGGCGTCTGGATCACGGGATCAGGCACCGGCGTCCAGATTCTGAACAACCAGGTGTATAACATCACGACGACTGCCGGTGCCAACGGCAACGCGTTTGGTATTGCGGTTTACGGCACGTCCGAGACTCCCATCACTCAGTTGGTCATCAGCGGCAACGAGGTCTACGACCTCAAGACCGGGGAGAGCGAATCGGTGAACACCGATGGGAACGTTACGTATTTTAAGATCACCAATAATATCGTTCACGACAATTACAACATCGGCATCGCGGCCATCGGAGACGAAGGAGTCGGACCCACCGGTTACGACGTATCCACGTACGGTGAAATCAGCGGGAACACGGTTTACAACATCAGCGGAATCGTCAATCCCGGTGAGGGTAAGAGCTACGACGCGGATGGGATTTATTGTGATGGGTGTGCATACGTCACGATCGAGAATAACTGGATCTACAACGTTGACTATGGCATTGAGGTGTCCTCCGAAAACCAGGTTTGCCAAACCAATGGTACGGAGTGGACGGGCCCCAACAACACAGGGACTGCAAGTCTGAGCAATCATCCCTGTTATGGCGAGTACGTTACGGTGCGCAATAACCTGATCACCAACTCGAACGCCTGCGGCTTCTCCATAGGCGGTTATGCCAAGGCAAGCAGCAAAGGCGGTCACGACGAGGGCGGAGGCAGCAGCTATGACGTCGTCTTCGTCAACAATACTCTTTACAACAATGCGAAGGAACCAACGGGCGAGACCGCCGAATATCAGATTCAGCACCAGGTCGGCAGCGCTCAGGATAACTATTCCGAAAACAACCTGATCTATGCCGGTACATTCAACACCTGGATCTACAGCTTCGTCAAAACCTCGACTTCCTACCCCGCGCCGCCGGCCACGCTCGATTGGAACCTGTACTATTCCGCGGCTGGTTATGTCAAAGGCACTTCCATCTATTGGGATGACGTCAGCAGCTACACCAGTTTCGCAACTTTTCAAAGCACGACTGGAGAGGATGAAAGTTCGAGGAACGCCAATCCCGATTTCGAAAGCCTGACATCGACGCCGTTGAACTTTGACATCACTGCCGCTTCGCCGGGGGTCAACAATGGTGGCACCAGCCTCTCATGCAGCATCGGCTGGTGTGATCCCAATGGCAGTTCTCCTAACTCGATCTATGGAGCAACCGACTTTCTGGGTAATCCTCGCATGAACGGCGGCGCAATCAACATTGGGGCTTACCAAGTCACCGGAATTTCGAGTAACACGCTGACGGTGAACCTGACCTCCGGGACGTCCACTCTGGCAGCGGGCCAATCAACTACTCTGACGGTAACAGTTATGGCCAGTCCGGCGGGCGGAGGCGCGCCCAGCGGCACGGTGAACTTCATGCTAGGGTCGACGTTGCTGTCAACGCAAACGCTACTGCCGACCAGTGTCAACACGACGTCGGCAAGTATGCCACTCAGCGCGTCACAACTCGCTACAGGCGCCAACACCATAACCGCGGTGTATTCAGGAAATACCATCGGAACCAACTGCTGCAGCGCAACCTATCCACCCGGAGCGGCAACCCAGGTGGCCATCTATCCGAGTACCACCTCAACGCCAATCACCGTGACTCTCGAATAAGAGACCAAAATGCCACGTCTTCTGTCTGCCGCTGGCCACGGCCGACAGAAGGCGAGCAGTCTCTCCGAGAATCCGCCTCGCGAAGGAACGGGGGCCTCATCCCTTCACATAGGCGAGCTTTGCGGCTACTTTGCCATCGCGTACCGTAAAAATATCGACCCCGCGCAACTGCCAGGGCTGACCATTGCGCATCTTGTGGTAGGTCCACAGCACGGTGGCTCGACACCCGCTGACGATCATTTCCTCAGCCTCAAAGCGAGCGTCCGGATTACGCTCGAACCATCCGCGCCAGAATTTGACGACGGCAAATTTCCCCTCAACCCGATGGCCGGCCGGCGCAGGCGCCGTGTCCTCGAATACTGTGTCTTCGGTCAAAAGGACGGCCAACCCGTCGACGTCGTGCAGATTGAATACCTTGTTGAAGCGGTTAATGGTCGTCCGGGTGACCTCTTCCTGTAAGGCCGCATTCTGTTCGAGCTTCATGGAACACTCCTCAGTGGACAGAATACCGAATCAGAAAAGCGAGACGGCCACGAGTGTGAGATGCAGTGCGCGCATACGCATGGGCCTCCGACAGGCCTTAGTTCTATTACATCGAGATACCCAAGCCCAGCGGAGACACGACGACGATCTGATCCGCGTAGGACACTTCGATAAAATTGCACGATTTGTTGTTTTCTCTGATCGTTTCATTCCGTCATGCCCGCACCGGTACGACCGTCGGGGCAGAACAATCGCGCTTTGGCGTTGTTGGGAGTAGAATAGGTAGCGCCTTGCACGATTGATTCTTCTAAAGCCCACTGAGTGGATCGTTAACCAACCCTAGACTTTTCCCGCTGAAATATTCTTCGGGAAGGAATCGAATCTAACCCTCGGAAAGGAGAAACAATGGCACTCGACACTTTCGTCGTGCTCGCTAACCAATACTCAACGGAATCGGACGCTCTCGCTGACTATGATGCCGTCGGCAAACTCTACAGCGACCTCGGGATCATCGACACCTATGACGCAGCGGTCCTAACCCGCAAGCCGGATGGGAAGGTCGACATCGTGAAGCGGACGGAGATACCGACTCGTCATGGTGGAGCAAGAGGACTTATCGCCGGGCTGGCGGTCGGGGCGGCGATTGCCTTATTTCCTGCCGCCGGGATCGGCTTGGCCGCTGGAATGCTCGGCGGTGGTGCCATCGGAGCCGGTATCGGGGCTCTCGCCGGACACGTGTCCGGAGGCATGCGACGATCCGATCTGAAGGACCTGGGAGAATTGCTCGATAATGGCACCAGTGGCCTGTTGGTTGTGGCGGCGACAGATGTCGAAGCAAAGGTTGAGGCCGCCATCACTCGAGCCAAGAAACGGGCAAAGGCCCAACTGAAGGCAGATACCGAAGCCCTTAAGAAAGAGCTCGAGAGCGCCCGCGCTGCCTAAGCTGCTGGAACGTTACCCTCCGGGCTGACGGAGCGTCGGTTTGCTGTACCACTGGTAGTTCTGGCCCAGGCATCTCAGACGTGCCAGGCCAGGGGATTGTTGCGTCTGGCATCGGGCCATGTTCCCAGACGAAGCAACCGGGATCTTCGGTGAGATTTCGAACTTTGCGTACTGCCTGCTTTTCTCTGTTTGGGCTTTCCTTTTCAGCACGCCCGGGAGCGTCGAAAATCGTGCCTGTTGGCGGACTTGACAACACGGAGCACGAGCGCTGTTAAAACTACGTGCGGCTGGTATCTTTGACAGTTTCGGACGGGATATCACTTCTGTAGCCTTGGGTGCGGCGTAGAGGGAGTTCAGGGCCGAGGCGGAGGAAAAGCTCCGGGGGGCGTTCTTCCTTGAGCCGAAAATCCGAATTCAATCCAGCTTATGGAAGGAACAAATCATGGCAAGCAAAAAACCCAACATCCTGATCCTCTGGGGCGATGACATCGGCACCTGGAACGTCAGCTTTTTTAGCCGCGGCATGATGGGCTATCGCACCCCGAATATCGATCGCGTTGCCAAAGAAGGCTGCGCTTTTACCGACTACTACGGCCAACAGAGCTGCACCGCGGGACGCGCAGCCTTCATCACCGGCCAGAACCCTCTTCGCACCGGCTTGACCAAAGTCGGGATGCCGGGCGCGACTGTCGGATTGCAAGCGGAAGACCCGACCATCGCCGACCTGCTCAAGCCGCTCGGCTATGCCACTGGTCAGTTCGGCAAGAACCATCTGGGCGATCGCAATGAATACTTGCCTACCGCACACGGCTTCGATGAGTTCTTCGGCAACCTGTATCACTTGAACGCGGAAGAAGAGCCGGAGTTGCCCGATTATCCGAAAGACCCGAAATTCAAGGAAATGTTCGGCCCTCGCGGCGTGCTCCACTGCGTGGCTACGGACAAGGACGATCCAACCGAGCAGCCACGTTGGGGTCGCGTAGGCAAACAGAAAATCACGGATACCGGTCCTCTGACCAAGAAACGCATGGAAACCGTCGATGAGGAGATCACTGCCCACGCTCTCGATTGGATGGAGAAGCAGGTCAAAGCCGACAAGCCCTTCTTCCTCTGGTACAACGCCACAGCTTGTCACCTGAGGACCCACCTCGCGGAGAAGAATCGGGGCAAGAGCGGACAGGACGACTATAGCGATCGCATGGTCACCCACGACGAGCAGATCGGCCAGATGCTCGACAAGCTCGATGAGCTCGGTGTCGCCGATAATACCATCGTGATGTATTCCACCGACAACGGCCCGGAGAACGATACCTGGCCCGATGCCGCCAATACCCCCTTCCGCAGTCAGAAGGACACCAACTGGGAAGGTGCCTGGCGCGTGCCGTGCTTCATCCGCTGGCCCGGCAAGATCAAGGCGGGCACGGAATTCAACGGCATCATGAACCACCAGGATATGTTGCCAACGTTGCTCGCAGCAGCGGGCGATCCGAACATATCCGAGAAGCTTAAGAATGGCTATAAAGCGGGAGACAAGACTTTCCGCGTGCACATCGACGGATTCAACATGCTGCCTTATCTGACCGGTGAGGTTAAAGAGAGCCCCAGAAACTTTTTCTTCTACGTCAGCGACGATGGCGGCGTCATGGCGCTGCGGGTCGGAGACTACAAGTTGGTCTTTGAGGTGCAACGAGCATTTAGCACCAACGTGTGGGCCGAACCCTTTGTGAAGTTGCGCCTACCGCACATCTTTCACCTCCGTCGCGATCCCTTCGAGCGCGCGGAGTTCAACTCCAACGTCTACTGGGACTGGGTGATTGATCACGTACCGTACCTTTACCTAGCCCAGGCCGTCGTCCAGGCGCAGCTCGACAACTTCGTTAAGTACCCGCCCCGCCAGAAGGCGGCATCGTTCAACCTTGATACAGTGATGGCGCAGCTGCAACCGGCGATGGATAAGGCAAGAGAAGCAGCGGCGGCAGCAAAGCAACAGCCTCAGCTGCAAAAGGCTAGTTGAGAGCTGGAGATGCTTCGTTCGAACCACGATTGAGGTCAAGTCTCGGTCTGTGTCTCCTGGCGACTGCTAGGAGCTCATAGACCCTTGACCTGCGGTAAATTCCTTGTGGCCTATGGCCGCTCTCGATGTTGGAAAAGGGCGGCCATTTGGGGCGCTCGTCGACCTACTCGGAATCGAATGTGTCCTTCCTGAAGCGGGAAGGGAAAAGAGAAGAGATCTAAGGTTTAGATTCTTCGAGGAGGACGACGTCGGAGTCGGTATGGCCCCGCAAGATGCCGAGATTCTTACCGTTCGGGGACCACCCGAAGGAAAGGATCTGTTCCGACTCGAACCTGGTAATCGGGCGCCCAGCAGAGGCATCCATGGGTTGAATCCAGAGGTTGTCCACGCCATTCTCACGCACCGGGTACGCCAGTGCTTTGCCATCCACGGTGAATTGCGGACCCTCTGAGATATGCGGATTGGGATCGAGCAGGCGGAGTTCGCTAAGCTTTTCGAGGTCAAGCAGGGCAATTTTCGAAATGCCCGTTTGCTCGGCGGGACTCACGATTTCGACCAGATAGGCTAACGTTCTGCCGTCGGGTGACATTCCCATTCCCCGGCCGCTCTGGAAACCGTGAGCGATCGCGGAACCCGGGATCGATTCCGCCTTTAGTGATCCCTCCGCAGTCCCAGTCAAGGGGACACGCCAAAGGCGTTCTACGCCCCTATAGAAATAAATCCAATTCTGAGTGCCGGAGCACACCGGCTTGAGGCCCCAGTTATCGTCAATCCCATCGGTCAACTGTGTGGGGTGGGAGCCGTCCGCATTTACGCGCCAAATACCAATCGCGTTTGTGCCCCCATGGAACGCCCACGGAAAGACGATATATTGTGTGCCGCACGGAGCAAAACCCAGAATCGCGGCGGAGGCATCGCTGACCAGCGTGGCAGGATTGTTTCCCTGCACATCGGTTCGCACCAGGCTCGTGAGATCCGAGGTAAGCAAATTGCCGTCGGGCGTCCAACTGAAATTGCCGATCTTTTCGCCGTTCACCAGCAGGGGACTCGCAACCGGATCGCTGCTGCCCTCGCCCGGCAATACAAAGAGATTGGTGACCGCTTTTTGTTGTACCGTCGCTAAGGTCTTGCCGTCGGCGGAAAACGTGAGTGTTGCATAGCTATTGGTATCACGGGAGATGGGGCGGAGCTGCCCATCCGACACCTTAACGAAGCCGATTTGAGAGCGGCCGAGCTTAGGACCTTTCTGCTGATAGGTCACAAACCAACCATCGCCGCTGGCGGACCACTGCAAGGTCCAAATGTTCTTGTCGGTGAAACTTCGAGTCTGAATGGCTCCACTCCCCAGGTCGAACTGCGTGATTCCGCCAAATGCACCGGGCAAAACGTCAGGATAGGCGATCTTCTGACCGTCGGGAGACCAAGCCAGCTGGCGTGGGAGGTAGCTCAACGGCCGGATGTGAAGCACCTTCTCATCACTGCCGTCCAGTTTCGCGCTGAGCAGCCGATACTTGCCTGGCTCCGGATCATTGGCACGGAAATAGGCCAGGCGAGTGCCGTCAGGAGAGAACGTGAAAGCGCTATCCACGTCGCGGATGACGACATGCGGAGTTCCCCCCAACACCGGGGAGCGATAGATACTGAAGTCGCTGTTAGTTGCGTTCTCAGCTTTGCGGAAGTAAACGTAATTTCCGTCGGGAGAGAAGGCAACGTTCGGAGTAGTGGTAGACGGCGGACCGATCTGGGTGTTGCTTCCGGTGGCAATGTTGCGCAGCCATAAACTGTCCACACCCTTGTCCTCGATGACGGTGAGCAAGTACTTTCCGTCAGAAGAGATGGCGGTGGCGACGGCGTTGCCGGAATTGGTGATCTGCTCAATATTGAAGTTCTGAAAGGGAGTTGGCGCAGTCCGACGTAGCATGTAAACGCCGAAGGCGGCCGCCGCCATCACCGCAAGAGCCGCAAGTGCCCCTCCGACCGGCCCAATCTTAGGTTGCTTCACGGCGACTGTGGCTGAACTGCTGGGGTGTGCGACCTGTGCCAAACCGCTCCCGATAGGTGCTACTCCCGTTCCCGAAGCATTGTGGGATTCGCTCTGTCCACTGGGACCCGCACTGGGCCCCCCGAATAGGGCGGCATGAGACTCGCTGGTCGTGGCAGCGCGGCTGGAGTCGGTCTCGCGTTTGAGACGTTTGAGATCGGCGCGCATGTCGGCGGCGTGCTGGTAACGCAAGTCGCGATCCTTTTCGAGAGCTTTGCCGATAATTCGATCGAGTTCGGCAGGCAGATCAGGATTGATTCGTGCCAGAGCAACCGGCATGCGATCCAGAATCTCGCGCTGGATCACCCCTGAGCTTTCGCCGCGAAATGGGAGCATGCCGGTGGCCATCTCGTAAAGCACGGCTCCAAAAGAAAATAGGTCCGTTCGAGCGTCTAATTCCTTCGCCCGCACTTGCTCCGGAGACATATAAGCCACCGTGCCCAGAGCCGTTCCCGGGCTGGTCAGGTGGGTTTCCGCGATCTGGCTTTCGGTTGCGTCGAACCCGGTCTTTGCTTTCGCACCCGTTACCTTGGCCAGGCCGAAGTCGAGGATCTTGGCATGTCCGCGCTTGGTGACGAAGATGTTGGCTGGCTTGATGTCGCGGTGAACAATGCCCTGGGAATGGGCCGCGTCCAGTCCGTCGGCAACCTCGATGGCCAATGAGAGGACGGTCTCGCCGTCCAGTGGGCGGCCAGCAATCAGGTGCTTTAACGTGACTCCCTCGAGAAACTCCATGGCAATGAACGTCTGCCCCTCCTGCTCCCCCAGGTCGTAAATCGTGCAGATGTTAGGGTGGTTCAGGGCAGATGCTGCCTGAGCTTCCCGCTGAAATCGGCTAAGAGCTTGCGGGTCACGGGCGAGTTCCTCGGGCAGGAACTTGAGGGCAACAAAGCGATGCAAGCGCGTATCCTCGGCCTTGTATACAACCCCCATGCCCCCGCCTCCGAGCTTTTCGATCACGAGATAGTGCGAAATGGTCTGGCCGATCATGCGGAACAATGTCCTGCGTAGAAGTATTTCATCTTAAGCGGCATCTAGCCGTCAATTATCCCAGGCTGCTCTCGAACTGGTCGGGGCTCGAAGCGGAAAGGGAAGTGGAGGAAACACCACTTTGCAGAATGGCAATCGCTAGCCTTAGCTTGGGCAAATTGGAGGCTGGGAGGATGTGACAAGCCTACCAGGCCGCGTATCGATGCCGACCCGATCTTTCTGGGAGCAGTTTGATCAGCACAATCCCGGTCACAAATCCTCCCACATGCGCCCAAAACGCTACTCCGCCAGTGGTTTGACCAACTTCAACAATCGCGGTCCCGCTTAGAAACTGCACCAGGAACCAATACCCCAGCACGATCCAGGCCGGCAGCCACCAAAAGGTAAAGAAGATGATCAGCGGCACTACGGTCAGCACTCGCGCTCGAGGGTAGAGCACGAAGTATGCCCCCATCACGCCCGCAATCGCACCGCTCGCTCCAATGCTTGGAACCCTCGACGCAACATTGGACAGAATGTGGGTGATCGCGCCGGCAAATCCACAGAGCAGATAGAAGACCAGATAAAGAAAGTGGCCAAGATGATCTTCCACGTTGTCGCCAAAGATCCACAATACCCACATGTTACCGATGATATGCAGCCACGAGGCATGCAGGAACATAGAGGTCAGAATCGTGAGCGACAGCTCGGGCAGGGAAAAGTGCGAATTGAAGCCAAGAGCGAGTTCAAACCGATGCGGCACAACCCCGAATTCATACATCAAGCCGTTCAGAGCCCGGTGGCTCTGCCAACCCACCGATAACTCAAATAGAAACACGACGACATTCAGCGCGATAATGAAGTAGGTGACGAACGGCGTGCTGTAGCGGGGCGTGTCATCGCGGATCGGAATCATGCGCAGCCTTTCCGGTTTGGTAATGTGGAAGGCTCGGCTTGCGCCGCTATCCCCAAGCTGGAGGCTGGGGAATCTAGTCCTCGCGGATTCGAATCAATCCCGGGATTGCCAAAGTGAAAGTGGAGCAAATACCAAAGTACCAGATGTCGCCGAGCGGAGTCCTCATCATTGACAAACCTGCGGGTCTGACCTCCCATGACGTCGTCAACCGCGTACGTCGGGTTCTCGGCACCCGGGCTGTCGGTCACGTTGGCACTCTCGACCCGATGGCCACCGGTATCCTACCCCTCGTGATCGGTAATTTGACCCGTTTAGCTCAGTTTTACACTTCGGCTGAGAAGAGCTACGAAGGTGTGATTCGCTTCGGTTTTGCCACGGATACCTACGATCGAGAAGGCAAACCCACCGGCCTGCAGCAGCCAGTAACATTCTCCTTGGACACACTGCGGGAGTGGGCAGCCCGGTTTTGCGGCGTGATCGAACAAGTCCCGCCGCCATTCTCGGCCAAGAAGGTTGAGGGTGTGCCTGCCTACAAGCTGGCGCGCAAACAGAAACCGTTTACCCTTAGACGAGTACAGGTCGAGGTCAGGGAATTCGAGATCCTTGACCTCGAGCATGAGCGAGCGCGCTTTCGTGCCCGGGTTGGCTCCGGGACCTATATGCGGTCGGTGGCTCACGACCTGGGTCAACAGGCGGGATGCGGCGCTCATCTTGAGTCGTTACGGCGCACGACAGTCGGGGAATTCAATCTCGCCCAGGCGCACACTCTCGAAGAGTTCGAAGCTGCTGCCCGCTGTGGTCGAGCCCGAGAAATGTGCGTTCCTCCGCGAGACATTCTGCCGGCATTACCCTTCGTGACCGCCAATGAGGAAAGCCTGGTGCGAATTCGCAGCGGCCGCAGTGTAAATCTCGCGGAGCTCTCTCGCGCCAAGCAGGTAAAGGTATTTGACGGCGAAAGGGAACTGGTCGCCATCGCCACCCGTGTGGCCGGGACGTTGTTTCACCCCAAGATCGTGCTAGCTGGTGGAACGCCCGTGCGGGCAGCCAAGTCTTCGAAACCGGAGGAAGGCGCAAAGCCGCATGGACGCCATTGAGGCTGATTCGGCACAGCACATTCAGAGGCAGCAATGCTCGGACCTACGACGGCCTTTATCGAGCCGGCAGCCACAAGGGCCAGCGCACAAAGAACCACACCAGGGAGGCCAACAGGGAATAAAAGATTGCGCAGGGGAGATGAAAGAACCATGCTGTTTTGCGGTCCTCAACACAAATCCAATGGTGCATGTTGAGCACGACACAAGTCGTAAAAAGAGACATCGCGGTCCATGCCGGCAAGTCAATCTTCATTGGGCATCTTTGGCTCCTGTGTCAGGCTGAAGGTGTCCCTGCATGCGGAAACGGGGAACTCCGTCATCGATACCTACTGCCATCTCACGGCAGCTTCTCGTCAGTCTCGGCATTCAGCTTTGCTAACTCCGCCTCAAGGTATGCGATCCATTTCACAGCCATGCTTCGACCCAGTGCCAGCAAGTCTGCATCACTCTTCTTTTTCCAATCCGCCAAATCCGTTTTCAATCTCTCAGCGCGGCCAGGATCCCAAACTGCTTCTTCAGTTGCCCACCCCATAACTTTCTCCTGACCTGCCACTCCTTAACCTGGAATGAACCAGTCTATCACCATCAGGAAGGCATATAGGCTGACTAGGGTTCCTGGCCTCCCAGTTCCTCGGCGCGGCCTTCCTTGTAGTTTCAGCTGTACATTTCTCCGGCAGCAATCAACCACCAGAATGACAAGGAAAGACGCACAAAGCCAGCACCCATGATCTGACGCGAGGGTCCTCAACGTAAATCCGTGGGGCATCTTCAGCACCACGCAGGGGCTTCGCCTACAAATTCCATCCTGAAACTGCCGTGAAATAACGGAAGAGTTTGCTTCCAGCCGCGTCTTCAACGCGACCGGATACTGATATTGTTCCCATATGAGGTCCTGAGTCATTACACCTGCCTTGAAGTAGCCGGTGTGCGTGCTCACGATCCCACGCTCGAGCTTCCCGTCAAAGCTTGACCAGATTCATATTGGCTTCGGGCAGTCGGCGGTAGATACTTGGTTAGATAGTGCTTGAATAACCCAACTCGCTAAGTATAATACCCTCTCTCGGACGGGTCGGGAGGCCCCCTAATGCAACCCCGCGTCGCGGTGTATGGTGCGTCGGCGTAAGGTGAAGCCTAGGGTTGCAATGAACCGGGAGCGGCACAATGTCGAAGCCGTGAGATCACGTGATGAGCAGCGTCCAGCCGAGGAGCGGACGATTGGGGAAAGCTGTTGGGTGGCAGCACCGGCATTAGCGAGCTCCTCGAGCAACTCCTCCATCAAGTGCATATTTTGGGCCGCGAAGCCGGCGCAACTAAGTACACCGGTCCCGGCCTGGTGGCCGGTTTTGAGCTCTCCACAGACCAAACGTGGTGCGTTTCCCCAGATGGGATGAGGTTATTCTTCTCTTCGGCGGCGATGAAATAAAAGCTGCTTGCACATTGCCAAATCAAGGATTGTCTGCGAACAATGAGCGCTAAGCCAAGGGGTCCGAGCTTCAGTCACAACGAGCCCTCAGTGACACGCGCGTTGGCTATTTGGCCAGCATTCGCCCGTCAGTTTTGGCAAAAACAACCTACGGTCCTTCGTCGGCTTTTCAATTCCCCTCTGTTCCGACCCGAGGAAGTGTTCGCTGCTTTAAGACGCGCCGCTACCGACGACCACGGCCCGCGCACAGTGTGGGTCGATCGAGCATATGTCCCCTCCTCTCGCGACCGAGGCTATCTTCCATCGGATCGAGACCGGTCATTCGTAGATTATTGTCAACGGCTGGCTCCAAAGACGGAGCTGTGTGTCGTGCAGTATGAGATCCAGCGCTTCGCACCCGAGCTGTGGATGCGAGCCAGGCGATTTCTGCTGGACGTCATAAACGTTGTTGGCCTGCCCGCTAAGACGGACATGGATGTTTTCTACGGAAAGTATCGCACCACGCCTCGCGGACCGCATACCGACGCAGCGAGTAACTTTTCGTTCGTCGTTGCAGGCCGAAAAAAGATGCTGCTATGGCCACCAGGTTACTTCGAAGAACGTCGAGTCGAGGTCATTAGAGCGGGGGGCGAAGGTATGAACGATATCGCTAACTCTCGCTCCTACCAAGAGTTCGCCAAGGACGCTGTCGTTCTCGAAGGCGGAGCCGGCGACGTTTTATACTGGCCGTCCACTTATTGGCATATGGCGGTCACAGATGACTTGGAACCCACGATGGCGCTCAATATCGCGCTATACGTCGGGCAAAAACCATTCGTTATTTTGCCTGAAATCGTCGCCTTTGCGCTTCGCGAGATTTTGATAGGCACCGATTCTATCGATACGTATAAAGTTGGCCGCCGTGCGCTTGTCGGCATGATACAAGTATTGCCAGATGAGTATCAATTATTACTTGACACCCTGCGCTCTGGACCCCTGTCGTTGGCGATCAAGAAGAATTGGCTGCGCCACGTCAGTGCTCTGGGTTTCAAGGTGCTCCCCCCGCCAGAAAACGATGTTGAACTCGACGATAACGACATTGTTTGCGGCAGGCCGGAATGCCCGATCGTCTGGATGCCAGCAGGGGGCGGCAGGCTCCTTTTTGCCGCCAACGGTTGGTGTTTCGTCAGACCCGATGCACAGCCGCTGGTTTGCACGTTGGCGGCGCTCAACCGCGGCCGCCCCCTGTGTCTGGTCGACCTTATTGGCGGCTCGGGGAAGAGAAAGGTCAACGCACGTGCCGCTCGGTCGCTACGCGAGGCGCTACGGTTGCTACTTGCGCATGGGGCGATTCGTGTCAGCCAGGACCCTTCGGATTTGGGAACTCGCCGAGAAGCTTCTTCGGACCTTCTAAGATCGACCCTCTAATGGCGAGGAGACCCACGTATTAGAACATCAGAATTTCTGTCGTTGTTCTCCACTACGAAAGCCTCGGTTTGGCAAACAGCTTCCTCCACAGTGTGGGATAAGGCCTGAACCTGCCGCCGGCGTTCCTTGCTGTCGCTACTAGAGCCGCAAATTCCTTCTTGAATCGCGTAAACGGCACACTGTGAACGACTACGGGACGCAGGTGGTGGGGCATTCCATGCTGGGTGATCGCTGCGTCGCTCACCCAGATCAAAAATGCATGCGCATTCTTGTGGGTAAGAATAGGTAGCCAGCCTCGCTCAGGCTGCAGAACGTCAACCTGGCCACGAGGCCAGAAGCGCTTGAAATTTGTCAGTAACTCACGGCGCACCGACGAGTCTTCAGGAAAATGTACCCCAGATACCAACCATACTGGCACGCGTCCGCCGCTTGACAGGAAACGTCGCGCCGATCGCGCCTCATGGAGCAGCTCAAGGTCAACCGCTCTTGCCGCCTCAATGGGGGTGTGGATTCCGGACAGCGACATGTACGAAAAACCGCTGGGCACATTGATTTCGAGCACCCCGCCACCGTCCGAAAAGCGCGCCCCTTTTTCACGCACAATGGCATCCACCCCTGCGCTCGGACAGCCGTAGCGCCGAAAGAGATCTTCGAGCGCCCGCCGGTCGTCTGGGTGAACCACCGCAAACTCCAGCGGCTGCATTCGACCTCGCGTTGCCGTACTCACACGCACTACTTGCCCGGCTGCGGGGACAATGCGGGCGACGTCGCCAATGTCCCGCACTCCAGCGTTCCACAGTAGCAGGATAAGACGGCGTCGTTGCTCGGTCGAAGCCTGCATGTGCCGATAGTAGTCGGGATCCTGGGTCTCAAGCAGGGCGGCGAGGCTGCTTTGCCCGTCGCCGGTCACGGTTTCAGCCCGTGCATGGAAAACATACGCTAGCTTCCCGTCGATAAAGTGCAGACGCAGCTCGATACCCGAAAGCATCTTCTCTAGAATCAGAGAAGATTCGCTGCCAAAGAAAAATTCCGCCGCCTCCTTGCATTCTCGCAGATTCTTTAGGTCGAGAATGACTCCGGCCGAATCGCCTCCGTAAACTTTCTTCAGCGCAACAGGATAGCCCAATTCCTCCGCTTGATGTACGGTCCGCCCGACGCTCGACACCAATGCGCTAGGCGGCACAGCGATCCCGTAGTTGTTCAAGAGGCCCCGGCAGAATGCCTTGTCCATCCCGGCCACGGCCATAACCGAGGATACGGTCTCTTTCATATTCATTATCCGTAACTGAGTGTGACGCCCGATGCCGAGAAACAAAGAAGCCGCTCCCCCCAGTATCGCCGGCAACGATACCCAGCCGCGATATTTGGCGACGGAGTGGTAGAGACCGAAACTATTCTCGTAGGCGAACTGACGCAGCGACACGGCCTCCATTTCCTCTAGAAGCCGCGCGTCGTCAGCGTCAAGACCCTCGGCGATATCACGTACGAGCGGGGGAGATAAGTATCGCGAGCATTCTGCCCAGGCGTGAAGAGTGTCTGTGTTATCTTCACCAAAGATCAGGGGGTTGCCTATACCAAACTCTACGACGAACCGTTTCCACCGTCGTTCTAATCGCTCCGGATCGGCTGCCTTTGGCCGGCAGATCCACAAATGGAGAAGACCGCTGCCTTTGACGAAAGACACACCCTCATGTCGTATCTGGCGGAGAAGTCTTATGGGCACGTAACGTCAACGGTAGCGGCGCAAGTTTGCTTACCGCACCTGGTTTCCTCGTCTGGTTTGACAATCGACGGCCCTGATCCCCCAAGGTATGCACCTCCTACGATTCTGCCCAGCTCTTCATCACTCAGCACCCAAAGGCGTTCTGGTTCTTTTTTCCTGTGAGCCGTCTTCGGCTTTCCTTTTCTAGTCTTCATCGTCGAGTCTCCTTTTAAAATGGCAAATTCTGACCGTGGCCGGGGAGGCCAATAGGCGCGCCATGCTAGCCAATTACCGCGGGCATGTCAAGGACTTTCGTGCTCAGGCCAAGTAGGAAGTTCCTATTTTGCTGGGCTTGCTGTTGGCTGCGTCGTAAGTTGGTTTGGTTCGCATCGGCGTCGCGTGCGAAGCGAATATCCAGGGCCGCAGAAAAAGGAACAGTAGGTTGTCCACTTATATCGCGGACACTACACTAGTTGGTGCAAGCACGTAGCCAGCGACAATTCCGTCGAGAGCTGCAGGCGGCATCGCGAAACAGAAGCGGGCCCTGCGCGGGAATACCGATCCGTTGGACACAGCGCAGAGCGCGGGCGAAAATGTGACGGTCTGAAGGTTACCTCGCTGTATGGCACAAGAACCTCGCTTCGGGCTGACCGAACATCTGTACTCGGCGCTGTCGCTGGCCGAGCGGGCGTCGTATCTGCGGCAAGCCGGGCGAGGCTGGATCGGATCGAGGGCGGACATCAGCCACGCGGCGGCTGCCCTGGATCGCTGGAAATCGCAAAAGCCATTCCCGACCGGTGACTCCTTCGAAAAACGGCTTCGCCTGGACGGCCTGATCGAAGAAGACCTGCTGGCGATACTTGGGCTGCCGCCGGGAGTTTACTCCGAGCTGATCCCGTCACCGCCCGATTGGATCCGGGAACTGGAGCGGCTCTATCTCACGCCGCGCCCCCTGGACGATGCTCCGGAGTTCGTGCACTACGCCGAAGAAGGAACGAACGGGTTCCTGTGGATCGCCAACCCGCTGGTTCAGGAAGGGCTGCGCCGCTTTCGGGAGGGAGTGGGCCGGCTTCACGAGGAGGGTGTTCCGTTCGCCAAGGCGACCGTGGAGCGCCTGGTCCTGCCGCACCTGTTCAAGACACTAACCAGGTTGCTGGACCTGGTGATGGTGCTCGAGTTGAACGTCGCCCGCCTGCAAGGAGTGCTGAAGGGCGAAACTCCAGAAGAACGGTTCCACAGCTTCTGCGACCGCCTCCGCCAGATGGACGTGCAGTTGTCGATCGCACGGGAGTACCCGGTCTTGTTGCGTTCGCTTTACATCGCAACCGTGAACTGGGCGAATTCCAGTGTGGAGCTGCTGGAGAGGTTGGCGAAGGATTGGGATCTGATTCGGGCGAGTCTGGCTGCGGGCGCGGATCCGGGCAGCCTTACCTCCATTTTAGCGGGAGCCGGCGACACTCATCGCCGCGGCCGGACGGTGGCGATTCTGGAGTTCTCTACCGGCTTCAAAATTGTGTATAAGCCACACAGCCAGTCGGTGGACGTCCATTTCGGGGAGTTTCTCGAATGGGTCAATCAGGCCGGCTTCGAGACTCCGTTTCGCATTCTTAAAATAATCGACCGAGGCTGTTATGGGTGGTCCGAATTTGTGGCTCACCAGTCTTGTTCCAACCGCGACGAGGTGGAGCGGTTCTATCAGAGGCTTGGAGGATATCTGGCTGCGTTCTATGTCACGAGAGCTGGGGACATGCATTTTGAGAATCTGATCGCGGCCGGGGAATTCCCGGTGCCTGTGGACCTCGAAGCCCTGTTTCATCATGATGTTCTGGTTGCGGAGAAGGAGGATCCCGCAATCAATGTTTTCCAGTTGTCAGTCATGCGGGTGCTGCTGCTTCCCCAACGGATCTACGAATCCGAGACAGACGAAGGCGTCGACGTGAGCGGGTTCGGCGCCATGCGCGGTCAACATTCTCTGTTAAGGAGAACCCCATCCTGGGAGGGGGCGGGAACGGACGAAATGCGGCTGGTCCGCAACAAAACGGTGCCGAGGATGGTGGTGAGCAATCGTCCGAAACTGGAGGGCCAGGACGTCGCCGCGGGAGAGTATGTCGAACCCTTTATTACAGGGTTCCGATGGGTTTACCGCTTGATCGAAGAGCGCCGCGACGAGTTCCAGGCGACCGGAGGGATACTGGGGCGCTTTGCGGAGGACGAGGTGCGGTTTGTCCCGCGAACCACCGCCGCCTACGCCGTCCTGCTCAGGACTAGCCAACACCCCGACCTGCTGAGAAATGCCATCGACCGTGATCAGGTGTTTGACCGTCTATGGCTGGGCACAGCGCAGCGGACTGACCTGGCCCGGCTCATCCCGGAGGAACTGAAGGATCTCCGGGGCGGCGATGTCCCTGTGTTTATCGCGCGGCCAAATTCGCGCGACTTATGGACCAGCTGCGGAGAGCGGATCCCCGAGTTTTTCGAGCAGACGGCCATCGAGGGGGTGCGCCAAGAACTCCGTCAGTTGGGAGAGGAAGACCTAGCGCTTCAAACCTGGTTCATTCGCGCCGCCATCGCCTCCGCCGAGGAAGGTGTGCTCCGCTCGAGCACCCCCCGCAAGCTGCAACTATCGGACAACCGGGATGCGATAGACCTGGCGCGTGCAGTTGGAGATACACTCTGCCGGGAAGCTCTTGAGTGTGACTCGTACGCAAGTTGGCTCGGTCTCACGCCAGTAGGATCTCGCGAGATTTCGTGGTCCCTGCAGCCGATGGATGCGTGTTTCTACGATGGCCTTTCGGGATGCTCGTTTTTTCTTGCATATCTGGGCGCGCTCACCGGAGACCAGTTCTATTCCAAGATCGCCCGAAAGTCGATCAACCTGGCCCGAAGGCAGCTGGAACGCCGAAGAGCTGGTGATCTGCCGATAGGGAGCTTGGGTGGGTACTTGGGGTCGGGAGGAACTATCTACACGCTGGCGCACCTGGGATTTCTGTGGCAGGATGCCTCGCTGGTCGACGAGGCGAAGGGGCTAGCAGCGGAGGTTACGTCCCTAATCGAAACGGATCGGAGGCTGGATGTGGTAGGCGGCTCCGCAGGCTGCATCGCCGCGCTCGCTGTTCTTAACACTGTCAGCCCGAGCGACCGCCTGCTGAAAACCGCGGTGCTCTGCGGCGAGCAGCTCTTGCGCCAGCAACAGCCACAGGACAGCGGTGTTGGATGGAAAACGGACGTCGATTCGAGCCAGCCGCTGACCGGATTCTCTCATGGCGCCGCCGGAATGGCGTGGGCGCTGCTCAAGCTGGCGGCGTGGAGCGGGCAGGCGCGTTTCCGCGAATCAGCCGAATTGGCCATCGCTTACGAGCGGAGCACCTTCGTGACGGACGAGACCAACTGGCCGGATTACCGCACGCGGCCGGGAGAAGATCAGTCCGACCCACAGTTCGTGGTCGCCTGGTGCCATGGCGCGCCCGGAATCGGTTTGGCGCGCATCGACAGCCTGCCATATTTGGACGACCGCGAGACGCGCGAGGAGATCCGGATCGCGCTCCGCAAAACGGTTGAATCGGACTATGGAATGAACCACTGCCTCTGTCACGGCGACCTTGGCAAGTTGGACATTCTGCTTCACGCCGCCCAGCGGGTGGACGATTCCTGGTGGAGCGAGGCCGGGAAGCGGCTGGCCTCCAAGACTCTGGCCACGATCGCGGAGCGAGGATGCCTCGGCGACACGCTCGTGACATCGCCCGGGCTAATGGTTGGCTTGGCCGGGATTGGTTACGGCTTGCTGCGGCTGGCCTGCCCCGAACGAGTCCCATCGATACTGGTTCTGGCACCACCTACACAGGTCTGACGCACCAAATTAAAGTGTCAAATTAAAGTTGACACCATAAATACATATAGATTAGAATTTTGCGCGCGGACCGAGGTAATTCGACGTAGTCTCGGACCCAGAGACAGAAAGGAGGGTAAAATGGCTGTAGATATAGTGCGCGCGTGGAAGGATCCCGAATATCAAAAAAGCTTGACCCGGGAAGAATTGGCAACCCTGCCACCGAATCCCGCAGGCCCAACTGAGCTCACTGAAGAGGCCCTGGCCAAAGTTGCTGGAGGCCTCCCTTGCGTCTTCACCAAGTGCTGGACCATAAACTTTCCATGTAGCCTCTAATGCGCTACTAACCTACCACTACCCACCCGCCACCGTCATCCCGCGCCCGACTTCGCTCCCCACCTAGCCGGGCGTCGCCTCATGATGGTCAGGATTCCGTTAGTGTTGCTGATGCGAAAAGTATCGCCCAGTGCCATCGACGCCGTCGCCCGTTGATCAAGCGCGCATTGACTCCGGAGGAATTGGCGAGCCTTCCTCCGAACCCCGCCGGTACCGCTGAGGTTACAAAAGAGAACCTTAGCAAAATCTCCGGCAGCATGGAAACTCACAAAAACATTTGCTATCCACTGCCGACCCTTGCAACTGAAAGGTCACGCGCCGATAGGCTTTGCCGCCAGTGCGAGCTCTCGCTTAAGCGGCAGCGAGCTCCACCTCCTAGACTAAAGGTGAAGTTTGTTTGCAGCGCGCCACTGCTGACTCCGCAGGCCTGGACTTCTAGTTTTCAGGGACAATCGAGCAACCCTCTTTGCAAAAGAAACCGATGCTGACGAGCACCTCTCCGCGTTTGGGCGGACGTGTGCCCTCGGGCGCGGCCCCCCTAAGTAAGCGCGCGCCTCTCGAAGAGCATAGAGCGTACGGAAAATTTGTTCCTACTGGCGATCCCAAACAGTGCGCTGCCTAAATTGCCGCAGTTGAGAATCCCGGCCAGAGTTGGTTGCCGTCAGCAACTTTCCGTCAGCTGAGACAACGTAGGTGGCGCCACCGATCACCGACCCGTCTTGCCGTCTCACTTCGTTCTGGATTGTCTTCGGGTCCGGCTGGGTAGCAACGGCTTTAAGGCCTGCGAGATCCGGAACAGGATGTTCTTTGCCGTCTGGGATGAATCTTGCCGGTCGTTCCGCTACTTTCTCGCCCTTTGCGTTTCGACCCTCGACCTTCAACAGATAGTGGCCCTGCGCATCAAGCTCAAACATCATCGTCCCCGCAGTGGCACTATAGTTAGCATCAAACTCCGACTTCTCGACGTTGAGTTTCCATGTACCCACAAATGGATCCTGCATAGGTGACCTCCTTGCGGGCCGCTCCGTGTCGCACGTGTCGGCCGCGATTTTCGTCTTGACCGCCTGATGAGCACTCTTATACACCTGAGGTCCTTCCGAGTGAAGCAAATTGTTCCCTCATTTGCAGGTTCCGCGGTCCGCAAACCCTGCGCGAGCGCATCGCTGAGGCGCCGCTCATGCATGGCCCTCCGCGCCCTCCGAATATAGTTGACATTGACAATTATATGTATGCTATTGTCAACTGCATCGGGAGGGCCCGCCCGTGCCAGAATCAGGCAACGACCAACAGGTAAGTGCCATTCGCGCATTCAACCGCTTTTATACCCGCAAGATTGGCGTGCTGGATGGGATGGCGAGCAGGCCGTTTTCTCTTGCCGAGGCGCGAGTCTTGTATGAGCTAGCGCACCGCCAGCAGCCCACAGCCACCGACGTCCGCAAGGAGCTTGGACTGGACGCCGGATACATGAGCCGCATCCTGCGGGATTTCGAACGGCGGAAGCTCGTGAGGCGGGAGCAATCAAGGACCGACGAGCGACAGAGGTTTCTTTCACTGACCTCCAAGGGCCGGAAAGCATTTGTACCGCTTGACGAGCGCTCGAACCGTGATATCAAGGCAATGCTGCACGAACTCTCGCCTTCGGAGCAGAAACAAGTCGTAGACGCGGCGCGGGTGATCCACAGACTGCTGGGCGACCGAGCGGAAACGAGAACCACCTTTTTGCTGCGACAGCACCAGCCGGGCGATATGGGCTGGATCGTCTATCGCCAAGCAATTCTGTATGCCGAGGAATATGGGTGGGATGGGACATACGAGGCGCTGGCTGCGGAAATTGTGGCGCAATTTATCAAAAATTACGACCCCAGGTGTGAGCGCGCTTGGGTGGCCGAAAAGGATGGCGAAAGGGTAGGTGCGGTTTTCGTCGCGAAGGCATCCGAGGAGATTGCAAAACTGCGGCTGTTGCACGTTGAACGGGAGGCGCGCGGACTGGGCATTGGCAAGCGGCTAGTTGATGAATCTATCCGATTTGCGCGCCACACAGGGTACCAGAAGTTAGCGCTGTGGACGCAGAGCATTCTTCACGCCGCACGACACATCTACAGGAACGCAGGGTTCCAGGTAGTGCACGAAGAGAAGCACCATAGCTTTGGTAAGGATCTTACGGCGGAGACCTGGGAACTCAACCTCAGGACGACAGGGTAGTTAAGCGAGCCGCTCCATAATCCACCCATCAATTGGCGCCGTCTCCGCGCCAAACCCGCTGCCGCCGGTTCACCGTCGGACTCTAGCGGCTGGAGCTCTGCGGCTGAGAAGATTCGGCCTTGCTCGTATAATCCGCAGGGAACGAGGCGCACGGCCGGGAAGGTGTAACTGCTTGACGTCCTCGCGGCACATTAGAAATACAAGATGACAGCTAAGATGAAGATGAAACAGATAGATATACATGAAGTGTTGGTTTAAGTCATCGCGGTGAGGCGGGGTGCCACATGCTTCAGCATTGACGCGAGTCCCAGCTGAGCGGTGGGCAAGGGTCAAATCTCTAACATCATCAAATTGGAAGGAAGCAACATGATGCGGGGGAAGAGCACTACCAATAGGGGACAGGGTAAACGGCTTGCCCGAACACGGGACTCTACTGCGGCGGTAGAATGGCTGCCTTTTGCGCGATGAGGACAAAACCCTTTTCGCGGGCTTTCGTTTGAAGGGTTGTCAACTGAACGCGGTGAGCAGAAAGTTGGTGAGAGTGAGCTTCGAGTTCAAGAACGGCCAGTTGGGCCTCGAGCTCAAAGCGGAGCGCGCCTCGGCGGCCGGCCTCGGTGGCCAGCTTTTGCAGAGTTTCGGCCATGCGCTTGACTTCGTTTGCTCCCAGCGGTTCGCTTAGGAAACCGCTGACGCGTGTGGAGGCAATTGCTATTTCAAATCCGTCCAGGCGCGATTGCGTTTTCGAGACGAGTCCGAGGCTGCGGCCGATCTCGCTTCGAGCTGCGGCAAGTTTGCCTTGTGCGGCGAAGGCTTGGGCCAGTATGGCTCGGGATCGGGCTTCGTCGTCGCGACGCTTTTGGTGAAGGAACTCTTCCGAGGACTGGCGGGCGAGATCGGCGGCCCTACCGTAGTTCGCGCGGTCGAGCATCTTTATGTCGGGCTGGGTGACGGGGGGAGCGAAGGTGAGTTGAATGTGTATGGCGGCG
>Ga0187783_10000357_pt1 | contig 33666 bp, 30 predicted proteins | sample 1015_SJ02_MP02_2_FD_132471 | JGI IMG/M metagenome (GOLD analysis project Ga0187783, IMG submission 132471) | Tropical peat soil microbial communities from peatlands in Department of Meta, Colombia - 1015_SJ02_MP02_20_MG | ecosystem: Environmental > Terrestrial > Soil > Wetlands > Peat | place... | reverse complement strand
GAATCCAATCGATTGGAGTTCGTTGGCAGACAGCGGCGGTGTCTTACCGCCTTCGACCATATTGGCCATGAGCGGGGCCGATCCGCCTAGCACCGTGACGATCCTGACCAGATCATCGCGGGTTCGCGGCGCTTCGACGAACAGAACGTCGGCACCCGCATCGCGGTAGAGCGCGGCACGAACCATCGCCTGTTCGAAGCCTTCGGTGGCAATGGCATCGGTACGAGCGATAATCAGGGTCTGTGCGCAAACACGCGCGCTGATCGCAGCCCTGATCTTGCTGGCCATCTCATCTGCCGGGATCAACCTCTTTTCATCAAGATGACCGCATCGCTTGGGAAAATCCTGATCCTCGATCTGGATGGCATTCGCACCCGCGCGCTCAAGCAGACGTACCGCGCGTTCGACATTTAATGCGTTACCGTATCCAGTATCGGCGTCGACGACCAGTGCTGCATCGACCCGGTCGCGGATCTGCGCGACGGTGTCGGCGACCTCCGTTACGCCGAGCAGACCGATGTCGGGTCGACCGAGCCTGGTGTAGGCCACCGCCGCGCCTGAAACGTAAAGCGCCTCGAAACCAGCGCGCGCCGCAAGGTGTGCAGTCAGCGCATCATAAACACCAGGCGCCACTAGGATTGGCAAACGGCTAAGACGAGAGCGAATTTGAGCCACCATGTTTACATTCCCAGATAAGCGCGCCTGAGATCGGAGTGGTTGCGAATATCGGCGGCGCGGCCTGATAGCGCGACACTGCCGTGCTCCAGAATATAGGCACGGTGTGCTACCTCAAGACTCTGCACCACATTCTGCTCAACGATCAACAATGCCAAGCCTTCGGCGTTGATGCGCGCGATCAGCGCGAACAATTCCTCAACGAGTTGGGGTGCCAGACCGAGGGAGGGTTCATCCAGGATCAGGAGCTTCGGTTCCCCCATCAGGCCGCGACTGATGGCCAGCATCTGTTGCTCGCCGCCGGAGAGTGTACCGGCACGTTGCGACCGCCGCTCGGCGAGGCGGGGAAAGATCGAGAATACGCGTTCGTAATTGCTATCCCGGGTGGAGCGCGCCCGCCGATAGCTGCCCATGTCGAGATTCTCCAACACGGTCATATTGGGAAAAATCCGGCGGCCCTCCGGGACATGGATAAGACCGCGTCCGACAATGGTCGAGGGCTTGCAATTTTCGATCTGTCTGCCGTCGAAGCGAATGTTGCCCGCACTGGCCGGTAGCACCCCGGAAATCGTAAGATTGAGCGTTGACTTCCCGGCGCCATTCGACCCGAGCACTGCGACGACCTCACCTGCCCCAACGCTCAGATCGACCCCGCGCAGGATCGCAACAGAGCCGTAGCCCGCGTAAAGACCCTGAACGGTCAGTAGGGGGTCGCTCATGGGTCTGCCTGATTCGGCAAGACGGCCGCTCCGCGGCCAAGATAAGCTTCGACCACCAGCGGATCGGCAACGACAGCCGCGGGTGGACCCTGCGCAATGACGCGGCCCTGCGCGAGCACAAACACATGCTTTGACAGGCTCATGACGGCCTGCATGACATGTTCGGTCATCAGAATGCTGACGCCGCGATCGCAGATCGAGCGGATGACCGGGATGATGTCGCGAATTTCCGAAGGGTTGAGGCCTGCAAGCACCTCATCGAGAAGCATCAATCTGGGCTGCGTTGCCAGGGCGCGGGCGAGTTCGAGCCGTTTGCGCTCGGCAATCGTCAGAGCTGCCGCGGAACGCCCGAGCAGATTGTAGAGCCCAACCTCGCGCGCGACGTTTTCGGCGGCCATCAGGGCGTCACGTCGTGCCCGCCAGCGCAGATGCGACCCCACCGCGATATTCTCGTGAACCGTAAGGCCGGCGAATGGCTGCACCAGCTGAAATGTTCGTGCCATGCCGCGCCGAGCGCGCCGGTGCGCGGGCTCCCGGGTAATATCGGCACCATCAAAGAATACCCGGCCACCGCTCGGCTTGAGAAATCCGGCAATCAGGGAGAACAGCGTCGTCTTTCCAGCGCCGTTCGGACCAATGAGGGCCGTGATATAACCCCTCCTCACTGCCAGAGAGGCCTGGTCGACGGCCAGCAACCCGCCGAAACGAATCGAAATATGCTCGACCAAAAGCAGGGGCTCATCCATTGGCGGCTTTGACTGTGAGATCTGGTCCGTGCCGGCTCGGGATCAGGAGCATGCGCAGAACGGCGAGCAGCCCCATGAGGCCCCTCGGGGCCAAGCCAACGACCAGGACCAGTACGGCTCCATAAATCACCAAATCGAGCCCCGGCGCGTCCCCGGCCACGAGCTTGGAGATCTCGCCAATGGCCTTCACGACGAGGGCACCCAAGAGGGGTCCGAACACGGTGCCGACGCCGCCGATGATCGGCGCCAGCAGCGCCTCGATCGATATCCAGGTCCCATAAGCAATTCCGGCATCCACATAGAGAAAATACTGGGCGTAGAAACCACCGCCTGCTGCCGCCATGCTGGCTGACACCGCGATTGCGATGAGTTTGACGGAAAATGCATCAACGCCAAGGGCCCGCGCGGCGTCTTCATTCTCTCGCACCGCCACCAGCCAAGCGCCGAAGCGGGACTGCGCGATGATTTGCGTCGTGAGAAGCGAGATCGCGACAAGCGCGAGCGCGACCCAGTAGAAGGTGGCGCGGCTCACAAACTGAAATGCCTGCGGTCGCATGTCCAGTTTGATCAGCAGACCGACACCGGCGCCGGTGATGGGTGCAACGCTTGCGGCAATGCGCAGGACCTCGGCAAATGCCAGCGTCAGAAGCGCGAAGTAAGACCCCTTCAGTCCCGAACGAAACGCCAGCACCCCGATCAGGATGCCGATCAAGGCACCGGCCGCAATGCCGGCCGTAAAGGCGATCCAGGCATTGAAGCCATATTGGGTCTGCAGAATCGCGGTCGTATAGGCCCCGGTGCCGAAGAAGGCCGCATGGCCGAACGAGTACTGTCCGCCGTAACCACCGAGCACGTTCCAGCCCTGACCGACCAACGCAATCATGAGGGCGACCACGAGGAAATTGAGCGTGACGTTCGAAGTCACGACGAGCGGCACCACCGAAAGCGCAGCCACAACCGCAACGATCACCAACAGACTGCGTGCCGTCATGCCCGTTCTCCAAACAGGCCGTTCGGCCGAACCAGGAGGACGAGGATGAACACAAGAAAAATGGCGAGCTGGCCCAGGGATTCGCCGAAATAGAATCCGGACAGGCTCTCCACTATGCCTACGAACAGGCCGCCCAGCAGTGCGCCAAGCACCGAGCCCATACCGCCGAGCACGACGACCGTGAAGGCGATAAGTACGAAGGCATTCCCGACATGCGGGTTCACGTAATATGTTGGAATCAACAGACAAGCCGCAGCGCCGAGACAAGCCGCGCCGAGTCCGAACGTCACTGCATAAACGTGGGCGACATTGACGCCTACGAGTTCTGCGCCGAGTTTCTCCCTTGCGACCGCGCGGATCGCCTTTCCGATATCGGTTCGTGTCAGTAAGACCCACAGCAGCAACGTAATGAAGATGACTGATACGAAGGCGACCACCCGGGGTAGCCCTACGATTGCAATCCCCAGATCAATGACCGCAAGACCATAAGGCACGTCGATAGTACGAGTATCAGAATGGAACGCAAAGAGCAGCGCATTCTCGATGACGACAGCAATGCCCAGGGTGATCAGAAGAATATTGCGATCTTCGCCGTGAGACATGGGACCGATGATGAATCGCTGCAGACCGTAGCCAACCACGAAGAAAATCGGCGTTAGAAGCAGCGTCGCAAGGTAGGGGTCGAGCCCAAGCAGATTGTAGGCAAAGAGTGCTGCGAACAGTGCTGCGGTCAGCAGCGCGCCGTGGGCGAAGTTGACGATGTGGAGCACGCCATAGACCAGCGTGAGTCCGAGCGCTACCAACGCGTAAACCGCACCGTTGAGCACCCCGTTGACGATCGCAGCAATGAGGATAGCAGACGACTGCACCGTTTGGATTTCGCCTTATGGTTTGGCTCTGGCCGCCGCCGATCGCGCCTCCCGATCCACAACGGTCAGACCGGCGGCAACGGGAAGACGGGCTTGGCCGAAGCGAAAGATTCCGGAAAGATTACTTTGATGTCGTGGTCAAGCACCTGGGTGTTGACCGGAGCGGCGCCCTGGTTTTGGCCGGCCACGAAGTGGGTGGGCCCGTAGGGCATGATGTGCCCGGAAAACGTTGAGGTTTCCAGCGCTGCCGTGAGCTTGTCGTGTTCAACGCTGCCCGCGCGTTCCAACGCGTCGGCCAGAAGCAGCACGCTACTGTAGTTCATGAACACTTCGTAGGTATAGAATTGACCCTGCGCCTCCACCTTGGCCTTTAAAGCCAACGCCTTGGGATTGCGCGGATCGAACCAATGATTGCAATCCATGATGTACTGGGCGGCATCGGGGAATTCCTTGACGAATTTGTACGATGAGGCAGCGCCACCAAGCACCGAATAAATTCCCTTCGGTCGGAGACGTTGCTGCTGCATGGTGCGCGCCAGCAGTACATACTCGTTATAATAGTTAGCCGGAATGACGAGATCAGGGTTTTGCGCTTTGATTTTGAGCACGACGTTGTTGAAATCGCGCGTGGGCGTTGGATGCGCGATGGTGTCGAGTACCTGAAACCCTCGCGTCGGGAGCCGATCGTTCAGGAGTTTGGCGAGACCGGTGCCGAACAGCGAGTCCTCATGAACGATCATCACCGTCCTCGCCGGGCTGCCGGCGCGCTCGTTAATAGTGACCAGGTTGTCGAGCGCGGTGTTGGCAATGACGCCGAATCCCGGACCGAACCGGAAAGTGTTCTTCAGACCGCGAGTGACGATGTTATCGGCCACCCCAACGTCCACCAGGTAAGGTAGCTCATAACGGGCCGCGGCCTGGCTGGCGGCCAGGCAAATCGAACTCGAATACCCGCCCACGATGGCCGCAACGCCCGCGGCGTTCATCTTCTCAACTTCGCTGGTACCACCTTCCGGCGTCGACTGTGCATCGCCCGGTACGGGTTCGATCCGAGCACCACCGAGCGCCTTGATTCCACCAGACGCGTTGATTTCCTCAATGCCGAAGTTGGCCCCTAGACGTCCCTGCTGGCCCGAGTAGGACAGCGCGCCGGTCAAGGGGTGCAGCAAGCCGATTTTCACCGGACCGATCTGTGCGCGGGCCGGAATAGGTCGGGTCAGAACGTCGTTGGCGGCGATGATCCCGAGCAACGAGAACTTGAGCGCCCCGCGCCGAGATACCGGCTTGATTGGCTTCGACATGATGCTGCTCCCTCTGCATCGATAGATCGCATGACGGATGCCATGGTACCCAGGGCCGGAGGGATCGCATGCCACTCATTGGCACCATCCGACCTGAGCGCCGTGCGGAGGTCTAGCGGCCTGCATGGACTCTGCACTGCACCGCGGCAGCAGGATTGTGGCGATTGAAGATGACCAAGCTCACAACCGCCGAGCAATGTCGCAGGCTTGTGTCGCTGGCTTGGTTGGCCATCGGCCACACCGATCCCCCGTCGGCAAGCAGACAGCTCAGCATCCGCTCACGCTTTCACTCACTACCATTTAGCATACAATGTGCTTGAACATGCAACGGCGAGCGGCCTCAAGGAAGCCGCGGATAAGGCTCGGCGCCCGGATGGGCCAGTCATCAACGCTGCTCCACAAGTTATGGGCCACCCACGAGATCCTGCGGCGCGAGGACGGCGAAGCGCTGTTGTGGGTCGATCGACATTACATCCATGAGGGTTCGTTTCATGCCTTCGAGCAGATCAAGAACCGTGCCGCGAGCATCGCCCATCCACAACTGACCTTTGGGGTCTGCGATCACTACGTGCCGACGCGAGGCCGCGCTGGTCCCATTGCGGATCCGCAAATCGGGCGAATGGTGCAGACGTTGGAGGCAAACGCGGCCACGCATGGGCTGCTGTTGTTCGGACTTGGCGATCCGCGCCAGGGAATTGTGCACGTCGTGGGTCCTGAGCAGGGACTGACCCTGCCGGGACTGCTGATTGTCTGCGGTGACAGCCACACCTCCACCCATGGGGCTTTTGGTGCGTTTGCCTTCGGTATTGGGGCTTCCGAGGTGGCGCACGTGCTCATGACACAGACGATTTGGCAGAAGCCGCCGAGGACGATGCGCGTCCACGTACATGGTGGGCTTACCGGCGGCGTCGGCGCCAAAGATATGGCTCTCTCGATCATCGCTCGCCTAGGGGCAGACGGTGCACGGGGACATGCCATCGAATTCACCGGTGCCGCCGTGCGCGGCCTGTCGATGGAAGGTCGCATGACACTCTGCAACATGGCGATCGAGGCTGGCGGACGCTGCGGCATGGTGGCGCCCGATGCGACGACGTTCGCCTACATCAAGGGCCGTCCCTTTGCGCCGGCAGGCGCCGATTTTGACCGGGCCCTCGAAGCCTGGTCGCAACTTGCGTCCGACCCGGGCGCAGCGTTCGATCGCGATATTGAAATTGATGCCAACGCGATTGCGCCCGTTGTGACGTGGGGCATCAGCCCCGAAGACGCCCTGCCTATTGACGCGGCGGTCCCTGATCCGGGGAAGGAAACCGACCCGGCGCGCGCGGCCTATTTGGGAGAGGCGCTGCGATACATGGGACTCAAAGCCGGCCAGAAGCTGACCGACATTACCATTGATCGGGTCTTCATCGGCTCCTGCACTAATGCGCGCATCGAGGACTTGCGTTCCGCAGCGGCCGTGCTGGCGGGCCGGGACAGCAAGGTACCGGGTTTGGTTTCGCCTGGATCGTCACTAGTGAAGCTCCAGGCCGAGCAGGAAGGGCTTGATCTCATCTTCCGCACGGCTGGGCTCGAGTGGGCCGATTCAGCCTGTTCAATGTGCGTTGGCATCAACGGCGACACGGTGGCGCCCGGGGAACGCTGTGCCTCGACGACCAACCGCAATTTCCGCGGCCGCCAAGGGCCGGCGGCGCGCACGCATTTGATGTCACCGGCGATGGCGGCCGCCGCTGCGGTGACCGGGCATCTTTGCGATGTGCGGGGGTTATTAAAGGGGCGCTGGGATTGACGAAGGAGGCGATGGATGGAGAAATTTTCGCGGTTGACCGCCATTGCCTGCCCGCTGGATCTCGCCAATATCGACACCGACCAGGTGTTACCGGCGCGGTTCCTCAAAATGACCCGGGCGAGCGGGCTTGGACGCGTTCTATTTCATGATCTACGTTTTGACGCTCAGGCCCAGGAGCGTCCGGATTTTCCGCTCAACCGGCCGCCTTGGCGCGACGCCAGGATCCTTTTCGCCGGCCGCAATTTTGCCGGCGGTTCTTCGCGCGAGGCTGCCGTCTATGCCCTGCTCGATTACGGCATCCGTTGTGTGATCGCGCCGTCCTTCGGTGACATCTTCGCACAGAACGCCGTGATGAATGGATTGCTGCCCGGCGCAGCGGCGCCTCAAGACATTGAAGCAGTCGTCAGGGTACTAAAGGCAGATCCGGCCCGGCACGTGACTGTCGATCTTGACGATCAAAGCTTCAGCTGCGCCGATATGCGATACCCTTTTGTCATTGATGCGGTTCGGCGCCAAAAGCTCCTCAACGGCTGGGACGATATTGATTTGACGCGGCAGTATCGCGCCCGCATCGACGCCTTCGTGCAATCAGACGTTGACAGCAGGCCATGGGCGCGTCCTTGGCAAAAAGCGGGGCGGTCCTGAAATGGCGTCGTTGGGCTGCGAGACGACCGGTCTTTGCACCAAAGTCGGGACCTGACATCAGACTGCTCGCCTCTGCTCCGGAGATTTGAAGGTGCGTTTCACGACAAAGTTCCGTCAATTGATTGCTTCAGGACGCATCGTCGTCGCGCCCGGAGCATTCGATGGCCTTTCCGCCCGACTGGTCGAACAGGCCGGTTTCTCGGCGGTCTACGCAAGCGGGGGCGCCATCGCACGCAGCTCCGGCGTCCCTGATCTGGGGCTGTTGTCACTTTCCGATGTGGTCGCCCGCCTCAGCACGATCGTCGACAGTGTGGCGGTTCCGGTTATCGCTGATGCGGACACCGGCTACGGTAATGCGCTCAATACTCAACGTGCGGTGCGCGCCTTTGAGCGAGCTGGTGTCGCCGCCCTTCATCTTGAGGACCAGACATTTCCGAAAAAGTGCGGTCATTATAACGATAAGGCAGTCGTCCCGGTCGGCGAGATGGTTCAGAAACTCAAGGCCGCGCGCGATGCGCTCAACGACGCGGATCTCGTGCTCATTGCCCGCACCGACGCCATTGCCATTGAGGGCTTCGAGGCTGCGCTCGCACGCGCTGCGGCCTATCTGGAGGCGGGCGCTGACATGATCTTCGTCGAAGCCCCCACCAGCGAGGCGCAAATCGCAGTGATCGCGCAGCAGCTACCGGGTTGGAAGCTCATCAACATGTTCGAAGGAGGCAAGACCCCCCTATTGCCGGTCAGTCACCTCGCTGAGCTCGGCTACCAGGTGGTGATCATTCCGAGTGACCTACAGCGCGCAGCCATCAAGGCCATGCAGCGAGCCCTCGTGAGTATCGCTACGCATGGGAGCACCTCCGCCGCGAGCGGCGATCTCGCGTCCTTCCAGGAGCGTGAAGCAGTGGTCGACACAGCCGGATTTCTCGCCCGCGCCAAGACCTATGGACCATGACAGTCTGTCCGGAATCATTTCGATGGTTCTCAAACATTTAATGCCACAGGGACCGCACGCGCGCGAGTGTCACACAGAAATGTCCTTTCTCGGCGGCGCGAATACCGGACCACCACCAGGGCGCAAAATCAGATGAGCACTGATACGTCCCGCCCCAATCCCTACACGCGCGGGATGGCTGCGTACGTTGCTGACCTTGCCTACGAGCGCGTACCCGCGGCCGTAATCGATCGCCTGAAGCTGTTGATCCTGGACGCCTTCGGCTGTGCGATCTTCGGCACACGGCTCGAATGGAGCCGGATTTTGATGACCACGCTGGCGGGGATCGACAGCTCAAGTAGCTGTGCTGTCTGGGGCACCCGCCGGCGCCTCAGCGCGCCACACGCGGCGCTCGTCAACGGCACGTTGGTCCAGAGTTTTGAACTCGACGATGTCCATCGCAACGGCGTGCTCCATGTCGGCGCTGTCACCCTCGCGCCGGTTCTTGCCGTTGTCGAACTGTATCCAGGCATGAACGGACGCGATTTTCTCACTGCGGCACTTGCCGGCTACGAAATCGGGCCGCGTGTCGGACTCTGCATGGGACCGGAGCACATCGGTCAGGGCTGGCATTCCGGGGCGACGCTCGGCGTGTTCTCGGCGGCGGCAAGCGCGGCGGCCGCGCTTCGACTTCCCGTCGACAAGGTGGTGCATGCGCTGGGTATCGCCGGAACCCAGGCTTCAGGACTCATGGCCGCCCAATACGGCTCGATGGTCAAGCGCATGCACGCCGGTCGGTCAGCGCAAAGTGGCCTCTACGCGGCGCTGCTTGCGCAAGCCGGATTCACTGGTATCGTCGACATATTCGAGAGCCGGTATGGCGGCTTCTGTAGTACCTTCTCGGCCTCGCACGATCGCTTCAATCTGGCTGAACTCACTGCGGAGCTCGGCAGCGTTTTCGAAACTATGGGGGTGGCGCTCAAGTTCTACTCCTGCGTGGGCAGCAACCATACCACCCTCGACGCCATCCGCGAGATTCAACACCGCTGCCATTTTGCGGCTGGCGACGTTGATAAAATCATTGTTCACGCTTCGCAGGTCACCCTCGATCATGTCGGTTGGCCGTATCGACCGCAGGATCTCACCTCGGCGCAACTCAATCTCTCGTATTGTGTCGCGACCCTCCTGATCGAAGGCGACGTTTTTGTCGAACAGTTTTCCGACTCGCTGGTCGCCGACCCGCAACGCATCGCGCTCGCCGAGCGCATCGAGGTGCGGCACGATCCATCGATCACAGCGCGGGGAGCGAAGTTTCGACATATGGTTCGGGTAGAGGTTTTCCTGACCGATGGCAGCCATCACGAAGTGACCGTTGAGGCCCCTCGGGGCAGCGAGCGCAACTTCGCCAGCGAAGCCGAGATTGTCGCGAAGTTTCATAAGCTAACCCGCGATGTGCTCGGGACTACGCGAGCTGATCAAATCGTCGATCTCGTGCTGAACTGCCAAAAACAAGCCGACATCGGTGTACTGAGCGCGGCGTTGGCGATCGATAATTAGTCTGATCGTTGATGTCACAGGCGAGGAATTGCTTCTGGAGGGACCAATGCAAAGGATTTGCATCCTTTCGCTGTGGGTGTGCTCATGCCTTATGATTGGATTTGGTGTGCCATCGGCACGCGCCGAGATCCATGAATTGCGCATTTCTATGGGCTTTGGGATGCACTACCTGCCTCTCTACATCGTTGAGCATGAGCGGCTCATCGAAAAGCACGCGGCCGCAGCCGGTCTCGGTGAGGTCAAGGTAAACTGGTCGGTGATTGACGGCGGCAACGTCATCAACGACGCGATGCTCGCAGGGGCGCTGGATGTCGCTTCGATTGGGGTTCCGGGCTTCCTCAACCTCTGGGACAAGGCGAGAGGCAATTCGCGCATCGAGATTGTTGGACTAAGCGCGGTAGGAGCCGGTTCGCTTTATCTCAACACGCGGAATCCCAAAGTAAAAAATCTTGCCGACTTCACTGAAAGCGACCGGATTGCGGTTCCGGGCATCAAGACGTCATTCGCGGCAGTTGTTCTGCAAATGGCAGCTGCTCAGGCATTCGGCATCGAAAATTATGCCAAGCTCGATCCGCTCACGGTGAGTTTGCCGCATCCCGAGGCTCTAGCCGCCATGCTCTCGGGAAAGACGGAAATCGACAGCCATTTCACCTCACCACCATTTTCCTTTATCGAACTCGATCATCCCGAAATCCATCGAGTGATCAACACTGCCGATCTGTTCGGTAACCTCACGATTATTCTGGCCTACACCACGCAAGCGTTCTACACGGCCAATCCCATTCTCGCCAAAGCCATCATCGACGCAATCGACGAAGCCGATACCTTCATCGCCCGGGACAAGCGCGCGGCCGCCGAAATCTATCGTGATCTTGCCAAGGTCAAGCCGCCCGAGGAAGAACTGCTCCGCGTTTTGAACGATCAAGACTTGCGATACTCAACCGTTCCCAATGGCGCGATGAAGTACGCGGACTTCATGAGTCGCGCCGGGACGCTGCGCGGCAGACCGCAATCTTGGAGGGACCTGTTTGTTCCCCTCATTCACGGTCTGCCGGGCAGCTGACACTACCGCTCAGGTGACGCCTGAAGTGCCAGGCGGATCCACGATGCACCAGCCGTCAGCAGCTTGCGCATCTGCGAGCCTTTCAAACAGCTCGCAGCCGTCATAGCACTTAAGGCGTTGGAATCAGGCCTGAGCCGCGGTTACCAATTCGTCCACCGGTCACCGCGCCAATACCCACGACCCTCATGTTCGCGCCATGCAAAGTGCTCACTGGGACCCCAGCGCCAGTCGTCCGGATGAACAATCACGCGCGCATCGGCGGGATAGTCATAGCTTTCGTGAGTGTGCCAGCAGACGTTGCCGTTGCAGACAATCGCTGCCGACGCATTCACCACGGAGAAAACCAGGACGCCCGCGCCCATCGCCGCACCTAAGAGAGTCTTACTCACTGATGTCATCGCCAGGACTCCGTTATGTGTTAACGAAGCTACTAACGGCACGACCGGCGCTAAGTTCCGCTTGGAGACAGGTATCGGGGCGCCAAAATTTTCTTGTCTGCGATGCAATGGAACAAAATTGCCGGCACGCGCGCGCCCATAGGCCGGCGGGAAAAGTTGGCTGTCTTCCCGTCAGCAGCGTCGCACCTCACACCTGCTCTCGGGTATATCGCAACGCACAGGATTTCTATTGGTTCGCATAGCGTGTGCCGCCTTGCGCCGACGCCGTGGTCGCAATCTGCATTCCGAGTCTCCCGGGCCGACGATCGGTCAACTGCCCGCTATGTTTGCCCGGTTTTCGTATGTCAGATACCTTCTGATGATAGGATTCACGACCTGTGGATGGGTCAGGGGCGCCATGTGGCCGGCCTCGGAGACACGGGCGATTTCCCAGTGGGATTGGGCATCCACAAGCAACTCGACGACCTCGCGTGACGGACGGGTTGTCTTGGCGCAGGCGATTATCAGTGTCCGCCGGGGTAGGACCTCGCACCAGACAGCGGGTAGCGTTTCCCCAGTCAATACGGCAGCAAATTCATTCGGCAAATGCGCGATGGCCCTCGCGAACGCCAGTTTTCTTTCCGGAGAACTCGCAAGCCACGTGCCGGCGCCGCACCAATAGTCGATGAAGCGTTCTGCCGCGGCCTCGGGGGCTCCGTCCGCGATGCGCCGCTTGGTGTATTCCGCCAATGTCGATATTTCTTCAAACGCCTCGGGGCGGTCGCAACGATCGAGCAAATAGAAGAGACTTGGCTCGATCAGCACCAGGCTCGCGACTCTGCCTCGCAGTTGGCACGTCGCCGCCTGCATGGCAACGGCACCACCGAAGGAGTGGCCGACAAGATGGATATTGCGTTCGGTATCGGGCACGATAGACGCAACCAGACTGGCGAAGCTCGCAAGCGATGGCGGGTTCGCCCCTGACCAGGCCGGCGTGCCTCCATAGCCGAATAGATTGAGGGCCCGGAGGCGGAAACGATCCTGCAACTCGGCGATCAGCGCGGACCATTGGCGGGCGCCGGACGTGCTTGAGTGCACGAGCACGACCAGGGGCCCCGCCCCCGCCTCGATGAAATCCGCGCAGATCGCCTGATTATTTGGCATCGCAGTGTCGATCGACGTCGAGCCCGAGTCTTGCGCCGTACCCCTCCTCACTGAGGTTTCAACTCCTTGGAAGACGATGCCACAGTAGCACCCGCGAGTTCGACCAAGCAACGAAATGAGCATAGATACCTGCTCATGATAGCGCTGGCATTGAACACCGTATACCGCGATCAGGCCGCGCTCCAAAATAGATCTCCGTGGTCGCAACCACGAACGGCAGATGGTTCGCCCGGAGGACAAGCACAAGAGATCCGATGCCGCAGTTGCCGTTCGAGGGCACCCGTCGACGCGAGATGTTGCCAGCCAGAGCACAGCGCCGGTCCGGTTGACGCCGGCTGGACGTGCGGCCCGCCCGATTGAAATCTCGCAGTCGACAGGAGAGCCCGGTCACGGACAAAGATATCCACTTCCGCCGGGCGCCTTGAAGCAGCCGACCGATTCCGGAAGCACGTGCTTCGGCAGCCACAGAATCGCGTTTGGAAAGAAGATCGCGAAGGAGATTGTGCCGAAGAAGATGACGTAGATTGGCAGCGACGCCTTGAGCGCCAGCGAGAAGCGGACGCCGACGAATTTGGACGCCATCAGCAGGGCAAGGCCGTAGGGGGGCGTAATCAGCCCAAATGCCAAAGTTGCAATGAGCACAACGCCCATATGTACCGGATTGATGTCGGCGGACTGCGTCAATGCATACACGACCGGCATAAAGATGATAATGGCTGGGATCGGTTCAATGAAGTCACCAACGATGGTGAAGACGAGAACCAGCAGAAACATGATCCGGTAGGGGTTGTCGCCGGCGATCGCCGTTATCCACTCCGAGACTACGATCGGCCCGCGCAGATATGCGACCATCCAACCAAAGGCCGACGCCGCCGCAATGGTGATCAGCGGCAAGGAATAGATCAGTCCGGCATGACAGAAGTCATACGGCAACTGCACGATATGCCGCCGGTTGAGCAGAGGAATGACGACGAACAGGATCCAGGCGACCGCGATGACGCCGGCCTCAGTCGGGGTGAACCAGCCGGTGAGGATGCCGCCGAGGAGAATGACCGGAATCATCATCGGCAGCGCAGCGGCGAGTGCCGCGTCGGTGAGCTGCGGAAAGCTCGCGCGCGGCCGGCGGAAGCCGACCGGGCCGAAGAAGTAGCAGTGAATCATCAGGCCGCAGCCGATCATCAGGCCTGGCACAATGCCGCCCATGAACAGCCCGGCTATCGAGACATTACCGACCGCCCCATACACCACCGCCATAATGCTCGGCGGCACCAGGCAGGCGATCGTCGATGCCGCAGCGATGAGCGCAGCTACGAAACCCCGATCGTAACCTTCGTTGCGCATGGGCAACGCCATAGTACGGCTGAGAACAGCGACGTCGGCGGACGTTGAGCCGGACATGCCGGAAAAGAACATGCTGAACACCGCGACGACCTGTCCGAGGCCTCCGCGGATATGGCCGACCAGCGCCTGCGACAGATGGGCGATGCGAATTACTATGTTGGCTGATGTCATCAGTTCGCCAACTAACAGAAAGAAAGGAACAGCAAGCAGCGCCTCGGAATCGATGCCATCGAACATCTTCTGGATCAGCGAGGCGAGCGTCACGTCGGTAAACAGCGCGCCGATCAGGACGCCTGCGACCAGTGCGAACGCCACCGGCACGCCAAGATACCCAAAGAAAAGGAACAGAACTGTCATCAGCGACAGGATGGCGGCAGAGCTCATCAGAAACTGCCCGCCTGTTCGGCCGTCGGAACCGCGCCGTCGGTCGCCTCGCCGGAGCTCGGGTGATCGTATCCATTGCGCCAACCGTTGATCAGCTGCTCGAGCGCAAACAGACCAATTAATGCGCCGGACAGCGGGATTGCCGCATAGAGCGAGGCGATCGGGGTCATAGACGGCATGCGGAAGCTGCCGAAGCCACGCTGGAAGTTGATGTAGCCAAAATACACCATGGCAAGGCCGCACCCGAGGATCACCAAGCGGATGATGGTCTCGACCAGCAGCCTCGCCGTACCGTGCAGGGCTTCGGCCACGGCGGTGAGGTACAGATGATCATTGCGGCGGGTCGCCACTGCCGCCCCTGCGAAGATGCCGTAAACGAAAAATGTCGAAGTGACTTCTTGAAGCCACAGCCAAGGATGGCCGATCGTACGAGTCACCACATCGCACATAACCGAGGTCGAGAAGCCGAACAGGGTGGCCCCGCACACGATCATAAGAAATTTTTCTAGGCCATCCAACGCCGGCCATTTGAGGTGGCGTTGACGCTCCAGAATCAAGCGATGTCCGAACGTCATGCGTGTACGTGGTTCAGTACAAGTTTATTGAAGGGCGCCGATCAACTGCTGGATCTTGACGGCATGCGGTCCGAGCTGATTGGCGAGCCTTTCGAGATAGGGAGCTGCCACGGCGATGAAACCCGACTTGTCGACGTCAGGCACTATCTTCACGCCAATTGCCTTAAGTTTGGCCTCGGATTGATGTTCAAGCTCGAGCGCCCTGGCAGGTTGCAGACGGTTGACCTCATCGGCCGCCGCCTGAACCCACAGCTTCTGTTCAGGTGATAGCCGAGACCACAGCTTATCGCTGATCCAGACGACACTGTTGTTAGCCTCATGCTCGGTGATTGAAAGCACCGGAGCCACTTCGTAGTGTTTATTGACGAGATATACGTTGATTCCGTTCTCGGCCGCATCGACGACGCCGGTCTGCAGCGAAGTGTAGACGCTGCCGAACGGCATATGGACGGTTTGCGCCCCATAGGCCGGAAACATGGTGTCCTCGGTGGCGGTAGCCTGAACACGGACCTTCAGGCCCTTGATATCGTCTATCGTGTGGATTTCCTTCTTGCTGTAGATGCTCCGAAGACCGAGTGTCGCCAACCCGATCACGTGGGCGCCACGCACTGTCTCCTCAATCATGTCGCGAAAGGTCTGCGTTACTTTCGGCTCGCCGATGACCTTGCGCAAATGGTCTTCCGACCGGAACAGGAAGTGCAACGACATGACACCGGCTTGAGGCGATACGGTCGCGGTGTTAGCGGCTGACGTAATGGCGAAATCGATGTCTCCGGATTTCAACAGCTGCAGAACCTGCGGTTCCTGCCCGAGTTGTGCGCCGGGAAACTGGTCGATCAGCAACGCGCCTCTGCTCAGATCCTTAAGCTTGTCGGCGAAGATATCCGCGGCGACGCCGTAACCGGTGGTGCGGGGCTGGTCATAGGCAAACCGGTAGTGCTGGACTTCCTGTGCCGGCAGGGGCTTGGCAACGGCCAGCCAAGCTGCGCCGAACACCGCCGCGGCAGCGATCCCTCGCAGAGTCATGGGTTCCTCCCGCTTTCGGCCCATTCGGGCGCTATTCAAATCAGGCGGGGTGATCCAGAAGTTGTACCGGACCGGCGTTGCCAGCATCCCCGCGGCCGCTTCTGTCCGGCGGACTTGGCACAAAGCTTCGACTTGGCAGGTGGGATTGTCAACACGGGCAAAACCTGTGTCTGACACCCCTGGCATCCAGGAAAGCTGAACGGACGCCGATTATTCGAGCCGCCAGCCAGTTCCTGTCGACGCCGCGCGGAGAAGGCGCCGTCTGGCCGGCAACAGCCCTCGTCCGAGGAATAGTCACGATCGCGCCGGCACAAGGCTACCGATCATGGATCATGGAGAAAATTTTGATAAATCTCTAATTGGCCAACCGCTCGTTTGTAACGGCACCGTGACTGCGGCGTCCGCTCGTCTGATCAACGCGGCTCCATTCCGCTCTTTTTGATGACGGGCGCGGCTTCAGGCGAAGTCAGGAACTGCACCAAAGATCTCGCGGCGTCTGGTTGTCTGGCGTTGAGATGGATTCCCGCAGTAAAGACAGTAATTTGCTGGATGTCCGGCGGAAGCGGTCCCAAAAAATCGATTCCCGTCACAGGAAGCAGCTCACTCACTTGTTGAAAGCCGATTTCCGCCTCGCCACGTGCAACGACGGCGCCGATGGGCTCGCCTTGCACTTGCCCGATCTTCGGTCTCAGTGCGTCGGCGATGCCCATTCGACCAAAAAGTTCGACGAGATAGACACCGCTCGGCCCGGTGGAAATCACGATCGATCGCGCACTCAGCAGCGCCTGCTTGAGGGCCTCGGCAGAGCTGATGTCAAGGTTCGGACTGCCTGCCCGAACTGCAACACCGATACCGGACTTCGCGACGTCCACGCGACTGCTCGGCAGGATTTTGCCGAGCTTGACCAGCTCATCGATCGAATCAGCGGCCATTATGACAAGATCAGCCGGTTCTCCATCCCTAACCCGGCCCATGATCTCCACCGTGGGTCCCCAAACTGTAAGGATGCGGTGCTGGCTGATATGTTCGAATTGGGGAATGAGTTCGAGGTAGGCTACCTTTATTGCGGGTGATGCGATCACCTTTATTTCAGCGGCAAGCACCGTATTCGCCAGCGTTATCATAACGGCTGCGATCCCCATGGCTGCGATGAGCCGTTTGATGGTCGTACCCGATCCCGCAGATACCAGCAACGCGCGAAGACTACTCAGGAGGCACCGGTTTCATCGAGCCCGGCATCGACGATCGCGCTTGGGTCCGCTATGCGCAATCGAAGGCCTTGCCCGACCGAAATTATTGATCCTCCTGACTGTTTGACATCTTCGTCGCTCGGCTATCGAACATTCCCTTTGACCGACATGCAAGGACATGCCGCCTGAGCCGCTGCGAGCACCCACCACACCTCCATCGTGTCAGTTCGACACCGGATACCTCGGGGCAGAGCCGTTCGGAATGGCGACGGCCTCAGAGCCGCGCGGTGCATGTAGTTCATCGCCCTCGACGCGATATTGGGCAGTCTTGGGGCTGTCCTCGATCAGTACCGGCGGTACGTTAATCTGCTGGTCGGTGCCCCTGCCGTCAATATGTTGCCTGAGCAGCAATCGGTACAGACCTAAATAATCCTTGGCCATGCGTGCGGCCGAGAAACGCTCTTCGAAGCGCTGGCGAATCGCCAAGCGTTCAAGCGACATCGTGCGAGGCAGCGCGTTGACAGCCTCGGCCACAGTCGACACGATGCAACCCGTTACGCCCTCGTCGACGATTTCAGGGACCGAACCGCACCGAAAGGCGAGCACCGGTGTTCCACAGGCCATCGCCTCGATCATGGCCAACCCGAATGGCTCCGGCCAATCGATCGGAAATAACAGTGCGAGCGCTTGTCCGAGAAAATCCGTCTTAGCCTTTTCGTTGATTTCACCGATGTATTCGATTCCCGGCAATTCCAGCAACGGTGCGATCTTTTCACGAAAATATGCCTCGTCCGCCTTGTCCACCTTGGCGGCTATCTTGAGCGGAATGCCAAAGGTCTGTGCGATCTCAATCGCTCGATCCGGCCGCTTCTCAGGACAAATCCGCCCCAGAAATGCGACGTAGCCGCCGCGCGGGTGCAAGGTTGCTTGATGCAGGTCGGTCGGCAGCCCATGATGGACCGTGGCGACAAAGTTTGCGTTCGGCTCCGGCTTTCTTTGTGCGTTCGAGATCGATACAATCGGCATCTCGCCGAAGCGCCGATAGATCGGCCGCAAGTCAGGAAGGTCCTGCCGACCATGCAAGGTCGTAATCGTTCGTCCGGCGATCGACCGAAACAACGGAAAATGCCAATAGTCGGTGTGAAAATGCAGTATGTCGAAGGATTCGGCGTGCTCGCGCACCTGATCAAGAAGTATCATATAGTGCGCCAACGGATCGCAAACATGTTGATTGAGGCGCAACGCTGTACGTGAACCTGGAATGAGCTTTGCAGACGTAATCGAGTCGCCACTGGCAAACAGCGTGACATCATAGCCTTGCCGAACAAGTTCTTCGGTCAAATAAGACACAACACGCTCGGTACCGCCATAGAGGCGCGGTGGCACGCTTTCGAACAACGGGGCGACCTGTGCAATCCTCATCGGATGGTCCTCATTTGAGCCTTCTCCTCTTTCGTCGACGCACGCGACTGTCCGCTGCCACTCCAGGAGCAGAACCGGGCCGTGCTTGGGATTGAAAGGCGTTTCTGGGTTGGGCGCTCGTCAGAGATCACTACCGAGCCCGCGGGCGGGATATTCACTATCTGCAGCAGCGAGATGAACATTCGCCCACGAAGGCGGCACTGATATGTCAATCAGGAATCGCTTTGGCGTCTGGTAGAGGCGCCAGCCCATTCATAGATCTTGTGGTAGCGGGTCACCTAAACCCCGGCCTTGAGATGATATAGCGCTCGACCCGAACCAGACTCAGTTATTTGCCTGATGATCACACAGAATCTATTGCGCGTTTCGTCGCCAAATAACTGAGTCATCAATCTATATTGTGACGATTATTCCACTCTGTCTGCCCGAACACCCTGATCAGGCAAAGGGGTGGCGAAATGCTGGCTTTTTGGCGCTTCTGGTGGGGCTTGTATAAACCGGGCAAATCTGCTCCCCGGACTTAAGAGGCTGCGATGCAGGCATTCTATTTAATGTCCAACGCGCCGTGTGGATCCCGGCGCGCTCAATCATGCGGCAATGGGCCTGCGCAGCAGCGGCAGCAAGCGAGCACCTTGTCATCCCCTGGTCAGTTCTGCAAGGAACGGCCCTGCCCTTGAGATTTGCTGCTGTGTGTCGCTTGTTCCCCATTCGTCAGACCGCCGCGGCGGCGTCAAGAAGCAACGGCTCCAATCCGATACCGAAAGCGTCGTGGAAATTACGGTGACCTTTCGGGGTGATGATCACCGCGCGAGTACCCTCGACGCGGCGTACCCAATGCTGAGCGAGGAAGTGGGCACACAGGGCAGCTCCCACCGCGCCGGCCAAATGAGAACGCCTCTCGCTCCAATCAAAACAAGGTCGGCAAAGGATGCGGCTGCTGCGCTTGCCGCGGCGAGCGGTCAGCGGATCGACATCGATGCCTATTCGATCCATCAATGCCATCCCGGCCTCGGTCACCAGCCCCGCGTCACCAGTCAGTTGAAGGTGACCGCCAGCTACCATTGCGTCGGTCAGCGCCACGCCGAGCCGGCCGGCTAGATGGTCATAACAGGTGCGAGCGTCCCTTAGGGCGGCCTCGCGCGGACCGACCGTGACGGGCCGTCCAAACGCTTCAGCGTCTGAGGCCACGTGCATGATGCTCTCCATCATCTGAGCCACCGCGTGCGAGGCCAGTCGGTGGTAACGGTGGCGGCCCTGCTTTTCGACAGCAAGCAGGCCTGCTGCGGTCAGTTGCGCCAGATGCCCGCTCGCCGTTTGCGGCGTGATGCCCGCAACATGGGCGAGTTCCGATGCCGTCAATGCCCTTCCGTCCATTAATGCATGGAGCATTCCGGCGCGAGCCGGATCGCCGGCGAGTGCGGCAACTGCCGCGAACTTTGCGTTGCTTACCATGACCACAATCCTTCAGGCCTGGCCGCTATGATAAGCATGAAAGCCAGCAGACGTTTCGGGCCTCGCCGAAATATCCAGGCTGCCGATCTCCTGGCCGGATAGATGACCGGACTACACATCTCACCGGCCGGACCGAGCGCTGGCGGCCGCACGAAATATGTGCCGTCAGCGAAGGACCTGGACAGCAACGCCAAGCGGACGGCCGCGCGGGCCGCCATCGGCTCATATGGTCAGACTGAAAATGGTCGGAGGCTATCAACCGATGACGACAAATGTCGTGGAAGAGATATTGGCGCGCCCTTTGGGGTGGGGCAGCAGATGCCGCCTGGCGCCTGCTGAACGGGTGCCGACTCTCCATGCCGGCGCCCCTCGTGTGTAGGATTCTGGGTTACCGGTATCGACTTGAGCGTGCAACACACGTTAGCTGTTACATTCAACCGGAGATCACGTTCCCAGATGAGACGGGTTGCTGTGGGATCGGCCCGAACAGGCTCTCGCTAACCTTTTCTTAATAATTTTTGCAATTCGTTGATCGGCCACAGCTGGCTCGCCGCAATGACCCTTACGCGGGAATTGTCTGCACGGTTGACCACAACGTGTGAGCACAACTCATCGTCTGCGGGAGCGATGTCGAATTCCGTAGATGGCATCCATTGCAATGTAACCGGCACATCGGCAGGCCAAATCCGCCAACTTGAGCCGTCTTCGAATTCGACGATGTCGCTCGTGTCGTGGCGCGCGATTCGCAGGGTCATGTGATTCTCTCCTGTGTCGCTCCAGCGTTAGTTGCGTTCTTGTCGACAAATCGCGGCGCTCGATTGACGGCCGCCTAGGGCCATTCGTCGCGGCAAGATCGGTGCGGCACACGTGGCCCGATACTGCGCGCCGACCTCGCATAGGTAACGTAGTGCTCGTCCGATTCTTTAATCATTCTTCGTTGATAGTCATGCCCCCTGTAACAGATAGACGCAGGCAGTAAGCGGATGTCCAGCGCGCTTGGAACTTTGGCGGTACATTGATCGGACGCGCCGGTAGACAAGTATGGATGCAACGACGAAAATGTCGGGCTTCTCTTGACTCGGCCCAGACTGGCGGGCGGAATGGAGGCGAGCATGCAAGTGCCCCTCACCGGCATCGGACTGCCCCACAGGAAGGGTCTGGGAGACCGCCAGTGAGAGCGGTGTTCGTCGTCACCGTGTTGATCGCGGGCGCAGCCGCCTATTTGTCATCAACAGCGCGCTTGGATCTGCGTACCTCTGTCGAATTGGCGATCCTATGGTTGCTCTGCCCGTTTGGCATCGCCTGGTCCTGGCCGGAGGGCAAAGAGGTCTTTTTGCTCAGGTTCATTGTCAGTGCTTTGGCGATCGGTGTTGTGACCGCAGCCGCTGGCTGGTTGTTTGGATAAACGCCTCTGGCCGCGCACCGCGGCAAACTGCGTCAAAACTTGATGACCCACGCGTCTTTCCGGTTGCGGTAATGCTTGACGCTCACCAACCCCGCCGGTGTGTTGGGGATGAAGGGCCGGTTCGCCACAGGCGGCGCGTTCGCGCGGTCATCGAGAAAAGAGCTTTTGTGCGAGCTCGCCTTTCACAGATCTGCTTTCGTTCTCGGCGAAGCCGGAAAGCTCAACCACCCGCCCGGGTGCGAGATCCCCGATGGGAAACGGCATGTCGGAACCCATGATAATCCGCCCAACGCCGACTTGATCGGCGAGAAACCGCAGACTCCTCGCATCGTGCAGAAGCGTATCATAGTAGAGCGCTGACAGACTCGCGTCCGGATCTGCCAGTCGGGCACGGTCGAGTTCGTAGTTACGGCGGAGCCTGCCCAGCACATAGGGTAGCGCCGCCCCGCCAATGCCGATAATCACCTTGGCGTTGCGATATCGGAGCACGTGGCCGGAATAAATGATCCGGCTGACCGCAATGAGTGTATCGGTGATGCGTCCGACCGCATTAGCCATGCCGTAGTCATGGAGTCGATCGTCCCCACTTTCGAAGACCGGGTGGATAAACAATACGGCGCCAAGTTCGTCGGCTGCGTGCCAGAAGGGATCGAGGGCGGGATCATCGAGTACGCCGCCGACCCCCCTCGGCTGCGTGCCGATCATGGCGCCGGCGAAGCCGGCTGCGTACGCCTCCCTCAGCGCTCGCGCAGCGCGTTCCCCATCCTGTAAAGGAACCGTGGCAAGCGGAATGAACCGCGGATGCGCGGCGGCTATTGCAATGAGATGCTCATTGTAGAGCCGTGACCAGAGCATGCCTTCGTCCGGCGGCAGCTCATAGCCAAACATATCGAGCCAACCGCCTACCACCTGGCGATCGATGCCCTGACCATCCATCCATGTCAATCTAGCCGCCACGTCGGTCAATGGACGCGACACCGGCCGTGTCGGTTTGCGGCCGGAAAAGGAAAATCCGACGCCGCCCCCATCCGTCACCAGTTGCAGCGAAGGGAATGCATCGGCCTGCTGCCTGATCGCATCGAGAAGGCTTGGAGGAACCAGGTGCGCGTGTCCATCAATGATCATCGGTGTGTTGCCTTCCTGTCCCGCTCGCGCCCGCCACGGCGTCGCTGATCGCAGTCAAACGAATGGGAAGCTTCGTGAAAGCAATGCCAAGCGGACGCACCGCATCGTTAATGGCGCTTGCCACTGCCGCCGGCGCCCCCAGATAGCCGGACTCGCCGGAGCCCTTCTGGCCGAAAACCGTAAACGGCGACGGCGTGCAGTGATGGACGATTTCCACCTCAGGAATCTCGTGTGAAGACGGCAACGGATAGTCCATGAAGGTTTGACTGGTCATTTCGCCCTGCCCGTCATAAATAAATTCCTCGAATAATGCTGCCCCAATGCCGTGCGCAATCCCACCCAGCGTCATACCCTTGACGATGTGAGGATTGATCACCGTTCCACAGTCGTGCCCGATGACATATCGGCGTAGCTCGGTCCGACCTAGCTGCGGATCGATCGCGGCGAGGACGACGTGAAATTCGAACGAATGACACGGGTACATCTGGACCCGGCCGTCAGCGGTCGGCAAATCACGACCGGTCGGCACTTGCATAACGTAGGTTGCTTCGAGACCGGGTTCGAGGCCCTCTGGCATTAGATGAATCGTGCGATGCGCGATCGTCACGAGATCGCTCCATGTCAGCAATCTGCCGGTCTGGACGTCGGATACGCTACCCCCAGAATATGTCACCCCGTCGGCAGGCCGCTGAAGCTGGTGGGCGGCGATCGCAATCAGCTTTCGCTTGAGTCTTTGGGCCGCGTGAAAGGCGGCGCCTCCGAGCATGATGGCCATCCGGCTGCCCACCGGCGAGTTGCTCGGCAGACTGGCCAGCGAATCGGGACGGATGATACGGATGCGATCCGGATCGATCTCCAACACTTCACCAATCACAGTGGCGGTGAGGGTTTCATGACCTTGGCCCGATGAGGTAGTGTGGATGGTTGCCGTGATGCATCCCAGACCGTCCACATTGATGCGACAGGAGTCCATCCAGGTGGTGGTGGTGTTTTTCGGATTGAGGAGCGGTTCGAAGGACGAATTGCCGCCGCCCGGCTCTAAGCAGGCCGCAACGCCAATTCCCGCCAGCAGCCCGCTCGCGCGCAGCCGATCGCGTTCGGTCTCAAGACCCGACCAGTCGACTCGCTCCAGCACCTTATCAACTACGGCGTGGTAGTCGCCACTGTCGTAACGCGTTCCGCTTGGGATCAAATAAGGAAACTGCTCTCGGCGGATGAAATTGCGGCGCCGGATCTCGATGCGATCGAGTCCCAGTGCGACCGCCACTCTATCAATGGCAGTCTCGATGGCAAAGTTGGTAGGCGACTGGCCAAAACCGCGCACAGCTTCCTGCGCCGCCTTGTTGGTCATCACCGAAAGGACCTGATACTGGACGCTCTCGATCCTGTAGGGGCCGACAATGGCCCCCACCGGCTTACCAAGCTGGAAGGGTGCGCGCCCGGCATAGGCTCCGACATTGTCTAGTGCCCGCATCTTCATCGATTTGACGATGCCTCGGTCATCGAAGGCCACCGAAACATCGAAAATGCGCTCGGGCCCGTGTGCGTCGCCGGATTGCATGTTGTCCAGCCGGTCTTCAATCAAGCGCACCGGTCGACCGAGACGCCGGGCCAGATATGCGGCCAGAACGGTGTGCTTGATGCCACGCTTAACGCCATAGCTGCCACCGACATCCACGTCATAGTGGACGCGCACCGAGTTGGCGGGCAGCCGCAGCGCGCGAGCGATTTGTTCGGCATATTTTGGCATCTGGATCGATGCCCAGACATCAAGCAGTTCACGCCAGGGATCGAAACGGGCCACCACCCCGAAGGTCTCGACAGGAACCGTCGAATTCCGCCCCCAGCTCACGCGAAAGGACAACGTTCGCGGACTACCCGCAAAGTGTCGCTCGACTTCCCCCCAAACAAAGGTCCGGTCTAACAGGACGTTGGTACCATGGTCGGGATGTACCAGCGGGCTGTCCGATTGCAGTGCCGCTTCGACGTCGATGACATAAGGAAGAGGGTCATAGGTGACCTCCACCAATTCGGCCGCGTCCTCAGCGATCGCCCGGCTCTCCGCCGCCACCGCTGCAACCCACTCCCCACAATAGCGAGTCTGGCCGACCGCGAGCGAGTAACGGCGCACCTTCGGCGTATCCAGACCGTTCATCATCGGCTCCACGGCCGCGGACAGTTCGGTCCCCGTCACCACGTGGTGCACTCCGGAAACAGCCAGAGCCGCCGATACGTCGATTGAACGGATGCGAGCGGACGGATGCTTCGAGGCAACAAGTGCCACGTGGAGCAGGCCATCCATCTCGATACTGGCCACAAAATTCCCGCGGCCAGTTACGAACCGGCGATCTTCCTGGACACGCCGGCTGTGGGAGACGAACTTGAATCGGCTATCCTTCATTCTGACAGCTCCCCTGCCACGACATTTGATTCGCAGAGTCGCTTCGCTGCCAGCTCGATTGCTTCGATGATCTGCCCGTAGCCCGTGCATCGACAGACATTCCCAGAAATCGCCTCAACTATGTCTGCGCGAGAGGGATTTCTGTTGCGGTTCAGTAATGCATGAGCCACCAGGACCATCCCGGGTGTGCAAAAGCCGCAAGCCATGGCATGCAGTTCGCAGAACGCATCCTGGATCACGCTGAGTTCGCCGGGTGCGGGCGCAAGCGCCTCGATGGTTGTGATCTCGTAGCCATCTGCCTGAGCAGCAAACATGAGACATGATCGCGCCGGCTCGCCATCGATCAATACGGTGCACGCGCCGCAGACGCCGTGCTCACAACCGGTCTGCACGCCGCTCAGGTGGAGATGGTCGCGCAAACAGTCTGCGAGAGTGGTGCGAGGTTCAACCGCTACATGCAGGCGCGATCCGTTGATTCGAAGTTCGACGTTCATATCAATCTCCGATTCGCCGCACCGCGTCGCCGCGTGCTTCCGCCACAGCCCGGATCGCCAGCGCCGCCGCAGCGCGTCGCTGATAGGACTCACTTGCGTGTGCGTTTGGCATCAATTCGAGCCGATCTAGCGCGCCGGTGACCGCTTCGCTTATTTCGGCGTCCGACAGGCGTGAACCAATCAGAGCCTCGCAGGCGGGCTGGAGGTACGCCGGCGCCGCCGTCACGGCTCCGACACCGATGGCGCACGCGAGGCAGTGTCCCGCCGAATCGAGTGCGACCTGCGCGGCCGCCGACGCGAGCGCGAAATCACTGCGCCGCACACTGACCTCCTGAAACCCCACGCCAATCCGTCGATGGCTCCAGACCGGAAAACTAATCTCGGTGATGCAACTTCCTGGTGCCATTGCGGTCATCATCGGGCCGAGAATGAAGTCGCGGGCGCTGTATCGATGCGTCCCGTCGAGATTTTGCGTCACAACCTCCCCGCCCAGGGTGACCAGCGCGAGCGAAACTTCGGCCGCCGGATCGGCATTCGCCACACAGCCTCCGATCGTCCCACGATGACGCGTCGCGGCATGGCCGACCCAAGGCAAGACCTTGTGCAGAAGCGGCACATTGCGAGCCACGTGCAGACTTTCGAGGGCCTCGGCCTGTCGCGTCGTTGCGCCGATTGAAAATGCCGCGCCATCGTCGCGCATTCCCTGCAAATCAGGAACGCGTGCAATGTCGATGAGACGCGAAGGGCGTGCGAGGCGCATCGCCATCATCGGGATCAGCGTCTGGCCGCCCGCGATGATGGCGGCATCCGGATCCTCGCCCAGAAACGTGCAGATTTCGGGAATGGAGCGGGCACGGAGATAGTCAAAGGGCGCTGACTTCATCGTAATTCTCCGAGCTCGAGCCTGGTGTTGCGGACGCTCCAGCGATCGCACTCAGAGGGAGCGGACCACATACAGACCGCCACGTTCGGTCGCCCGAGCGGAATTGATCTACCGTCCTGGAGCACCCAGCGGGATCCGGATTGGCACCGCTGAGAATGAGACGGCCACCGATCAACACGGAAATTGGGGAAGCGCCATGGTTAAACGCGGATGGCATGTTACGGCACCTGCTGCATCGGTCTGACCCGGCGGAACACGTTGGTAGCAGAAACCCGGGGAAGGCCGTGCAGGGTGCTACCAAATCTGTTTTCACATTTTGACATGTAAACTCATATTGTGGAAGACCAAGGCAGCCGATACGGCGGTTCGCGGGCTGAATGGATTTCGGATCCCCACCAGGGCCATCGCGTGCATCCATCAGGCCGCCGTCGAGCGGACCGGAATGAGTTCAATTTGGCGGATCCGAAGGGCACGCACTTCGATTCAACGATGTGAATTGCTATTTGCCAATTAGAAATTGGGAATGTTAATGTGTCCTCACCGGAACGTCATGGAGCTGGACGGTGACCACAAAGGCGAAGCCGGCCGGCCCGGTTCCAGCGCAGGCTGGCTCAGGGAGGAGCTTGGCCAACACCGGTGACGCCGATCAGGAGAGTGAGGGCCGCCAGCGCGCCGGCGTGCAATCGATCGGGCGTGCCTTCGCCATTATGGAAGAGGTCGCCCGTCATCGCGACGGCATCGGCCTGGCCGATCTCAGCAAGCGCGTTGGTCTGCATAACAGCACCACGTTCCACCTTGTCAAGACGATGGTCTCGCTGGGTTATGTCCGGCAGGTCAAGGACGGCAAGCGATATCGAATCGGCGGGCCGCTGTTCGCGCTCGCGGCAAGCGCCCTTGACGAGATCGAGATGGTGAGCTTGGCCACGCCGATACTCGAGGAACTGTCCCGAGAGACCGGTGAAAGCAGCCATTTTGCCGTACGGATGGGCGATGCGGTGGTGGTGATTGCGCGAACCGCTGGATCCGGGGCGTTCCAGCTGGCTGGTCGTGTGGGCGTGGTTCGTCCGGCCCATTGCACGGCGCTCGGCAAGATCATCCTGGCCGCATTACACCCGCATCAGGTCGATCGCTTCCTTGACCGTGCCGGCCTCAAAGCGTGCACATCTAAATCGATCACTGACGTCGAAACATTAAGACGTGAGCTCGACGAAGTGAGGCGGGACGGCATCGCCTTCGATGACGGCGAGTTTGATTCCGAAGTGCGTTGCGTAGCGGTCCCGGTTCGTGATTTCACCGGACAGGTGACGGGGGCCATCGGAATTTCCGGACCGATCTGGCGGCTTTCGATCCAGGCGCTGCAGAATCGTGCCCGCGCCGTTCAGACAAGTGCCGCACGCTTGTCGTCAGAATTCGGCTATCAGGACCCGAAGATTGCCCCCGAGTAGATCCGTTGCGCGACCTGTCAGGTCCGCTTCGCTGCGGTCACGATCGCTCCTTTCTTCAGTCCGACGGCCCGGAGTCGCATTTGGACGTCAGATCGGCCGGATTTGCGCTCTGACACGATCGCAAGGAGGATTGATTGATGCCGACGCGTCGCAACTTTGTTACCAATACACTTGGCGCCGGCGCGGTGCTGATGACACAAGTCCGGCGTCCGGCGTCCGCAAAGGCTGATGGACGCATGATCGTCGACGCGCAGGTCCACCTGTGGAAGGCGGAATCACCGGATTGGAAATGGGTGCCGGGACTGAAGCCGCAGTTGCCCGAGCCGTTCACGATCGAACGACTCGTGCCAATGATGGACGAGGCCGGGGTGGACCGCGCGGTAATCGTGCCACCGTCCTGGCCCGGTGACCGGAACGACTACGCGCTCGAGGCGGTGAAGCGGTATCCTGATCGTTTTCGCGTAATGGGCCGGATTCCGCTGCAGGATCCCAAATCGGCCGATCTGCTGCCGACATGGAAGGAACAGCTCGGGATGCTTGGAGTGCGCGTGCTCTTCAACAATCCCCAAACGATACCCTGGCTCACGGACGGCACGGCGGATTGGTTCTGGGCTGCCGCCGAAACGGCCGAACTGCCGGTCATGTGTTTCGCGCCTGGCCGCACCTCGCTGTTCGGCCCCATCGCCGAGCAGCACCCTCAGCTCACATTGATCATCGATCACATGGGCCTGACGGCGTCGATGGTGGAGGACAACAAAATCGATGAGGCGATCGGGCAAACTATCGCACTCGCCAAATATCCGAACGTCAGCGTCAAACTATCGGGCTCGCCCGGCATTTCGCGCGAGCCCTATCCATTCCGCGATGTGGCGGTCTACCTGAAGCGCGTGTTCGATGCGTATGGTCCACAACGCAGCTACTGGGGAACCGATCTTACGAACTCATACGCAAAGGCCAGTTATCGGCAACGCATCACTCAATTCACGGACGAATTGAATTTCTTCAGCGAAAGCGACAAGGACTGGGTCATGGGCCGGGCCATCACGCAGCGGCTGCATTGGATGTGATCGGATTCCGATTGCGCTCTATGACGACCGGACCAGGTGACTGGCCTTGGTTGAACCGCGCGCCAGTCGCCCCTCTGCTTTGCAATCTATGGCTTTGCGCCTGCGCGCCGGCGCCACCTCCCGGTCCGCGCCATCCGCAGGGACCCACGGCCTGTTGGTTGGCGCGATGGTTCGAGCGTTGCGAGTCCGGGAGTTCGGCACCGAGCACATCAGGAGCGACCTGACCGGCCCCGGCTGACCAAACAGCGCAGCGCTCAACCAGGTCGTCTGCATCGGAGCTATCCCGACGTAAGCTTCATCAGGGCGAGCCCCGCACGGCCATTGGGGCCATACGGGTTACCCAGCGACTCGGCCATTTCGAGGTGTGCGTAGTTCGGCGCTTCGATGAGTTGCACTGGCTTACCGGCGGCCTTAACTGCGTTTGCGAACTCGCGACTCTGGCGCAGGAACTCAGGCGTCTCCGAAGTGCCGCAGGTGACGGTGACAGGCGCACGCAAGTTGTTGATATGCCGTTGCGGACTCATTGCGTCGGTCATCTCGTCGGTGAAGTTCACGTAGCTGCGACGCCATGAGAGGCGCACCGGCGCGAGTTCGTACATGCCGCTCATGCATAGTCCGCCCTTGACCATGTTATCCGGCAAACCAAATTCCTTGTGCCAGTCGGTAAGGAGCGCGACACCGCACAGGTGTCCTCCCGAGGAATGACCCCCAATGTAAATTCGATCAGCATCGCCACCGAAGCTCGTTGCATTCTTGTAGGCCCACGCGATACCGCGACGCACCTGATCCGCCATTAGGCCGAGGTCCCCGCCCGCCTCCTTGATTGCAATGAAGTCGAGGGCGAGGTAGTGCGCTCCCGCGTTGACAAACATCTCTGCTGGGTAGCCGTAGTCCTTGGCCTCTCCCCTCAACCAACTCCCGCCGTGGATGAATATGAAGATCGGCGCGCGAGCTTGGGTGGTGCGATAGATATCCAGTCTTTCGTACTCGGTCGGACCGTACGCAACACGCCGCGGGGCACCGATACGCGTCCGCGCGGCCTCGCTGTTGCCGGCCAGGCGCTGCTGAACCTGACTGATGAGCGGCTCGTAATAGGTCTGATCGTAGGACGCATCGAGTTCAAGCTGGTCATAGTCCATAAAGACCAGCGGCCCCTTGTGGTGACTTGGCGGACCAACCTGACACTGTTCGGCGAGAGCCGGCGATGCCGACATGGCAAGCGTCGCGGCCAGCATCGTCCGTCGGCTGACTTTGTTGGATTGAGACATCGGGCCCTTCATCGCTATCACTCTATTGTTCTATGGACGTTCACAGCACCACCGCTGTCAGGACAGAATTCCTGACCGAGCAAAATGCCATCGAGTGATCCTAGGAGGTTTCCGTCACAATACGGCGGTAAAAATCACGTCACCTCTACACCGCGGCTTTCGCCGCCTTGCGGGTATCGACATCTTCGAAGCCGAGCCCGAGGCTACGAAGGCGGCCACGGCCTCGACAATTGCCAAGACAGGTGCGTCTGCACGGTTGGCCATTCGCTAGTGATAATGCTGTATACGCAGGTGTCGCGAATCGCTCCATTTCGCCCAATATGATGGCTACGCAATATGCCGTCGAGTTTGGCACCCAGCCGCTCAATCCCGCGTCGACTTTGATGATTGAAAAAGTGAGTGCGGAATTCGACTGCAATGCAGCGTAACACCTCAAAAGCATGAGTGAGGAGCAACAGCTTGCACTGAGTATTGATTGGCGAGCGCTGTCGTGTCTTGGCGTACCAAGTCGCGCCAATCTCCACCCGCCGGTTTATCTCATCAGCGTTGAGGAAAGTTGTCATTCCGACAGCATTGCCGGTCGAATTGTCGATAACCGCAAACGGCAGCATCAGGCCCTTGGCGTGCTCGTTAAGGCGGCGATCAATTTCGGCACGCATCATGTCTGGCGTCGGTATGGATGTATACCAGAGGTTCCACAGCTCACCGTCTTTGACCGCCTCAACAAGGTGATCGCGATGGGCATGGGAGAGCAGTTCCAGGGAGGCATATTTCCCCCGCAGATCGATTGGTTGAAGCCAACTCATCACTGTCCCTCATTACAAACTATGATTGTTGGGGCTGATCCGCACACAGACAGGCGACTAGGACGGTCGTCATATGCGAACAAATACCGGATCGGCTGAGCGGACCGGATTCGATGAAGCCCAGTACAACAAATCCACGCACGGCGATCAAGGATACTTCTTTGGCGTGAAGACCGCATGCCGTACAGTACGCCGACAACCACTCGTGGATCGGACCCGCAACCCCCAATCCACCGAGACAGATTGGAGCGCCGCCTGCTGGTCGGGGAGATTCGATACGGTGACGGCAATCAATCGCTCCGACCCGGCCGTTAGTTTTTATTGGGGTTGGTTTGGTCTGGTAGCTGATCGGACCTGGCAGTTCCAGAGGTTGGCACACCCAATCGTCCGGTGGCCACCGAAATGTTGGAACAACAAGCACCCTGCGAGCGAAGGCCTACGGTTCAACGGACCGTAGCGCGGCAGAAAATGTGACGCCTTGTAGCCGACAAGGCGCGGAGTCCATCGCCCGATCCGAGCCCACACCTCGGTACGGTCGATTGTCCACGGGCCAAGCTCACCATCCACAGGATAAATATTCGTCAGCTCGCCAATAATCTCGGCGAACGTTGACATGACAAATCGAATTTTCTCGATGGCGGTTCGATCAAGCAAACCAATCAACGGCTTTTTGCACAAGCGAATTTGGAAAATCGAAAACAGCCGCAGGGCCAATGTGTTGCGACGCAAAAACGAATCCGCATTGAAAACCTGGACAAACGGGTTCATGGTGAATATGACGTGCGGCGGATTGAAAGCGACCTGCTACAAGGCGGACCTGAGCGGCTCAACGCCGGGAATGACGGCAAGGTTGGTTGTTCACCAAAGTTCAGCGAAGTTGCCGTCACGAGATCGTCGCCGATGTACACGACCAAGGAGGAAGCGCCACGATACTGGCTGCTCGCCGTAGCCTGCCGCACCGACGATGGTACGCGGTCACGGCGGGTACCACGGCCAACTCCGAACGGCCTCGTCCGATGCAGGCATCAGTCCGGAAGACAATGAACGGACGTCGTCGGGCAAGGCGACGCGCAAAATTAACAATATGATCTGGGAAAACGCCAATGGAATCGCACCCCGTGAAGCCGCACTACCCCGATGTCTCTGCCGAGCAGCGAGCTTCAAATGAGCTTGTCAAGCAGATTCGCAAGCTCCGCTGGATGGGTATGGAAAAGGAAGCCGAACGAATCCAGAGACAGTTGGCAACGCATCGCGAGCCTCCAGCCGATAGCGTTCTTGCTGCACCGCGAGAGACCGACTAGCACCGGTTCCAGCCGTGGGTCGCAGCGAGCCGGCCGTTCCGCGACCGCAACGGTGTCTGGGGAGGCCTCCGTGCGATAATTCGGATCCCTGCCGCCGGCTGGGCGGCGCGCGGGTGCACCTTGAACTCGCGAGTGCACCCGGCTGACTCGATCGCAAGGCCAGCACACTTTGGCCAGTCGGTTGCCTCGTGTGACCACGTCGGGTCGGCTGCCGGAACGGATCACTCGCCAAGCCGAACAGTGAGGACGCCTGTACGCGACTGGACCATTTTCGATCGGGGCCACGACCAATCGAGCCAGGCCGCCTGCCTATTTGCTTCCGGCGTGATCAACCACCTCGTCAGGACCCGATAAATTGCGAAGCGCTGTCGACTTGGCTTGCGGGTGGGCGGCGGCGATTGTCCAGGCGAAAAGCTCTGGACGGATTAAAGTCGCGACCTCGCGGATAGTGCAGTGCACCTGACACACCAGCACCGAGCCAACCGCATGTCCGCGCTGTCGTGGAGCCTTCCGGCCCCGAAGCAGCGAAGGATTGTGCCAAGTCATCGCCTTGCCGGTAGCGCGACGCCCTGTGGGTAGGGCCGATTTGCCGCAATGTGGAACAACCCAGGTAACGCATTGGCAATACTTACGGCGATGATTCAACGCGCTTCCGACATCGGGCGGAAGACAGAGTGGCGAGTTGCCGACGAACGGCTCATCTTCGTGATCCACGCATGCGCAGATCAGCGGAATAATATTTGCTCTATATTAGGCGCTCACTCGCCTCAAAGATCTGATGGCCAAGCAGGCTCGACGTACCTGATCGGTCATAATGGACCGCGTGCGTTCATCTTGTGAGCACCCGACAGCGTTGCACGAAAATTTCAATTCATTTGAGAACGGCCCGCCCGATGATTGTTGCTCCCGCCAACATATCCGACGCATAATCGTCGATACCTCCGACATCGATCGATGGATGCTTCATGATGAGTCAAAAACCCGATGTTACGATATTTGCTGATGCCTCGCATGACGCCAAGTCGTGCGTAGCGGGTTGGGGGGCGTGGATCAAGGCTGACAACCGCGCTTCGATCATGTGTGGGGCTGCGATGAAGAAGACGATTGCATCAACGATCGAGGCGGAGCTCTGTGCACTCGCCAACGCACTGGCGCTTGCGCGGCTGCGCGGCGTGCTTGCCGCCGGCTCTGTCGTCATGATCCAGAGCGACTGCGTGGTCGCCTTGTCGATCATCCGCGGAAAGATCGCGGGCGTCG
>Ga0187783_10000356_pt1 | contig 33667 bp, 32 predicted proteins | sample 1015_SJ02_MP02_2_FD_132471 | JGI IMG/M metagenome (GOLD analysis project Ga0187783, IMG submission 132471) | Tropical peat soil microbial communities from peatlands in Department of Meta, Colombia - 1015_SJ02_MP02_20_MG | ecosystem: Environmental > Terrestrial > Soil > Wetlands > Peat | place... | reverse complement strand
TGCGCCAGTACTCCCGAGTCGTCGCAGGTCTGAGCATCCGTGGCGGTTCCCGTGGCGTCCAGGCTCTTGCTGCACAGCTGCTTCTTATAGAAGACGCTAACGAAGATGGCCTTCATATTATTGGGATCCAATTGCAGCAGGCGGCTGGAGGCGCTGATCGCGCCATCGGGATTGTTTGATTGCTGATAGCAGTCGATCATCTGATCGAGCACGAGTTTTTTGGCCACGCTTTGCGGATAGTTCTTGAGGAAGCTTTCGAGCGCCGCGCATTTTTGCGTCGGATCGGTCTGGGTCGAAGCGTTTTGATAAGAATTGAACTCGGCCGGATCCTGAATCTGTATGTTCTGGCCCGAGTCCTGGGCGCGCAGCGCGGGTTCGGAAACAAGGCTGATGCCTGTCAATGCCACCGCGATTGCAAAGGCTAACTTCTTCATGCAGTGCTCCTGGGAATTGCCGTAGTGGAATTTTTTGATTCGCTCGCTTACCGGCGACGAGGGCGATCGACCGGCACGGCTGTTGAGTGCCGGGGCGTCGGATATACCATACCACGGCCATCCATGCTGCGTAGGAGGATTATAAAAACCCGCGCTGTCCCTGACAAGCACGCGGCATAACACTTTAGGAAGGGTTGCCGGACCCGGATCGAGCCGTCTCGAACCTGACGGCAAGCAGCCAATGCGGGCAATCGCCCCTGCCGGAAAAAAGCTGGCCGCCCGCTGCGCCGAAGCTATTGAAGCAGCCGCACGAGCTCGGTTTGCTCGGCCAGAAAGGCATCGTGTCCGTGGGCGCTTTCCATCTCGCGGTAATCGGCATTCGCGCCGGCGTGCCTTACTGCTTCGGCAAAACGGCGCACGTCAGCGGCAGGGAAAAGCCAATCGGAGCTGATGCCGATGAAGCTGAGTCGGGCGCGAATCCGGCCATAGGCATCTTGCGGCGATTCGTATCCGCGCACGGGGTCCCATGTGTCCATGGCGCGCAGAATTGCGAGGTAGGCGTTGGCATCGAAACGTTCGATAAAGCGGTCACCCTGATGATCGAGATAACCGGCGATGTCGAACCGCCCGCCGGTCAATCCGCTTCCGTTGCCGTCAGCAGCCCAGGGGTCTTCGCCGGTCCGCTGGTTGGGATTGCGGCCGTAGCGCTCGTCGAAGAGCGGCGCGGACTTGTAGCTGATCATGGCGATCTGCCGCGCCAGCGCCAACCCCCGATGCGGAGGCTTCTGCGGCAAATAGTACCCGCCTTCCCACTCCGGGTCGTGCTGGATGGCATGCCGCTGCAGGTGGTTCAGCGCCAGGCCCATGGCGGAGAGTGGCGTGACACCGATGATGAGCGCGCGCTCGACACGTTCGGGGTGAAGGATGGTCCACTCAAGCGCCTGCATGCCACCGATGGACCCGCCCAGCGTGAGGCGCAAGCGCCGCACACCCAGCGAATCGAGCAGGCGCGCCTGCGCCCTGACATTATCGCGGACTGAAACGAGGGGAAAGCCAGGGCCGTAAATTCGGCCCGTCTCGGGATTGACGCTGCCCGGCCCCGTCGAGCCATAACAAGAGCCCAGCATGTTGATGCAGATGACGAAATCGCGTTCCAGCGAGAGGACGGCGCCGGGGGCGAAGACTTCGGGCCACCATGACCCGACTCGCGCGGAGCCGGAAAGTGCGTGGCAAACCAGTACGGCATTGTTTTTCGCCGCATTCAGCCGGCCGTAGACGGCGTAATGCAGCGTGGGACAGATCAAGGCGTGGCCGCACTCGAGCGGCAGCGAGCCCTCCAGAACGAAGTCACCTTCGTAGGTGGGCTCCACCAGTCTTGATTCTGGCGGCGATGCGCCGCTGCGGTTGAATGTGTCGGTCATAAAAACCAGCTACTAGCTGCTAGCCTCTAGCTCCAGCGTTTCCCGCCGGGATGAACGATCTGCGCGCTTGTCCCAATCGACATTAGACCATTTCGCTCCTTTGCTTCAGGCCATCGCACTTCGGAAGAAAGCTAGAAGCTAGGAGCTATCGGCTGGAAGCTCCCTCTATTTTGCCCTACCGTGCCGCCAGCTCCGGAGTCTTCGGCGAAACGGCGTGTCCATTCGCCGCCTCGATCGCCTGGTCGAGATCGGCGAGGATGTCGCGGATGTCTTCGATTCCCACTGATAGTCGCACATAGTCCGGCGTGACTCCGGTTGCAGCCTGCTCTTCCGGGGTCAATTGCTGGTGGGTCGTCGACGCTGGATGAATCACGAGACTCTTAGCATCGCCGATATTGGCCAGGTGTGAAAACAGCTTGACTGAGTTGATGAATTTGCGGCCGGCTTCAAGACCGCCTTTGATACCGAAGCCCACCAGGCCGCCGAAGCCGTTCTTCAAATATTTGGCGGCGTTTTTGTGGTTCGGGTCATCCTCCAGGCCGGGGTAGGTGACCCAGCTGACCGAGGGATTCTTTTTGAGCCAGCGTGCCACCTCGAGCGCGTTCTCGGAGTGCTGGCGCTGGCGCAGAGGCAGAGTCTCCAGACCTTGCAGCAATAGAAACGAGTTGAAGGGACTCAGCGACGGGCCGAGGTCGCGCAGAAGCTGCACGCGAGTCTTGATGATGAACGCAACGTTGCCCAGCCCGGGGAAGTCGCCAAACACGTCCCAGAACACGAGCCCGTGATAGCTCGGATCGGGCTCGGTAAACTCCGGGAACTTGCCGTTGTTCCACTTGAATTTGCCGGCGTCCACAATGACGCCGCCAATGGAGTTGCCGTGGCCGCCGATGTATTTCGTGGCCGAAGCTACGATGATGTCGGCGCCGTAGTCGATCGGCCGCACCAGTCCGACACCCACCGTGTTATCTACCACCAGCGGCACGCCCGCCTCGTGCGCGACCTTCGCAATGGCTTCGAAATCCGGCACGTCGAGCTTGGGATTGCCGACGGTCTCGGCGTAGATGGCGCGCGTTTTGGGACCGATGGCTTTGCGGAAGGCGCTGGGATCGCGCGAGTCAACGAACTTTACCGTGCGCCCAAGCTTGGGGAACGTGTAGTGGAACTGCTGGTAGGTGCCGCCATAAAGATTGTTGGCGGAAACAATTTCATCGCCGAGCTGAGTGATGGCCAGCAGCGCCAGCGTCTGCGCAGCCTGCCCCGACGACACCGCGAGCGCGCCCGAGCCGCCTTCAAGAGTCGCCATGCGCTGCTCGAAGACGTCGGTGGTAGGGTTCATGATGCGCGTGTAGATGAAGCCGAATTCCTTCAGGGCAAACAGATTTGCCGCGTGGTCGGCGCTCTTGAAGACGTACGACGTCGTTTGATAGATGGGCACTGCGCGCGCGCCCGTGGTTGGGTCGGGCGCCTGGCCACCGTGCAGGGCCACCGTCGCAAGATGCTGGGGATTGGGTTCAGACATGATCGGCTCCTTTAACTACTGTGATGCCTCTGAATTGCTTTCGCTTTTGGACCTGTCATCCTGAGCGAAGGTCGCCGCCGCGACCGAAGTCGAAGGACCTGCGTTTGCACTTCATGCGTTGCTGATTCACCTTACCGGGACACAGTGCGAATGACAACAAGAGGCACCCCGCAACGCAAAACGGCCCGCATCCATCTCGGGACCGGGCCGCTTGACTTCAAGATCCTTTGCGCTTAGCGCCTGCGCCGATCGAAAGCCGTACGGACGGGTCTCCACACCATACACATGCACATGGCCATGATCAAAATTCCGTATTCCCAAGCAATCGGCATAGATGGCAGTATCTAGGGACGGCCGCTGGAGTGTCAAGCAAAGAATGGCGCGCTGCGCCAAACAACCAGCCGCGCCGTCGCTCGGGTTTCCTGATCACTGACCACTGACTACTGATCACTCTTCTGGCTTCCAAATGTAGGCGTCGGGTTGCGCCAGCCCTACGTGCGCGAGCACGCGATAGGCAAATTCTTTTGCCATTTCGGAGGAGCTTTTCGGCTTGGCATAGTACGCCGGAATGCAGGGAAAGATGGTCGCGCCGGCCTCGGCGGCTAGCGTCATATTGCGCAGGTGGATGCGATTGAAAGGCGGCTCGCGCACGCAAAGGATCAACGGACGCCGCTCCTTGAGAGTGACGTCGGCGGCGCGGGCAATCAGCGAGTCGGCAAGTCCCAGCGCGATCGCCGCCAGCGTGCCCATGGAACACGGCAGCACGATCATTCCATCCGAAGGATGGCTGCCCGACGCGATCGGAGCGCCGATATCGGCATCGGCGAGCTGAATGATTTTCTTCGCCTTCGCGCCCAGCAGCTTTTCGAGAAGATTCGTCCGCCCTGAGACGCCTAGCTCCTCGGCGAGTACGCGCAGCGAATTTTCCGACGCGACAAAATGCACCCGCGCGACGCGCTCGTCGGCCTCCAGCGCCCGCAACAACTCCCTGGCGAGAATCGCGCCCGACGCTCCGGTGATGGCAACGGTCAATTGCAAGCTTCCAGCTCCCGACCCTCGTTTTTCCCGCAAGTTTACATCGCCAATTCTACCGGCAATCCCTCCGGACAAGCCTTGGCATCATGATGCCTCTCGTGTTAGCATCATGATGTGCGTTCAACATTGACCATTGACGATGATATTGCCGCGCTGGTGGAAGCGGAGGTGCGGCGCAGCGGCAGACCTTACAAAGCTGTCGTGAACGAATTGCTCAAGCTGGGCCTGGCTACGAAACGGCGGCCGCCGGCGCGGCGTGCGTTCAAGGTAACGCCGCGTCCGCTTGGTCTGGGTGCAGGACGCAGTTACGACAAGATCTCCACGCTGCTTGAAGAACTTGAAGGGCCTGATCATAAGTGATCGTGCTCGATGTCAATCTCCTGATCTATGCCTATGACACCACCACCCTGCACCACAGGAGTGCGCGGCGCTGGGTGGAAGCGATTTTTTCGGGCGTCGAACCTGTGGGGCTTCCCTGGCAGACGGTCTCGGCCTTTCTGAGAGTTTCCACGAACAGCCGCCTGCCGGGTAATCGCTTCACAATGCATGAGGCAGCGGAAATCGTCGACCGATGGGCCGCGCAGCCCACGGTAAGCTTTCTCGCCCCCGGAATCCGCCATTGGGCTTACTTCCGGCGCATGCTCATCGAAGGTGCCGTAGCCGGACCGCTCGCCACCAACGCTGAACTGGCCGCTCTCACGATGGAAAACGGCGGCGTTCTCTATACGACGGACCGCGATTTTGCGCGGTTTCCCGGGCTCAAATGGATCAACCCGCTCGAGGGCGGCTAAGCTCCGGTGATGGCAACGCTGAGGTTCAAGGTTTTTGTCCCTCGGTGTGCTCGCGGACCAGTCTATAGATCGTACCGTCGAACTTATAGAGACGGTCGCCAACATATCCGGCGGTGGCCCACGATGCGTTGATCTCGCGGTATCCGTTGACTACCCGCTTCCGCAACTCAAGAGCAAGACCGTTTGCAAAGAGTAGAACGCCTGCTTCGCCTCGTCGCACACGAACAATCCAGAACCACTCACAATCCGCACCAATCAAGGGTGGCTTGCCGTGGACCACAAAATCCTCTTCCGCAGTCGGGCCGAGATTGACTCGGACTGTCTCGAAAAGCACGCGCTTTTGTTCCCGGGTGAGCCCCTCGATTTCGCGGTCGAGCTCGTTTGCCTTGGCTTCTTTCAGAAGGGCGTCCAAAACGATGTCCGAAGGCGGTTGTGCATTTTCGAGACCCCGATTCCGGTCGTCGGGCTCGAAGAACGTCGGACGGGAAACAGTGCGCGCGCCACTCTGAGCCGTAATCAGCCCGGGTAGGTAAGCAATGCAGAAGAAGGCGGTGGGAATCGCCAAACCGCGACGCATTTTATTCCCCCAGCACTCTCGCAAAAATCGCATCCACATTGCCCAACTGCCGCTTGTAGTCAAAAGTCTGCTCCAGCTTCTCAATTGGGAGCAACCTGGTGATCTCCGGGTCCATCTCCACTTCGCCCTGGAAGTTCAGATCTTCTTTCCACGCGCGCATCGCGTGCCCCTGCACCAGGCGGTAGGCGTCCTCTCGCAACATGCCCGCTTCGGCCAAGTCGAGCAATAATTGCCCTGAAAAAATCAGCCCGCCGGTCGATTCGAGATTTTTGAGCATTCGCTCGGGATAGACCAGCAGCCGGTCGATCAGGTCCGTCGCCTTTGCCAGCAGGTAATCCAGCAGAATCGTCGAGTCGGGGAAGATGATGCGTTCCACCGATGAATGCGAAATATCGCGCTCGTGCCACAGTGCAACATCTTCGAGCGCGGCCACGGCATTCCCGCGCAGCACACGCGCCAGCCCGCTGATCTGCTCCGAGGTGATGGGATTCTTCTTGTGGGGCATCGCCGACGAGCCCTTCTGTTTTTCGCTGAAGTACTCCTGCGCCTCGCGCACTTCGCTGCGCTGCAAATGGCGAATCTCAACGGCGATCTTGTCGAGGGTGCTGGCAATAATGGCGATCGTCGTGATGTAGGCCGCGTGCCGGTCACGCTGGATCACCTGCGTGGCTACCGGCGCCGGCTTCAGGCCCAGGTGTTCGCACACCTTTTCCTCTTGCACCGGATTCAGATGACCAAAAGTCCCCACCGCGCCCGACAGCTTGCCCACGCGCATGTCTTCGGCCGCAGCGGCGAATCTCGAAGAATTGCGCTCCATCTCGGCATACCAGTTCAGCAGCTTAAGCCCAAAGGTCGTCGGCTCCGCATGCACGCCATGCGTGCGCCCGATCGTTGGCGTGTGCTTGAACTCGAGAGCGCGCCGCTTGAGCACAGCCAGCAGCCCCGCAATCCCCACGCGCAGCAGTTCCGATGCCTCCTTCACCTGTAGCGCCATTGCCGTATCGACCACATCGTTCGACGTGAGCCCATAATGCAGCCACCTTGACTCGGCGTCGAGACCCTGCTTCTTTAGACTTTCTGCAACGGCCGTCGTGAAGGCAATCACGTCATGCTTCACTTCCGCTTCGATTTCGGCAACTCGCGCGGCAGAGACGGTTGCCTTCTTTGCAATCGCCTCGGCAGCGGCTGCGGGGATGACGCCATCTTCGGCGAGCACGCGGCTGGCTTCCGCCTCGACCTTGAGCCAGCAACGGTACTTGTTCTCCTCGGTCCAGATGCGGCCCATGGCGGGACGTGTGTAGCGTTCGATCAAAAGACAGCTCCTAAGACAGCTCCCAGCTGCTAGCTTCCAGCTGTTAGCTCCATCGTGCGGACGCGGTTCGAACAGGTCAATGCGGACACTCCCCAAGGGCACACTGTGGCTTGTAGCCAGCGGCTAGAAGCTCGTAGTTGCAGCGGCACGCCACAAGCTACCGGCTACTGCAGTCACTTAAATTGTACGAGGGTAAGGCGATTATGCGCGAGAGATGCCCAGCCGGCGGCTCAGTTCATCGATGAGCAGACCGCGGCCGGGAGTATAAGGCTGGAACCATTCGCCATCGATGACGAGCTGAGGGATGGCGCGCTTGCCGGCGTGGTTCACCACGTCAGATGCAGCCCCGGGGTTGGCGTCGATGTCGACCTCTGTGTAGGCGACGCCATGGGAGTCGAGAAACTGCTTGGTTCTGCGGCAATCGGGGCACCAGCTGGTTGAGTAGATCTTGACGGTCATGAGCGCATGCTAGCGCCACCACGCTGCTATGCTCTGTGATGGCGCCACCACTGAAATAGATGACTGCCGATGAGATCAAGACTCTTTTGCATCTGCAACCGCACCCGGTTGAGGGCGGCTGGTACCGGCGCACCTATACCTCGGATGTCAGCACCGCCTTGCTGCGCGGCGTGCGCCCTTACGGCACGGCGATCTATTACCTGCTCGAGGAGGGAAGCTTCTCCGAGATGCACATGCTCGCCTCCGACGAGATCTTTCATTTCTATCTCGGCGACCCGGTAGAGATGCTTCTCCTGCTTCCGGATGGGAGTTCGAAGGTAGTGACACTGGGGCCCGATCTTGCAGCCGGCCAGCATGTACAGCTCACGGTGCCGGCTGGCGTCTGGCAGGGCGCGCGGCTCATAGACGGCGGTAAGGTGGCGCTGCTGGGCTGCACGGTCACGCCAGGATTCGACTTTGCTGATTACCGCAGCGGGAAATACGAGGAGCTGGCGGCTGGCTGGCCGGCGGAGGCGGAGAGGATCAGGAAGCTAACGCGGAGCTAGGTCCTGTCCTTGGTCTCTCTCAATGAACGGCGAACCGATTTAATAACAGGACACACAGAAAAATGGCGAGATAGCTCATCCACAGCAGCCGACCTAGCAGAAGTTCGGGCGATAACTGCTCGTCGTGTTCTCCGCTTGCCATCCGTCTTTTTTGTAGCTCTTTAAGCCCTTTGCTTGCTGCCAGCAATGGGGTTGGAATTGCGAACAGCATTACTACTATCGCTAACCAGAGAGTCCCGAGGGGTGCTCGCGGAACGCGCGTCAACACGGCTGCGATCAAGCCGATCTCTGCTGCAATCGCGAAAATGGCGGAAAATCCCACGTATCCCTTCCATCCGATGTGGTCCGCTGAAAGTGCTGTCACAGTATTCGTCTGCTTGACCATGAGCCCTCCTCTCCGATTCGCAACTACGTCCCACTCTATTCCTTTGGGCTAGCGGAATCAGTCTAGCGTCTTTCCCGAAAGAATCCCCGCAGCAGCTCCGCCGACTCTTCCGCGCCGATTCCCTGCTCCACCTGCATCTGGTGATTGAGCTGGGGATGGTTCAGCACGCTCAGCACCGAGCCGCAGGCGCCGGCTTTGGGGTCGGCGGCGGCATAGACCAGCCGGTCGATGCGCGCGTGGATCATGGCTCCGGCGCACATGGCGCAGGGCTCGAGCGTCACATAAAGCGTGCAGCCGTTGAGCCGGTAGTTGCCCAGAACTGAGGCAGCTTCACGAATGGCGACAATTTCAGCGTGCGCAGTTGGGTCGACGTCGCGCAGCACGCGATTCTGGCCGCGGGCGATGATTTCGCCGTCCCGCGCGATCAGCGCGCCGATGGGAACTTCGCCGGCTTCGGCCGCAAGCCGCGCCTCGGCGAGAGCCGCCTGCATCGCTTCTTGATCGCCGATCATGGCTTTGATGCTACTGCGGACACCGGGGTCCCCGCGGGCAGGTCTTCGTCCGCGGGGTGGGCGGCCGGCTGCTGCTGCGTCATGCAGTGCAGCGCTCCAAGGCCCCAGATCAGGTCCACGCTGTGCACGCCGATCACATCGCGGTCCGGAAAAACCTGGGCCAGCGCGTTCAGTGCAACGCGGTCGTTGGGGTCATGAAATGTCGGCACCAGCACCGCGCCGTTCGCAATATAAAAATTCGCGTAGCTTGCCGGAACGCGCTGCTTGCGAAAGATAATCGGCCGTGGCATGAGCAGCTCAATCACGGTGAACTGCTTGCCGTCCCGCGTGCGCGCCGCTTTCAACCGCCGAAGATTTTCGGCCAGCGGCTCGTGATTCGGATCGTGCCTGTCGCGTTCGACTGCGGCGATCACTGTATCGGATGCGACAAAGCGCGCGATGTCGTCCACGTGGCCGTGCGTGTCGTCACCCGCGATGCCGCGGTCCAGCCAGATGACCTGGTCGATGCCGAGATAACCGGAGAAGACCTGCTCGAGCTGTTCGCGGCTCACGCCCGGATTGCGCCGCTGCACATGGCTCAGCAGGCACTCCTCGGTGGTCAGCAATGTGCCCGCGCCATTCACGTCGATCGACCCGCCTTCGAGCACGCAGTGGCACTTCGTGCGGTTCTGGTTTTCGACAAATGGTTGCCACGCCGGCAGCTTCAGCAGCTTCGTCACGCGCCCGGCAATCTTCGCATCGAGATGCCAGTCGTCATACTTTGCCCAGCCGTTGAATCGCCAATGAGTGATCGCGACCGCCCCTGCCGCATCCCTCACAAAGATCGGACCTGTATCCCGCATCCAGCCGCGGTCGGTCGGCCATTTGTGAAAACTGACCTGATCGAGGTGCACCCCGGCGCGCACAAGCATGCTGGTCACGCGCGCCTGCATCGTGGTGTTTTCGACGATCAGATGCACACGCTCACGCTCGGCAAGCAGGCGGACGATCTCCGCGTAGAGCCACGGGATCGACTGGAACTTGCCGGGCCAGTCTTCGGGATTGTGCGGCCACGCCAGCCATGTCGCTTCGTGCGGCTCCCACTCGGGGGGCATACGGTAGCCAAGCTGGCGCGGTGTCCGAACCTGGGTCGGAGCGGGCATCGCTATCTCTTCACTTTGCTTGCGGCGTGTGCGATAGGATCGAGAAACCTCTGCGTGATTGGGGCGTAGGCATCCACGCGCCGGTCGCGGAGGAACGGCCAGTTGCGGCGCGTCTCCTCGATCAGCTTCAGATCGACTTCGGCGAGAAGAATCTCTTCGTTTTCATGGGAAGCCTCGGCGATCACGCGGCCAAACGGATCTGCGATAAAGCTGCCGCCCCAGAACTCTAGCCCAGGCCCTTCGGCACGATTGCCCAAAACATCCCCGTGCTCCAGCCCAACGCGATTCACCGCCGCGACGTACGTGCCGTTGGCAATCGCGTGCGCGCGCTGGATGGTGCGCCACGCATCGTACTGCGTCGCGCCGAACTCGTCCTTCTCGGCCGGGTGCCAACCAATGGCCGTCGGGTAAAACAACACCTCTGCCCCCTGCAGCGCCGTAAGCCGAGCCCCTTCGGGATACCACTGGTCCCAGCACACCAAGGTCCCTACGCGGCCAAATGCCGTATCGACCGCCTGAAACCCCAGATCGCCGGGAGCAAAGTAGTACTTCTCGAAGTACAGCGGATCGTCGGGTATGTGCATCTTTCGGTAGATGCCTGCAATCTTGCCATCCGAGCCGATCGTGACGGCGGTGTTGTGGTAAAGACCAGGCGCGCGGCGCTCGAAGAGCGAAGCGATGATGATGATGCCGGCTTCGCGGGCCACTGCTCCGAGCTTCTCTGTTGACCGGCCCGGAATCTCTTCCGCCAGATCGAAAAACGGCAGTTCAGCGCGTTGGCAGAAATACTGGGTGCGGAAAAGTTCCGGCAGGCAGACGATATTCGCGCCCATCCGCGCCGCCTCGCGAATATGCTTGAGGGCTGACGCGAAGTTCGTCTCGGGATCGGCGCCCATGCGCATCTGCACTGCGGCAATGTTGTATTTTCGGCTTTCGGTCATCGAATCTAAACCACTCCCCATTTTTCGTGAAATCGCCGCGCCTACGCAGCAAGGCCAACCCCGCCCAGCGGGATTGGCCTCGAAATTCTCGTATCGTTAGTTTCGCGGCTCTACCCCAGCCTTAACTCCCGTTCAAAAGTCCGCCCCACGCAGCGGTTATTCGTCCAGAATGAGCACCGCAGCGGCGATGGTGGTGGTCCACTTGCCGCGCTTGTCGCCTACCGCGGACTGTGTAACGTTGCTGGTGCGGACGATTTTGTTTGAGATGCGGTAAATCTCCTTCTTCTCGTCCCAACTGGTATCGGGGTCGAACTCAACGTCGAGTGTTGTGGCGAGCATTTCCGCGGCCAGTTCCTCGGCATACTCGCCTGCCTGCTCCTCGGTCTCGCCAAAGCTGTGGTGCTCGCTCAGGTACCCGTAGGTGTTGCGGTCGGCAGGAATAGCAACGCCGATGCTCGAGGCGACGAGCCGGTGCGGCTCGTGCGTGGAGTTTTCGGCGATGACTGCAAAGACAACCTCGCCGTCGTTCAGGTACTTCAGTCCATCCTTGCGCGGGATGACCTTGCACTGGGGCGGGAAAATCGACGAGACGCGAACCAGATTCTGGCTGGCAATGCCCGCGTCGCGCAAAGCCAGCTCGAAACTGGTGAGCCGCTCCTTATGTTTGCCCACGCCCTTGGTGAAAAAGAGTTTCCTTGGGACCATGCTTTTCCCCAATTTCTATGTGTCCTCCACGAGTGAAAAAGATGATGGCGGTACGCCGTGCGTACCCGCATGAGTTTATCGCATTTTCGCGGCGCGAGCACAGCGCCCATCGAATTAATTTTCCGTTCACAAGCAAGACGAAACCTGTGCCTTGGCTCGCCGTTCGAACTCACTTTGAGCCGTTCAGCAGATTCGCTTCAAGAAACGCGATGGTCGCATAAAACTGGAAGTCGCGGTTGGGCTTTTTCGCATAGCCGTGCCCCTCATCCTTTGCCATCAAGAACCAGACAGGCGTGTGCTGCGCTTCCAGCTTCTCTTTGAACTGCACGCTCTCGGAATAGGGCACGCGCGGATCGTTGTAGCCCACGATCATGAACATCGGCTTGGAAACGTTTTGGGTCATATTCGCCGGGGCCCATTTCTCCATAAAAGCGCGCATCGCCTGGTCGCGCTCGTCGCCGTATTCAACGCGGCGCAAGTCGCGGCGGTAGCCCGAAGTGTGCTCGAGGAACGTGCGCAAGTTTGAAATCCCCACAATCTCAACCGTGCAGCGAAGGCGAGCATCATATTGCGTGGCTACGCTCAGTGTCATAAAACCGCCGTAGCTGCCCCCGGTGACTACAACACGGTCTTTGTCGAGGTCGGGTTGCTGGGCGATCCAATCGAGCAGGGCGCCGATGTCGTGGACCGAGTCCTCGCGCTTGAAACCGTTGTCGAGCAGCGTAAAGCTCTTGCCGTAGCCCGTCGATCCACGCACGTTGGGCTCGATGACGGTGATGCCCATCTCTTCGGTAAAGTAGCCGAAACTGCCGAGAAAAACCGGCCTCGACTGCCCCTCCGGCCCGCCGTGGATCGAGATCATGACCGGCCGCTTGCCGGTGAATCGGGCATTGGCCGGATAGAGAAACCCCGAGATCGTCAGGCCGTCCGCGGCCTTCCAGTGAATGAGCCTCGGCTGCTGCATGGTCGTGAATGAGACTCCGCCGGTTTCGCTCGCCGTCCAGCGGGTCAGGACGCCTGAATCGGCGTCAATGGAAAAAACATCGGTGGGAATGGAAGGAGTGGTCAAATCGAAACCCAGCTCGTGGCTCCCGTCTCTAAAGTTAAGCCCGCCGAGAACGCCGGCGGGCAGATCGGGCGCGGGAAACTCCTTGCCGTCGACCAACGAAACAATGTGCAGCTTCCCGATTCCATCCTCGTTGGTCGCGAAGCCGACGAGCTTACCATCGCTGGAGAGATCGAACTCGTCGACATCCCAAGAGATGGAGCCTCTGAGGCATGCCCCCAGCTTGCCATCGAGCGAGAGCCGGCAAAGACGGTGAAATTCCGAGCCCTGATCGGTGAGCACGAAGAGCCCGCTGCCATCTTTGGCAAAACGCGGGCGACTCCAGCTGGCCTTTTCGCTTCCATTGGTGATTGCGTGCTTTTCGCCTGTGGCGGCGTCGATCAAGTAAACCGTGCTGTCGTTAATCGAACGCTCATCGACGGCCGCGATGGTCTTGCCGTCGGGAGACCAGTCATCCACCAGCAGGCCGCCTCCGGCAAATTGGGTTAGCAGGCGCGCCGAGGATGGATCGCGCGGGTCTTCGATCCACAAATCCACATCGTCCCCGGTGCGGCGAGTGGACCCGTATGCGATCATGCCACCGTCGCGCCTGAAGACTGGTGTCACGTTGCGGCTCTTGCCATCGGTCAGCAGCGTCATGCCGCCCGTGTTGGCATCGAAGCGGTAGAACTGGTAGAACTCGCCGCCCCCCACGTCTTTGGCCATCAACCACCAACTCGGGTCGTGAGGAGGGAACCTGGCGCCGGCGACGCGATCGGCAAAAAAGGTGAGCTGGGTGCGCGCGCCCATTGGCATCAGCAGCTCGTGCACCTGAGGAGTAGAGGCGAAACGAGTGGAGATCAGCATCGACCGCGCGCCCGGCTTCCAGTCGAGCAGGTTCGCGGCGCGGCTCTAGGTGTAGGGCTGGGCCTTATCAATGATCGACATGGGAATTGGCGGAATGTGCTCCGGGGCCAGGCTTGCGGCCGGCTCATAAACTGCGTCATTTTGCGCAGCCGATGCGCACGGAAATGACAGAGCAACGGCCGCCAGGACCGCCAATGCCGTTCGATTCATCTTCATCGCTCCCTGCACTTTGGGTTTGTGTGCGCAGGCAGTTTATCAGCCCTTGTGTTGACCGTGGAAGGCAGTTTCCAGAACCCGCCGGCCAATCGAAATTTCAGCCTCGGCGATGTGAAAGCCATTCGGCCAAAGCAACTTTTCCCGCTCTGGAACGTTTAATAGAGCATGAAACGCATGTTTCGTTTGGCAATCCCTGTCTTAAGCGCGGCCATGGTGAGCGGGTGGGGGCTGGCGCAGTCGACCGCAGATCCATCAGCGCCTGCCAACTCCGGCAACGTTCGCATCGGGGCTCTCCCTGCCGCTGATGCCGGTCCAGTGGTTCTCGAGTGGGTGCCCCCGGCGATGGCGCAACTGAGCGCTCAGGCGGCGGCCAAGTCGAGCTTCACCCTCGACCGCAACATGCTGGCCGCGGCCGCCAGTCTGATGTCGAATCCCGACATGGCCACCAAGCAGGCCATCGCCAAGCTCGACGGCGTGAGCGTGCACATGCTGAACTTCACCACCCCGCACGTGGCCGATCCGTCGCAGATCGACGCTGTCCGCGACGCCTACCACCTGCGCGGCTGGAAACACATGGTCAGCGCCAACGGCTCCGGCGGTCCCATTCACAATGGGATGGCCGACGTGTGGCTTGTTCTCGACGGCGCCAACGTGCGCGGTGCGGTGGTTCTGGTTCAAAGCCCCAAGAGCCTCACGCTGGTGACTCTGGCCGGCAATTTGAGCCCGGTCGATCTGCTTCATCTGCGGGGCCACTTTGGCATTCCGCGCTTCGATGGCGACAGGCTGACGGACTCCCAGGTCAACTAGAGCGGGCGTCTTCTGCCGGCGGCTCGCCGCGCTGACGTCGCACGCAGCAAATCCCAGGTCTCCGCATTCGAAGGCAGGTTGCTATATTCTTGCCTTGCATTGATCACCGGGAGACTTGGGAATACATCGAATGCACCGTACCATTCGCATTGCACTCTTTCTTGGGGTTTTTGGGGTAATGGCGGCGCAGGCGAAGGATGCCATAAGCCCAAAAGACGCACTCAAAACTCTCACCAGTATCGGAGACGCGCTCAACTCTCCAGATCAGCACCCGGTCCACATTCTGTATGTGCCCGGCATCGGCCAGGTCGGTCCCGGCAACTCCCAGATTCTGCGCGATTCGATATGCACCAAGCTCAATCTCTGCCAAAAAAGCGATTGGAAGTACGCGGGCGTGGAGTTCGCCCACAAGGGCGAATTCGCCGACGGTGTCGAACCGCCCGTGCTCAAGTACCTGGGCAGCCCGGTCTGGAATAGCCGCGAGGAGTGGCATGCTGCCGCGCCGTTTGTCGTGCACTGGGTAGTGCACCTTCGGGGTCATCCTGCAGTTCTGGTTCTGGATGAGCTCAACTGGTGGCCGCCGGTCATGGCGCTCAAATGCCGGCGCATCATGGCGCCCGAGGCTTATTTTGCCGGCCCCGACCGCAATCTGCTCAGGGTGTGTTCGCAAGCACCGGCTCAAGAGCCCAATCAACCGGGCCGGCCGTTTCCGTGGATCGAGCCGGAACGGGCCGCCGAACTGGTGGCGATGCACCCGCACGCCGTGCCCGTCAACCGCGTGCTCAAGAACTTCCTTGTCGACTGGGAACTCTCTGACGTGCTGCTGGCGACGGGGCAAATGAGCGGAATCCTGCGTGACGGCTTGCGCCAGTTGATGGCCGAATCAGCGGCCTTCGATCCGAATGCGACAGCTTCGGCCAACGGAAGCGACGCGCGCGGGCGGTACAACTGGAGTGCGCAGTTGCGGCAAAACGCCGCCCTGGACCAGGAGTTCATTGGCGTGACGCACAGCCTTGGCAGCTACCTGCTCTTCAATACGCTTACGCCGGAATCTGCGAATGCACCTGCGTCCGAACTGGCAGCGGCCGAGGCGCAACGAATTGCCGCCGAAGACAGCGCCATGCGATACATCTTCGGGCGCATGTCGCTGAACTACTTTTTTGCCAATCAGCTCGAGCTGCTCGAGGTGACCAACCTGGAAACGGAGCCGTCGATCCCCGCCGCTGAGCTGAAATCGCGGGCACTGGAAGCGCCTCCGCCGCCTCCGGCCAATCCTGCAGCAAATTTCCGCTCCCTGGTCACGCGCTGGCAGCAGCTCCAGGCTGACTTTCAGGCAGCAATTCACCCCAACGAAGAAGCCGCACGCCAGAAAATTCAGGTCGTGGCGCTCAATGATCCCAGCGACGTGATTACCTGGCGCGTGTCACGCATCGGCAACGTCGACGTCGTCAATCTCGATGTGCAGGACGCGCCTCACTGGTTCGGGCTCGTTGAGGCTCCCAATGCGGCGCACGATGACTACCCCAGAAATAAAGCTGTTCTGCGTGTTCTGTTTGAGGATACAAGGCACGCAGCCGCGCACTGAGAGCGCGATTCCAGCGCTCCTTTGTTCGACGACTCGAAGCATGTGGCGAACTGAGTCGAATGTTCAGTCCAGCTGCTGCACCGGAAAGATTTCAAAGTTATACTTCTTGCAGCGTATAGGGAAATCGCCGAGACCGAGGTGCATGGATGGCGAAGATATCTTACATATTGAGGCAGCCGCCAGGGAGATTGTGCATGCGCCTCAGTTCCTGGTTTTGCGCGACCATGGTAGCCGTCTGGATTGCCGCAGGAATCCCCGTTTTCTGTCAGGTGGCTCCCTCCGCTACCGAGGGCAGCATACCGCTCGTAGTCGGCGCCGGCTTCTCAAACTACAACATCGATTGGTGTTGTGACCGCCGCGAGGATGGCGGAACGCTATGGATTGGCTGGACCATTCGGCAGATGCCAAGAATACTGCAGGGTGTGGGAATAGAGGTCGAAGCACGCGATCTCAGCCTGGACCCTCCCCCCGTGGTGTCCTTCTTTCGCTACGACACGGCCGGAGGCGGCGTCATCTATCACTTCCTGCGCCCCAGAAACATCCATCCCTACGCAAAAGCTCTTGAGGAGTTTGGCAGCATCGACTTCAACCGTCCTCCGGCGTACTCGCACGATACGCGGAATTTTCCCGCCATTGGCGGAGGCGCCGACTTCCACGCCTGGGGACCCATCTGGGTGCGCGCCGACTACGAATATCAGATGTGGTTTCACCTATTCGGTGCTCCGCACCCGCTCACCCCGAATGGCGTTACGATTGGCCCGGAGTTCGATTTTGGAAGCCGCTCCTCGCGGTGATGTTTTCGACCGGATGGCAGACGGGAATTCACAACTGTGCACGGTACGGGCAGAGCCAGAGGAGTGAAGTTGCGGGACAGTTTGAAGGTTGCCGGCTTCAGCCCGTACATCAAGCCTGTTCAAATCAGTTGGGCTTTACCCCCTGAGGGATGTACTTTTTCAATCTGACTACCCGCCACGGCACTCCGTTGCGCCTCATAATTTCGAGGTGGTAGCCTCAGTGTTGGCTGCACTCTCTGAAAGGGCTCCCCAAAACAACCATGCAAAGCACGTATAACGGGCTGGAACTGCCCAAGAACGGCCAGCCAATTGAATATCGCAACGGCCAATTCGAGGTTCCCGACCATCCGATAGTCCCTTTCATCGAGGGTGACGGCACGGGCCGCGACATCTGGAAGGCATCGCAGCGGGTTTTCGACGCGGCAGTTGAGAAGGCCTACGGCGGCAGGCGCGCCATACAGTGGTTCGAGATCTTTGCCGGCGAAAAGGCTTTCCGGCAATTTCATACCTGGCTTCCCGACGACTCGGTGGCCGCGGCGCGCGATCTCCGCGTCTCCATCAAGGGCCCGCTGACCACCCCCGTGGGCGGCGGCATTCGTTCGCTGAACGTGGCGCTGCGTCAGATTCTCGACCTCTACGCCTGCGTACGCCCCGTGAAGTACTACCAGGGCGTGCCCAGCCCGGTGAAGCACCCGGAAAAACTCAACATCGTCATCTTCCGCGAAAACACTGAAGACGTCTACGCGGGGATCGAGTTTAAAGAAGGCTCCGAAGATGCCGCGCGGCTAATCAGCTTCCTCAACGACGACCTGCTGAAGGGCGGCAAGAAGAAGGTACGCGGCGACTCGGGCGTAGGAATCAAGCCTATCTCCATCTTCGGCACCAAGCGGCTCGTGCGCTACGCCATCAGACATGCGTTGGAAACGGGCCGCAAGACGGTTACGCTGGTCCACAAGGGAAACATCCAGAAATTCACCGAAGGCGCATTCCGCGAGTGGGGCTACGAAGTTGCCACGCAGGAGTTCCGCCACCAAACCGTCACCGAACGCGAAAGCTGGATTCTCGGCAACCTGGAAGGCAGGCCCGGCCTTACGGTCGAAGAGAATGCCGCATTGATCGAACCGGGACTGGAATTCGGTTCGCCCGCATTTCGCGAGTCGCTCTACGCCGAGGTCAAATCCGTCATCGACTCAATCGGCAAATCCCACGGCAACGGGGCGTGGAGGTCGAAGATTCTCGTCAACGACCGCATTGCCGATTCCATTTTTCAGCAGATCATCATCCGGCCCGAGGATTACAGCGTGCTCGCTACGTCGAACCTGAACGGCGATTACATTTCCGATGCGGCGGCGGCGCAGGTGGGCGGCTTGGGCATCGCGCCCGGCGCAAATATCGGCGACGGCTACGCGGTCTTCGAAGCCACGCACGGCACGGCGCCCAAGTATGCGGACAAGGACGTCATCAATCCCGGCTCGGTGATTCTGTCGGGAGTCATGCTTCTCGAATTCATTGGCTGGAAAGAAGCGGCCGCCATGATCGAAAGCGCGATGGAGAAGACCATCCAGCAAAAATTTGTGACCTACGACTTCGAGCGCCAGCTGTCCGGCGCCACCAAGGTCGGCACGGGCGAGTTCGCGACGAAGATCATCGGCAATATGTGATGGAGTACGCGCCTCCCGGATCGCGCGGAGACATTGCAGCAAAAGAGAGGTTGACGATGGCGATTCAAGTCCAAGGCGTCTGTCCCTACTTCGAGGTTTACGACATGCCCACGTCAATCCGCTTTTATCGCGATCAGCTCGGCTTCGAAATTGTGAGCACATCGCCACATCTGGGCGGTGACGAAGATCGCTTCCATTGGTGCTGGCTGCGGCTTGGGATCGCGGACCTGATGCTGAACACGGCTTACGAGTTCGACGAGCAACGGCCGCCGCTTGTTGACCACCTGCACGAGCGCCGCCATCGCGACACCTGCCTGTTCTTCAGTTGCCCGGACGTAGATGGGGCGTATGCAGAGTTGGTCGCGAAGGGCATCGTTGTCGATCAGCCTCCGAAAGTCGCGCCGTACGGCATGAAGCAGATGTACCTGCACGACCCCGACGGTTTCGGGCTGTGCTTTCAGTGGAAGGCCGCGTGAGACTATGGGCTCTGACCACTGATCACTGACCACTGACCGCCTAACACCAGGAGAATCATGCGAAAGAAGATTTCCATCATCGGCGCGGGCAACGTTGGCTCGTCTGCCGCGCACTGGATTATGGCCAAGGAACTGGCCGATGTGGCGCTCATCGATGTGGTTGAGGGCATTCCCCAGGGCAAGGCGCTTGATCTGAGCCAGGCTCAACCCATCGAACGCTCCGACATCCATATCCTCGGAGCCAACGACTACGCCGCAACGGCCAACAGCGACATCGTCATCGTCACCGCCGGCATTCCCCGCAAACCCGGCATGAGCCGAGACGACCTGCTGCACACCAACTACAAAATCATGTCCGACGTGATTGCGAAGGTGGTCGCCTATTCGCCTGAAAGCATTTTGATCATCGTCTCGAATCCACTTGACGCCATGGCACAGGCGGCCTACAAGCTTTCGGGCTTCAACCGCCAGCGCGTCATCGGCATGGCCGGAATTCTCGATGCCGGACGCTTTAAGAGTTTCATCGCGCAGGAGCTTGACGTCAGCGTGGAGAACATGTCGGCGTTTGTGCTCGGCGGACATGGCGATACGATGGTACCGCTCACTCGCTTCTGCACCGTCGGCGGCATTCCCGTCACCGAGCTCATCGCGCCTGAACGGCTCGAACAGATCGTGCAGCGGACGCGCGACGGCGGCGCCGAGATCGTGAAGTATCTGAAGACGGGCAGCGCCTATTATGCTCCGTCGGCTGCCGCCGTGGAGATGGCCGAAGCGATCCTCAAGGATAAGAAAAAGATTCTGCCCTGCGCTGCGTACCTCGAAGGTGAATACGGCATCTCGGGCTATTTCGTCGGCGTACCCTGCAAACTGGGCTCGGCAGGCTTGGAGCAGATCATTGAGGTGAGGTTGACTCCTGAAGAAGATGCTGCCCTTAAGAAGAGCGCGGCTGCAGTGAAGGAGCTCTGCGACGTCATCGGCGTGTAGAGTGCGGCTATCAGCCGTCAGCTTTCAGCCGTCGGCATATTGTCCGGAGAGCCGAATGCATCGGTAATGCACGGAAAGCTGATCGCTGGGAGCTAATAGCTAAAAGCTGCCCTTTCAGTCGACCGCCATGCTCAACTGGTGGCGCACATCTGCGCCGCGGATCCAGAAGATCACGTCGGTGGAGATATTCGAGGCGTGGTCGCCGATCCTCTCCAGGTTCTTCGCCACCAGAATGCCGTTCATCGCCTGCTGCGTCGTTTGCGGCCTCTGCTCGATCAGCTTCAGCAGGTCGTTGTGGGCGCGCCGATTCATGCGATCGATCTCGTCGTCCATCTCGCGAACCGTATCGGCCAGGCGGGCATCGCCCTCCAGCAAAGCCTGCAGCGCGGTGCGGATCATCTGCGTGACAAACTCGCCCATGGCGGCGAAATCCACTGGCAAGTCAACTTGTTCGAGTTGGAGAATCTCCTTGGTCCGGCGTGCAATGCTCATGGATTGATCGCCTATGCGCTCCAGGTCGCCGTTGATCTTGATCACCGCCAGAATGAACCGAAGGTCGATGGCCATGGGCTGTTCCTTGGCCAGCAGTTCATACGCCATCTCGTCGAGTTCCCGCTGCGCGGTGTCGATCGCCCTTTCGGTCTGTTTCACAAACTTGCAGAGGCCCTTGTCGCGCCGCAGATACGCGTCGACCGCCGACTCAACCGCCTGTTGCGCCAGTGCTGCCATGGCGAGCAACTTGTCTTTCAGTTCGGCGAGTTGTAATTGAAAGTGGATACGCGGCACGGTCTTCTCTTTCTCAATCAAGCTATTCTGCATGAATTCATATTACAGAGGGACAAAATTCCACCGGCGAATCATTCAAGTTAAAACGAATCAAAAGTACCACCCCGGCGTTTGTTCCTATGTGGAATAGACGTTCAGCAAAACCAAAACGGTGCATTTTTGAGAGAACAAATCGGAAGGGGCGCGGCTCGCCTCGAGAACGGGTCCGCTGGGCAGAGGACCGCCGCTCAGTCAAGCAATCGCGGACCGTTCGATCCTGCCCAGAAGAAAGATGTAGGCGATAATCCCGATAAACAGAAAGACGGCGGCAAATCCGAACGCCCAGCCATAGGAGTGGCGGGCAGTCACGAGGTATCCGGTAAGAATCGACGCTGAGACTCCGGCGATTTGGTTGGCGAAATTCAGGATGCCTCCCACCTTGCCGACATCGCTGCGCGCGGCGATGAGCGATGGCGCGGACCAACCCACCGGCGCTGCCGCCGAAAGTCCGCCAATCGACAGGCTGATCCAGAAAAGCGCTTGCGCCGGGCCATGTGCATACGCGGCGCCAAGAATGCCCAGACCGCACGCCGTGCCACTAATCAGTACAGTTTGGCGAACTCGGCTCGCATCCCAACCGCGCCGGATCAAAGCGTCAACCAGCCAGCCGCCGACGACGACGTCGGTCAGGGTGGCGACGATCCACGGCACGCTGGTGTAGAGAAACGAGTGCGAAAGATCGACGCGCAAAGCAAACGACAGATAGCTCGGCAGCCAGTAGAGCAAAAGATAAAACACGTAGTTGTAGGAAGCGTAGCCGATGGAGAGTCCGATGACCTTGCGCCTGCCCAGTAAGTAAAGCAGCGACGACGGCGGCTCATCCGGCTGAGCTTTCGGTTCATTTGCGTCGCCAATGTAGGCTCGCTCCTCGCCGGTGAGCTTTGGGTCTTCGTCTGGATCGCGGTACACCCGCCAGAAGACCGCCAGGTATGCCAGGCTGAGTGCGCCAGTCAGCGCGAAGCTCCAGCGCCAACCAACGGCCAGCAGTACGGCGCCGAGCAGCGGCACGCCAACGGCAGGAGCGAACTTGGCTGCCCCGTCAAAGAGCGATGTTGCCAGCCCGCGACGGCGCGCGGGAAACCACAACCCGATCGCCTTGGCATTGGAGGGAAATATCGGCGCCTCTCCGACGCCCAGCAATAATCGCGCGCCAAACAATCCGCTCAGGTTCGGCGTCGCAGACGAGGCGAATGCCGCCACGCTCCACAGAAAAGCGCCGAGTCGGCCCACCCGCTTTACGCCGAACTTGTCGAGGATCACGCCGACCGGGAGCTGGCAAAGCGCGTAGGACCAGTTGAAACAGCCGGAAAGATAACCGAACGCGACATCCGACAGCCCGAAGGCCGCAAAGAGCGAGGCGTGCGAGACGGAAACACAAACGCGGTCGATGTAATTGACCAGGACGCCCAGCCCGAGCAGCACCGCGATGCGCCAGCGGCGACGGTGCGCACTCGACGGCGAGGGAACGCTCATCGCGGACTGGAGTTCCTGAGGTGCCAACGATCTCTCCCCGGTTACCACATCATTCCGGCTATCGGATTACTTCGCCGCGGTCCGGCTTCCCTGCACCACGATATTCTCCAGCTTGCCGATCGGATCGATCGTGATTCGAACTGTGTCGCCTGCCGCGAGCGCAAACGAATCCGGCGGCACGATTCCCGTCCCCGTCATTAGGTACACCCCGGCGGGAAAGCTGATTTCCCGAAAGAGATACGCGACGAGGACTTCGGGCGCACGTTTTAGCTCAGCCAAAGAAGTCGCGCCGGAAAACGCGGTCTTGCCCCCGCGTCCAATTTCAAGGCAGATCGGCGTCGCCGGCGGCAGCGGCTCGCGGCTCACCAGAACACAGGGCCCCAGGGCGCAACTTTGGTCGTAAACTTTCGCCTGCGGGAGATAAAGGGGGTTCTCGCCCTCGATGTCGCGCGAGCTCATATCGTTGCCAACCGTGTAGCCGACGATCTGGCCGCGTGGATTGATGACCAGCGTGAGTTCGGGCTCGGGCACCGACCAGGTGGAATCGCTGCGAATTCGCACATGGCTGTCCGGCGCGGCGACGCGGCCCCCGTTTGCCTTGAAAAACAGCTCCGGCCGCTCGGCCGTGTACACGCGATCGTAAAAGTCGCTGCCGCCGGAGTCCTTCGCCTCGGCCATGCGCGCGCTGCGGCTGCGGTAGTACGTCACGCCCGCTGCCCAAACTTCCTGGCTGCCGATTGGCGCTTCAACGTTGGCCGGCGAGAAACTCGAAACCGGCTCACCGGCCTCAATAACGGAGCGGAGAAATGCATGCAGATCGGCGTGCGCAACCAGCCCATCCCAGGACCGCTCGGGTACGGGATAAAACCGTCCGCCCTCCTCGACAAAACTTCCGCTGCTCGTCTTGTAGAGTTTCAAGAATTCCTCTCAATTCGATCGATAATTCGATCCGTATCGTAGACGCAGCCGCCCCAAACGCCGCCGCTCGCTGTAACGAGCGCGGCCCATAACCGCGTGTCAGCGGGAAGATCGGGATGCGGCGCAAGATCGGCGCGTGGACTGCGCTGCGCGAGCCGGCGCGCGCCCTCCCCGGCGTCAAAACGCTCATTGCCCTCGCCCACGAGGTGGAGCGAACCGGACAACGCCGCGCAATCAATCACAATCTCGATCGTGTCGCCCTCACGCACCTTGCCAATCGGCCCTCCTGCGAGCGCCTCGGGGGAGATATGCCCAATGCACGCTCCCGTCGACCCGCCGCTGAATCGCGCGTCCGTCAGAACGGCGACGTGCTTGCAATATGGCAATTGCTTCAGCGCCCCCGTAATCTGGTAAATCTCCTGCATGCCGGCACCAGCCGGTCCGCCGCAAATCAGCACAATCACGTCGCCCTGCTCGATCATTCCCTTCTTGATCGCGTTGATCGCAGCGGCCTCGGTCACGAACACTTTCGCCGCACCGATGTGTCTGTAGACATTGTCCCGTCCGACGAGCGACGGGTCGATCGCCGTCCATTTGATCACGGCGCCTTCGGGCGCCAGGTTTCCGATGGGAAAACAAACGGTCGAAGTCAGTCCCCGCGAGCGCGCGCGATCGGGCGTCATGATCACATCGTCCGGATCGATCCCGTCCTGCTCCAGCAGCGCGTTGCGCAGCGCCGATCGCCGCGGGCAGTCGCGCCACCAGTCGAGGCATACGCCCAGCGTCTCGCCGCTCACCGTCCGCACATTCTCATCCAAAAGCCCAGCCGCGCGCAGCGCGAGCATCACCTCCGGCACCCCGCCGGCGAGGAAGACCTGCACGGTTGCAAAATTCTGCGGTCCGTTGGGCAGCGCGTCGACCAGGCGCGGAACGCTGCGATTGATCTCTTTCCAATCGTCGACTGTCGGGCGCGGCAGGCCCGCCGCATGGGCAATCGCCGGCAAGTGCAGCAAAAGATTCGTCGACCCCCCAAAGGCCGCGTGCAAGACCATCGCATTGCGTACGGCTGCGGAAGTGAGAATGTCACGCGCACCCAGCCCGTTCTGATAGAGCCGCACCGCGGCGCACGCCGAACGGCGGGCTGCGTCGAGCCAGACGGGATGGCCCGAAGGCGCAAGAGCCGAATGTGGCAGCGAAAGCCCCAGCGCCTCGCCCACCACCTGCGAGGTGGCGGCTGTGCCCAGGAACTGGCATCCACCGCCGGGCGAGGCACACGCGCGACAACCCACTTCCGCCGCATATTCCGCTGTGATCTGTTTCTGGGCAAACCGCGCGCCGATGGTCTGCACCTTCGCCGCGTCTTCACCCGATTCAGGCAACAGCGTCACGCCGCCCGGGACCAGCACCGCAGGCTTATCGCCGCACGATGCCAGCGCCATCATCATCGCCGGCAGCCCCTTGTCGCAGGTTGCCACGCCGATGAAGCCTTTCGCGGTCGGCAGCGACCGCATTAGCCGGCGCAACACGATTGCCGCATCGTTGCGGAACGGCAATGAGTCCATCATGCCCGTCGTGCCCTGCGTACGCCCGTCACAGGGATCGGTGCAAGCACCGGCGAATGGCTTCATGCGCAGCGATTTCAATTCGCGCGCCGCCTCGGCCACAAGCAGGCCCACTTCCCAATGGCCGGTATGAAAACCGAGAGCGACGGCCTCGCCGTTTTCAGCGCGCAGGCCGCCGTGCGTGCTCAAAACCAGAAACTCAGGATCGAGAACGCGCGCCGGATCCCAACCCATCCCGGCATTCTGTGAGAGGCCGAAGAGGTTTCCGGAGGGCTCGCTTAGCAGCATCTCGGATGAGAGCGGCAACGTCCCCGCCGGACCCGGCGCATGAGTCGGCACGCGAAATAATTCGCGATCGCCTTCGGCCTCTTCAACTCCGAGGACGGAACTGAGCGAGATGGATTCGATCGGATGGCCCTACCCGCAGTCAAGTATAGAGGGCATGGGCATGGCTAAGATGCGCCGGTCGCAGGAGGTGTGACGCCGCTCGGCGCGCCGGGATTCTTAAAGAAGGGCGGCAACGCGTCTCTGCGCCAGATCTGTCGTTGCCCGCAGTTGCCCCGTCCTTACGGGCACGGATTTCTCGAATTCGGGCGCAGCACATCAATCGCGAAATGAAGAATTGCCCCAACCGGTGTGTAGGCCCATGCTGAATCGAGATGCGCCGTAAACAGCGTCTTCGAAAACCGCAGCGCGTGAGGATCGAGAAAGCTTGGCCGGGACACGATGTGCAGGCTGGGCCCGTATCCGATCAGCAATCCAAAGATTCCGAACCGTCGCGGCGCGTAGCGGCCCTTGCTCACTGACGCAAGCTGCGCTTCCGATCCATGAATGTTCACATTGGCCATGGCCAGCCCCCGAGCGTTAAGCGCCGGAGGAACAATGTTTGCCGCAGTAAGGTTCGCGCGCGGAAAGCGCTTGTTCAGCGCATCCAGCACCTTTAGCTGGCACATCGTTGGCTGTACACCGTGAGTCAGGGTTGTCCATGCGGTTTCGCTGGGGCGCCAACCAATGGGGATAAAACCGATCTGCCCGACCGAAACCGCCAGGCTGCTCATTTCGACGCCTTGATCCGCGGCTGGATTCTGCTCGGAGTATTCGGCTGCCAGGGAAGGTTTCGACGTTTCATTTTTGACAGACTCGGCGCGGACGGACACCGAACCGATGAAAAAGACCAGGATCGCTCCGGCGATCATGCCGCCTGGAGATGGCTTCAACCCTTTCGCACCGCGCAGCAAACGCCGCCAGGCAGAATAGCCACGGTTCCGCGGTTTACCAAACCAATCCGACATTCGTTCCTATACCCCGCCAGTGCCCCTGTAGTCAGTGACCGCTCGGGCAGGTGCTCGGCCCGAAAGATCTCAATGAAGGGGGGCTGATTGGTATCAAGGCGAATTTTACCTTGAATTTTCAAAATTGGAAGCGGGAATCTGGGTTACCCGAACTTTTTAACACATTACTCACTCTGAAGAGCTCCGGAGGGGTCGCCGCAAATTGACGATTCCCTCAAGAAATCACGTCAGGTTGCCGGATTCCCTGTCGGCCCGGCCACGGACTCGCGGGTAAACTGGCCGTCCACGAGCCGCCAGATGCCGAGCGGGTTACTGTCTTTCAGCTCATCGGGAAGAGCCGATTGCGGAAAATCCTGGTAGCAGACCGGGCGAACGAAGCGATAGATCGAATAGGTGCCCACCGAGGTCGCGCGGCTGTCGCTGGTAGCCGGATATGGACCTCCGTGCACCATGGCGTGGCAAACCTCCACGCCTGTGGGAAAGCCGTTGACGATGAGGCGTCCCGCCTTGCGCTCGAGAACCGCGATAAGGTCGGTGAACGCGGCCAAATCGGCTTCCGATCCGTGCATTGTCGCCGTCAGTTGACCCTCGAGCCCGCGCGCCAGCGAGAGCAGCTCATCGCGGCTGTCGTAACGGATCACCAAGGTGCTCGGCCCGAAGACTTCGGTCGCGATTTCAGGCTCGCGCACCAACTCGCTGCCGTCGATCTGCATGACCACCGGCGCGGCGAAATCGTTGCCGGCTCCGTCAGAAGGCGCTTGCGCCACCGTCTCCACATAGCCCTGCGCCTGGCGTTCGGCGATGCCGCTACGATAGCTTCTGGCGATGCCCGCGGTGAGCATCGCAGCCACGCCAGCTTTTTCCACTTCCGCCTTCAGCGAGGCAACGAGCGCGTCGGCTTCCGCATTGCGCGGCAAAAAAACCAGCCCAGGCTTGGTGCAGAACTGGCCAACCCCCAGCGTGAACGAGGCGAACAGGCCGGCGGCAATCTGCGGTGTGCGCGTAAGCAGAGCCTCGGGCAGCACAAAGACGGGATTCACGCTGCTCATCTCCATAAAGCACGGGATAGGTTCCGGCCGCGCCGCCGCCCGATCCATGAGAGCCTTGCCGCCCGCCAGCGAGCCGGTGAAACCGACCGCCTTGACCTTCGGATGCTCGACCAGCGCCGCCCCAATCTCGGCACCGGGACCAAAGAGCAGCGCAAAGATTCCCGGCGGCATGCCGCATTCGGCTGCTGCACGGGCAATCACCTGTCCAACCAACTCGCTGGTTCCGGGATGCGCGTGGTGCGCCTTCACGATCACGGGATTGCCGGCGGCAAATGCAGCCGCCGTGTCGCCGCCCGCGACAGAGAAAGCCAGGGGAAAGTTGCTGGCGCCAAAAACAGCGACGGTGCCGAGAGGGCGCATCATGGAACGAATGTCGGAACGCGGGAGTGGCTTGCGTTGAGGCTGCGCGGGATCAATGCGCGCGTTTACCCATGAACCGTCTTCAACGGCCTGAGCAAAGAGCCTGAGCTGGTTGACGGTTCGCGCCGTTTCTCCCTTAAGGCGCGCTTCAGGCAGGGCGGTTTCGCGATGGGCCCGCTCCACGATCTCAGGGGCAATGGCTTCGATTCCATCTGCAATGGAACGCAGAAAGCGCCCACGTTCGCGGCCAGTAGTCTTCCGGAAAATCGCGAAGGCCTCGTCGGCCAGATCGGCTGCCAGGTTCAAATCGTCGAGCGAAGCGCAATGGTAGACCGGATCGAGCTTCTCGCCGTTCACCGGGTCGATGCCATAAAACGCCTCGCCCTTTCCTTCGCGCGACGCGCCGTTCACAATCGAGCAGCCATGCAATGCGGTCGTTGCTAACATGGATCACCTCTAAAGACAGCCTCTAGCCATTAACCTCCAGCTTCCACCTTCGAGCACTGGCTTAATCGTGCCGGGCAAGGTCGTGCGCTCACCTCAAGAAAGCTAAAAGCTGGAAGCTAGTAGCTAGGAGCTGCCTTCTCCGATGTCTTCGTGCCATACTTCAGGATGCTCGGCAATGTAGGCGGCCATCAGCTGGCAGCATTCGCGATTGTCGAGGTCGATCACCCTGACGCCGTTCTCGCGCAGCCAATCCAACCCCCCGGCAAAGTTCCGGCTTTCTCCCACGACCAGAGTTCCGATGCGGAACTGGCGCACCAGCCCGCTGCAATACCAGCATGGCGCCAGCGTCGTCGCCATCACCATGTCGCGGTAGCTGCGCTGCCGGCCAGCGCGACGAAAAGCATCCGTCTCGCCGTGAGCGCTGGGGTCGCCCTGCTGAACACGGCGATTGCGCCCGCGGCTCACCAACTCTCCCGTTTCCCTGAACATCGCTGCGCCGATGGGAAGGCCGCCTTCGGCGAGGCCAATTCGGGCCTCTTCGATGGCGATGGCCAGCATTTCTTCGTAGGGTCGCACATGAACGATTATCGCAGCAAGCGAGTCGGCGAGTTAGCAAGTCAGCGGAACTGCAAAGACAGCAATTTCCACTCCCGACCCAAGAGCATGTGGCAAGGGTTGCGGCGAATCCCGGCCTTGCGCTGAGTCGCCGATGTGCTGACTCGCTGGCCCGCTAATTCACCGTCAGCACCAGCTTGCCGAAATGACTTGCCTCGCTCATTCGCTCCAGAACTTCGCGCGCCTGGCCCCAGTTGAACTCCTCCCCAAGCGGACGCATTTCTGTCAACCGGATGGCGCGGTTCATCTCGAGAAAATCCTGGCGCGAACCGACATAAATTCCGAAAATGCGCGCCATTTTGTGAAGAATGAGCGGAATCGGGAAAGGATCCGAGGTTGCCGTCAGTACGCCAACCTGCGCGATCGTTCCGCCGGGCCGAATGGCCTTGAGAGACCGCACGAGGGTTCCCTGTCCGCCGACTTCAATCACCAGGTCCACGCCTTCGCCGCCGGTCTCATCAATCGCCCAGCGGTCCCACTCGGGATGGTCGCGATAATTCAGCCCCGAATCCAAGCCAATCGATTTTGCCCGTTCCAGCTTTTCATAGCTCGAAGAAATGCCCAATATCCGCGCGCCTTTGAGCCGAGCGAACTGCAGAGCGAAGATGGAAACGCCTCCTGTTCCCTGGATCAAAACCGTTGAGCCCGGCTTCAAGTCCGCCGCGGCAAGCGCGTTCCATGCTGTCACAGCAGCACAGGGCAGCGTGGCCGCCTCCTGAAAGCTCAGGTGCTCGGGAATCGCGACCAGGCCCTCCTGCTTGACCACGAGGTAATCCGACAAGACTCCGTCGATGTCGCCGCCCAGCGCGCCCCGGGCCTTGGCCGCTGTCAGTGGCCCGTCGAGCCAGTTCTGCATGAAGATCGCCGCCACGCGGTCGCCGGGTTTCCACGCTGTGACGCCGGCGCCGACCGCCACCACCTCGCCTGCCCCGTCAGAACATGGAATGCGAGGCAGCTTCATCTTGGGGTTGTACAGGCCCTTGATCACCATTAAATCGCGATAATTGAAAGAAACCGCCCGAATTCCTACCAGGACCTCACCGGGTCCTGGCGCCGGCGTGGGGCGCTCCACAAGCTCCAAAGAATCAATGCCAAACGACGACACTTGCCATGCACGCATGGGAAACCATTCTCCTTCCTTGGTTCCACCTACGTCAAACTTCGGTACGCACTCGAGCAGGACGCTCATACAATGAACCTGTGGCTTGTCATCAGGGGAGAGTAACAAAGGTAACCGATCGAGGTGGAAATGGCAAATCCCTTTGGAGACCCAGTGGCCGCTCTCGGAAGTAATCTCGTCAGTGACGGTGTCCGAAGAGCGGCCGAGCAGCGACGCGCTGCGCGTGAGCGGCAGCGTCAATCGCTAAACCTGCAACGCGAAAGTATTTTGTCGCAAAAAACATCGAATCCCGGCCGCCGCGCAGCGCTGGAGGCGGCCTTAGCCCAGGTGGAAGCGCAGATCCAGGCGATCGCTTAAGAGATTTCCTCCGGCGCAGGGGGCGCCGATCTGCCAACCTACGGACTCGTTGACTCGCCGGCTTACTGCTCGCGATGCATGAGCAGAGTGTTCGCCTGGTCCACCGAGGAAAGCGACACCCGGGCGATGTTCACATGATCGGGGCGCGTGACCGCCCACAAAATCACATCCGCGATGTCCTCGGCCGTCAGCGGCCGCAGGCCTTTGTATACCTTGGCAGCGCGTCCGGCGTCGCCGCGGAATCGCACCAGGCTGAAGTCGGTTTCCACCAATCCCGGGTCGATGCTCGTCACGCGCACTGGTGTCCCCAGCAAATCCTGACGCAGCCCGTCGTTGATCGCTCGCGCCGCCGCCTTGGTGCCGCAGTACACTGCTCCGTTGGGATACACGATCTCGCCGGCCATCGAGCCAAGTGTGACCACGTGGCCGCGTCCGCGCACCACCATTCCGGGAATTACAGCGCGCGCCACGTAGAGCAGCCCCTTGATGTTGGTGTCGATCATCTCTTCCCAATCTTCAATCTTGCCCGTGTAGAGCTTTTCCATGCCGCGGCTCAGGCCAGCATTGTTCACCAGCACGTCGATCGCCGCCCACTCCTCGGGCAGCTCGTCAATGACGCGTTGCACGGCGTGGTGGTGGCGTACATCAAGGTCGATCGAGTACACGGCCCCGGCTCCGAGAGCCAGCGCCCGCGAGGCAACGTCGGCCAGTTTGGCGGCACGGCGCGCCGCAAGCAGCAGTCTTGCCCCTTCGGCGGCACACGCGAATGCAGTGGCCGCGCCAATCCCCGCGCTGGCCCCGGTGATAAAGACGATATTCCCCTTCAGTTTCATGCAACCCTCGCGGCTGGATTTGTCGTGATATTAGATTCGGACCAAGTTGCGGATTTGTGACACCCGATACTGGCCAACCGCCCAGTCTTCCTGGCCGAGGCCCGCGGCCTTCGCTTCGACAAACACTTGGGCGAGTGCATCCGCCAGGCTGAGCCGCGTATTGCGCTCCGCGGCTGCCTCGCGCAGCAAACGAGTATCTTTTTCTCCCAGTTCGATGGTGGCGCCGGGCGTTTCCGGAGGATGCAGCATCACCTTGCTGTACGCGGCGTAAAACGGCGACTGGAACAGCGCGCCGTTGACGGTCTCGAAGAAAACCTCCGGCTCGATCCCCTGGCTTTTGGCGTAGACGAATGACTCGCTGAGCGAAAAGATCATCGTGCTGATCAGGAAATTTCCTCCGAGTTTCACGGCATGCGCCTGACGCGGTTCCCGGCCGACGACCGAGATGCCTCGCGACATGGGCTCGAGTACCGGACGCGCCCGCTCCACTGCGGACTCTTCTCCTGCGACCGCAACCCAGAGTCTTCCCTGCTCGGCGATGTTCGGCCGGCCGAAGACCGGAGCCGCCACAAAATCGACTCCGCGCCTCGCGTGCTCCACCGTGAGCCGCTCGCTCAGAGCCACGCTGATGGTGCTGCATGAAATGTGCAGCCCGCCCGCGCTCATCGCTTCCATCAGTCCATTCGGGCCAAAGATGACTTCCTCGTTGGCCTTGTCGTCGAAGAGCATCGTGACAACAGCGTCGGCGCCCAGCTCGGCCTCCGCCGGTGTGGCCGCGGCAATCGCCCCTTCGCGCAGCAACGGCTTCGTTCTTCCCTCTGTCCGGTTCCACACCCTCAATTCGTGGCCGGCCGCGATCAACCGCATCGCCATCGGCTCGCCCATCTTGCCCAAACCCAAAAAGCCAATCTTCATGGGGTGATTGTAGAAGACAGCGATCAGGAGTCTGCGATCGGGGGTCGGGAGTCACCGCAGGAAAATAGCCGAGGATGGAGTCGCCACAGCGACGCAAACCTCCGACATCCACCGGAACGCCGCTTTGAGGGCAGAATTCCTGAGCGTTTGGGTGCTCCTTGCGTCATTCCATCAAGAAGCTCAGTTGAAGGAGAACCCAGGATGCAAGCGAGAATCGTGCGGGTTGGCGTTGGTCTGGCACTGCTGCTCGGTGGATACGTGATTGGTTCGCATGCCCCATCGTCTGTCCATGCCGAAATGAGGGTCAGCGTGCCCGCTGGGTACGGGCGACTTGCCGCTGGGGACAGCGCATCGCTGTGGTTCGAGGATTCGGCCGGCACGCTCCGGCAAGTCACCATCCCTGCAGGAAATACGGTCTTCACCATCACTCGGCCGAAATAAGCGTTGCCGCCGCAATTCCTCTCAGATTTCTGGTTTGCCGGTCACTCGGCAGGAAGCCGCACCGACAGTCGCCCCGGAGATTTCTGTGCGGATACAAACGAAGCCCGCTGATGCGCTCCCGTTTTGGGCTAGGACATCAGCGGGCTTCAGACTTCTCAAGTTGACTACCAGCTTCGCATCGGTCCCAGGACCTCTGAATCACTAGCTCGAAGTGCTCCGATACGACTTTCGGGGAATATAAGGCCTGAATTGTCTTGGTGCGATGCATGGTGAGGGAGACGACCGGCGTCGGGAAGTTGTTGACGAGATTGTCACTTCCGAGTTGCGAGTCAACCGGCCTGAACCGCGAATGTGAAACACGCACACGAAGACCCCACCGTCATCCGACCAGTTGGAAAGTTCGCGGCGATGCCGGCGCGGAGGGGTCGCAGGAAAATAGCCCCGGATGGAGTCGAAGACCACGATAAAGCAAGAAAGAAGATGCTAGCCCCTAATCCCGGGTCCCTAGTTCCTTGTCCCTTGGCCTTCGTCCCTGCTGAACGCGCACTCCTGGCACTGGCACACGCGGCGCAGATACTCCCACGAATAAATCCCGCCGGAGTGGCCGTCCTGCCAGTTGAACTGGATGGCGTAACGGCCCACAGGATGCGCGCTGGCCGGCTTGGGCGGCGGGGCGTACATGGGAAGCAGCGCGGCGGACCTGGGCTTCGGCTGTCCTGGCTTTCGGCCTTCCCGATTGCGCTCATCCACGCATGTTGCGCACGGGCAGGCCTCGCGCAGCCAGGCAAAACTCCAGGCGCTCTTGTGACCGTCGGCCCAGTCGATCTCAAGACCCTTCCCTTCGGTCAAAAGCACGCGCACCTTTTCCGGAGTCACCGCAATGCGCGGCAGCTTCTGATGTTCCCATTCTTCGCGGTCACGCTCTTGTTTGGTCGCGACGCGAATGCCCTCGTGGCTCATACCTACAGTTTACAGGGGTCAGGATTCAGGGGTCGGTGGTCAGCGGGCAGGGTTCTCTGTTCTCTGTTCTCTGTTCTCTCTTCCCTGTTCTCTGACCACGGATCACTGTTTCACAAAAAACCACGCCGCCATGGCCATCCCGATCACGACGACGAGAGCGCGCAGCACAGGCTGCGGAACTCTCCGGGCCAGGCTGGCCGAAACGTACCCACCAATCGCCGCCGCGGCCATCGCTGCCATGCAATAGCGCCAAACCACTTGACCTTCAACGATGAAGATGACAAATG
>Ga0187783_10000355_pt1 | contig 33669 bp, 27 predicted proteins | sample 1015_SJ02_MP02_2_FD_132471 | JGI IMG/M metagenome (GOLD analysis project Ga0187783, IMG submission 132471) | Tropical peat soil microbial communities from peatlands in Department of Meta, Colombia - 1015_SJ02_MP02_20_MG | ecosystem: Environmental > Terrestrial > Soil > Wetlands > Peat | place... | reverse complement strand
GGAGCGCCGGTAATGCTGTAGTCGGCATCCTTGTCGACGGTTTGCACCTCCCAGACGACCTTGCCGGTTTCCTGATCGAGCGCGACCAGGCGCGAGTCAAGCGTGCCGACATACACTTTGGCGTCGTAGATGGCCACGCCACGATTTGCGGGACCGCAGCAGACGCTGGGGCCCTGGCGGACCTTATTCGGGTTCCCCGCCGATCCGGGAGGAAAATTGGTGTGGCTAATTTTCGGGTCCCAGCGCCACTTTTCCTGGCCCGTGCGCGCGTTGAGAGCCACGACGACGCTCCAAGGTAGCGTCGCGTACATCACTCCGTTCGAAACGATCGGAGTGGTTTCAACCGTTCCGCGGTCCGATCCGGTGTCGTAGTACCAAGCCAGCCCGAGCCTGGTCACATTCGATGCGTCGATTTGATTCAGCGGACTGTAGCGCTGCTCGGTATAGTCGCGGCCGTTGGTGAGCCACTCGTTCGCATTCTTGCCGGCGTTCACTAACGCGTTGTCATCCACAAGGCCTGACTGCTGGGCCCTCGCTGTCCCAACCGCAATCATCGCCACCAGGACAAACCAACACACCCTGTTTCGTTTGCGCATCCCCATTTTTTGCGGTTCCCCCCGATCGATAATCGCGCCCGCTCCGTTCAGGCCCACACGCGTTTCTACATGATAATTTGGACGCGCCAATTTTGCTCGCGGTTTCTTACAGCCGTTTCTTACATTTGAGAATATCGGATAGTATGATGCGCCGGTTAGAACTGGGATATCCCGCGCCCTTCCGGGGGGAACGGTGATGGCGGCAATGGTACGGGTGGGGATGGCGGCGCTGATTTCCTTCTCCTCGACGATCGCCGCGTGCGCGATTTTGACCATGGCAAGCCCTCACCAGGACACCAAGGCAGTGCAATTAAGTCCCGAACAGTTGCAGAAGGGCAAGCAGACGTTCGAAGCGAGCTGCTCGACGTGCCATGGGCTCGACGGCGCCGGGGCCATGGGTCCGAACATCCAAGGCATTCCATTCCGTCTGGGCGTGGATAGCGTGACGAGCGTCATCAAGAACGGAATGCCCGGCGGGATGCCGGCGTTTTCCGGGCAGCTCGACAGCCAGCAGATCCAGCAGGTTGTCGGCTATCTGCTCACGCTGACGCGTAAGGACGACGGCCAGGTCACCGGCGACGCGGCGGCGGGAAAGCAGGTCTACGACGCCAGCCACTGCGCGGGGTGCCACATCATTTCCGGGGAGGGCGGCAACATCGGGCCTGAGCTGACGACGGTTGGTCAATCGCGGGGTCCCAATTACCTGCGCAACACGATCTTGTATCCGGGCACGGATTTGCCGCAGGCCAGGGTATTTCTTGAAACCGGGGGACGGCTGCAATTTCTCTTCGTGCGGGTTACGACCAAAGACGGGCGCACGGTGGAGGGCACCCGGGTGGCGGAGGATTCCTTTTACATCGTAGTTGAGGATGCGCAGGGAAGGTTCCACTCGTTCCGCAAGGAACAGCTGCGCGCACTCGAGAAGCAACCCGGCAAGAGCACCATGCCCAGCATGAAAGGAAAACTCTCCGACTCGCAAGTAAACGATCTGGTCGCCTACCTGGCCAGCTTGAAAGGGAGCCCATGAAAACTGCCAGGTGTCTCTGTGCGCTTGCGCTCTGGCCTGTTTTCCTCCTGACTCCCCGTCCCTGTTTTAGCCAAAACGTTCCCTACGCGCGCATCTTGCACGCTCAAAGCGAACCCGAGAGTTGGCTGACGTACGGCGGTAGCTACTTTTCGCAGCAGTATTCGCTGCTCAAGCAGATCAACCGGCAGAACGTATCGGGCTTGAAGATCGCGTGGATGTACCAGCCGTCCCGGCCCGTCGCCAATCTTGAATCCTCTCCGATAGTGGCGGACGGAGTCCTGTACATCACGGAGCCGCCGAGCACGGTGACCGCTCTCGATGTTCGCTCCGGACTGAAGATCTGGAGCTACACGCCCGCCCTTCCCGAGCATGTCGTTTCGATCGGTCTCTATGCGACCAGTCGCGGCGTGGCTATTCTCGACGATATGGTTTACGTCGGGACGGCCGATGCACACCTGATCGCGCTCGACGCAAAGACGGGAGCAGTGCGCTGGAATGTACACGTCGCTGACAACGTCATGGGTTATGCGATGACCGGGCCGCCCCTGGCGCTGAAAGACAGGATTGTTGTGGGCATTGCCGGAAGCGAAGCCGCTGTGCGTGGCTTTCTGGACGCCTACGACGCGAAGACCGGCAAACGGCTTTGGCGCCTGTGGACCACTCCTCGGGTGGGCGACCCAGGCGCTGAGACTTGGGGCAACGGCGCTGCCGAAAGTGCCGGAGCCACCACTTGGAATAACGGCTCCTACGACTCGGATCTGAACCTTATCTATTGGGGTACGGGGAATCCAGCACCCGATTTCAATGATGATGACCGGCCGGGAGACAATCTCTACACTTGCTCTCTGCTGGCGGTTGACGCCGACACCGGACGGCTGAAGTGGTATTTCCAATTCTCGCCGCACGAAGATCACGATTGGGATTCCGACGAACCTCCCGTCCTGTTCAATGCCCCTATCGACGGGAAGCCGCGAAGGCTGGTTGGTTTTGCCAATCGCAATGGCTTTTACTATGTGCTCGATCGCAGTACCGGGAAATTCATCACGGGCGTTCCCTTCGTGAAGCAGACCTGGGCGAAGGGACTCGATGCCAATGGCCGCCCCATACCGGCACCCAATCAGGAACCCACTCTCGGCGCTGGTACATTGGTATATCCCAGCATCACCGGCGGCGTGGACTGGACCAGCCCCTCCTACAGTCCGCAGACCGGTCTGTTCTACGTAAGCGTGCATGAAACCGGCGCGTACTTCATCAAGGGCACGGGCAAGATTGAGCCGGGCCCGCCGAAGGGGATCGTGGGCGGTGGCGGAATTCGTGCGCTGGCTGGCGAGCAGTCCTATGGAGCGATCCGCGCACTCGAAGCCACCACCGGAAAACTGAGGTGGCAGTTTAAACTCTTGGCGCCGGCCTGGGTGCCCGTGCTTTCGACTGCGGGCGGCCTGGTATTTAGCGGCAGCGACGAGGGCAATTTCTTCGCGCTTGACGCTGAAACCGGCAAACCACTCTGGGACATCCAGATGGGCCACCCGGCTCGATCGAATCCCATCAGCTACGAAGTGGATGGAAAGCAGTACATTTTCGTGACCGCGGGCAACGCGTACATCGCATTCACGCTGCCCTAGCTGGCGCGCCAAGGCGCCCGCTTTGGCCTGGGCCAGGGTTCGGAAGCGGGGAACTTCTGTCGGGATCGCAACGTATCTAGACACAGCAGGAGGATTTTTATGATACGGCCCTACCGCTTCGTGTGTCGTTGGCGATCGGCCCTGATTGCGCTGGCGATTTTACTTCCAGCCTGGGCTCAGCCGGCTCGTCGCGTTTGCGCCCAAGGGGAAGACGGGGCGGGCTTGGTTGTGAGCGGTCAGGCTACCGCGAAGGATGTGGGTCTGCCCATTTACCCCGGGGCAACTCCCCACAAGGATACAGGTGAAAACTCGAATGCGGCGCGTCTGGGTCTGTGGGGAGGCGGGTCGGGATTCAGGTTGGCCGTGTTGAAGCTCGAGTCAAAGGACGCGCCTCGACAGGTAGCCGACTTCTACCAGAAGGCTCTGGCGAAATACGGGAAGGTGCTGGACTGCACGAAGGGGCGGACAAGTGAGGATGCCAAGGACGGCCCACGCGTGCTGACCTGCGACGAGGACCAGCCGGATCAGGACGGGATGCTTTTCAAAGCGGGGACCAAAGAGAAACAACACATTGTCGCCATCGAGCCCTATGGAAAAGGAACCAGTTTCGCGCTCGTCTACGTTTGGGCAAAGGGCGACTGAGCGCACCCCCGCGTTTTAGCGCTCCGAACAACTCCCGTTTAGGTCCACTTATCGATCGAAACGCTCAAGCGATAGCTCATGTTTGCGAGCTGATGATACGGGTTGGTTTGGCCGCCGCAGACCACAAAGTTGTAGGCGTCTGCCTTCGGCCATTTCGGTATTACGGAGTCGTCGGTAAGACCTGCCGCCTCGGGCCCCCTCGGGAGACCGCTAAAGAGCATCGTTTTCACGTCTTTCACCGTGACCGTCGTATTCTTCTGCAGCCAGTCGGCGATCTCTTCCTTCGTCTTGAAGCCCAAGTCACCCAGCCCATGGGCCACCAGCGGGTCCACGATGAATAGAGCGCCGAAAAGCGAGGCAAAGGGCGCGACATTGGCCGACATCGCCTCGTGATAGTGGGGAATCGGTTTCATTCCGAGACCCTTGGCGCCCTGCCCTTGGGTGATGTTGAACCCGAAGAAGAAGCTGATCACGTTCTCTTCCGGCTTAAATCCCTTCTGCACGTGGAAGGGAGTCCAGGGACTATCCTTTTCATTCTCCGGAATGATCAAGTTGTTGTAGTTGATTACGTTCCCCTGCGAGCCCATGTAGGTCTCGCCGGCGACGCCGCCGCCGTCCAGATTCTTCGACATTAAGGTCCACGCGCGGCCAATCGTGGCGTTGGCCTGATTGAACGGCCCCATCGCGCCGATTCCGTAGTTCATCTGCAGCTTGTCGCGAATCGGCCCGTTGATGACGGCTGCGGAGACGAGCGAGTTTGTCGAGCTGAACAGAGCCGAGATTCCTGTGGAGCCGATCGCGAGAAGGATTGGGAAGTAATCGGGCAGGGCTCCCGCCATTGCCGCGTTCACAGCCACCTGCTCCACGGTAAAGCTCCACGCCGGAAAGGCACCCTGCGCGGGCGTCATTTTGCCGACAACTTCGTCGGGCTTGTGGCTGGTCGCCTTCAACATGGCATCCACTTTTTCCCGCGTCGGCAGGATGATCGGCATGAAATCGGTCATCCCGTTATCCAGGAACTGTTGCTGCAGGTTGTCGGCGGTATCGATAAATGTGGGCGCTCCGGTGGGGGGAGTGATGGTCCCGGATTTCGATTCATCCGCCGTAAGCGGGTTCGTGAGCGCACCGATCACTTCCTTCATCAGTGGCTTGCCGCTGACGGGATCGTTGCCTTCCAAGTAGGCGTACATCTGCTCGTCCGTCTTGCCCCAGACCGGATGTGGCGTGAAACAGATGCGCTCGTGCGGCATGCCGCGCTTGGCGGCGTTGGTGAGCGCCAAGTCCTTAAAGGCGATCGTCACCATGGGCGCCGTGGGAATCCCCATCTTTTCAATTTGTAGGCAGTGACCGACGGTCGCTGGTGTGCAGGTGCTTCAATGGCCGATGGCCATGATCACCGCGTTGCCCTTTTCTTTGATCTCCGCCATCAATTTGGGGTCATCATCGGCAAACCCGCCGGCTTTCAATCGGTACACCGTGGTGACCGAGGGCATATTCTTTTTGAACCAGATCGAGATCTGATTCAGGAAAGCATCGGCACCGGGAAATCCGTCCGAGACCAGGTAGATGGTTTTCCCATCGAGCGTGTCCAGGCGCTTGGCCATGGGAACCAGCGTGATCGGTGGCGGCAGGCCCCTGGGATTCAGGACTTCGAGCTTCGGCCCTCCCGCCTCGGCCGCGCCCTTCTTCGCTTGATCGGTTTTCTTGCTGGCCGCAAGCGCGGGAACGCCGGCCAGTGCAACCGGAGACATTCCTAGCAGTCCCAGCAAACTCCGCCTGTTCATCGCTTTACCCCTACCGCGGCTATTATGCCCCCCACAACGCGCGGCTTCGAGAAATCCCGCTCACATCCACTTGTCTATTGAGACGCTGGCGCTGTAGCTCAGGTTTCCGGCCTGCGGGTAGGCGTTCGTCTGCCCGCCCGCCACAACGATGTTGAAATCAGAGGCTCGCGGGAAATGCGGGATCACGGCATCGTCCGGCAGCTTGTACCAGGTGGCCCAGGGCTCGTCCCCGCGCAGCGCCCGCGGATAGTCAAACAGATAGGCGTAATTTCTGCTCTTATAATCCTTCACGGTCTGTGTGGTGTTCTTGTACAACCAGTCGATCAACTTCTCCTTGGTGTCATAGCCCTGCTCCTTCAACCGGGCCGCCACGAGTGGGTCGGCGATGATGAGCGCGCCGAAGAAGCCGGTGAACGTGCTGAACAAGTCGCTCATCTGGTAGTCGAATTGGACGTTCTCGTTGGCACTGCTGCCGCGCGCCACCTGCCCTGGCACAACTCCCAGACCTCGAAACAAGCTCACCACATTCTCTTCTCTCTTAAATCCCTTCTGCACGTGGAAGGGCACCCAGGGGCTGGCGTCTTCGTGCTCGGCGATCACCACGTTGTTGTAATTCAGGTTGTTTCCGAGCGAACCGAGGTAGGTGTCTCCCGGGATGCCACCGTTTCCGAGATTCTTCGAAAGCAACGTCCAGGCACGCCCGATCGTGGCATTCGGCTGCGCAAACGGCCCGAGCGCACCGATGCCATAGTTGAACTCAAGTTTGTCGCGGATCGGCCCGTTGATCACCATGGCGAAAGCGAACGAGTTCGTCGAACTGAACAACGACGCCGTCCCCGACGACGCAATCGCCAGGATAATCGGGAAGTATTCCGGCCGACAGCCCGCCATCACGGCACTGGCGGCCACCTGCCGAACGTTGTAGCTCCACGGCGGATAAGCACCCGCCGCCATCTTGCCAACCACTTCGTCAGGCTTGTGGCTAGAGCCCTTCATCATCCGATCGACTTTTTCTTCCGTCGGCAAAATGATCGGCAGGAAGTCGGTGTACCCGTTGTTGAGATAGAAGTCCTGCAGATTCTCGGCCGTATCGGTAAACGTGGGGGGACCGACCGAAATGGTGACCATGCCCAACTTTCTCTCCTCGTCGCTCAACGGGACCGTGAGCGCATCCACGACTTCCTTCATCAGAGGCTTTCCGCTGACCGGATCAGGGCCTTCGACGTAGGCGCGAACCTCCTCCGGCGTTTTGCCCCAGACCGGATGAGGCGTGAAGCAGATCCGCTCGTGGGGCATGCCGCGTTTGGCGGCGTTCAGAATCGCGAGGTCCTTAAACGCCTTGGTCACGAGCGGCGCGCTCGGGATGCCCATTTTTTCCGTGGTGATGCAGTGACCGACGGTCGCTGGTGTGCAGGTGCTTCAATGGCCAACGGCCATGATGGCTGCGTTGCCCTTGGATTTGATCTCCTTCCACAGGGCCGGGTCGTCTTCGGCGTAGGGACCGGCTTTTCGCTTGAAGACCGTCGTGACACCCGGCATGTTTCTGCTGAACCAGGCTTGGATTTGCTGCAGGAGCACGTCGGAACCGTGAAAACCGGTGTCGACGAGGTAGACGGTCTTGCCGTCAAGAGTGTCGAGGCGCGGGGCCATCGGAATCAATTGGATAGGAGGAGGAGTTCCCTTGGGATTGATGGTGGTGATCTTGCCTTCACCCGTAGGAAGGCTGGCCTTGCCGCTTTTGGGTGCCGGAGCTGTGCTTTGGCCCGCGAGAGCCGGTTCTGTCGTCAGCAGCGCCGGCGACATTCCCAGCAGCGACAGCAACGTCCTTCGGTTCATCGATCCACCCCCCGCCAACGCAACCCATCTTATGACGCCAGGCTGCGAGAGTGCGTTACATGACTCGGCTGGTGAGCCGGTCGTACACCCCCTGGGTGCCGCAGTCGGGTCGGCGCTTCATCGCTCTGTGAATTCCTCGCTGTGCGTCATGAATTCGGGATAGGCTCCGGCGCCCAGCTCGTACAGGTCCAGGCCCTGTCGCTCGCCTTCTGCACTCACGCGTTGCCGATAGGCACGGTCGAGCAGCCAATTCAAGCCGTAGGTGAGCGGCAAAACGAAGCCGATCAGTGTCGCAATGCCCACCACCTGCGCAAGCCACTGGCCCGGAGGAAGGGCGGTTGCGGGGCCGGCCGTGCGGCCCGCCGGCAGTGGCAGCTGGGCAAAGATTCCCACCGAAAGTAGGCCCCACAATCCGCCCATCGCGTGTGCGGAAATCGATCCTCCCGGATCGTCCACCGACATGCGGAGCTCAAACCACTCCACCGCAAACGTGACCAGAATTCCCGCCAGGACTCCGATCAAGGCAGCCTCGAGTGGCTCAACAAAGGCGCACGCGCCGCTGCTGGCCGCGAGTCCCCCAATCCAGCCGTTCGCAGTCAGCGAGGCATCCGGCTTGCCGAAGCGGGCGTTGGTAATAATCGCGGCGGCCAACGCCGCCGACGCCGCCGACAAAACCGTGTTGATGGCAACCCGCACGGCAACGCCTAGATCCGCACCATGGTACAGAATTGCTCCCGATGAGTTGAGTCCCCACCATCCGACTAAGGCAAGCAGACACCCGAACAAAACGAGCACCGCATTGTGGCCTGGAATGGCAGCGGGCATTCCCTCCTGCGTGTACTTTCCCCGTCGGGGCCCGAGAATCCAAGCGATGGCCAGGGCGGTCAAGCCGCCCATCACCTGAATCGTGCTCGCTCCGCCCGAGTCGACAAATCCTTGCCCTAGGCCGTAGTTCGAACCGAGCTCGGCGAGCCAACCTCCACCCCACACCCAATGCGCGAAAAGCGGATATGTCCAGCCGGCAAGCACGGCCGTCGAGATCGAACAGGCTCCCAGCCGCCACCGGTCTGCTCCCGCGCCGAGCGGTATCAGGGCTGCCAATCCAGCGCTGAGCATTCCCAGCAGGGCAGCCAGCGAGCTGGGCGAGCCGTTGAGTGCTACATGATCGAGGAACAGGTGACCGTCCGCCAGCCAGTTCCACCCCTTGCCGCCGAACATCAACCAGTGCGCCGACTGGTTGGGAAATCCCTGGAAGGCAAATCCACACACGAAGTAGGCGAGAGCCGCAATGGAAACCACGCACAGGGATGACATCATCAGCTGCGCGGCGCTGCGCGAGCGACCAAGGCCCGTGTTGATCAGCGCGAGCCCCGCACCAGCCAGAGGAACGAGCAGAATGAACATCACACAAAATGCACTTGTGTCGGACAGGCCAGGCATTACTCGTGTTCACCTCGACGGATCGGATGCGCGCGTATTAGGAGCGCGAGTCCGACAACTTCGACGCCGATGCCGGCCAGGACAAAAGCCGCACGCGGCACGTCCTCTCTCAGCAGCGCGACGGCCGTCAGAACGATTGCCCAACCCGACACGAGCAGCACGAATCCCAGGATTTTCATGCGGCAAGCCTCTGGACTGCGCAGCGGGGAGCCGCGCAGGCCTTTGCGCCGGCAGTCCGACGTTCAGCGGTTTGCTGGGTGAGACGGAAGGAACATCCCTATCAGACTCCGCCCACGCGGCGTAAGCGTAGCATCCGCGGTCACACGCCATCCAGTCGAAAATCACGAACTCCCGCGAGAGCGACAGGGCTCGGCCGGGGTCGGGCACGGAATTCCCCATGCCCGTATTAGCGAGCCGGGGCAGCTGACCGCGGCACCACGGTAACGGTCAACGGCTGCTCGAGTTGAAAATCCAGCTTCGTTTCCGAGGGAATCCGTACTTGTTTGCCGTGCGTCGCCGCCTGATAGACGCCCCCGCCTGCGCCGCCGACCGTCGCGCCGACCGCGGCGCCTTTTCCGCCGCCGGCCAACGCTCCGATGATCGCTCCGAGGGCCGCACCGCCCCCGATCTTTTCAGCCGTGTCCTTTCCGCGCGAGGCTCCGCTCACTGATAACGTGCTGCTGAGGAGCGAATAGGATTGTCCGCGCGATTCGAGCTTGATCAACTCAAGATAGAGCTCGTTCTTGCCGGCGAACTTTCCCGCCAAACTCGCCGCAGCCAGTCGGACGTACACGTCCGCCCCCTCCGGCACGGCGACATCGTCACCGACAACAATCGGGCTCATCAGGGAGGCGTGAAAGATTTCGCCTGGATGATTCACCGACGAATCCACGCCGTCAATCATGCGAACCGTGAACGTGGTACCGGCCGCAATTTCAACCGGCTTGGGCTCGGGCGGCGGCGCGGGAGCAGCCACAGGGGCCGGGGCAGGCTGCGGTGCCGGCGCGGGCTCCGGCGTTGGCGGCGGCACGCTGTCGGGCGCGTCTGTATCTGATTCCGGCGCTGCCTGCGGCTTCTTCGCCTGAACCTTACGCGGAGGCTTCGGTTCAAGCTTTCCGGTAGCCGATGGTTCCAGCGAGTCGATGCGCGCCGTTTCCACCACAATCTGGTCGTCGACCTTGACCACTCCGGGGACTCGTGAGGCGATTTTGTAGGCGTCTAGGTGCGCCGAGTCACTGGAAACGGTTCCGCTCAGAGTGACTTCGCCTTTCGTGGAGGTGACTTTTAGATTCGCGTCCTTGAGCGGCTGGTCGGAAAACATCTGCGACTGAATGCCTCGTCATCCGGCTTTTTTGCGCAGCCCGCCGCCAGTGCGAGGGCTAGCGCCGCGATCGAGAGGATCGATCTCTCGGGCATGGCGCGTTCTCCTTTTGTTTGGCTACAGGTTCCCCAGATTTTTCCTGCTCGCGATCTTCCCCGGGGTTCGTGCGATCAGTCTACTAAGAAGCGCGCTTCCGCTCAGGGCTGTTCCGAACGAACCATAGCCGAATCAACAACCGAATCGACCGCTCTTGCCATGACCACAACTTTTTCTCCGGCCGGGTGTTTCACCGGAGGCAGTCGAAATGGGTGTTCAAGCCTTAGCAGTCACGTCATAGCAGTCACGTCATAAGGGATAAGGAGAAAGGCATGCGGAATCTTAAAGCGATGGGTGTGTTCTTAACGATGTTCGCCGCGCTCGGACTTGCCGGGTGTGCCGGATCGGGTTCGAGCAGCGACGGTGCGGGAGATTCCAGTGAAGCAAATGTGTTTACAGTGGGAACGGACGCGCCGCTACCCAGTGTGATTTCCTGCCAGATGTTGGTTACCGGCGTCACGCTGAACAACGGCAGCACCAACGTGCCGGTGCTCACAACCCAACAAGTCGTTGATTTTGCTCAATTGAGCGGTCTGCACCAGCTTTTGGATCTGAATGCAGTCCCGCCGGGAACCTACGGGTCGGCGACAGTCACTGTGGCGAACCCCGTCATTTCCTTCATCAACACGACCCAGAACCCGCCGACGATCAACACGATCAATGGCACGCTCAGCCAGTCAACCGTCACCGTCAACTTCACTAGCCCCTTTATGCTCAGTTCGGGCGCTCTGATGGGGCTACGTATGGAGTTCGATCTGGCCGACTCGCTTCAAACCGACGCGAACGGACAGGTGACCGGAGCCGTGAATCCGGTATTTCAGATGCAATTGCTCAGCGCCACCGACCCGGATGCCTCGATCGATGATTTTCTGGGTGGCGTTGTCGGCGTGACGGGCGACTCCTCGTTTGTCATCCAGGGACCCAAGGGCCGCCAGTGGACGGTGCAGACAAACAGCAGCACCATCTTCGACGACCCGACCGAGCCAATCAGTTCGTTCACGACGAACACGATCGTTCAGGTATCCGGCCAGCTGGACCCGGTCAGCAAGGACATCGATGCGTCTGAAATCGAGGTCGTCTCCAATGACAAATTCTTCCTGGGAGGATTGTTCACCAGCATTCGCCCCCCCTCGGGTCCGGCGACGCAGGCAGATTTGTACGTTCGTGCCGAGCTCCCCGACATCAGCGGCATCCAGGACGGTCAGATCACCACGCTGTCGCTGAACGGCAGTGAGACATACAAAATTGCCAACATCAACAACCCGATCACAACCCTGCTGTTCAACAACTCCCTGTTGGCGGCGGGACAGTCGGTCGGGATTGGTGGATCGCTCGTGACCAACAACGGGGTCCCGATGCTGACGGTTCATCGCGTCGTCCTGCGCCGCCAGGGGCAGGCCGGGCCGCTGGTGCCCGGCAAAACGGTTGTCCAGAGCGGGAATAACGGAAGCTTCGAGTTCACCGATAACTGGACGGCAGGACTACTGCTGCCGAATCCTCTGACCGTGTACACGACCGATGCGACCAACTTCATCAATCTGAGCGGTCTGTCCGCCCTGACCGTGTCGCAGCCGATCCCACTTCGCGTGGTCGGCTTCATTTTCATGGATTCTGCGACGAACGCGCCGGTCATGGTCGCACGCAGCGTCGAACAGGTCACCAACTAGGCCAAGCGTTGTTAGGACCGGAGCGCCGCCGTCCAGCTTCGCTGGGGAGCTGGGCGGCGGTTGCTCTGGTTTCAAGAGAACGATTTCGAAGAAGGCGGCGCTACTCCATGCGCGCCGTGACGAGTTGTTTGCCCTCGACGCGCACCTCGATGGCCAGGGGAGGACGGATCCCAAACCCCGCGACGACTTCGCCTCGTACCAGTCCCCCATCGGAAGAACCTCCGTAACGCAGAAGATCGTAGACGGTGCGACTGCACGTGTCGACGACCATAGGATGAGAGGCAGGAAATTTGTAGTCGGTGCGCAACTTCTCCAGCTCGGTCACGTAGGCCAGGTCGCACGTACCGAATGGCTCGCGCAAGGAAAATGCCCAATAGCTGCCATCGGGCAGATGCACGATCATCGCGGGTACCGGCTCAGAGGTAACCGGGTCGCGAAATAAGAAACGTTTGCCGGCCCACGCTTTTGCCAGTTCTTCTGTGGTCGCCACCGGTCCCGGCCCGACGGGCAGACTGGGAGCGGGCTTGGGAGGCTCCGCTACGGCGGGCGGTGCGGCTCCCGTCGGCTCGGCCGCGGCTGGGCCTGCTTGCGAGTAAGAACCGCGTTGCCAAAGAAAAAAGCCACCCCCGCCGATACACACGGCTAGGGCGCCTACCACGACCCAAGGCAAGACTTTCGAAACGATTTCGCCACGGGGAAAACCCGGGGAGGGGGACGCTGAATCGGATGCCGCGTCCCGCGCCACGCCCTCCGGAACACCAGGAATGGTAGGCTGCGTCGGCTTGAACCGGTCTGTTTTCGTTTCGTTCACCATACTGGCTATCGGGAAGAGGCTTCCTCAGATTGAATGGCCGATGCCGAAAATGCAAGAAAGCAATGCTGGCGGGTGTTTACGTTTTGGCATGACGGCACTCCCGGCCCGAAGGGTGGGCGGATTCAGGCGGCTCGGTAGGGGGCGTGCTCGTTCAGGCAGGGCGGTCCAGGCGCACCGAATGATGCGCGACGTATTCGTGGAGGTTCGCCAGCATCAACAACAGGTCCAGCATGCGCTCGCGCTGCTCGGGAATGGGATCGCCTACTTCTTCCTCCAGATTCTTGACAATCAGGAGCGCGTCGGTCAACAGCCATTCCAGATCGGCGGGATCGAGCGCGCTCTGCTCCCGGCAGCGAGTGAAGGTGTGATTGGTGCGCACCATGGCTTCGTCGAGAAAATGATCGAGACAGAGTTGTTCGGTGGCCAGCGCCGTGGGGATCGATTTTGCACACGGGGTCTTTCGGCAATGTCGCAAGACGACAGCATCCATGGCCACACCCCAATTGCCTCGCAAATCATTATCAGCGAGGCACGTGGCGCAGAGCGTATCACAGTTTTTCTTTCCCTGCGGAAGTATCCAGGCGCGAGTGCATCATCAAGCAATCATCGCCGAAACGCCCCCGCCTTCTGAGGCCCTCTCGGGAGGCAGATCGGTTTGCTTCTAGCGGAATCCTGAGGTGGGACGTGGCGCAGGTTAGCTCGCGGCCTTAGGCTGCCGCGCCGTGGCATTTCTTGTATTTCTTGCCTGAGCCGCACGGGCAAGGATCATTTCGACCGACTTTGGCACCCGAACGCACCGGTTTGGGCGCCTCGGCCTGCACCGGACCGGCTTGAAATTGCAGATTTCGTGCTTGACGCTGCTGGCGTTGCTCGATCTGCCTGGCTTCCTCTTGCGGCTTGGCCGGCTGCATCAGGAAAAGGAATCGCACCGCTTCGGTGTCAATCCGGTTCATGAGGTCATCGAACAGGGTGAAAGCCTCTTTCTTAAACTCCACGAGTGGATCCTTCTGCCCGTAACCGCGCAACCCGATCCCTTCTTTCAAATGATCGAGGGTTAACAGGTGGTCCTTCCACTGCGCATCCACGATGTCGAGCAGGATATGCCGCTCGAGCCAGCGCAGCGTGGGAGGCGTAAAAACCGCCTCCTTGGCCTGATACCGTTCCTGGACCTTCTGGTGGAGCGCGGCCGCCAGCTCGTCATGATTCATCTGCGCAGCATCGATACCGGCCGTCTTCAAGTCGATGCCGAACTGGTTGAGCACTTCGTTGGCGAACTGCGTCACATTCCATTGATCCGGGTGCTGCTCGCGGGGGCAATACATTTCCAGAAGCTCGTCTGCAATAGCGGCCGCGCGCTCGAGCACGAATTCCTTTTGGTCGCGGCCTTCTAGGAACGACCGGCGGAGCGAGTAGATTGTCTCTCGCTGCTTGTTCATCACGTCGTCGTATTCAAGCAGGTGTTTGCGAGCCTGGAAGTTTTGCGCCTCGACGCTCTTCTGCGCGTGCTCGATCCGCTTGCTGATCATCCGCGACTCGATCGGAATGCCTTCCTTCATTCCCAGCGCGTACATCAATCCCTTGACGCGCTCTCCTCCGAAAATCCGCAGCAGATCGTCTTCGAGTGAAAGAAAGAATCGAGATGAGCCTGGATCGCCCTGGCGTCCGGCGCGACCGCGCAGCTGATTATCAATGCGCCGAGCCTCGTGCCGTTCCGTTCCCAGAATGTGCAATCCGCCCATGGCCACCACTTCATCGTGCTCGGCTCGGCACTGCCCTGCAAATTGATCGAAAATGGGCTTCCACTGCTCGAGAGGCACCTGAAAAATCTTGCCCTCCTGTTGGAACAACACCATCGCTACGTTGCCGGTGCCGTCCGCTCCACCCGCACCGTTCGATCCGGACCCACCGGCTCCCGCCGACTTCGGCGCGAGAGCCGCATCCACTTCGGCCGCGGTTCCGCCACCGCTCTGCACGCCGATCACGGAACCGGCCGGAGCGTAGGGCATGGCCAGCTTGTTTTTCAAACAATAGTCCCGGGTCATGGCCTCGGGGTTGCCGCCCAGAAGAATATCGGTTCCGCGGCCGGCCATGTTCGTCGATACCGTCACCGCGCCCTTCCGCCCGGCCTGTGCGATGATCTTCGCTTCGCGCTCGTGCTGCTTGGCATTCAGAACCTGATGGGGAATTCCGGCCTTCTTCAGCAGCTCGGCGATCTTTTCCGACTTCTCGATCGAGATGCTGCCGACCAGAACCGGCTGGCCTCTTTCGTGGTATTGGCGGAGGCCACCGTCGTAGCTGCCGTCCTCTTGCAGGATGCCGTTGACGGCGGCCTCGAATTTCTCGGCTTCCGTGCGGTAGACGACATCCGGATTCTCGATGCGGATCAGGGGCTGGTTCGTCGGGATGGCCACGACCTCGAGCTTGTAGATTTTCTCGAATTCCGGGGCTTCGGTCTCCGCGGTGCCCGTCATGCCCGCGAGCTTCTTATACATGCGGAAGTAGTTCTGGAACGTGACGGTCGCAAGGGTCTGATTTTCGCGCTCGATCTTCACGCCTTCTTTGGCCTCTACGGCTTGGTGCAAGCCATCGGACCATCTCCGCCCCGGCATTTGCCGCCCCGTGAACTCGTCGACGATCACGACCTCGCCGTCCTTCACCACGTAGTCCACGTCCCGCTCGAAAAGAGTATGCGCGCGGAGTCCTTGATAGACGTGGTGGATGATCTCCATGTTCGAAGGATCGTACAAATTGCCCAGACTCAGCAGCCGCTCGGCTTTCGACACGCCTTCCTCGGTCAGCGTCGCCGTGCGCATTTTTTCGTCGATGGTGTAGTCGATGTCGCGGATCAGTTTGGGGATCACTTTGTCGATCTTGTAGTACTTGTCGGTCGATTCTTCGGCTGGACCGGAAATGATCAGCGGCGTGCGTGCCTCGTCGATCAGGATCGAGTCCACCTCGTCCACGATGGCGAAATGATGCCCGCGCTGCACGCATTGTGCGAGATCGTACTTCATGTTGTCTCGCAGATAGTCGAAGCCGAATTCATTGTTCGTGCCGTAGGTGACGTCGGCAGCGTAGGCGGCACGGCGCTGCGCGTCATCCAGATCGTGGACGATCACGCCCACGGTGAGGCCGAGCAGCCGGTAAATCGGCGACATCCACTCTGCGTCACGGCGCGCCAGATAATCGTTCACCGTGACGATGTGTACGCCCTTACCGGCCAGTGCGTTCAAATAGGCAGGCAGCGTCGCCACGAGCGTTTTACCTTCGCCCGTCTTCATCTCGGCGATTTTGCCCTCGTGCAGAACCACGCCCCCAATCAGTTGCACGTCGAAATGCCGCATCTTAAGGGTCCGACGCCCCGCCTCGCGCGCCAGGGCGAAGGCCTGCGGCAGCGCCGGTTCCAGCGCCTCCTGCAGCTTGCGCTTGTAGTCGGGATCGTCGCGCTCCAGTTCCTTGACCCGCTCCCCCACCTCGGCCCTCAGCTGAGCGGTACGCGCGCCAAAGTCCCGGTCGGAAAGTTGCTCGACCTCCGGCTCAAGCGCGTTGATCGCCGCCACCACCGGCTGGATGCGCTTCACATCGCGCTCGTGCTTCGTGCCGATGAAGCGAGCGACGACGCTGTCTATGACTCTTTCAACGTTCATTTTGTGGCGATTGAATTCCGAGCCCGACCAAGTGCCATCGGACGCAAAACCTCATGTGTCCAGAATCTCATTCTGAGCTCTTCGATGCTCCCTATGGCATTGTAGCTGTTTGAGCCATTTGCGCAAACAGACGGCTACACCTCGGTTGACCGGGCTGGTGCGGTCCCCACGCCCCGTTCGGGGCGTGAATCCAGATTCCATGCAACTCCGCAACCGGCCGATCGACCACGGCCCAGGCGCAACGCAGGGTCGCGGCGTATAATCGCGCGAATGGCCGCCGAGGCACTCGACCACGCGCGACGGGAGAAACGCTTCGCCACGCTCGCCTCGGTGGCCTCGGCCCTGGCACTGGTCGCTTTGAAAGTAATCCTCGCGGCCGTGACGGGCAGCCTGGGCGTTTTGTCCGAGGCGTTGCACTCCATCTTGGACCTGGTGGCGGCCGTCATCACCTATCTCTCCGTTCGCGTCGCGGACAAGCCGGCCGACGCCGAGCATCTCTACGGCCACGGCAAAGTGGAAAGCTTTTCCGCGTTCGTAGAGACAGCCCTGCTGATTCTGACGGCGCTGTACATCGTCTGGGAAGCCTTCAGCCGGCTGCTGCTCCGCCAGGTGCATATTCGCCCAAGCCTGGCGGCCATCGCCATTCTGTCCGTATGTATGGGGATTGATTTCGTCCGCGCTCGGGCGCTTCGGCGCGTGGCGCAAAAGTATCCAAGTGAAGCGTTGGAAGCCGACGCGCTGCATTTCTCAACCGATGTGTGGAGCACCTTGGTTGTCATCTTCGGAATCACGGGTGCCTGGCTGGGGATCCGGCTTGATCTTCCTTGGCTGGGCATGCTCGACGCGGTGGCGGCACTCGGTGTGGCCGGGGTGATCATCTGGATCGGCTCGCGGCTCGGCAAGCGCACGATTGAGGCGCTACTCGATGTGGCGCCGCTCGGATTGCGCGAGCGCATCGTCAGCGCGGTCGATGAAACCGATGGCGTCGTCAAAACGGAGCGGGTGCGTGTACGTCGCGCCGGGCAGCGTTACTTTGTGGATGTGACCATCAGTGTCCCGCGCTCGGCCAGCCTCGAACAGGCCCACGCCGCAAGCGATGCCGTCGAACACAGCATCGAACGGATCATTCCCGCCGACGTGGTCGTCCATGTCGAGCCGCGCCGTCCCGCCGACGAGCCGATTTTCGAGACGATTCGCGTTATCGCGCAGCGGCGCGGTCTGGCGATCCACGAGCTCGAGGCGCACCTTTACGATGGCCGGTTGTTCATCGAGTTGCATCTGGAAGTGGACGAGGACGCGACCTTGCGCGAGGCGCATCGCCGCGCCACCGAGCTCGAAGAGGAAATCCAGCGCGTGACGGGTGTCGGCACGCGCATCAACATCCACATCGAGCCGCTCGGGGTGCGAGTGGCCGGCGCCGAGGAAATGAAGGAACTGTCTCGCTCCGTGCAGGAGTTTCTGAATTCACTTCCCGCAGAATATCGGGAGCTGGTGGATTGCCACGAGGTGCACGTGCGCAGTGTAAATCACAGGATTCTCGTCTCCTGCCATTGCGCAATGGATGGCAATTTGCCCGTCACCCGCGTCCACGATCTGACGGCCGCTTTCGAAGATCGCGTGAAGGAGCAGTTCCCCCAGATCTATCGCCTGACGATTCATCCAGAACCCGTCGATGAAAGCTGATTCGTTCGGGCGAAGACTTGCGCTGCCAAAGCGATCACCGCCGGGAAGCATTCCAGAACATAGCGTGGCTCCGGTGTCTCGATGAAGACGGCAAAAAAGGCCGTGCGCAGCAGAACGAACAGGACCAGCAAAGCGGAACCAGGCCTTCCCCTCTCGATCCACGCTCCTGCCAGCCCGAGAAGGGTGTATGCGCCGTTCAAAAACCCAAACAGCAGCGTGATGATCAGGTCCTCTCGGTCATCCTCCCACGCGCTTCTCAGAGGGAAAACGTGCCCGGAAAACGGCAGCAGTTCGATCCGCGGTGTGAACCACATCGCCAGTGACCGTAGCAGCGGAATCTCGACGTAGGTGCGCAGCCGATGTCGGGCGGTACGTTCGCGCGCGATCTCCCCAAAGAGCCGGTCCACCTCCGGCGTGAGCGTCAGTGTCTCGTTATATCGCTCCAGCAACGCTCGCACGCGGTCGCGCTCTTCCGGCGTATCGAAGGCGCGCGCAGGGATGCTATCGGGCGGAATCGGCTCGTCTTCCAGTTTCCACAGAGTGAGGTAGACGTGGCCGTAACGCCAAAGCCAGGTCTGGGTCCAGGCGTTGAAACCGCGCGGGACCCATTCGCCCGGCAAATTGGCGTATCGTGGCGCAAGAAACTGCACTTCGCCGAGCGAGCGCCCGTTTCTCGCGGCCCATGGCAGCAGCGGCAGCAGCAGTCCCAGGCCCATCAGCAGGCCCGCGCGCCAAAGCTTCCACTGATCGGCCCGGCGCCACCATCGCGTGAGAACTGCCAGCCCCGCTGCCAGCAGCAACAACGGCGTCTCGGGGCGAACCAGCGCGCCGAACCCGCCGATGATTCCGGCAAGAAACCAGGGGTCGCTGAAGATTTGCCGGACCGAGGCGGGCCGAGACGCCCATGCGGGTGGCTCCGCGCATGCCTGGAGGACCAAAAGCAGGCCCAGCGCCGTGAGAAATGTGACGAGCGTTTCGGTGAGAAGCGCGGCGGTGTAGTTGGCGGTGAACGGGCACAGCGCCGCCAGCCACAAGGCGGAAAGGGCAGCGCGACGGCGAGAGCTCTCCGGAGCCAGCCGGGCCGCCATCAGCGCGATCACACCGCACGTGGCCAGATCCACGACAACTTGCCAGAGCATCACGGCGCGTGGCGAATTTCCAGCCGTCGCAAAGACAGCCGCCAGAAACGCGGGATAGCCCGGCACGCGGGTATCTAAGGGTACCAGCCGGCCATCGACCGGAGCACCATAAATACCGTTCTTTAGCCAATTCCAGGCCAGCTGGATGTAGAATGGGCTATCTCCCGAACTTGCGGCGGGAAATCTCAGTACAAAAAAAATGCGCAGTGCAAGCCCAGCAAGTACAGCGATAGCTATGTTTACGCGCATCCAAATTCGAGTGGTCATTGACAGCTTTCTGATGGATCGCTAGCTTGAGTTGTCCCCATGGCTGAAGGCAAGCCCATTTTCTACGATGAAGAACGCCGGCGCTGGCGCCGCACGCGCTTGGCACTGGAAGTGGCGGGCTCCTTGTTTACGCTGGTGCTCGTCATTTTCCTTGCCAACGTCGTGCGCAACCCGGAATTGCCGAACCTCCTGCGCCCCGACACCCACGAAGGCCTACACGCCCTCCCCAGCAAGCAGCGGACGGGCGTCGTGCGCCGATCCAGAAAACGCAAGGTCGCCGCGCTCGGCCATGTGCCGCAGAATTACGATCCGTTACGCGCCGCCTTTTACGTGAGCGATGACTACACGAGCCTGGCTTCGCTGCAGTTGCATTATCGCGATCTCGACCTGTTGATCCCGGAAGCGCTGCACGCCGTATCGGCGGACGGCAAGCTTGTCGCAGACCAGGACCAGGGCCTGGCCACGTTTCTGCAGAGCCTCACCAAGCGCACACCCCCGGTCGAGCTGCCCGTGATGGCCATGGTCAACAACTATGACGCGGTGGCGAACCAATGGTGCCCGCCTCGATTTCTGCAAATGCTCAAGAATCCCGCGGCCCGCGCGCGCCTGGCGAGCGAACTGCAAGATTATGCCGACACCGAGCATCAATCCGGCATTGTCGTCGACTTCGAATCACTGCCGGCGTCCAGCCAGAAGGATTTCCAGATCTTTATGCACGACCTCGCCCTGGACCTGCACGCCAAGAACTTGAAGCTGATGGTGGGTCTGCCGGCGGCGGACTGGAGCTACGACTACCGATATTTCGCCTCGCAGGCCGACGCCATCATTTTGATGAACTACGACTTCCGCTGGTCTTCGTCCGATCCGGGGCCTATTGCACCGCAGGAGTGGTTCGAACGCAATATCGACAACATGGCGAAGCTCGTGCCGCCGGAAAAGCTGGTGATGGGCATTGCCAATTACGGTTATGACTGGCCGGCAAAGACCAAACGCGATCCGCATCCAATTGCACAATCGCTGACGTTTCAGCAGGGCGTCATCAAAGCTGTGGAATCAGGCGCCGATATCACGTTCGATTCGGATTCCTTCAACCCGCATTACTCCTATGCAGACGAGAACAACCGCGTGCACACGGTGTGGCTGACGGACGGAGTGACCGCTTACAACCAATTGCGCGCGGCCGAGCGCGACGGCGTACAAGGCACGGCCTTGTGGCGCCTGGGCATGGAGGATCCGTCCATCTGGTCGATCTGGGATGCCACGCACGCCGACGACGGCACGCGCGCCAAACTGGAGGATGTTCCTCCCGGCTACGACCTGATTCGCGAGGGCGATGGCGACATCTGGAAAATCACCGCAACGCCGCAGAGCGGACGCCGTTCGTTTGAATACGACGCGGACTCCGACACCTTCGACGACGAGAGTTTCCTGAGCTATCCCCTCTCCTGGCGCATTCAGCAGATGGGTGCCGCGCAGCACAAAGTCGCTCTGAGCTTTGATGATGGACCGGATCCGATCTGGACGCCGAGAATCTTAGACATTCTGCGGGACAAGCAAGCGCCGGCGGCCTTCTTCGTCATCGGCGAATCGGCCAACCAGTATACGGACATCGTGAAGCGCGAATACGCCGAGGGGGACGAGGTCGGCAACCACACGTTCACGCATCCGGAATTTGATCTCGAGCGGCTCAGCCGGACGGAGCTTCAGGTTCAACTGAATCTCACCGAACTGCTGCTGGAAAGCTACCTCGGGGTGAAGACCGCGCTGTTCCGCCCGCCTTACGGAATCGATCATCAGCCGGAACACGCCGCGGAGGTCCAGCTGCTGCCGATTCCGCAATCGATGGGCTACATGATCGTCGGTGCCCGAATCGATCCGCACGATTGGGGCGAGCCGAACGGCAAACCTCCCGCCCCGGTGAACACGCTGGTCGAGCGCGTTCTCGCCGACGCCGAAGCCAATAAGGGCAACATCATTCTGCTGCACGATGGCGGCGGGGATCGCAGCCACACGGTGCTGGCCCTGCCTGCGATCATCGACGGTTTGCGCGCGAAGGGCTACCAGTTCGTGTCCGTCGCCGACTTGCTCGGCCAGCAGCGCGCCCAGGTGATGGTGCCGCTGAGCCACCGGGAATGGCTGCTGGCGCGGGCCGACGCGTTCATCTTCGAGGTCTTCCGCTGGTTGCGCTCGAGCATCGCCTTCATTTTTGCCGCCGGCATTTTGCTGGTCAGCGGCCGTGCCCTGGTGGTAGGCATCTTGGCACTGGTAGAAAAGATGCGGCCGGCTCCCCAAGACCATCCCGAATACCAGCCCCAAGTCAGCATTCTCATCCCTGCCTACAACGAAGAGGCGGTTATCGTCAGCACGGTTCGCGCGGCGCTGGACTCGAACTATCCGAAACTCGAGGTGCTCGTGGTGAACGATGGCTCGATTGACCGTACGGCAGAGCTCGTGCGCGCGCATTTCGGGCGCGAACGGAGGGTGCGCCTGCTGATGCAGGCCAACCACGGCAAGCCGTCGGCGCTCAATCACGGTCTGGCCGAGGCAGTCGGCGAAATTGTCGTCTCCATTGACGCCGATACGATTGTCGATGCGGAAGCGGTGCCTCGGCTCATCCGCCATTTCGCGGACCCAGCCGTCGGAGCGGTGGCCGGCAATGTCAAGGTGATGAATCGCAATCGTTGGATCACCCGCTGGCAGGCGCTTGAATACATCACCAGCCAGAATCTCGAGAAACGGGCCTTCGATCTGTTGAACTGCATTCCCGTGGTTCCCGGAGCCGTGGGCGCGTGGCGCGCAGACGTGCTCCGAAGCAACGGCGGTTTTTCCGGCGATACAGTTGCGGAAGATACCGATCTGACGCTGACCATCCGGCGCAACGGCTGGAAAATCCTGTACGACGAAGATGCGATTGGGCGCACCGAAGTTCCCGAGAATGTGGATACGCTGGTCCGGCAGCGATTTCGTTGGACGTTCGGGACGCTGCAGGCGGTTTGGAAGCATCGCGACACGGCCGGTAATCCGCGCTACGGCACACTGGGCTGGATTGCGATTCCGAACATTTTCCTTTTCCAGATTGTGCTTCCGCTGGTCTCCCCGGTGATTGACCTTCTGTTTTTGATGTCGCTCGGTCTCTGGGGCCTCGCGCAGCTCCGGATTGCGCGCCTGCCGCAGTTATGGACCTCTCGGGACGTGGAGCGTTCGCTCATTTTCTTCGCCATCTTCATGGTCATCGACCTTTTCACCTGTGTGGTCGCCTTCGCACTGGAAAAACACGAGGATTGGACTCTTCTCGCGCCGCTGATCCTGCAGCGCTTCTATTATCGGCAGATGATGTATGTCGTGTTGTTCAGCGCGCTCAAGGAAGCCGTGCGCGGACGGCCGGTCGGCTGGCGCGGGGTCGAACCACAACTGCCCGCCACGCCTTCGCCGCCTGCCACCGTGGCGCAGGCTTGATTCCCTCGCTGGCATCCGCGTTGACCAGCCGGTCGGTCCGTGAAGCTGGCTGTGCAGCGGTTCGTGTTCCTTTGCGATTCAACGCACAACTCTGATAGCATAGTCTGGTTGATGGGCTGCACCTCGAGGCTTTGGGGGCGGCACCGGAGGACAACATGAGTGTTCAACCCCACGCGGGCAACGGCAAAGTCACTGTGCCCGACGTTGTTTCCCGTAAGTCTGGTTCGCTCTCCCAACGGCAAAGTATCACCTGTATCACCGCGTACGACTGCCCGACCGCGCGGCTGCTGGACCAGGCGGGCGTCGATATTCTGCTCGTCGGCGATTCGCTCGGCATGGTGGTCCTGGGCTATGACAGCACCTTGCCCGTCACACTGGATGAGATGATTCATCACACCCGTGCGGTGAGACGTGGCACCTGTCGCGCTCTTCTCGTTGCGGACATGCCTTACGGCAGCTTCCACGTCTCACTGGATGAATCGGTGCGCAACGCGGTGCGCCTGGTGAAAGAGGGTGGCGCCGAGGCGGTGAAAGTGGAAGGCGGCGAACGGCGCATCGAGTTGATCGCGCGGCTGGTGCAGGCCGAGATCCCGGTGATGGGCCACGTGGGCCTGACGCCGCAGTCGCTGCACTCGCTCGGCGGGTTTCAGGTGCAGGGCAAGACCGCCGATGCGGCAAGGCAGGTCGAGCGAGATGCGCGCGCCGTGGAGGCGGCCGGTGCCTTCGCCGTCGTGCTCGAATCGGTGCCCCGCGAGCTGGCCAGGCGCATCACCGAAGAGCTGCGCATCCCCACGATCGGCATTGGCGCCGGACCGGATTGCGACGGGCAGGTACTGGTGTTTCACGATCTGGTCGGATATGCGACCGGCCACAAGCCCAAGTTCGTTCGGGAGTATGCGAACCTGGCGGCGGAAATCTCACGCGCTGCGGCGGAATACTGCGAGGATGTCGAGAGCGGCCGCTTCCCGTCCGATGCCGAGTCCTATCACTCGACGGCGGAGCTGCGCGAACGGCTTTCCGCCCGCGAACCAGCCGAATCCAGGTAAGATCTCACGAGGAGCCCGCCAGTTGAGCAGGAGGGAGCGCAGATGAATATCGAAGATCTTCGCACGCTCTATGACTACAATTCCTGGGCCAATCATCGGGCGCTCGAAGCCTCTACGGCGGTCACGCCGGAGCAGTTCACGCGCGATCTTGGCTCGAGCTTCCGCTCCTTGCGGGATACGCTCGCGCACATCTACGGTGCCGAGTGGATTTGGCTGGAACGTTGGCACGGGCGCACGCCGACGGGGCTTCCGTCCAGTACCGACTTTCCCGATGTCGAAACGACGCGACGGCGATTCGTCGAAATCGATCGCAATCTGGTGGACTACGTCGCCTCACTTACACAAGGCGATCTCCAGCGCGTGATGGAATACAAGACCACGGCGGGCGTGGCCCAGGCGCAACCCCTCTGGCAAATGCTGCAACATCTTGCCAACCACAGTACCTACCACCGCGGCCAGGTCACCACGTTGCTGAGGCAGCTGGGCGCCAAAGCGGTGAGCACGGATTTGATTGGGTTCTATCGCGAGCGCGCCGCGCAGGCCAAAGCATGACGCGCCGGATGGCTGCGCGCCAGAGCCAGAAAACAACCCTCTGAACACCTCGGCCGTCACCCTCTGTTGATGGAGACGATTCATACGGTCCCGTGGATGAAGCAGGTCGCGGCCCAGGCGCGCCGAGACGATCGCGTGATTGGACTTGTTCCGACGATGGGCGCGCTTCATCAAGGACATCTTTCCCTCGTCCGCGCCGCACAAAAGCAGTGTTCGCCCGTGGTGGTCTCGATATTTGTGAATCCCAAACAGTTCGGACCCTCGGAGGATTTTCAGAAATACCCGCGCACGCTCGAAGCGGACCGGGCGGTTTTGCAAACGTCTGGCGTGGATTATCTGTTCGTTCCTTCGCCGCAGGAGATATACCCAGCAGGATTTCAAACGGCGGTTGTCGTCGAAGGGCTGAGCCAGCGCCTGGAAGGGCGTTTACGCCCCGGCCATTTTCGCGGCGTCACCACCGTCGTTCTGAAACTGCTGGAAATCGCGCAGCCGCGGCTGGCCTTTTTCGGCCGCAAAGATGCGCAGCAGGCTCGCATCATCCGCCAAATGGCCCTCGATTTGAATCTGGGCTCGGAGATCGTGGTCTGCCCCATCGTGCGTGAGCCGGACGGCCTTGCGCTTTCATCGCGAAACTCCTATCTCCAAGGCGCCGAGCGCCAAGCCGCAACGGTCCTGTACCGCTCGCTGGACGCCGTGCGCCGCGAAATTGCCGCAGGAGAACGGAACGTGGCACACCTCCTCATCAGTCTGCGGCAGGTCGTCACATCGGAACCGGCCGTAACCCTCGACTATGCCGAGATTGTGGATGCCGACACGTTTGAGCCGATCCTACAGTTGCGAAAAATCTGCTACGCCCTGATCGCGGCACGGATCGGCGGAACACGCCTGATCGATAACGCGCTCATTGAGCCCGTCGCTGAATCGTTCGAGGTAACGCTGTAAAGATCCGAGAGGCAACTGCTCGGACTCGGAGGCTGTGCTCAGCTCTCCCGAATCGCGGCAAGCACTTCGGCGGCATGGCCCTTGGGCGTAACTTTCTCCCACACCTTTCGAATGATCCCGTCCGGGCCGATCCAGAATGTCGTCCGCACAATCCCCAGAAAAGACTTGCCGAAAAACGTCTTCATGCGGCGCGCGCCGAATGCATCGATCACATCGAATTCTGTATCGGCCAGCAGCGGGAACTTGATTTTGTAGCGCGTCTTGAATTTCGTCTGCGCCTCCACGGAATCGCCGCTGCAGCCCACCACCGTCGCGTTGGCGGCGTGGAATTGTTCGAGGGCGCTGCTGAATTCAACGGCCTCGTGGGTGCATCCGGCCGTGTTGGCCTTGGGATAAAAATAGAGGACCAAGTTTCGCCCTTTGTAGTCGGCGAGTGAAACTTTCTCACCGTCGTCGGCCGTGGTGCGAAACGCCGGCGCTCGGTCGCCTGCCTTGAGCATGGAACTCTCCCTTTCGCCGCAAGCTATCCCGCGAGCAGTCGCTTGACAATCTCGTTGACTGCCTGCGGATTGGCCTGGCCACGCGTTTCGCGCATCACTTGTCCGACGAAAAACTTGAACACGCCCTCGTTGCCGGACCGGTATTTGGCAACGTTGTCGGGATTTCTGGCGATGAGATCCCGAGCTATTTTTTCGATTGCGTTGGCGTCTGTGATTTGAGTCAGCCCCTCGGCGGCGATGATGTCCGCCGGCCGCTTGCCGGTATCAAACATGGTTGCAAAAACCCTCTTTCCGCTCGCGGCGGTGATTTCGCCCTGGTCGATTTTGCGAAGCAGTTCTGCGAACGCCGCTGGTTTGACCGGATAGTCCGAAATCTGCGCAGCGTCTTTCAAGCGTCGCAGCAGCTCGACCGAAATCCAGTTCGCGGCGGCCTTCGGGGAAGCTCCGCAGTGAACCACCGCCTCGAAGTAATCGGCGAGCGAGCGCGTCGCCGTTAGCACGCTTGCGTCGTAGGGCGTAATGCCGTAGTCGGCCACAAAGCGGTCTGCTTTTCGATCGGGCAATTCTGGCATAGAGCGGCGTAGTTGATCTCTCCCGGCGGTCCCAATCAAAACCGGAAGCAGATCGGGATCAGGAAAATAGCGGTAATCGTGTGCATATTCCTTCGAGCGCATTGGCTCGGTGCGTCCGAGCGCGACGTTCCAAAGCCGCGTCTCCTGTACGACGGAGCCGCCCGATTGCAACACGCCGATGTGCCGCTCGATTTCATATTCGAGGGCATGCGTGAGGTAGCGGAACGAGTTGAGATTCTTTACTTCCACCTTGGTGCCGAATTCGGTCGCGCCGCGCAGCCGCACACTGACGTTGGCGTCGCAACGCAACGACCCTTCTTCCATGTTGCAGTCGCTCACTTCGGTGTACTCCAGGATCTGCTTCAGCGTGTTGAGATAGGCATAGGCCTCGACGGGCGCGCGCAGGTCCGGCTCTGAGACGATTTCGATGAGCGGAACTCCGCACCGATTGAAATCGATGTGGCTCCAGCGGTCCGAATCCGGGAATCCCTCGTGCAAACTCTTCCCCGCGTCGTCTTCCATGTGCAGGCGGGTAATCCCCACGCGTTTTTTCTTGCCGGCGACTTCGGTTTCGATCACTCCGCCGGTGGCGAGCGGCAGCTCGTACATCGAGATTTGATATCCCTTGGGCAGATCGGGGTAGAAATAATTCTTGCGCGCGAAGCGCGAGCGCTCCTGAATCTTGCAGTTCAGCGCCATCGACGCTCGCATAGCCAGCTCGAGCGCCCGCTTGTTGAGCACCGGCAGCGCTCCGGGCAAGCCCAAACACACCGGACACGTGTTGGCATTCGGCGAGGCACCGAATTTCGTGGAGCACCCGCAGAAGGCCTTGGTCCGCGTCTGAAGCTGCGCGTGTACCTCTAGCCCGATCACCGCCTCGTACAACGCCAGAAGGTCGGGTGCCACGCGCGGCGTTTCGGTCGTCGTTCGAGCCATGCTGAATCGGAAATTATAGCATCCACCGGTTTCGCGCTCAGCTCTCGCAGCTCATCGCGCCCCGGATTCCCCGCCCCAGGTGTATTTCACCCCCACGCGGTAGTTGTAGCCGAGTGCCGGATAGCCAACGGCGTCCTGATAGTGTTTGTCGAAGAGATTTCCGATGTGGGCGATGGTCGAAAAACCGTGGCCCCAATCGACGCTGTTGGCGAAATCCCAGCGCACATAGCCCGGGTTGCTGGTAATGCAGGGGCTCGTGGGCGGGTTGTACTGGCAGACCCCGTTCACGTAGGTGCTGATGAAATCGCTGTCCGCCCTCCGCCCCACGTAATGCCCCGACAGATTCCAGTTCGTACGCCAAAAATGCACGTTGGCGATCAGGTTGGCGGAGTTGAGCGGCCGACGGAACAGCCGGTTGCCCGCCTCAAAGGACGGATCGAATTGGGGGCCGGCCACGAGCACCTTGGAATCATCGTATGAGTAATTTCCGGTGATTTGCAACCAGTGGGTGACCCGCGCGTCGAACGCTGAATTGGCCCCGAAGGCTCTCGCTTTTTCGGTGTTGAAAAAACTGCCATCGAAGGCCGGACAGTTCGGCATCGGAACACCCGATGCAAAGCTGATAATGTCGCGGAACTGGTTGTAAAACGGGGTGATCGAAATGCGCACACGGTCGGATGAGAAATACTGATCGATTCCGCCGTTCACCGTACGGCTCTGCTCCGGTTGCAGCTCAGGACTGCAATCGGGCGGCAAAATCTCCGGTTCCACGATTCCCTGACCGTAGGCAGCACGCAGGCGGGTGGCGCCCCAGAAACCATGCCCTTCACGGAGCGCGTACGACGCGCCCAGGCGCGGCACGGTGCGCGTGCCGAAGAAGCTGTTGGCTTCCACCCGCGCGCCGGCAATCGCGGTGAGGCGCCCAAACCGGCGTTGCGCTTCGAGATATCCGGCTTGATTGTGGCGCGTGGCGGTGGGGCCAATCTCGACTTCGTATTCGTAACCCGCGGTAACTTCGCCAGAGCGGAACGAGTAGGTGGACTGCTCGTTGAATCCGGCGGTGTTGTATTTGCTGACGAAGGCCGGCGGAAACAACGGCGAAAAAGTTACGTCCTTGAAATGCCATTCGAAACCCTCGAGCTGATTCTGCCAGTGATCATTGATCGCAGCGTTCCACACAAAGTTGGCGGAAAAGTCCAGGAGGTTGCTGTACTGACCCAGGACGGTCTGATCGGGAAGCAGCGTCTGACCCGGCTGGCCAGCGCCACTGGCGTTGTTGCGCACGCTCAGGCGAACCGAATCGGTATCGGAAAATCGCCAGCCGAAGCTACCCGATAGCGTCGTGTCGCGGAAGTAGTCTCCCGGACCCTGGCCGCCGGTTGAGAAGTATCCCACGCCAAGCGAATAGTCTAACGGTCCCAACAAGCCACTGAGTTGTCCGCTCCCGTGCCCTGTATCGAAGGTGCCGCCATCGCCTTGAACCATGATTTCTGGCACTGTGGATGTCCCGCGATGCGTGAAGATTTGCACGACGCCATCCATGGCGTCCAAGCCATGGAGGGCACTGGTTGCGCCGTGCACGATCTCGATCTTGTCGACGCTTTCCAGCGTGAGGTTCGACAAATCGATATAGCCACCCGGCTCGTTGATCGGAGTGCCGTCAACGAGAAACTTCGTGTAATTGGAATCGCCACCATCCAGGAAAAAACTGGTGATTCCGCCGAACGGCCCCAGGCGTCCGTAAGCCACTCCTTGCTGGGATGCCAGGATGTCCGTAAGCCAAATCTCCTGCTGCTGGTCGATCTGATCCCGGGTGATGACGTCCACCAAATCCGGCGTTGTTTGTGCTCTTTCGGGAGTGGCCGTGTCCGTTACGATGACACGCGAGGACAGCGTGGCCAGCGTCAGTTGCAAATCCCACTCGCGGACCTCACCGGCGGTGAATGTGAATTCCTGCAGCACCCGGGCAAACGACTGACGGGCCACGCTCACCCGGTAGCGTCCGGGCACGAGGGTAAGCGTGAATGCGCCTTGTGGATCGCTCTGTGTGTGCAGAATCGGTGCCGCGGAGTCAAGCGCCTGAGCCTCGACCGTAGCGTTCGCCACAGCCGCGCCGCTCAGATCCGTGACCTTACCTCGAAGCGTGGCATTGCCTTGTGCATGGGTCATGGAGGCGGGAACAATCGCCCTCAGAAATAGAACCAAGAGCAAGAACCAGAAAACATGTGGAAGTCTCATTTTTCCTCCTCTCCCTCTCGCGCGGGAGTTGAAGGCAGCTCCGATTCCCTGGGGCAAGCATGGGAAGCAGAGTCGAGACTCCGTCGGTCTCCTGGCTTGGCGGATTCCCCGATCGATCGGGTGGCGATGCGACCTTCCCAGCGACCAATGAATCGCTTGCGATTCCCTGGCCGAACAGTGGTGCGCACCGAAACACGTTCCGCCTTACAGTCGCGCGGCGGCGACGGCTTTTCACCGTCTTCCCGTACACGAAGTCTTCAGTGATTGTGGACGGCGCGCCGCGATTGGCGGAGTCGCCGCTTGCGAAGGCGAGCGCCTTCGCGAGTTGATTGAAACCGTGCTGCGATCAGCTTCCTTGCAAAATCACGCGCGGTCGCCCATTCGGTCGCATTTCGACTTGCAGAGGTGCCTCGAAAACCTCCTCCAGCAGCGGGCGCTCGTACACTTCGGCGGGCGTCCCCACCCGCAAACATCGGCCCCTGTGCAACAGCACAACCCGATCGCAAAACTCGGAGGCCAAATCGAGCTCGTGTGTCACGACCATAACCGCATAGCGATTGTCATCGGCCAGGCGCCGGAGGCGCCGGAGCAATTCCACCTTACCGCCGATATCCAGATGCTGGGTAGGCTCATCGAGCAGCAGCAGGGAGGGCTGTTGGGCCAGAGCGCGCGCCAAAATCACGCGTTGCTTCTCGCCCCCGGAAAGCTGGTCCATCCAGCGGTCGCGCAACGGGTCCGCGCCCACTTGCGCGAGCGCATTCCCGGCGAACAGACAATCCTGGTCGGACTCAAAACGCAGGCGCCGCCCATAGGGATAGCGACCCTGCAGAACGTATTCCCACACACGCAACGGGAACAGCAGCTCACTTTCCTGTTGCACCAGCGCGATGCGCTGCGCTCGCAAACGCAGATCGAGCTGACTGACTTCGGATCCATCCACCTCGATCCGTCCTGAAAGCGGCTTGTTCAACCCAGCCAGCAGGGTCAGCAGGGTTGATTTCCCGCTGGCATTTGGCCCCAGGATCGCTACCAACTCGTGCCCTTCGGCCTCGAAACTGATCGGGCCGAGCGTAAAGGTCGGCGCGGAGCGATCCGTGGCCATATGAGCATAGCTGGCCTGCTCGACCTTCAGCCGCACCAATGTCGCTCCCGGCGCCTCCCGGACCTGCGGCGCCGTGCTGCTTCCCGCCGAGCTCATCGCACCCTCCGACGCATGAGGTAGATGAACACCGGTGCGCCCACAAGAGCGGTCATCGCGCCGACCGGCAATTCCGTAGGGGCAACCACGGTGCGCGCGAGCAGGTCAGCCAGCACGATCAGAATCGCGCCGCCGAGCGCCGACGTGGGAATCAGCAGTCGGTAATCGCTTCCGAACATCATCCGCATGAGATGAGGCACGAGCAATCCCACATATCCGATGGCGCCGCTCACCGATACGGCCAGCCCGGTCAGTAAGGAAGCCGCCACATACACGACGATTTTCACGCGATTCACGTTCACGCCCAAATGCCGCGCCTCTTGCTCCCCGGTCAGGATCAGATTCAGATCGGACGATGTCGTGTAAATCGATCCCACCCCGATCACCAGCAGCAAGTACAGCCAGTGTGAACGGATCGGAGGTGGCGACGCCAGGTCTCCCATGAGCCAAAAGGCCATGCCGCGAAACTCGCGACCCGGAAGCGTGGTCATCAAAAACATGATCACCGCAGAAAGAAAAGAGACCGCGACGATGCCGGCAAGAAGCAGCGTGGCGGTGTCCACGTGCCCACCGCGTCGCCCGAGAAAGTAGACGGCGGCAATCGTCCCGCCCGCTCCCGCAAACGCCGCAAACTGAATCATGCCCGCTGTCTGGGGTGCGATCGCCAGGCTGATGATCGCGCCCAATGCGGCGCCACTGGAAACTCCCAGCACGTACGGGTCGGCCAGCGGATTCCTCAGCAGTGCCTGAAACCCCGCGCCGGCCGTCGACAGCGACGCACCCACGAGGATTCCAAGTGCGATCCGCGGCAGGCGGATTTCGTACACCACGTTCCAGAAGTCAGGAGGAATCTCGTTCGGGCGGCCGATGAAACGGTTCACCAGCGTCATCACGATCTCCGGGATCGAGATCGGATATGCGCCCATCCGCAGCGAGATCACTACGGCGACGAACAACGTCGCTCCCAGCGCAGCGCAGACGAGGGCAACGCGCCGCGCCGTCAGCGGGCGCATGGAATCGATTCCTTGCTGCGTTCCAACGCCAGTTGCTTTCCGTTTCGGGGACTTCGGTCTCCGCTTCCTACCGTAAACGCTTCCGGATGCATGTCGTGCGCAAGCTGCTCAATCGCGTCGACCAAGCCTGGCGAAGGCCGTATCGCCTTTTCGCTGAGATTGACCACATGGCCCGCCCGCACAGCATCGAGATCGCGCCACACGGGACGCGCGCGCAACTCCGTCAGTTCTGTCGCACGACTCTCCCCGTGGGTGCCCGCAAAAACAAGATATTCGGGCTGAAGGCGCACGACCTGCTCCAGGCTGACTTGGGGCCAATTCTGCTTGGAGAGCACAATCGACTCGGCACCGGCCCAGCGCAAGGCGTCGGCGATGAACGTGCTCTGTCCAATCGTGGTCAGCGGGTCCAGCCATACCACGAATAGCACGTGAATCATGGGCCGGTCCTCCAGCCGCGCATGCAGTTCGTCGAGCCGCCGCCGCATTTGCGCGACCAGATCCGCGCCTTTCGCCTTCGCAGCCATCAAATCTGCCATCCGCTGAATGGAATCCAGGATGCCGAGGACCGTCTGCCCTTCACCATTGCTGGTGTACACAGCGATGCCCAGCCGTTTCAGTGCGTCTGCCGTCTCGACGCGATTGATTGCGGTGGTCGCCAGCACGAGGTCCGGATGTAGGGCGACGATCGCTTCGAGACTCGGATTTTGCGGCTCGCCTACGTGCGGCTTCGATTTTGCGGCCGGTGGATTGTTGCATTCGTTCGTATCGCCCACAAGTTTGTCCGCGAGGCCAAGCGCGTAGACGATCTCTGTCAGGTTCGGCGCCAAGGTCACAATGCGATTCACTTCCGCCGGCATCTTCACCTCGCGGCCCACGTCATCGGTGACGATTTGGTCGCCTGGCACAACGGCCAGTGGCAAACGGTTCTGTCGAGCGGGTTCTACATCGGCCGATGCCCGCAGAACCCCAAAGGAAAGCAGAGCCGCTGTGAGCCCGATCTTTAGTGCGTTTCTGAACGGGTCCATTTCAATTCTGCCTCTCCAACAAAAAAGCCTCGCGAGGGTAGCGAGGCTTGGCACACTCTTTCTCGCGAAGAGCGCTGCCTTTTCGACTAGCTCGGGCATGTTCCTGACTCTCGGCCGCCTCACCTCGAAACCCTCCAGCACCTCGCTGAAGAAGCTCCCAGCAGGCCGATCACAGTGGCGGGACCGTGGCCGATTTTCGCAGCCTTCCATCTGGCCCTTTCGATGCGCCAACTCGAAGGGGTCATCCCGTGCCAGTTCAGTTGTCGCTCGCGAGTCTATGCCGCACCCACCGCGGTGTCAACCTGCGGTTCCCGGAAGTCCCGGAAGGGCTAGCGGTTCTTCCACTTCGGAGGACGCTTTTCCACAAGCGCGCGCAAGCCTTCCTGCGAGTCTTCGAGCTCAGCGAGCTCGTTGAGGAAAACCTTCATCGAGTTTCGAACGCCGTCGCGCAGGGGCAAGCCCAGGCTGCCGAGAATGGCTTTCTTCGCCATTGTCAGCACCGGGCCATACTGAGCCGTCACCCTCATGATCACTTCTTCCACCTTCTTCTCCAGCTCCGCCTCGGGCACGAGCCAGTTCACCAGCCCCAGGTCGCGAGCGCGTTCGGCAG
>Ga0187783_10000354_pt1 | contig 33676 bp, 29 predicted proteins | sample 1015_SJ02_MP02_2_FD_132471 | JGI IMG/M metagenome (GOLD analysis project Ga0187783, IMG submission 132471) | Tropical peat soil microbial communities from peatlands in Department of Meta, Colombia - 1015_SJ02_MP02_20_MG | ecosystem: Environmental > Terrestrial > Soil > Wetlands > Peat | place... | reverse complement strand
TTTGACAACGTGGGAACGCTGGTCGGCGTTTGCGAGGAAGGAGGATTTCTGCGCGATGGCAAGCTGCCGCGGGCCAGCCGGGCGCTGCTGGCGGACGCATTTGGCACGATTTGTGGTGCCTTAACGGGAACGTCGACCGTGACCAGCTACATCGAAAGCGCGGCGGGAGTGGCGGCGGGCGCACGAACGGGTCTTGGCAATTTGTTGATTGCGGCGCTGTTTTTTGCAGCCATGTTCTGCGCGCCGATCGTGGCGGCCATTCCTTCCTATGCGACCTCCCCCGCGCTGATCTTGGTCGGCGCGATGATGTGCGGTGCGGTGTCACGCGTGAATTGGGACGATTTCACCGACGCGGTGCCGGCCTTTCTGACCGTGATTGCGACGCCGCTGACGTTCAGCATCGCGACCGGGCTGAGCATGGGGCTGCTGTCGTTTACGTTTTTGAAATTGTTTGCCGGGCGGCGGCGAGAAATCAGTGCTCTGATTTGGGTGCTGAGCGTTTTGTTTCTTCTCCGCTATGTTTTTCTGGGTGCGGAGTGAGCTCGGCAAGCCCCGTCCTGCGGCCGTGCCTGTTTGCTTTCATCTCCCTCGCCCGGTGGCTCGGTGGCTTCGGTTTGTGTTACGCTTTTCCGAGACGAGAGCATCGGCGGCTGCTCGTGGGTTTGGGGGAGCGGCCCGGCATCTCGGTGATCTCCTCTGACATCTAAGAGGACAGGGAAAGAAATCCGTCTATGTCTACCACGTTGGTTCGTCCTCCGCAGCGCAAGCGGGAAACGCTTGAGCATGCGGTGATCCGCTTCTGCGGCGATTCCGGCGACGGGATGCAAATCACGGGCAGCCAGTTCACCAATACCGTCGCGTTGTACGGCAACGATCTGGCCACGCTCCCTGATTTTCCGGCTGAAATTCGAGCTCCCGCGGGTACTCTGCCCGGTGTCAGCGGATTCCAGGTCCATTTTTCTTCCAGCGACGTGTACACGCCCGGTGACAGCGTCGATGCGCTGGTGGCCATGAATCCCGCGGCGCTGAAAATGAATTTGTCGGACCTGAAGCCCAACGGGATTCTGATCGTGAATCTCGACAATTTTGAAGAGACGGATCTGCGCAAAGCGCAGATGACGGCGAATCCGCTGGAAGATCATTCGCTCGACGGCTACCGCGTATTTCCCGTCGAACTGACCAAGCTGACGCGTGCCGCGCTGAAAGACCTGGGCCTCGACGCAAAGACCATGGACCGCTGCAAGAATTTCTTTGCGCTCGGGATGTGCTACTGGCTCTATAACCGCTCGATGGACACCTCCGTCCGCTGGATTGAGGACAAATTCAAGAGCAAGCCGGCGCTGGTCAACGCAAATCGCACCGCGATGCAGGCCGGCTACAGCTACTGCGAAGCCACCGAAGCGTTTCAGATCACCTATGAAATTCCGCCGGCAAAGCTTTCGCCAGGCGTGTACCGCAACATCAGCGGCAACAGCGCGCTGGCCATGGGCTTTGTCGCCGCATCGCAAAAGTCCGGCCTGCCGCTGTTTCTCGGCTCCTATCCGATCACGCCGGCATCGGACATCTTGCACGAGCTGTCGGCCTACAAGAATTTCGGTGTGATCACTTTTCAGGCCGAAGACGAAATTGCCGCCATTACCTCGGCGATTGGCGCGGCCTACGGTGGAGCGCTCGGCATCACCAGCACCTCCGGACCCGGCATGGCCCTGAAGACCGAGGCGCTCGGCCTCGCCGTCGCGGTGGAGTTGCCCCTGGTCGTATGCGACATCCAGCGCGGCGGCCCCTCGACCGGTCTGCCGACGAAAACCGAACAGGCCGACTTGCTGCAGGCGCTGTTTGGCCGGAACTCGGAGGCACCCGTTCCCGTCCTGGCGCCTTCCTCGCCGGGCGACTGCTTCTGGATTGCTCTCGAGGCCAGCCGTATCGCCATCAAATATATGGTGCCGGTGATCGTTCTTTCCGACGGCTACTTGGCCAACGGCGCCGAGCCTTGGAAGATTCCCGAGGTTTCGCAGCTGCCGGACATTCCCGTAAGGTTCGAAACCAATCCACAGGGTTTCCAGCCGTACAAGCGGAATCCGCAAACGCTCGCGCGCCCCTGGGCGATTCCCGGCACGGCGGGTCTCGAGCACCGCATCGGCGGAATCGAGAAGCAGGACGTGACCGGTAACGTCAATTACGAGCCTCTTAACCACGAGCGCATGGTTCGCCTGCGCGCCGAAAAAGTTGCCAGAATCGTCGAGGACGTCCCGGACGCGGTTCCGGTGGGCGACGAATCGGGCGATTTGGTGATCGTGGCGTGGGGTTCGACCTACGGGCCGGTGACCGCGGCCCTGAGGTCCGAACGGGCGAAGGGTCGTCGGATCGGCCATGTTCATTTGCGCCATCTGAACCCGCTGCCGAAAAACCTAGGGGACGTTCTGATGCGCTACGACCGAGTTCTCGTACCCGAGATGAACATGGGTCAACTGTTGCTCCTGCTGCGGGCGAAATATCTGGTCGACGCAGTCGGCTACAATAAAATTCAGGGCAAGCCCTTCCGGCAATCCGAGATCGAACGCAAAATCGAGGAGCTTTTGGGCTAATGCACCGGCCTCGGTCCCATCGACAGCTTGTGCTTCCGGGCCTCCCGATGGGGTTCGCGGACGGTGTCAGGGGATGTGCGCCTGCTTTCCCTGCTACCATGGAGAAGGTCACATGAGCACCGCCACTTTGCCTGCTTACACGAAAAAAGACTTTCAGACCGACCAGGAGATCCGCTGGTGTCCTGGTTGCGGAGACTATGCGATTCTTTCGGCGGTTCAATCTGTCTTTCCGGAGCTCGGCATTCCGCGCGAAAAGTTCGTCGTCATTTCGGGAATTGGGTGCTCCAGCCGGTTTCCCTACTATGTGAATACCTTCGGATTCCACACCATTCACGGCCGCGCGCCCGCCGTTGCGACAGGTTTAAAAGTCGCGCGGCCGGACCTGGAAGTTTGGGTTGTCACCGGCGACGGTGATTCGCTGTCGATTGGCGGCAACCACACCGTACATATGTTGCGCCGCAACGTGGGTTTGAAAGTGCTGATGTTCAACAACCGGATTTACGGATTGACGAAGGGTCAATACTCGCCGACCTCGGAGTTCGGCAAGAAAACGAAATCGACTCCCTACGGGGCGGCCGACCGTCCGTTCAATCCGATTGCGCTTGCTTTGGGCGCAAACGCCACCTTCGTCGCGCGTTCGGTCGACATTTTTCAGCAACATCTGAAAGACACACTACGAAAAGCGGCGGCTCACCAGGGTTCGGCCTACGTGGAGATTCTGCAGAACTGCAATATTTTCAACGACCACGCCTGGGAATCGCTCACGGAAAAAGATGCGCGCAGCGAGCACGTCGTGCAGCTCGAGCACGGCAAGCCAGTTGTCTTCGGCAAGAACCGCGACAAGGGTGTTCGAATGAACGGGCTCGATCTCGACGTCGTCTCGCTGGGCAACGGCATCACCGAGCGAGATCTCGTCGTCCACAACGAACAGGATCCGCGTCCCGCCTACGCATTCCTGCTCGCGCATATGGAGGAACAATCCGGGCTGCCCACTCCGATCGGTGTTTTTCGCTCCTGGAACGATCTACCGCGCTACGAGGACACCATCACCTCGCAGATCCGCGACGTGCAGTCTAAACGCGGCCCGGGAGACCTCAGCAAGCTGCTGCACGCGGGCGACACCTGGGAAGTGCGCGCCTAAACCTACCGCCTTCGCCTCTTCGACTCGACCCGGAGGGTCCGGCTCAATGTGAGGTGGGCGGCGCTCTTTGTCAGGGAGCCGCGGAATTCGAGCCGGCCGGTCCGTTTTCAGCCAACGCGGTCTGTGCCCCTGGAAGCGGTGGCATCCGGCCAAAGGCCTGATCGCGCGCCGCAGCGAAGGCGGCCCAATTTCGCTTCGAGATCGGGTCGGCGGTCGGCAGCGGCAGTTTTTCGAAGTTCAGAAACTGCCCGCGCAGCTCGATGCGAAAGTCCAAATGCGGCCCGGTGGCAAGGCCGGTCATACCCACCAGGCCGATGCTTTGACCTTGTTCGACGTGCTGTCCGTTGCGAACCAGAATGCGCGAGAGGTGCAGGTAATAGGTCGTGTAGCCGTTTGGGTGTTGGACCTTGACCAGGTTTCCATCGCTGCCCTGCAGTCCAGCGAAAGTCACTTTGCCCTCTCCAATCGTCTGCACCGGCGTGCCCGCCGGTGCGCCGTAGTCGATTCCGAGATGCGGACGATATTCCTTCAAAATGGGATGGAAGCGATGGTAGCTGAAGTGCGAGGTGATGGGCGCGGCGAACTTCAGCGGTGAGTGCAGGAAGGCTTTCTTCATCGACTTGCCTTCCGGGGTGTAGTAGGCCGGGTGGCCGGAGGCGTCGCGGAAAAGCACGGCGCGGTAGGCGCGGCCGCCGCTTTTGTATTCGGCGGCGAGAATGGGACCGTACGAGATCGTCTCTCCGGTTAGAAGAGTTTGTTTTTTGACGACCACCCGGAAGGTGTCGCCCGGGCGCGTATCGGTATAGAAGTCGAGGTCAAACGCAAAAATGGCGGCCAGGCGAAGCGCCAGCTCGGGGCTTTGGCCCGCATCCGTGACAGCCTGAAACAGTGAGTCGTCGATTTCACCGCTCACTGCGACTGTCTCCGAGCGCGCGGGAATGGCCTGGATCTCGGAGCGAAAGCCGTCACCCTGTGGCGCGATCGAAAGCACGTGCTCCGGATCAATCGTGTAACGCACTTCGCGAAGGTCGCCGGAGAGCGAGCGTCCAATCGCCAGCTGATTCCCTGCGCGGAGATGGCGCAAGTTGAAGATCGGCTGCGCCGAAGCAACCACGCGAGCGGCGGTCGGTGAGTCAATACCCAGCCCCTCGAGAAACGAAGCGAGGGGAAGTCCCTTGGGAAGCGCGCGCTCGGTAAAACGGACGATCGGTTGCTCAAGCTGGCGAGCCTGCTCGTGTGCGGCCGCAAGGTCCGCAGCCATTTTCTTCTCGGCCGAACAACGCACGCGGTAGGACGCGTAGGCGCATCCCACAGCCAGTAGCAGAAAGCACGGCCAGAAAATGAGTCGCTGCACGCTCATGACGAACTGGGTCTCGCTCGTTTCCAAACGATCGGCAGAATAGCCCAGCGCCGCTGCGATAGAAAAGCGAAAATGTGAGGGGTGATTCGTAACTAGTGACTAAGGGGGCAGGGCGATTGGTCGGAGCGGTTAGTGGGCCGAAGAGGGGGAGGGAGCGGGGGGCAGCTTTTGGAGGTTGAGCGTGCCCTGAGGCGATGGTCCGGGAGCGGCCGATGGCTTGTCGGGGCGGGGGAATGCGTAGATGCCCCAGGGGTCTGACGCGAGCAGGATGCGGTCGGGTTCGACGAGGATGGCCGTGGGCCTGACGGTGGTCTCACCTGTGATGGTCACGTAGTAAGCGTCTAGCAAATTCCCGCCGCTATCGAGATGCGCAAGCATGTCGCCAATCGCTGCCCACGCCTCCTGTGTTTGGGGATCGATTCCCACAGCGGTGATCGCGGGTTTTTCGAGCTTGTGCTTGGACGGATCATCGAGCCCGACGCGCAGCGTGGCAGCGGCGCGGTACATTCCACCGCTGGCATGGAAGTGTCCGAATCCCTCCGAGCCGTCCAGGGATCTTCCGCCGAAGGACTCAGGCCGGGGCCCTTCGGCGCCGAAATTCCCCAAGCCTGCTCCGCGCATTCCGCCGAAATGGAAAGGGTCGGCGAGCCCCATACCCATCAAGCCTGGCATGAACAGGCCGGTCGAGCTCAGGCCAGGTGGCAGCAAGAGCGAGGAGTCGGAATCTGCCGAGGAGCTCTGCCCATCGAAGGTCAGTATTTCGGTGTCGAGATCCGAGGAGTCTCCCGCAATCGCCGACGTGGCGGAATCGGCTGCGGAAGAGCCTCCGGCGCCTGTCGTGCCTGACCCCGCGCCGGTTTTGCCGAGCCCTCCGTTCGTCACCTGGCCCCCGTGTCCCCGGCTGCCGGTGTATACCGAGGTTTTCACGGAGTGCAAATCGGTCCAGGTGCTGACCGTCGCCGCTCCCGTCGCGCCCGACATGGTGTAGCCGAGCTCGATATCACGCCCGCGTCCCGACAATGCCCCGAAGGCAGCCGCAGACAGTACCGAGTCGTAGGCCGAATAACCGTAACGGTCGAACCGCTGAATGGCCGGATCGGCCAGGGTGGTGAAAACAAAATAGATGTTGCCGGCGGAGTCTCCCGTAATCCGGCCGCGGTCGAGCACGGGCAGGGGCTGCTTGGCGGAGGGGGTGGCGGGGACCGCCTGTGGCGTCGCGCCGCTGCCGGGCTGGTCGGCCGGATCGCCGAAGGTGCGAATGCTCGCACCCGTCTGATCCATAATCTGTACGAGGCGCTTGGATTGAAGCTTGGTAACCGCGAATTGGCCTTCGGAAAGGGCCACCACCGAGGTGGGGGCGGTGACGGGGACGCTGGCGAGCAGGGCACCGTTCGACGCGAAAATCTTGACGGCGTTGTCACCGCGATCGGCAACGTAGAGTAGTCCATGCGTATCGAGGTCGATACCTACGGCGTAGCGGATCGTGGCGCCGCCCGAATTGGCATTGGGGATTTGTCCGACGCGGCGGCCGGCGGAATCAAAAATGAGGACCGTGCTGGCCGGCTCCGCCAGGATGTAGTAGTGGCCCGCTGCGTCGCGTTTCAGGGCCGAGACGCCCGGACCAACGTCGGAAAACAGGCGCGCACGGGAGTGCAGGACGTACTGCATGCCCTGTCCTGAGACAGGGAGGAGTACGGCCAGAAACAGGACCAGGAGTCCCCCGACCCACAGGCCTACTCGTTCCTTCCTGGGCATAAACGTACCCTTGGATTATACGGTCGCTCCAACATAGTTGCCCGGAAAGGTGGGAAAAAGTTCCCGGAATTTGCAGCCCACAACCACGACCGAGCGGTCAAAAGCAAGACGGACAGGAGCGCTAGTAGGGGATCTTGTTGGGCTGGTGTTCCCAGGCACGGAAAGTTTCCAGTGCTTCGTCGCGCATGAGTTGGATCATAGGGATTCTCCGTGCCGAGTGCGGCTGCGTGATTTCCCGATAGATGAGCGAATCATCGAAGCCGACCTGAGAAGCGTCGGCGGCGCTGCCACCGAAATAGACGCGATCCGGGCGCGCCCAATAGATGGCTCCCAGGCACATGGGGCAGGGCTCGCAGGACGTGTAGAGTTCGCAGCCGCGCAGCTCGAACAGGCCGAGTTTCGCACAGGCGGCACGGATGGCGAGCACCTCGGCATGCGCCGTGGGATCGTTGGCCGTGGTGACGCCGTTGGCGGCCTCGGCGATGATTTTGCCGTCTTTGACGACCACGGCGCCGAAAGGTCCGCCGCGCCTCGAGCGGACGTTCTCGATGGCGAGGTCGATTGCCCGTGCCATGAAGGGGTTTGCCATCATCCGAGTATAAGCTCGGACGCGGAAACAGTGTGGTGGATCTCGCCGAAGTTTCCGCCGTCGGAATGCCAGCGAGCAGGCTCGCAAAGGGGCACGACGGCGATGATTGAAACAAGGGGAGGCGTGCGATAGGCTTTCGTGGCGACAGCTCATCGCCGTGAGGGTGGCGAATCGAATGAAACGACAGGCGTACATTTCGCGGCGTGTCGTTACCCCGGAGGGAGTGCGGGCAGCAGCGCTGCTGGTCGAAGGCGAGCAGATCGGCGCCGTCACGCCGATCGGCGAAGTCCCGGCCGACGCCGAGCGGCACGACGTTGGTGATGCGGCGATCTTGCCCGGGCTTGTCGATTCGCACGTGCACCTCAATGAGCCCGGTCGGGCTGAGTGGGAGGGCTTTGAAACCGGCACGCGCGCGGCTGCCGCGGGCGGCTATACGATGCTCGTCGACATGCCGCTCAATTGTCTTCCAGCGACGACAAGCGTGCGAGCGCTGGAGGCGAAACGCGCGGCCGCGCAGGGAAAATGTCGGGTGGACTGGGCGGCCTGGGGCGGAGTCGTCCATGACAATCCCCACGAGATCGAGCCGCTGGCTGGCGCGGGGGTGCTTGGATTCAAGTGCTTTCTGATTCATCCCGGAATCGACGGCTTCACGATGGTCACCGAGCGAGAATTGCGCGCAGCGCTGCCGCACGTTGCGCGCACGGGATTGCCCCTGCTGGTGCACGCCGAGCTGAGCGACCCAGTGGAGGCGGCCACGGCGCAGCTCGATAGCGCCGACTGGCGATCGTACCGAACCTATCTGAAATCCCGGCCGGATGAGGCGGAGCTGTGCGCGATTCAACTGCTAATCGGGTTGTGCCGAGAATTTCGCTTTCCGCTGCACATCGTTCATTTGTCGACGTGCGGGGGACTAGCGCTCGTCGGCGCGGCGCGGAACCAAGGGCTGGCGGTAAGCGTCGAAACCTGCCCGCACTATTTGCATTTTGCAGCCGAGGAGATCGCTGACGGTGCGACACTGGCGAAGTGCGCCCCTCCGATCCGCGGCCGAGCCAATCGCGAAAGCCTGTGGCAGGGGTTGCGCGACGGGGTGATTGATCTGGTGGCGACGGATCATTCGCCGTGCCCCGGGGAGATGAAAAAGTTGGACGACGGAAGTTTTAAGACGGCCTGGGGAGGCATTTCGAGTCTCTCGGTTGCCTTGCCGGTCGTGTGGACCGGGGCCCAGAAACGGGGGTTTCAGCTGACCGACATGGCCCGATGGATGGCGGAGGGACCGGCGCGGTTGGCCGGCTGCCTTCCGCACAAAGGCCGGATTCGGGCGGGATCGGACGCGGATTTCATCGTATTCGATCCAGAGGCGGAATTTGTTGTTACGAAAGAGCGCTTGCACCAGCGCCATGCGCTCTCGCCCTATCTCGGGCAGCGGTTGCGGGGCCTAACCCGGGCCACCTACGTGCGCGGGAGAGCGGTTTTCGACGGCGGGCAATTTCCCGGCGAGGCCAGCGGAAGGCAATATCGGGTCGTAGCGCCGGAATGAGGCGTACGAATATGGCGGTTTTCGTTCACAATGGGGGTGTGTCGAACTCCCGGACCCCACACATCGTAGGTTGCTCGACGCCTCGCAAGGAAGGGCGCGACAAGGTGAGCGGGCGGGCGCGTTACATCGACGACCTGTGGTTTCCCAACATGTGGTACGGCGCAACGGTGCGCAGCCGGATTCCGCGCGGAAGAATCAAAGCCATCCGTTTCGCTCCCGAAATCGCCTGGGACGAGTTTGTCGTGGTGTCCGCGAAGGAGATCCCCGGAAGGAACTACATTGCTCTCATCGAGAACGATCAGCCGTGTCTTGTGGATCGTGTGGTGAATCATCCGGAAGAAGCGATCCTGCTTGTCGCCCACCCGGACCGCCACGCATTGCCAAAGGCCGTGGCGGCCGTATCGATTGAGTACGAGCCACTCCAGGCGGTGTTCACGATCGAACAGAGCGAGCAAAAGGATGAAATCATCTGGGGCGCGGACAACACCTTTAAGTCGTTCTTGATCGAAAAGGGCAACGTGGATAGCGTCTGGGCCAAGGCGGACTACATCGTCGAAGGCGAATATTTCACGGGCGCGCAGGAACAGCTCTACATCGAGACGCAGGGCGTGATCGCTCAATTTGACGCCGAGCGCGGCCTCACCGTATGGGGCTCGCTGCAGTGCCCATATTATGTGCACAAGGCGCTCATGGCGCTCGCTGGTCTGCCGGAAGACAAGGTCCGCGTCGTGCAGACAGAAACCGGCGGCGCCTTCGGCGGCAAGGAGGAATATCCCTCGATGATTGCCGCGCACGCGTCGCTGCTGGCCATGAAAGCCGGCCGGCCGATCAAGATCATCTATGATCGCGGGGAGGACATGGCCGCGACGACCAAGCGGCACCCCTCGCGGACGCGCCATCGCACGGCCGTAAGCAAAGATGGGAAAATTCTCGGCGGCGAAATCGAATTGGTGATCGACGGCGGTGCCTACCTGACGCTCTCGCCGGTCGTTCTCTCTCGCGCCACCATTCATGCGGGCGGACCCTATTACTGGCCGCACGTCCGCGTTCGCAGCAAGGCGGTGGCGACGAACACACCTCCCCACGGGGCATTTCGCGGCTTCGGTGCGCCGCAGGCTTTGTTTGCGATCGAGCGACACGTGGACCGGATCGCGCGAACCCTGAACTTGTCGCCCGTGGAAATTCGCCGCAGAAATTTCCTGCGGCCTGGCCAGGCAACGACCACCGAGCAGGTGATCGATGAGTCCATCGATCTCGGTCAATTGCTCGATCGCGCGCTCGAACTCGCCGACTACGACGCGAAAAGGAAACGCTTCGCAAAACAAAACCGACGGGGCAGCGAGAGAAAGGGGATGGGAATCGCAGCATTTTTGCATGGTGCGGGGTTTACCGGATCCGGAGAGCGCTATCTGAGTTCAGTGGTCGGCGTGGAGGGATCGGCCGATGGAGGAGTGCGCATTCTGGTGTCGAGCACGGAATTCGGCCAGGGAACAAACACGGTACTATGCCAGATCGCGGCCGAGGCACTGGGTCTCGGGTACGAGGATGTGACCATCGCCCAACCGGACACGATGGAGGTGCCGAACAGCGGGCCGACGGTGGCGTCGCGCACGGCCATGGTCGTGGGAAAGCTCGTGGCATCGGCCGCACTGGGCGTGAAGCAGACACTGGTTGGCGCCGGACTTCTGGCTGAAGCTTACACGGCCAAGCAATTTCGCGCTGCCTGCCGCCAATATGTGGCCGCGCACGGCGCACTGCGCTCGCTCGCCCGCTACCAGCAACCAGAGGGAGTCTTTTGGGACGATCAAAAGTATCGCGGCGAGGCCTACGCCGCATTTGCCTGGGCGATTTACGTCGCGGAGGTGGCGGTCGACTTGGCCACGTACACAGCCCGCGTAGATGATTTCGTGGCGCTGCAGGAGATCGGGCGAGTCATGAATCCGGTGCTGGCGCGAGGCCAGATTGTGGGCGGCGTCACGCAGGGAATTGGATTCGCACTGTATGAGAAAGTAGAATGGCGGAATGGCCGCATGGCCAATAACCAGATGACCAACTACATCATTCCGACTTCGGCGGACGTGCCGTCGATTCGCGTTTTTTTCGAAGAACTGGGCAACCGGCACGGCGCGTTTGGCGCGAAGGGAATCGGCGAGCTCCCGATGGACGGCCCGGCGCCGGCGGTTGTGAACGCGATCGAGGACGCGCTGGGAATTCCCTTTGACACCGTACCCCTGTTGCCGGAGAGCATTTTCGAAGCAGTCCGGATGGCCGCTTCGCGCGCTAGCCAGACCCATTCACCGGCCGGAGTCCGATGACCACGAATCGGGGCGCGAAGTGCGAAATCTCGTTCCTTGTAAATGGTGAGCGCCGGATTGTGCGCGTGTATCCGATGGAGCGCCTGCTCGATGTACTGCGTCGCGAGCTTTCTCTGACGGGAACAAAGGAAGGATGTGGCGAAGGCGAGTGCGGCGCGTGTTCGGTCTTGATCGACGGTCGACTGGTCGATAGTTGCCTGATTCCTGTGGGGCAAGCCGAGGGCGCCGAGATCACGACCATCGAGGGAGTGGCGGCGAACCCACGGTCGAGCGCGCTCAGCGCGGCATTTCTTGAATGCGGTGGCGCGCAGTGCGGAATCTGCACGCCCGGAATGATGGTTGCGGCCTTTCACCTCCTGGATCACAAGCCAACGCCGACGATGGACGACATTCGGGAAGGTCTTTCTGGTAATCTTTGCCGCTGCACAGGCTACCTACAGATTCTGGAAGCCGTGGTGGAGGCGGCGAGGCGCACGACGGCGCGATGAGGGCCGATCCGGCGGAGTATGAATTCCGGACGCCCGCTAGTCTCAAGGACGCTGTCAAGCTCCTGGCGGAGGAGCCCCAAGCATGGCTGCCCATCGCCGGCGGCACCGATGTGATGGTTCAATTTGCCGCGGGAACGCTCGCGGCACGCAAATTGCTGAACATCTGGAACCTTCCCGAACTGCGGCGCATCGAGGTTTTGCCGAATGAAATTCGGATCGGGGCAGGGTCAACCTACGCCGATCTCCGGGGTCACGAGGTCGTGGCGCGCGAATTTTCGTTATTGGCGCGTGCGGCGAGCTGGACGGGTGGGATCGCGAATCAGAACCGCGGCACGCTGGGCGGGAACATCGTGAACGCGTCGCCGGCAGCCGATTCATTGCCTGCGCTGCTGGTGTATGAAGCGGACCTGGTTCTTTGCTCGGCACACGGCGAAAGGAGCGTGCCGTACGTGAATTTTCACAAGGGCTACAAGCAGATCGAACTCGCGCCGGACGAACTGATCCGCGCGGTGTGCCTGCGGCGGTGTTTCTCAGGCTACTTCTCCTACGCCAGGAAGGTCGGGGCACGCAACGCGCAGGCGATTTCGAAGGTGTGCATGGCAGCGCTGGGACGAGTCGAGAATGGAGCGATCGGGGATGTTCGGATCGCGCTCGGAAGCGTGGCGCCGGTTCCCATTCGCCTACCCGAGACGGAGCGGACGCTGAAGGGAAAGCCGCTCGATCACGACGTGATCGCGGGGGCCGGCCGAGCGGCCGTGGCAGAGACGCGACCGATTGATGACCTCCGCTCGACGGCGCGCTACCGGGCGGCGGTGGTCGGCAACTTGGTCGTCGAATTTCTCCAAGCGTTGGGCGGAGCGAACCGTCATGCTTAACGCTCTGGCGCGCTGGAATCGGCTTTCCGCGGAGGAAGCGGAAAATGAAATTGTGGCGTGCTGCGGTTCGCGCGTCTGGGCGCGACGGATGGCCAATCGACGGCCGATTGCCGACGAGGCATTGCTGCTGCGGGCATCTGACGAGGTTTGGTGCAGTTTGAGCGAGCAGGATTGGAAGGAGGCCTTTGAAAGCCACCCACGCGTCGGCGAATCGCAACCCCCCGAGGCGGCAACTCGCCGAGCGGCCATGTGGTCGGCCAATGAACAGCGCCAGATAAGCAGCGAGAGCGATAGCGTGAAGGCCGCCCTGGCGGCAGGAAATCAGGAGTACGAACGGCGGTTCGGGCGGATCTTCATCGTGTGTGCAACGGGGAAAACGGGCGCCGAGATTCTGGCGATTCTGCGCGATCGGCTTCACAATGACCGAGCGACGGAGGTGCGCGAAGCCGCCGAACAGCAGCGGCAGATCACACGGCTTCGCTTAAAGAGGTGGCTTTCCCAATGACGCGGATTTCCACGCACGTTCTCGACACCGCTCGGGGAGTTCCCGCCCAGGACATGTCGGTCCATCTCGAACGTCACGTCGATTCCGGCGAGTGGCGTGTCATTGCCTCGGCGCGAACCGATCAGAACGGGCGCTGCGAACAGTTGATCCCGGAGGGAGAAGTGATCTCGCCGGGGATTTATCGTCTGGCGTTCGACACGGCGGGTTATCACACCAGACACGACGAGCGGGGACTGTATCCGATTGTGCTGGTGACATTCTCTGTGCGCGACGGGGAGACCCATTTTCATATACCGCTGTTGCTAAGCCCGCACAGCTACACAACCTACCGGGGAAGCTGAAGCGATGGGCGCTGCTCTGGGTCCAAACCGATACGGCAAATCGCGGGTCCGACTTGTACACGTCAAGCACGAGCACGAGGCTCACCAGCTATCGGAGTGGACAGTCGAGATCTTGCTCCAAGGCGATTTCCAGGCGTGTTTCACTCAAGGCGACAACAGCAAAATCCTGCCGACCGACACGCTGAAGAATACTGTCTATTCTCTGGCGCGTAGCTCACCGGCTGCATCGATGGAGGAATTTGCGAAGGAGCTGATCGATTTCCTGCTCGCGCGAAACCCACAGGTGTCGTTCGCGGAGGTCAGCGTGTCGGAAAAGGCCTGGGAACATGTCCTGAGCGGCGGAAAACCGCATCCCACCACCTTCGTGCAATCGAGCGGGGAGCTGCAAACAACGAAGGTGCAGCGCGCGGTCGGTACAACCGTTTCCGTCGTTTCGGGGCTTGAAAATCTCATCATCATAAAGACGGCGGGATCGGCATTCGAAGGCTATCTGCGGGATTCACTCACGACACTGGCGCCGACCTCGGACCGTCTTTTCGCGACAGCATTGAAGGCCCACTGGACCTATCAACCAGCCCAGTGGGATTTCAACAAGCTGCGGGCCAAAATTCGCGAGATCCTCATCGCCGTGTTTGCCGAACACACCAGCAAGTCGGTGCAGCATACACTCTATGCGATGGGCGAGCGAGTGTTGGAGCGGGTCGCCGAAGTCGAAGAAATCGAGCTGACCATGCCGAACATCCATTGTCTGCTGGTGGATCTGGCGCGCTTCGGCCAGGACAACCCGAATGAAATCTTTGTGCCGACCGATGAGCCGCACGGCTCCATCGAGGCGCGCATTTGCCGCCAGGGATAGGGCGAGGAAAAACGCTGTGCCCATCACCGACGAGAACCGAGCCAGGACGAAAGCGGTGATCGATCGCTGCCGAACGCTGGCCGGCTTCAGCGAAGTGCCAGGCGCGACGAGCCGCACCTTTCTTTCTCCGCCCATGCACGACTGCCACCAAGAAATTGCCGAGTGGCTCGAACCGCTGGGCGTCGATGTGAAGATCGATGCCGCTGGAAATCTTCGCGCTTTCTACCCGGGCGCAGAGGCGGGAGCTCCCCGGCTGCTGCTGGGCTCGCATCTCGACACCGTGCCGGATGCGGGAGCGTTTGACGGCGCACTCGGCGTGGTTTTGGGCGTCGCGCTGCTGGAATCGCTCGAGGGCCGGCGCCTTCCGTTTGGAATCGAGATCGTCGGGTTTTCCGAGGAGGAGGGAGTGCGCTTCGGCACGCCGTTCATCGGCAGTCGAGCGCTGGTGGGCAGAGTCGACGAAGAGTTGCTGAGGCGCCAGGACGCCCGCGGGATTAGTGTCCGCGCTGCGATCGAAGATTTCGGACTGAAGCCGGCAGAGCTTTCCGGAGCGCGTTTAAAGGGCGAAATTGTAGGGTACCTCGAATTTCACATCGAGCAGGGACCCGTGCTCGACGAGTTGGGGCTGCCACTGGGTGCCGTCGAAGCCGTGGCCGGGCAGAGCAAGATGGAGTTTACGTTTTTCGGACGCGCGAACCATGCGGGCACAACGCCGATGCATCTCCGCCGCGATTCTTTGGCCGGCGCAGCCGAATGGATCGGTCAGGTCGAGCGCGAAGCCAACAGGGTGCCGGGTCTTGTCGCCACCGTGGGCACGGTTGAGCCGAAGCCCGGTGTGACGAACGTGATTGCGCGCGAGACGCGGCTGACGCTCGACGTGCGGCATCGAACCGACGAGGTGCGCGTGCGGGCTGTCGATCGACTGATTCGCGCGGCGGAGGAGACTGCGGCCCGGCGCGGGCTGACTTTGACCGAGCGCACGCTACTGAGCCAACCCTCCGTGCCGATGGACCCGGTTTTGGTTGAGCAGATCGAAGAAGCCATGGGCCAATCGGGGTGTAAGCCCTATCGCATGGTGAGCGGCGCCGGTCACGACGCTATGATTTTGGCGGAAAAGGTGCCAGCCGCGATGGTGTTTCTCAGAACCCCCGGTGGAATCAGCCACAGCTCGGAAGAGACCGTGGAAATGGACGACGTAGCCAAGGCGCTCGAGACCGGCTCCCATCTGCTCGAACTGCTTGCTGGATTACCGGCCCGGCACAGGAGAGTCAAACGTGCATAACCTCGGCCAGACTCGCAGCGCGCGGCGGGCTGATCACTTGCTACTTACGCCCGACACCTTCGTGCGCGCACCTCTGCCGGGGATGAAGCGCTGCGTGGCGATCGTTCACGCAGGGCCGGCCATCGGCGCGGCCTTCACCGAGTACACGGCGGAGTTCGAGGCTGGCGGCGAATTGGGCGGGACAGACGCGCAGCGGTTCGTCTTCGTGATGGAGGGAAGCCTGAAGGTCGAGATGAAGGGCAAGAGGTGCGAGATAGGCCCCCGGGGCTACGCGTTTCTGCCGCTCGGGTTGGCGCATCGAGTGATGGCGGCGGGCGTGAGCCGTGCGGCTGTGATCGAAAAACCATATCAACCCCTGGAGTCGCTGAAAGCACCGTCGCCGATCGTGTCAACCGAAGATGCAGTCACGTCGAACCCTCTGGGCGGCGATCGGGATTTGCAGGTGAAATGCCTGCTGCCGGACATCCCGGATTTCGATTTTGCAGTGAACACGATGGTGTATCAACCCGGAGCCGCGCTCAGCATGGTGGAGATGCATGTGATGGAGCACGGGCTTTTGATGCTTGAAGGAGGAGGAATCTACCGGCTGGGAGATTCGTGGTATCCGGTCGGTGCCGGCGATTTCATCTGGATGGGACCCTGGTGCCCGCAATGGTTTGGCGCCATCGGGAAGGTTCCCGCGAAATACCTCATCTATAAGGATTGGAATCGCCATCCACTTGCAGGATGGCAGAAATGAAGATTGAGATCGATTCGGCGCGGCTGCTTTCCGAGATTGAAGCACTCGCTTTGATATCGGAAGCCGATCCGCCGGTGGTGACGCGAGTCGTCTTCACCCCCGCCGACATGCGTGCGCGGGCGTGGTTGATCGAGCGCTGCGAGGCCGCGGGGCTCTCGGTCCGGCAGGACGCGATCGGAAACACCTTCGCCCGCTGGCAAGGCCTGGATCGACAGGCGCCGGTCGTTGGAACCGGTTCGCACATCGACGCAATTCCCAACGCCGGCAAATACGATGGCGTCGTGGGCGTGCTCGGGGGTCTCGAGGCGATTCGCGCGCTGCAGCACAGCGGATTTCGACCGCAGAATTCTGTTGAGCTGCTGCTGCTCACATCGGAGGAACCGACGCGATTTGGAATCGGATGCCTCGGGAGCCGCTTGCTCGCCGGGACGTTGTCGCCGAATGGAGCCAGGAAGCTGGTAGACCACAATGGCGAATCGATCGAACAGGTGCGCCAGAGGGTGGGAATCGAGGGCCAACTCGAGGATGTGAAGTTGCCGAGCGGCTACTACAAAGCGTTCGTCGAATTACACATCGAACAAGGGCCGTTACTCGAGCGCCAGCGCGTACCGCTGGGGGTTGTGACCAAGATTGCGGCACCGGCCAGTGCGCGCATCACCATCGAAGGGGAGGGCGGACATGCCGGCGGCGTCTTGATGCCGGACCGGCGGGATGCGCTCTGCGCCGCGTCCGAACTGATTTTGGCAATCGAAAATGCGGCGCGGATAAGCGGATCGCGGGATAGTGTGGCGACGGTTGGGATGTGCGACGTTTTTCCGGGGGCGGTCAACAGCATTCCGAGCCGCGTGCGGCTCAGCCTGGACGTGCGTGACACCGATCTGGGGCGGCGCGATGAGGTGATGCGAACGACGGACGCTGCCTTAGGGGAAATTTCTGCCCGCCGGCACGTGAGCACACATCTCGAACTGCTCAATGCGGATGCGCCCGCTGACTGCGCCCCGTTTGTGGTCGACGCGCTTTCGGCCGCATGCAAAAAGCACGGCGAGAAATTCATGCCGATGGTCAGTCACGCTTATCACGATTCGCTTTTCCTGTCGCGCGTCGCGCCTGTTGCCATGCTATTCATTCCCTGCCGCAACGGATACAGCCATCGGCCGGATGAGTACGCGTCGCTAGAAGACATTTCTCGGGGCACGCGGGTGCTTGCCGAGACGCTGGCGAGCCTCTCTGGGTAGACCGGCAAGCCGGGCTAGGGGCCGGAACACGCAGAATCGGCGGGTTGTGTGAGAGAGTTCAAACCACACTGGCTGCTGCGCAACGGTCATGTGATGACGGTTGCGGGCGCCCTTTTGCGGCGGCGATTCCCCCGATTGCCCGTGGGCGTTCCCAGGCTCTTTGAAGTCGAGCCGGGGACCCAGCTCCGCGGCGATTGCCACTGGCAGCCAGATCGCAGAAAGCATCCGACGCTGGTCCTGCTGCATGGCCTGGAAGGGTCAAGCGAATCCGAATACATTCTCGGTACGGCCGAAAAGGCCTTTCTGGCGGGCTTGAATGTCGTGCGGCTCAACCAGCGGAACTGCGGCGGCACCGAGCGGCTGACCGAGACGCTCTACCATTCTGGGCGGAGCGCGGATTTTCGCATCACCCTGCTCGAATTGATCGAGCGCGACCGGCTGCCGGCCCTTGTGTTTGCGGGATTTTCGATGGGCGGCAACCTCGCGCTCAAGATGGCCGGAGAATGGGGAGATTCGGCGCCAGCGCAGCTGCGGGGGACTGTGGCGGTGGCTCCGTGCCTGGATCTGGCGGCGTGCGCCGATGCCCTCAGCGAGCGGCGAAATTTTCTCTTCAACCGGCATTTCGTCAAAAGCCTGAAGCGCCGCATGCGCCGCAAAGCGAGCCTATTTCCCGATGTGTATGGGACGAACGGCCTGCTGGCGGAACTCGAGCGTGTGCGAAGCGTCCGCCAATTTGACGAAGCGATTACGGCGCGCTCCTGCGCTTTTGAAGGTGCCGACGATTACTACGCGCGATCGAGTGCCATGCATTTCCTGGCGGCGATTCGCATGCCGACGCTCATCCTGACCGCGCAAAATGATCCGTTTGTGCCGTTTCGGATCTTTCAAACGTCAGCGATCGCCGACAATCGGAACATTCAGCTCGTTGCGCCTGCCCACGGCGGGCACTGCGCTTTCATTTCGCAGGAGAAGGGAGATGAACGGTTCTGGTCGGAAGCGCGCATTGTCGAGTTTTCAGGCCAGCAGGCCAGGCTGGATGGGCCGGGCGGAGCGGTGAGTTTCGACCGAGGGACAACGCCTGCAGGCACCAAGGATAAAGCACGCCGCGCTCAGAAGGAAAGTCAGGCCTGGCGGTAAGATCTCCAGTCGGCTTCGATTTGCTCGAGCGTTTTCCCTTTTGTCTCTGGGACCATCCGCAACACGAAGACCCAGGCCACGACGCCGACGAGCGCGTAGAGCCAGAATGTCCAGGGCCGCCCCAAAGCGCGGAGCAGGCTGAGGAAGGTGAGGGCGACGAGCAGGTTCGATCCCCAATTCGCCATCGTGGCAACGCCCATGGCACGGCTGCGAATCTTCAGTGGATAGATCTCCGCGATCATCAACCAGAAGATGGGGCCCAGGCTGATGGCGAAACAGGCCACAAAGGCCATCACGCAAATGACGGAGACCCAGGCGAGAGCCGGCGTGGGAGTCTGGGTCAGAAACCCGATTCCGAGCAAGGCCAGGCTGAGGATCATGCCGATGAGACCATACAGCAACAGAGGGCGGCGGCCGGCACGATCCAGCAGCTCCAAGGCTAAAATCGTCAGCAGCACGTTCACGACTCCGACTCCGGCCGTTGCCAGAATAGCAGCGGAATGCGATTGGAGGCCAGCCAGCTGGAAAATCGTCGGGGCATAGTAGATCACGGTGTTGATCCCGGTAAATTGCTGAAAGACCGCCAGCCCGATACCAATGGCAAGCGCCGGACGCAGCCTGGGGCTCAGAAGCTCGCGCCAGCCTCCTTGTTGCTGGGTCAGGCTCGCCTCGATCTCCGCGAGTTCAGGGTCTACCTCGAAAGGCCTGCGTATTTTCATGAGCACTTCTCGAGCGCGCTCGCGCAACCTTTGCCTCACGTACCACCGCGGACTTTCCGGGACGAACAGCAGCCCCACCAGCAGGATCCCAGCCGGAATCGCGGCGAGACCGAACATCCAGCGCCATCCGCGCGAGGCCGCCAGCGCATAATCGGCCAGGTAGGAAACCAGAATTCCGATCGTGATCATCAATTGATTTAGTGAGACGAGTTTTCCCCGGATGGGGGCGGGCGAGATCTCGGAAATGTAGAGCGGCGCGGTGAACGAGGCAATGCCGATCGCCATGCCCACGACGACGCGTCCTAGGGCGATCCACGCCGTCCCCGGTGCTAGCGCCGTGCCCAGTGCGCCGAGAATGAACAGACAGGCCACCTGCATTAGGACATTTCGCCGGCCAAAGTAGTCCGCCAGCCTCCCGCCGACGGCCGCACCGATCATCGCGCCCAGCAGCACGGCACCGACGACCGCTTCCTCCTGAAACGTGGAAAGACGGAAGTCCTCCTGGACGAAAAGAATTGCGCCGGAAATGACGCCGGTATCGTAGCCAAACAACAAGCCGGCCAGAGCGGAGACGGCGGAGATCGTGAATACGAACTGGCCGGCTCGCGGTGGCGCGGCTGCGACATCCGCAGTGGTCATGAACCGCTCCTTTGCCATGGGCCGGGCTGACCGTCAGCGCTGGGAGGCGATCGAGGATGAGGTTAGCAGGCGCCCGCGCATCTTGCACGCGCAGCGTCGGATGGAAGCGGCGAGTCTGCTACGGGAGGCGTTTCACGGCTTCAACGGCGAGTTCGTGCAAACCGGCGCCCCCGCCTGCTACGTATTCAATGATCTGCTTGCGCATGCGCGGCTCCCAGTATTTCTTCAAATGATCGGTGACGCCGCCTACCGCCTCCTCCCGCGGATAACCGGCGAAGAATAGGGCGATCTGGTTCGCCATGTGAACCATGTGGGTTTCCTCCATGCTCAAGCGCCGGGGATGGTCTCTGCCTGTTTGGAAATCCGGGTGGTGACCTCGCGCGTCTGACGGTAGTGCTCCTGCCATTCCGAGAGGTGCGTCGCGAGCTGGACCTGCACGGCCGTGACCTTGTATTCCGGACAGTTCGTTGCCCAGTCGGAGAACTCGGTGGTGACGACGTTTGCCCCGGTCATGGCGTGATGAAAGGTGGTGTAGACGACTCCGGGCTGCATGCGTTCGGAGATGCGGGCGGGCAGGGTGATGTCGCCAGCGCGGCTGGCGAGCGACACCAAATCGCCATCTTTGATGCCGCGGTACTCGGCATCAAAGGGGTGAATTTCGAGAACGTCCATGTCATGCCAGATATTGTTGTCCGTCCTCCGCGTTTGCGCGCCGACGTTGTACTGCGAAAGGATGCGGCCTGTTGTCAGGATCAATGGGAAGCGCGAGGTGGTGCGTTCGTCGGTGGGCACGAATTCGGTGATCATGAATCTGCCCTTGCCGCGGACGAAGCCGCCAACGTGCATGACGGGTGTTCCCTCGGGAGCTTTGTCGTTGCACGGCCACTGCACGCTGCCCAGCCGCTCGAGCTTCTCGTAGGTGACGCCGGCAAAGGTGGGGGTGAGCTGTGCAATTTCAGCCATGATTTCCGACGCGTGGCTGTAGTGCATTGGGTAGCCGAGCGCGTTCGACAGCGCCACAGTCACTTCCCAGTCGGCCTTTCCCGCCATCGGGGGAATGGCCTGGCGTACCAGTCCGAGGCGCCTTTCCGCATTGGTGAAGGTCCCATCCTTCTCCAGGAAGGTCGATCCGGGCAGAAACACGTGCGCGTAGCTGGCGGTTTCGTTGAGAAACAGATCCTGGACCACGACCAACTCCATCGCGGCGAGGCCGGCGGAAACGTGCTGCGTGTTGGGATCGGACTGAACGATGTCCTCGCCCTGGATGTAGATGGCCTTGAATGTGCCGTCGATCGCGGCATCCAGCATGTTTGGAATGCGCAGGCCGGGTTCCGACGCCAGCGGCACGTGCCAGGCAGCTTCGAACAGCTTGCGCACCGAATCATCAGACACATGGCGGTAGCCGGAGAACTCATGCGGGAACGAGCCCATGTCGCAGGAGCCCTGGACGTTGTTTTGGCCGCGCAGCGGGTTGACGCCAACTCCCACCTTCCCCAAGTTGCCCGTGGCCATGGCCAGATTGGCCATGCCCATCACCATGGTCGAGCCTTGGCTGTGCTCGGTGACCCCGAGACCGTAGTAGATGGCGGCATTGCCCCGGGTTGCATACAAACGGGCCGCCGCGCGAACGTCGGCGGCGGGAACGCCGGTGTGCGCTTCCATGGCTTCGGGCGAGTTGCGATCCTCGGCGATGAAATTGCGCCATTGCTCAAACGCAGACACGTCGCAACGCTCCTTCACGTAGGTCTCATCGACCAAGCCTTCGGCAACGACGACGTGAGCCATGGCGTTGATCATGGCTACGTTCGTACCGGGCCGCAGCGGTAGGTGGAAGTCTGCGTGGATGTGCGGTGTTTTCACAAGGTCGATGCGGCGCGGGTCGACGATAATCAACCGGGCGCCTTCCCGCAGTCGGCGCTTCATATGCGATGCAAACACCGGGTGCGCGTCGGTCGGATTGGCGCCAATAATCATGATCACGTCGGCATGGTCGACCGAATCGAAATCCTGCGTGCCGGCTGACGTGCCCAGCGTGGTCTTCAGTCCGTAACCGGTCGGAGAATGGCAGACCCGCGCGCAAGTATCGGTGTTGTTAGTGCCAAACGCGGCGCGAATCATCTTCTGCACCAAGAACGTTTCCTCATTCGTGCAGCGCGACGAGCTGATCCCACCGATCGAATCCCGCCCGTACTTTGTCTGAATCCGTTTGAATTCGCTGGCGGTGTGACCGATGGCCTCCTCCCAGCTGACTTCGCGCCACGGATCGGTGATCTTCGCTCGGATCATGGGCTTGAGAATGCGGTCACGATGTGTAACATAGCCCCAGGCAAATCGTCCCTTCACACAAGAATGACCGTGGTTGGCCTTGCCGTCTTTGTAGGGTCGCATGCGGACGACTTCGTTGTCCTTCAGCTCGGCGACGAACGAGCAACCCACGCCACAATAGGCGCAGGTCGTAACCACGCTGCGGTCCGACTGGCCCTTCTGGATGAATGACTTTTCGACGAGGCTGTTCGTGGGGCAGGCCTGCACGCACGCACCGCAGGAAACGCATTCCGATTCGATAAAAGGCTTGTCGCCGGCCGAGACCACCGAACCGAAGCCGCGACCGTCGATCGTCAGGGCGAACGTGCCTTGCACTTCCTCGCACGCGCGCACGCAACGTGAGCAGACGATGCACATGGCCGGATCAAAAGTGAAATAGGGATTCGACCCGTCTTTTTCACAACTCTGATGGTTCTGACCGGAATAGCCGTAGCGGATTTCGCCAAGACCCACAGCCGCCGCCATCTGCTGAAATTCCGTGCCGCCCTCCGTAGGGCCCGGGAGCATTTCCCGCGGATGATCGGAGGCATACAGTTCCATGATCCCCAGGCGCAGTTTCGCGAGTTTGGGTGACTGCGTCCGCACTTTCATGCCGGCTTCGACCGGCGTGGTGCACGAGGCGGGGGTGCCGCGCCGGCCTTCAATTTCAACCAGACACAGGCGACAGGAGCCGAACGGTTCGAGATTGTCGCTGGCGCAGAGCTTGGGCACCATGACGCCGGCTTCGGCGGCCGCGCGCAACAGGGAAGTTCCCTCGGGAACCGTAATCGCCCGGCCATCCACCTCCAGCGTCACGGCCCGTTCTGACACTTTCTTCGGTGTGCCGTAGTCTGTCTCTCGAATCAGTGCCATGATCGTGTCTCCTGATTCTGACCGATGCCGCGTGCCGGCGGCGGAGCGGGCTTAGCAAAGTCTTCCGGAAAATGGCGAATCGCGCTCTGCACCGGGAAGGAAATCAGCCCACCCAGCGCACAGAGCGAGCCATCGGTCAGCACTTCGCACAAATCACCAAGCAGCTCGAGGTTTTTCGCTCGATCCTCGTTGGCGATGATCTTGTCGATGACTTCAACGCCGCGCGTCGAACCGATTCGGCACGGAGTGCACTTGCCGCAACTCTCCACCGCGCAGAACTCCATGGCAAAGCGCGCTTGACGCGCCAGATCCACCGTATCGTCAAAGACGACAATGCCGCCGTGCCCAAGCATACCCTTTCGCTCGGCGAATGCTTCGTAATCAAGCGGCGTATCCAGCAGAGACGCCGGAAAATACGCGCCCAATGGCCCACCGACCTGTACGGCACGCAGCGGGCGTCCAGAGGCGGTGCCCCCGCCGAAATCGTAAATGGCTTCGCGCAAGGTGAGGCCGAAGGCCTTTTCGACCAAGCCGCCATGCTTGACGTTGCCAGCCAGCTGAATCGTCAACGTCCCGCGCGACTTGCCCATCCCGAAGTCACGATAGAATGCCCCCCCTTTATCCAAAATGATGGGGACAGTGGCAAGAGAAATCACGTTGTTGACAACCGTTGGTTTACCAAACAGGCCCTTAATCGCGGGTAAGGGTGGCTTGAAGCGAATCTGGCCGCGCTTCCCTTCGAGGCTCTCCAGCAGAGAGGTTTCTTCGCCGCAGATGTACGCACCAGCGCCAAGGCGCACTTCCAGGTCAAATCGTTTCCCGCTGCCGGCCACATCGGCGCCGAGATAGCCCTTCTCGTAAGCGATGCCGATGGCCCGCCGAACAGTGCGGAACGCGTGAGGATATTCCGAACGCAGGTAGATGTACCCGCTCGTCGCCCCAACTGCGAGCGCGGCGATCGTCATGCCTTCAATCAGCACGAAGGGATCGCCTTCCATGATCATGCGATCGGCGTAGGTGCCGCTGTCACCCTCGTCGGCATTACACACGATGTATTTTTGATCTGCTTCCGTCTCCAGTACGGTCCGCCATTTGATACCGGTGGGAAATCCCGCGCCGCCGCGGCCGCGCAGTCCCGAGGTCACGACTTGCTGGACAATGGTCTCCGGCATCAGTCGAAGCGCTTTTTCTAGTCCACGGTATCCACCCTGGCCGACGTAATCCGAAAGCGAAACAGGGTCGGTGATGCCGCAACGTGCAAACGTCAGCCGCTCTTGCTTCTTCAGAAATGGAATCTCTTCCGTAAGACCCAGACACAGAGCGTGAGGCTTGCCCTCGAGCATACCAACGCTGAGTAGGTCCTCGAGCGCCTCAACGGAGACGGGCCCATAGGCCATGCGCCCGGAAGGCGTTTCCACTTCCACCAGCGGCTCCAGCCAAAACATGCCGCGCGAACCGTTGCGAATGACGGAAACATCCAACCGGCGCGAAGTAATCTGCCGGGTCAGCGCTCGAGCCACCGCGTCGGCACCGACCGAAACGGCGGCGGCGTCGCGCGGAACGTAGATCTTCCCGCTCATGCGTGCCTCTGCGCGTTGTCAATCAGAGAATCAGCGACGTCACTCGAGACCCTACCGTAAAGCTTTTCGTCGAGCATCACCGCTGGCGACAAAGCGCAGTTCCCAAGACAATAGACAGGCTCCAACGTGAAAAGCTGATCGTCCGTTGTGCCGCCGAGTCTGACGCCCAGGCGGTCCTCGACATGGCGAATCATGCTCTCGCAGCCCATGGCTTGGCATGATTCCGCGCGACAGATTTTCAAAATGTGCTTGCCACGCGGGTTGTAGCGAAAATCGTGATAGAAGGTGATTACGCCATGCACTTCCGCGTGGGAAAGATTCAGGGCATCGGCGATCAGCGGAACCGCCGCCTTGTCAATGTGGCCGAAATCGTCCTGCAAGGCGTGCAGAATCGGCAGTAAGGCGCCCGGCAGGTGCGCCAGCTCGTGTATGCGGGAGCGCGCCTTCTCAGCGTCCCACTCCTGAGCCTTGCCCATCCGAGTTCACCTCTAACTTCCTAGGAATCAGGCACATGCCATCCAGCGCGGATCGGAACACAACGCCAAAACTGAATTTTAGCATACAATCCCAGTCCGTCCGTAGTTTTGTCCGGGAGGCGGAACGGTTGAGCGCTCCCCCCGCGCGCCCGAATGCGCCATTGTGCAAAGTTCGGACATGGAGCTATTCTGTGGGCGCCGACTCAGCCCGGCAGACGGCACGCACGCTTCTCCTGCGAACCCAGCTGAAAGGCAACTTCATAGATAACTCGTTCTTTCTCACGATCGAATTTTGAATAGACACTCTAGCCTGCTCTCGTTCACATTAAAGGGGCGGGGCAGAGGCACGGGCAACACAAGGGGGATAGGCGATGCGACACGCTGTACTTCTGGTTGGGGCCACCCTGATCTTCGCATTGAGTGTTCATGCCCAAGTAAATGCGAACTACTCGCTGCCAGAAGTATCCCCCACGCTGGGTGCCAGCCTCAGCGCCCTGCGGACTGCCTGGGCCACCGCACCGTCCCCGTTTTCCGATCCTGTTGCGGCAAGCGGGGAGGCCGCGCAAACGCCCACCGTTTACGGTGTGTTTCCAGACTACTATTGGCGAATCTACGCCGGGTATTCGTTTTTTCGGTTTTATATCGCAGCGAAGCCTAGCGTGACCGTGAACACGAATGGCTTGGACTTCGGAATTGTGTACTACCCGCATGTGGGATGGATCGGTATCGAGGGTCAGTTTGTCGGCGAATTTGGCGGCCTGTACGGTGATAGCCTCAAATTTGGATTAGGAGCAGGAGGCGTTCGCTTCCGATGGGCAGCGCCCCGCCAAGCCGAGATTTGGGGACATTTCCTGGTGGGCGGAACAAAGTTCATTCCGCAAACGGCGTTCGGCGGGCAGGGCGCCTTCGCCTATGAGGTCGGAGGCGGAGTCGACCTCGGCTCGCACCGAAGCCGTTGGGCTATCCGCGCCGAGGGCGACTTGGTGGCGACCTACTATTTCAGTACTTATCAATACAGCCCCCGATTTGCCGGTGGGATTGTGTTCAAGTATTAGCCCTCGGCGAGCGTGGCCTTCCTAGCCTAACGAAACAGGACGCGGGCAAGATAAGAGCGCGTCTCCTTTATACCCAATAGCCAGGTCGTACCCAAGTAGACCAGCCCGTACGGCACTAAGACCGCCGCAGCAACAACAATCGGCGCGCGATGTCCGATCCACCGTTCGACCAGCAAAGCCAGGGTAGAGCCGGCAATCGCTGCCAGCCAGAGTTTCGCTAGGACTTCGCGAGGAAGCCCGGTGCGGCCAATCTTTTTATGCATCGTAACCCGCAACAGAGTGAACTCGACCCACGAGGCGATGCCCGCGGAAATCGTGAGGCCGGCGACGCCCCAGCGTGCGGCGATCCCCAAGGCCGGAGGCAGAGGGATCGCGAACGCGTATCCAAGAATTGTGGTCAAGACCACGCGCAGGATCGCGTAGCCGAGAGGAGTGCGGGTGTCACGCAGGGCATAGTAGGTCGAGGCATAGAGGCGGCCGAGAGTCGAGGCCAGCAAGCCCACCGTCGAACCCGCCAGAATGCCCCAGACGTAGGTGGTGTCCGCCTGACGGAAGCGACCCGTTTGATAGATGGCCCCGACAATGACGTTTCCTAGAAACAGAAAGGCGGCTGAGGAGGGCACTACGAAAAACGCGATCTGGCGCAGTCCAGCATCGAGCCGTTTGCGCAAAATCTCGGCCACCTCGCGATCGTTGCCCAGCGCTCCCGACATCTGTGGCAACTCGGCGGCCGAAACGGCCATGCCGAAAAGGCTGACGGGAAGCAGGTAGAGCGCCTGCGCATTGGCCAAGGCGGCGACAGCTCCGTCGGGCAAATAGCTTGCGAGCAACGCATCGATATAGGCGCTGATCTGCACCACGCCCCGGCTGACGAATACCGGGAAAAAATTCTGTATCACCGTTTTCACATTTCTTACGCGGTAGTCGAGCGAGAGCCGGAGCTTGCCGAGCAGTCGCAGCACAATGGGCAATTGCGCTCCCACCTGCAACGCGCTCCCGACGACCGATCCCCAAGCGAGAATCACGGAGAGTGAGTACTGATCGCGGCGTCCTCCCCAGATCCACATGGTTCCGATCATGGCCAGGTTCCAGATCACCCCTGCGGCGTAGGAAAGAAAGAATCGACGGTGGCTGTTCAGGATTCCTAAACACCACGCCGACAGAACTAACATTCCGACACCGGGGAAGAGAATGCGGACGAGCCGGATCGAGAGCTCTCGCTTTTCCCCGTGAAAGCCCGGCGCAATCGCGTCGATCAAATAGGGGGTCGCGAGAACGCCGATTAGGACGATGATCGCGGTGCTGAGCGTAAGCAGTGCTCCTACGGCGCCAGCCGTGCGCTGCGCCTCTTCGTCATCTTTTCGAGCAAGCAGGTTGGCGTATACAGGAATGAACGAGGCCGAGAGCACTCCTTCGCCGAATAGATTTTGCAGGAAATTCGGAATGCGAAGAGCGACACGGAATGCGTCGGCAAACTCAGAGAGCCCGAAGAAATGGGCAAAGACGCGATCGCGAACCAATCCAGCGATCCGGCTCGCGAGAATTCCCGCCGCCACCAGAAATGCGAACCGCCCGGTCCTTTCCCGGGGCGGCTTGTTCGTCGCTGGGTCGGTCACAGCAAAAGTGAGCGCGGAGAGCGCATAGGTGGAGCAATTCATTACAAGAGTTGTGCGCGGAGATGTCAACTTCGAATCGACACCGTGTGCAGTGTTAATAGCGTTCCGGCGGCACGCGTACAGAAACCGGGGCCTTCCATTTTCTAGAGGGGGCGCGACCGAATCGAACGATCACTGGTTTGCCGTAAGAGGGGAGGGTTCGCCCAGCCCTCTAGGGCCCAAACGTCAATCGAGCCGCCGAGGCCAACTGCGTCAAGGTTTACGTGGGCCCAGAACCATCAAACCCACCCCGGCGACGATCAGCAAGCCGCTCAGGATCGACGGGATCGTGACGATCCGTCGCGTCTCGATCAGGAGCCTTTGGCCGAGGACCTGCACTTCGGTCTTCCGCGCCGGCATTTCCACTCTGGGATGGATCAAAGAGACGAGACCGAGCAGGATGAATACAGCGCCGACCAGCCTTCTCGCTTTCTTCATCGGACTGATCCCTGTAGACCTGGGTCTGGACCGTACCAGATAACCGTCAAGGCGTCCGCGAGCGGAGAATTTCGCTCAGAAAATCAGGGCGGTTCTCGTCGCGCACCAGATGGGGATACCGAAGACCGCCGTGGTAGTCAACCGCATACGTCTCCACGGCCGGGCCGTTTGCAGCGATCAATTGAATGGGAGCGGACGCGACTTTGGCGCCCTCGATGGCGTCCTTCACGGCATCAGCGGAAAATTGCTTACTGTTGACCGCCGTGATTTTCATTCCCGGCCCCATACCCGCCCTGTAGGACGGGCCATCGTAAATCACATCTTCCACCGTCCCGTCATCCGCAAGCAGTAGTCCGATCGACAAACTCAAGTCGATTCGTCTCCAGATCTCGTCGTGATTCTCCTGCATCTCATTCGGCTGGTCGCTGTAGATCAGCTTCCACCCACTGCTTTCGATGGACTCGATCGGTGTGTGCGGCGAGGTGGAATCGAGGCGCGAGCGGAGGAAATTCGCCCAATCATACATCGCCACGCGGTTCAAGGCGCTGACCACATCATCGAACGTGTACACCTTCAAGTCAGGCTCGCCGCTGTTGCCCTCATAGAAGAGGTGGCAGAAATCGCTCATGGACCTCTGATCGTGCGTCAGGCGACGAATCGTCGAGTCGACATCGAGCCAAAGAAACGCCCCCTCCTCGTAGAAGTCGGTTCCGCGGCGCCAATTGGACCAGGCCGGATCCGCATCATAGAGGAAGACAGCGGCATCGGCCGTATCCTGCAGCGGACGCCACCGGCGTCCGGGTTCTGTATCGAGCCTCGCGGCCAGACGCGCCAGATCCTCGCGGGCCTGCTGCCGATTTCGGAGCCCGCTGCGCGCCGCAAGAAGCTCGCCGAGATATTCCGTTAGGCCCTCGTACACCCACAGCAGGTCGTCCTTCATCGGTTGATGATAGTCCGGGCTGAGCAGGTCCGCCGGCCGGCGATATTTCCCGTTCCAGGAATGGACATACTCGTGGGGAAGCAGGCCGGCAAAGGCAATGCGATTCGACTCGTCAATCAGGCTGCGCTCGCGCGCGCGGTCATCGCTGGACTCATGATGCTCAAGACCGAAGTGGGCTGTCCGGTCGCTCAGAGTCAGCAGAAAATGGTAATCGCGATAGTGCCTCGATCCGAACAGTGCGCCCGCTTCGGCGATCAGTTGGCGGAAATGTGCCTGCGTCTCAGAAGTCATCGCCAGGGCCGCTTCGCTATCCGCGGCAATGTCCATTTCGTGAGGCGGGGTCTGGCCTGGCGTGAGATCGATTGCGCGGAAGTAGCGTCCGGTGAGAACAGGCGAATCGATCAAGGTGTCAAGGGAGGTCGGCGAAAACTCGATCGTGTCGCCGTTCTGCTTCGCACCAGGCAGTGCCGTGCCGAACTTCCACCCGGACGGGAGGCGCAGGCTTGGGAGGCAGACGATATTCGCGGCGTCATAGCCTTTGGGGTAAAGAACGACCTGATTCCAGCTCACCAGACTGAGAAACGCCGTAGCCGATGCTCCGGCCGAATAGCCCGATGCCGGCGCCGAAAGCAAGAAATCGAAGTCGATCACGAGCGAAGTCACGCCCTTGGGAACATCCAGGTGAAACGCGAACATGTCGGTCAGGTCGCGGCGCCACGGAATCGTCTTCCCTTCACCGGCGAATTTCAGCCCCGCCATATCGATGAGGGGGCCGTCCGGCATGTGCTCTCCGGGAATCCACTCAGGGTAAAACAAGACGAGCGGGCCCGGTTCCACGGGTATTTGTAGGTGTGCGTGCAGGATTTTCTGTGGGGCGCGCGTTTCATCGACCTCGACCCGAATCGGTCCGAAGGTCGTCTGCGCCCCCGTTCTTCCGCCCGCGAGTGGAATCGTAGAGGCAAGCAATGCCGCCAGAATCACGCCTCCAGACCCTTTGCCAACCATCATCTCCTCTGACCGGAGGCCGCGCCGATTGCCGACCGGCTGAGGCCGCCGCCGTTTCGATTGAGTTCCATCGCATTTGGCTCGGCCGCAGGGCAGCGTTCGATGTGAATCACGCGGTCTATCTTATGTGTACTGGAGCCGGAGTGCAAAGCATGCCATTCTGTCAACGGCCTACCAGCAGTTTTGGGGCAGGGAGTGAATCCATGCGGTATGACGCGATCGTGATCGGTTCGGGACAGGGAGGCAATCCGCTAGCCTACGCGCTGGCCGAGCGCGGCTGGAGCGTGGCGCTGGTTGAAAAGGCACACCTCGGTGGCACCTGCATCAATACGGGCTGCACTCCCACGAAAACGATGCTCGCCTCCGCACAGGTGGCCCACTATGCGCGGAACGCCTCGCGCTGGGGCGTGAAAGCGGACAACGTTCACGTAGATCTCCCCACCGTTGTCGCGCGCAAAAACGCTGTCGTCGAGAGGTTTCGGAGCGGCCACCAGAGACGCGTGGCGGATCACAAAACGCTGCGACTCTACCGCCACCCTGCGCGTTTCGTGGGACAGCGCACAGTTCAAGTCGGTGATGAGACGATAGAAGGCGACAAGATCTTCATCGACACGGGGACGCGTCCAAAGCCGCCGCGCCTTGCAGGTCTCGACACGGTCGGCTATTTGACGAACGAAACCATCATGAACCTCCAGGAAATCCCGGAACACCTGCTCGTTTTGGGCGGCGGCTATATCGGTCTGGAGTTCGGGCAGATGTTTCGGCGATTCGGCAGCCGCGTCACGGTGATTCACACTGGGGATCAGTTGGTCGCTCGGGAAGACGCGGACACCGCCCGCGAAGTGCAAAAAGCCCTGGAAGCGGAGGACATAGAATTCCACCTGAGATCTACGCCCAGCAAGATTGAAAAAAAAGACGGCCGCATTGCCGTCACAATGGAATCCGACCACGACGCGAAGACACTCATTGGAACACATCTTCTCGCTGCCACCGGCCGTCAGCCCAACACGGACGATCTTGGCCTGGAAAAGGCGGGAGTCGCGGTCAACTCCCGCGGTTATATCCAAGTAAACGGCCGGATGGAAACCGGCGTTCCAGGAATCTGGGCACTCGGCGACGTGAAGGGTGGCCCTGCCTTCACGCACGTCTCCTACAACGACTACCAGATTCTCTGGGCCAACATCATCGAAGGCAAGAATCGGACCATCGAAAATCGCTACCTGCCCTACGCGCTCTTTATCGATCCGCAACTCGGACGCGTCGGCATGACGGAAAAGGAAGCCCGCGCGTCGGGGCTTAAACTGAAAATGGGAACGTATCCGATGGCCTACGTCTCGCGCGCCATTGAACGCAGCGAGACCGCGGGCGTGATGAAAATCATCATCGACGCCGAAACAGACAAAATTCTCGGCGCGGCCATTCTGGGCGCAGAAGGCGGCGAGGTCGTCCAGATTCTTGGAGCCACGATCCTAGCGGGCGCACCCTATACGGTCCTGAAAGGAGCCGTCTACATTCATCCGACCCTCGCCGAAGGCCTCTTCGGCCTTTTGGATTCGGTTCGGCCAGTCGACTAAGAGCAAGTCTTCTCGGTAGAAATCGATTGAGTATATGATCGGCGGGCCAGCGGGGCACGGCATTCGCACCAAATCCAGCCCTTCGCGGCCGAGGCGATTATGGGCAAGCTGCGGCTCTCGATGGCGTGTTCGAATTACGATCGGACTCGCGCACTGTTGGACGGCCGCGTTAGTGTCGACGGAACCGATCTGAATTGCCTGTGCCTACCGGTCGAAGAAATCTTCTTCCGCATGTTGCGCCACCACGAATTCGACGTCTCGGAAATGTCGCTTTCCTCCTACGTGGTCTCGCTTTTCGCCGAAAATCTACGATTCATTGCGATTCCCGTGTTTTTATCGCGGTTTTTCCGGCACTCCTGTATCTTCATCCATCGCGACAGTGGCATCGGCGAACCGAAAGACTTGATCGGCAAACGCGTCGGCGTTCCCGAGTACCAGATGACGGCAGGCGTTTGGATTCGCGGCATGCTGAGTGACGAGTATGGTGTGCCGGTCTCGAGCGTGACATATTTTCGCGGCGGCGAGGAGGAGCCCGGTCGGCCTGAGAAACTTCGCTTGAGCCTGCCGCCCGAAATCCGGATCGAATCGATTCCCAAAGGAAACACTCTCTCCAGGATGCTCGCCGCCGGTGAAATCGACGTGCTTTACACGGCGCGCGTGCCGTCCACGTTCCGAAACGGCTCGGGCAGCGTACGGCGGCTGTTTGCAGACTATCAAAGAGTCGAGCGGGACTACTACGCCAAGACCAGGATTTTCCCGATCATGCACACGGTTGTGATTCGCCGCGAGGTCTACGACAAGTCTCGCTGGATCGCGCAGTCTTTGACGAAAGCGTTCAAGAAAGCGCAAGAGAAAGCCTACGACGACCTCTACGACTCGGGCGCGCTGAGCACCATGCTTCCCTGGCTCACGCACTACGCCGAACAGACGCGCGCGCTGATGAGCCCTGACTTTTGGCCCTACGGGCTTGCGAACAACGAGCACACACTGGAGACATTTCTACGGTACTCGTTCGAACAAGGCCTTTCGAAACGCCGCCTGCGGGTCGAAGATCTGTTTGCGCCCGAGACACTCGAGTCATTCAAGGTCTGAAGGCGTCGCTCGTGGGCCGGCACGAGGGAAAACCATGCGCCATTGGAAGGTTGTGATGACCCTTCTGATGTTACTGGCAGGAGGGTCCTTTGCTCCGCCGCTTGGCCGAGCGCAGCAGCCGGTCAACAGGGGGCCATCGGAATTCACGATCGGCGGTGAAGTGACAACGCCGCTGACCATTTCCGCTCAAGACCTGCACAAGATGGGGCGGACCACGGTCCACGTGACAAACCCGCGCACTCACAAAGAAGAAGTGTACGAGGGGGTGCCGCTCGCCTCGCTCCTCAAACAAGCCGGCGTGCCGCAGGGAGAGCAGATTCGTGGGGCGTGGATGGCTTGCTATGTTCTGGCGGAAGCCGCCGATGGCTACCGCGTTGTGTTTTCCCTGGCCGAGCTCGATTCGGGATTCCTGGATTCCGAAGTTCTCGTGGCGGACACGATGGATGGCGTTCCGATCGGTCCGGGCGATGGTCCCTTCCGGATCGTCGCCCCACACGAAAAGCGGCCCGCGCGCTGGGTGCGGATGCTCAAGACCCTGACCGTAGTTCAGGTCCCGAAGTAAGAGCGATCCGCCCGCGCCAAAGGA
>Ga0187783_10000353_pt1 | contig 33729 bp, 30 predicted proteins | sample 1015_SJ02_MP02_2_FD_132471 | JGI IMG/M metagenome (GOLD analysis project Ga0187783, IMG submission 132471) | Tropical peat soil microbial communities from peatlands in Department of Meta, Colombia - 1015_SJ02_MP02_20_MG | ecosystem: Environmental > Terrestrial > Soil > Wetlands > Peat | place... | reverse complement strand
TGTCGCCATGTACCCTGGCCCGCTTGCTCCGGTTGCGCCCGTCGCTCCAGTCGGCCCCTGCGGTCCGGTGGCGCCTGTTGCTCCCGCTGGTCCCGTCGCTCCAGCTGGCCCCTGCGGTCCGGTAGCGCCCGCTGGACCTATTAGCGAAACACCCGTCGGCCAGTTTCCGGCAAGCTTCGGGCCGAAGATAGTGTTTGTCGCAGTATTGATATAGAAATCGCCGTTCACGCCAGTGGACGATGAGGGATCAGATGTTCCGCTGAGAACGGTGTTACCGTTAGCGCCGGCAGGACCTTGAGGCCCAGTCGGACCTTGCGGTCCCACCGCACCTGGAGGGCCTGGTGGTCCGGGAGCGCCGGCAGGACCTTGAGGGCCTGCTGGACCCTGAGTTCCTCCGGTAGGCGTGGACGCAATCCAGCTCGTTCCGTTGAAAGTCAACACCTGTCCGCTTGAGGGCGCAACAGTTAGGTCGAGGGGTGTCCCTTGAAGTTTGGCGACCGAGGTGGTTTGCTGCGTGCCGCTAATGTCCCCTAAAAAAGGACCAATCACGCTCCACGCAATGCTCGCCTGCAGAGCCGGAATCAGAGGAACGTCAGGAGAGAGCTGAATTCCGTCGGCAATGACCCGGAGGCTCAGGTTGGCCCTCAGCGTCAGAGAAGAGGGTAGTGCCGGCATTCCGGCAGCGCCGAGCACTATGCCGTAGAGTCCGCCGATCACAGTGAGTGTTTGGGGTCCCGAATTCCACAACTCGTAGCCATCGGAATCTACAATGGAAAAAAAGAATGGTCGGGTTCCCGTCACCGGTGCGTTGGATTCAAGCAGACGGCCTTCGTACGCCAATACGGGAGTGGGAGCTGGATCCGCAGTCTGCGCGAAGGCATTGCTAGCCGTGCAAACAACTAGAATCAGCCCTGCGGCAAGGTACTTAGAAGGCACTACGTTGGCCTCCCTAAGCGCAACAGCCGTGACCGAGTCCAGCACGCAGTAGCCAGAAAACGACGCAATTCCCCCTCCCCTGGCAATTTCGCTAACGCGCGAAAGCCCGTCAATTTGCGGTGGCGGTGAAATTAATTGTGTTGCTAATCGCGCGGGCGGCCACCGTGAAAGGCATCGTAAGTACAAGCGTGTACGGCGTACTGCCATACGCGCCTACCGATGTCAACGTCGCCGGCCTGGTCGTCAGCGATGTACTTCCCAGTTGCCACGTGTTAGTCGCGTCGACGGTCTGCAAGGCTGCAGTCAGTGTGTAGTTGCTACTGGTCTGGTTGGCGACTTCTACAACGACATCAAATGGTATGCTCAAAGACCAATTCGTTGTTCCATTTAACGTCCTGGTGATGCCGGTTGGGACCGTGCCGCCATAGGCCTGTACGGACCCGAGGGAAACACTCGCGGCAGATGTGCCGCTGTTACCGAGGGTAATCCCCGCTGCGTCGCCGACCAAAGTCAGACTCACGGACGCCACAGTGGTTGCCGTCACAGCGACTGTTCCCGTTGTCGACGTCGCACTTGCGACTCGCGACACAAAGCCGCCCGCCAGCGCAATAAGCGCCACTACGAAAATGCTCAATCTCGCTCCCATATTCGACCCTTTGCCGAACAGCAAAGTCCCTTTCGGTGGACCGGTCGTTTCTTTTATACGAAAGGCGAGACAGATGAGGCCCATGTTTCGGCAAAGTCTTGCAGTGCAGGCTCCCAATCTTTTATTGACGATCTGGCCGCATATTGCCCGCATTTCCTGCTTTGCTTACTAAGCAAGGCCGTACTCGATCTGATATCCCGTGAGGCTCAATCAGCCTCTGAGGTTTACGGACGACTGCGTTAGATTAGTGAACCGCGTTGTGTCTACATCGCCGGGGTTCGCACAGGACTTCCGGGTTCCAGATTGCGTCATTGAATCCCTGTAGTGCTAAAAGCTCGATCCCTGGGGTTATTTGAGTTCTCCAGCGAAGATCCTTCATAAGATTCGGGTTGACTAGACGGCGCCTCATCCCCGGCGCTCGAATGCTCGATGCCAGTTCGGTGCCAATCGATTGCTAGAACTCCACCGGCACCTACACGCGTATGGGCGTGTCAAATTTAGCCAGTGCAAAATGACCGGGTCTACGAAGGACGTGTATGGGGAAGAAAATGACGCAAACCCATTACCATAAGTTCACACGGATTGAAAAAGTCGCTCTGCCAGAACCCTAGAACGTAGATACGATCAGCTCTGCCATTATGAGCCACGAACCGAGGGCACGCACAAAGCTCAAAGATGACGATGAGAGAGAGTCTCAAATCTCGAAACAGCTTATTTTTTATCTTGTCTGCGTAGCCGTAGGCGGAGGACTGCTCTCGCTTGCGGGGATGTCATTACTCAATGTGGCTGTTGCGTCGCTGACGGGCGGGGTTGTTTGTATCGTTTGGGGTATCGATCGCATTTATTCCGATATTCAAGAAATGTATATGAAAACCGAAAAGCTAACCGTTCACGATCTGCATCCCAAGCTTGAAGATATTCGGAGCGATTGAGCTGACTTCCATGAAAATGAAACTCCCGCTGTTGTGCCTACCTGTTGCCTCAATCTCGCATCGAAGACCAGAGTGCAGCCTCTTAGATTTCTCGACAAAAAGAGTGGTGGAACTGGGTACAGAACCTGCGCGGATCCGTCTAGGTTTTGTTACCTCTCGCGATCTCAGTGCGCTGCGTGGCCATCTGAATCAACAGGCGACATCAAATGAGCTCAGTGAAATCCAAACAATTTGCTAGGAAGCTATCGTTGGCTGGTAGTTTGATCTTAGGCTTCGTCGTTGGCTACACGGCGGCGGTGAGCTTCGGAGGCGCCGCCTTGAGCAGCAGCGACTTGAACCTCTCCAGAACTCACGATTCCCTTACGCGAATATTCATCCAAATGGGCCGGCTTGGCGAGATAGAAAAAACACTGAGCCCATGCATGAGCAACCAACTCGACCCTGTTGCACGGGACGCATTGCTAAGCGAGGAAGCTGAACTTATCAACGGACTCACCGTAGATGCCAAATCGGCGAGACTAGCCCTGCCGTTGGATGTTGCCGCTGCCAGGTTGACCCTTCGAGAGAGTGCGGAGCACAGCCGAACAGGAGGGGCTGGAGGCAATGACTTGAGCGACAGTCAAGGCACCATGAAACTTGTAGGTTGGGCGGGAAATTCAGAGAGCGTTCTACACGAAGCTTTACTCCAAAATGACGGAGCGTGCGGTCGATGAATCTCATGGTGGGGCCGAACGGGAACAGGGTGTCTAATACTTGGCTCGTATGGATTCTAAGCGGTTTAGGGCTGGGTCTCGTGCTCGGTTTCGTCGCTGGAGTGTTCCAAACGCATCGACGGCTATGTGATAGTTCTAGGCTTTTGTTCCAACTGACGGCAGTCTCTGAGTACAAAAGTCTAGCGCTTCTAGAATACAAACACGCAGATACTGCACATGCGCTTAGCGCGATGCAGGACCTTGTTTCTTTCATGGACCGCGTTGGTCGCTCACATTTGATAGTCAACCAGCCAATCCTAGAATTTGACCGGAGCGTTACGTACACCCGCTTGGCTTTGCTGGACGAAAAAAGCGGTGACATGGAAGGTTATCGGCAGCACATTGCGTTTGCCGCTCAGTGTGCCAAGAGAGTTGGGGAGACGGATACCTCTGAAGCACATTTGCGCGAGGGAGCGGAAAACCTGGATACCAACCTTCCTTGAAACTGAATCGCCTTTTTGCGGATCGTTTGGATTGTTTTCGAAGTGATGTTTCAGCAGCAATCGCAGCTGCTGAAGCCTAGCAAAATCGCGTCGGAGCGCGCGACTTCGCTTACTAGAAACTTATGAAATTGTTCTGCCGGGGATGTCCGCGATCATCGGGAAACGAAAGAGCATTCCAATGAGGAGCCAAAGATACACATTACATACATAGTCTTGGTAAGTCGACAAGCTCGCAAATGTAATCGGAAAGAGTAATAGCAAAGCGTACCAAAAAATTGCAAACGCAACTGGGAAAAGGCGCGTGCCCCGAAGGCGACGAACAATTTTCCAAACGTAGTACAGGAGGATTGCACTCCACAGAATCCAAAGTAACGGCGCTATGAACCCCATTTCCAGAATCAGGTTCCCGTAGCCCTCCTCAACGCCGATACGGGGAGGCCTGTCCCCCAATAATTTGGCGACATACTGGCGGCCCAGGGTGACTGTACCGGTTCCATTTCCGAGAACCCAATTCGGCTGCTGAAAAGCTGTCAAAAGATTGTGGACAGGATAATCCCAAGCTCGAAATCCTGCTTCGTACGCAGAGCTACTCGGATTAAGTGTTTCAGTATAGAAAGCAATGCGAGAACCGGCGTCACTGGGGAAAAGCAAAATGATTACAGACAACACTAAAACTCCGGCGAAAAATGACCTTCTAATCGCCCTCGTTAGCCATCTGGTTTGAAATTCGGGTGCGCCACACAGAAACGCAAGCGGCAAGACAATAGCAGTAGCAGCGCAGTACGCTAGTGCACCGCGATTGCCGGCCAACAAGGTTGCGCCAGATAGGATTCCAATAGCTAGAAACACAAGCCTGCGGCCACGGTATGAAGCTAATACAAGGTAACCCGCAGCTCCCATCATCAGTATGAAAGCCACAAGCAGGTATACGGCGAACCGACCGGAGCTGACAAAAACAGAATCTGGCAGAGAAAACAGATGACTCGAAAGGGGCGTGTACTTGGTGAGGCTCCCTAGGTCCTCCAGTTCCGGTGCCAGATGGGCGGGGTTTAAAAAGCCATTACCCATGATCGCCTGAATCATCCCGAGTATGGCGATCAAACCAGCGATGACAGCATTCATCAAAAGGAACTTCTTGAGATCCGCCTCAGTTCGGATCAACGCGTATCCGATCACCATTAATGGAACGTAGTAGAAGTCAACCTTCAAACCGAGCAGACCGTACAAAATGTGAGGCGAGTTCTGGTTGAAAACCTGCAGAACTGCCAGCCAGAAAAATAGTCCAAGAAACAAGAGGAATGGCGGGTGGAACAACTTCTCCTTACGGCGCCGAAACTCGAGAAAGAATGCAACATAGACCAATGCCAAAAATAAGTCCTTGCCAAAAAACAGGACGGGACCGTTGCCCATATACTTTCTGACGAGGTCCTCCAATGTCATCCAGACAAAGAATAAGAAAAATCCGGTCCGCCAATTTCGAAGCGTAATCGTGGTAACCGTGACTCCACCAAGAATCAGGGCGTCCAACAACAATGATCGCTCGTCCCCGGCTACAATCTTCTCGCCGACATTCCAGGCCAACCATGTGCTGAACACGAACAGCCCCATGCCAGTGAGAAGCTGGTTTCGCATGCCGAAAGTTCGCGCATTCAGTGTTTTGTGATTTGCGAACACTCTATCCTCGGGGCCCTGGTTCAGTCGTGTAGTTGCCTCTCGATTGCTTCCTCGCAACGCGACGGTTTGACTGGACAGGTCTGATGACTCCCGCGCCTGGCAGTAATTCGAGCGATGGCCTTTGCGAGAATTTCGTCAGCTTTGACCGCACGCCCGCTCGATGCGAAGGTCTCATACTGAAACTCAGCTAAGTCATGGAGTACTGCCCTGGGATCGTCACCGTCTGTGGCCATCATTTGGTTGTGAAGTTCCAAGAACAGAACTGGCGAGAATCGGTTCAATGTTTCTGTGGCGCCGCGGAGCACAGATCTTTCGTGCCCCTCGACATCGATCTTGACGTGAGTGGGTGGGCCAAACTGAGGCACCATGTCATCGATGGTGGTAGCCTGAACATTTGTTGTTTCACTTCCCAGTCTCTTTGTGGTTTTGAAATATCCGTCCGAGAAGACTCCTGAACTCAACATGTCCAAGTGGCCACTGCGATCACTAACCGCCGCACAAATGATTTCAATTCTATCGTCACATTTGTTGAGCTTTGCTTCGATCTCGATCATACGTGTTGCAATTGGCGAAGCATCTACTGCGACAGCTTTCCCTCCGAATTTTGCGGCAGCCAAACTAAAAATCCCAAAATGCGCCCCGATGTCGTAAAGCAACATTGACCCGGAACAACAAGGAATGAAAGCTCGAAACTCCGCACTTTGCTCAGGGTCTCTTATCTGATCACGTTTGAAAATCCTAGAAGCATGTGGGTGACATACTAGAGGAACGTTTGGCGAGATTTCGAGCGTCACCGATTTGCTGCTCGCGAACCGGACCGAGTCCCACACCCACATTGCCGTTTTTGCGGGCGAGCGAAGCCAGTTTCTCGTACTTCTCGGAATAGTCGCTCGAATCGCATTTCGCAGTGAATCGCGCATTGGGACCTTACCCGCAACCATTCAGCACCTTCCGCGCCGATATGACCACACAGGCTGGACTGTGATTACCGTTTGCGGTTTGCCTCGAATCGTAAAAGCAATCCAAATATGCTAGCCACGAAAGGAAAATCGGAGGAGGCAGTCTAGTAGCTTGTTTCCATAGTCGAATGAGCTTTGTCGCGACACGTGAGAACCTAAACTCCGCAAACGCATGTCGTTGAACTTCAAAACCACTATTGGCCAGGAGGTCAACTATCACAGGTAGTTCGTATCCCTCTCTCTTGTGTCCCCACTCGAGCTCATCGTTCACTTCACCAGGCGGCACGGGTACCGAGACAACCAGTTTTCCCTCTGGCCTAAGAACGCGCCATATTTCATGTAAAGCGGCACGGTCGTCCTCGATATGTTCTAAAACCTCGAGGAACAGAATTGTTTCGAACGCGTTATCTGAAAAGGGCAGAGAAATCGCCGTCGTTGCTGCAAAATGTGCGTTGCGTCGCTTACGATGTCGGGATTTCGCACGCTCAAGAGAGGCACAATCAATGTCTAGAGCGACAACGAGCGCCGCGCGGACACTCATGTAAGAAGTGAAGACGCCTGGCCCGCAACCAATGTCTGCCGCAATGCCAAGCGAGGGCCCCAGAAACTCGCGCACCAGCCGGTATTTGGTCGGTCGCTGGACTGCTATCGCATCGGCCACTATGAGGTGATAAAGGCGCCACACCCAATAGTGCTTGGCCAGCCGCCTCGATATAGTGCGTGCTTCGATCAAGCGGAACTCAGTCTGTCGGCGCTAGCGAACCGTAAAGTTGTAGGTGCCTATCGATCATTTCTTCCTGTCGGAAGAGGGATAAGGCTCGGGCCCGAGCCATGGATCCGAATTGTCCGACCAGTTCCGGGTGAATCAGCACGATTTTCATCTTCTCTGCGAGGGCCGCCGCATCCGTGGCCCGGCACTTCAGGCCGGCTTCTCCTACAATCTCTGCCAGGCCTCCAATATTCGAGGCGATCACCAATCGTCCACGCATCATTTGCTCTATCGCCGACAAGCCCGCGGTTTCCTCCCAAATCGAAGGCATGATCACCGTCGATATGTTATCCGTCGCACGTCGAAGACCTTGCCCAGTTTCAGGGCCGGCAAATTCGAAGTTGTCTTCCAAGCTTAATTCCTGAATCAACGATTCCAAGCTTATGCGTTCGGGGCCGTCGCCAATCAACTTTATGCGAAAAAGATAACCCTGCTCTTTCAGGATCCTCGCGGCACGGACGAGAACCGGCAATCCCTTCAACGAAACGAGTCTGCCCACATAGCCGAAGCATGCGCTACGTTCGGGAGCGTAGTAGGAGCGACGATCAAATGTGGCGTCCGGTATGCCGTAATAAATCACCACCGAACGAGGCAAATTGACTCGCTGCTGAACATGCTTCGTGATCGGAATGTTAGCGGCAACTCTTTGGCAAAGCCACCGCCGAGGAAATGTCGACAGCAACATCCAAAAGCTACGTATCCAACCTTCGTTTTGCAGATTGCACCGAACGCATTTTCGGTAGCGCTTATGCAGGAAGTGCCCTGGGCACACCGATTGGGCTGGCTCGAAGAAAAGCAGACCGTTCGGGCAAGATGCAGTATACCCGTGGTGCTCGACCACCACTTTCTTGCCGAAAGCCCAGGCCAGGAAGAGGGGCAGGAGGCACGGACCGGAAAGATGGACTATATCCGCCTCGCTCAAAAGCCTGGCTAGTAACAACAGGCCAGGCCTGCGCACCAATTGAAAAGGAAATTTCGAGTCATCGAAACTGCCCGCTGGCGTCGGCGTCGCCACTTTTACTTCGAGGCCACTATTGTTGTTTGCCGACGATGCTTGCGCGAGGCCTTCAGCAAGATACTTGACGTATGTCTCCGCACCCCCGATGGTAGGCGCAAAGCCGTGGGTATAAATCAGGATTTTCATTCGGCGTCTGCTTTTCTACGTCGGGACCTAACAGCTCTCTCTAGGGCCACGACGGTGGCCTCGAGATTCTGGTGGGGAGACCAAGTTTCCATGCGCTTTCGCGCCGACATACCCAAGACCTTTAGGCGATCGGGGAACGGTAGGATTTGCCGTAACAGAGATGAAAGCGCACCAATATTTCCCGTGGGGAAAACGAAGCCGGTCTCCCCGTCCTTAACGAGATCGAACCTTGCCCCTACACGATCGCTAACGATTGCTGGGCAACCGCATAGCATGGCTTCGTTGACGACCACCCCGAAAGCGTCGTACTCCGATGGCAACACTAGGACGTCCGCCGAGCGATACACAGAGGGCAGACCCGACTGGTTGACGAAGCCTAAGAATCGGACGCGATTCTCGATACCCAATGCACGAGCTTCCGACTCGAGACCGGCTCGCATTGGCCCCTCACCGACATAGACGAGATATGCTCCTGGAACCGACTCTCTTGCAAACGCTTGAAGGAGATCTTGAGGTCGCTTCCAAGGCTGAAGTTTTGCGCAAAAAAGGACGATAACGGAGTCCCGAGGAACTCCCCAGTTTCGGCGAATCTCGCTACGGTCGACTCGATCTGATCGGGCCAACCACCAGTCGTTTTCTACAGCATAAGGCGTGAGAACGATGTTGCCGTCAGGAATTCCGAGTGAGCGAACCAAGCGAAGTCCACCGGTCGAAACCACTAACACCACGTCAACAAGGTGAAACACACCCCGCCAAACCTGTTTCTTGATTGGCACCTTCCACTTGTTGCCGTCGATAGGTTCGATCTGATTTGCATCGATTCCAAATAGGATAGGCGTCGATGAAATGCGGGCGGCCGCTGCGGCGAGCCAAAACGTCGCATACATATAACCCGTGTAGGCTATGATCGCGTCGAAGCTTCCCTTCCGAATCAGTTTCCAGACACCAGGATTGAGCAGCCCCCAAAACCGACCTATCCCGGGAGCGGGAGCCCAGTTGTTGATTCGCGTCCATGAGTATCCGTCTGTCAGGGGAACGTCCCAAGCGACCGGGACACCGAATTCCCTGTCCATAGCTCGCTCCGCCCCATTGAAAGAACAATATGCCACTTGAATGTCGAGTCTTGGATCTTTCGCAAAGAGACGGAACATAGGAACTGCGTATTGCACGGGGTGAGTGCAAAGAATCAAAACGCGGATGGGCTTGTTGCTCATTCTGCAAGAACGCTGCGATATCGTTCAGCGATCCGATTCCAGGAGAGCTCATTCTCCTGAACCCGGAGATTTCGCATTCGCAACTGCGCCCAGCGTTGTGGATCACGCAACACACGAACGAGCCCGCGAACCAGATCGTCTCGGTCCTGCCAGCACGACCACTCCACTCCGGCTTCATCTAACGGGCTGTCGATTTTGCCCTCGCGATATCCCACAACAGGTATTCCGCAGGCGATCCCCGCCAGGGCACTCCCTCGCCGAAGTGTAAGAGGCCCACGGATGCACAGTTGAACGTCCGCGCATTGGAACTCGCGAGCAATCTCTTCAGCAGGTAAGATCCCTCGTACTACCACTTCTACACCACTACTTTTGAGCGCGTTTCTGAGAGTCTGCTCAGCATCGATCGACCCGCGCCCGACGACAACAAGCCGCAGGTTTGCGAACTCTTCGACCACTCTCTTCATAATGGCTGCAATCTCCTGCGCCTCCCGTGTGGCGACCGGCGCCTCAGTGACGCCAAACACAATCACTGTTTTCTCGCGGTCTTGTGAAATGCGCCGAATCGCGCATTCAGGAATATTTGCCCCGATGGGAATGAATACGGCCTTGCGTTTGTCTCTAGGCAACCAGCCAATCGTCTCGATCGGCACAGTGAAGACGCTCTTTTCCGAGCGTCGGTAAAGTCGTTGGATCACCCAATCTTGGCAGACACCGCGGAGACGATCGATCGCGCGGTCTCCGCCTTGTCGACGTGGCTCATGGAATACAACCGCCACGTGCACACTGCGATGGAGGAGCATCTGCGCCAATAGGGCTAGGAGAGGAAAGCCGTGACGCGACCACATAAAAGCGGTGTATTGCAGCAGGATCCAGTCACCACGCCATTCAGCGCAGTCGCGTGAAAGCTGTCGCAATGCGCCGATCCAGCCTTTTTCTGCAAGTGCCACGCGATTCTTCGTTAGCTCGATTCCTCGGGACATCAACGCCCTCGCGAGGTATGTACAGTAGTCATCAACACCATCTGTCGGCTCATCCCTATAGCCAAGAAGGGCGATCCAGCTCTCGTTTCGAATAACTGATTCGCTGACCGCTGCTTCCTCGAATGCTGTCGCCATCGTTCGAGACTGCAATAGATTCATATTGGGAACACGCCCATCCGCTCGTCCGGCCAACCGAACAGTTGGCGCGGAAAACCCCGCGGAGAGACCAACCACCGTGTCTTATACTTTCTCTTCTCGAGCCAGCATGTAACGAACTCTTGGTTTGCTGGATCGTGCACCTCGCACAGAATAAGTGGGCGCGTTGATCCGAAAGCTTGTTCCGCACCCTTCAGGACATCTGACTCTGCACCTTCGACGTCTATTTTCATAAGCCCCGGCGCGAGATGCTCCGCCACAAAATCGTCCAATGTCGTACAGCGTACCCGCACAGATCTGGTCTCAGGGATCTCCGAAGAACAGACGTGAGCGCTTCCATGTGCTGTATTTTCGCCTGCGGGATCTAGGAAAACCTCTCCCGTTCGCGAGAACACAGCGAGGCGATGAAGCTCGATCCGGCCTTCGAGTCCGTTCAGTTTCACGTGAAGCTGCAATTCCTCAGCCAGAGCAAAGTCCGGCTCGAACGCAATAACTTTTGCGCCGTTGCGTGCGGCCAGCATACTGTAGTAGCCGAAGTTAGCCCCAACATCGAAGAACACGGTGCCGGGCCGACAGAATTGCTGCACCAATTGTTGTGTGATGGGTTCGTAGGATCCTTCCCAAAGAGCATGTTCCCAACGCGGGTTGATCCGCACCAACAGGCCTTTTCCAGGGCCGGCCAAAACCCGAACACGAACCTTTCGTGCGGGAGGTACGGCCAAAGAGCTCATCGTCCTGATAAAGTAAGAAAGCGGTCGGAACTCGTAGCAGCGCCGAATCAATTTTGATCTACGCAGCCTTAGCCACAGCCTGTCTCTCACAACCCAGTCACCTCAAAGAAGCGACGCCACCAGTTTTGAGGAGCCATGAGTTCTTGAATCTGGGGACGTACTCGCTCAGTTATCACGTGTCGATAGACGCCGGGCGTGTCCAACACCTCTCGCACCGCATCCACGAAACGACGTGTTACCGTCGGATTCGGAATGAGGAGACGATTCATCGGCGGCTCGCGAAGGAATATCCGGCTGGCCCCGCCCGGGGAAGCGATCACTGGAGTTCCGCAGGCTAGCGCTTCCGCTACGACGTACCCGAACGATTCGTAAAGCGAGGGACACACCGTGAAATCAGCGGCATTGTAAAGCTCAGGAATTCTTTCGTGCGGCACATCGCACATAACTGTCAGATTGGCTCGAGTGGATTCGGTGCCCCGTGTATCGCCTCTTAGCGCCAAGACCCAATGGATCTCCGGCAGTCGGTCTATCATTTCCCGGATGATAGGGAAGCCCTTCGCCGGTTGAATGTTGCCAACAAACAATCCAATCTTCTTTTCCCGAGGTAAACCGAGAGTAGTCCGGCTTGCCACAACATCGCGAGGTTTGAAGTGCTCGGTATCAATCGGAAGCCACACAGCAACTGAATTCTGGCCAAAGAAGCGAGCTACTTCCTGGGAAGTCTGCTCCGAGCAGGTCAAAATAATTTTGTCGCGACCACTCAGGCGCTCGAGCACCATCGAGTTCCACCATTTCATGTACAGATAGCCGCCATAGCTGATGAAACTTCGGATCGCCTCAGTTTGTCCTCGGTATGTACCGTGAAAGAAATGAATTCTAATGAATCGCGAGTTAGACCGTAGCGGAAAATAGCCAACGTCGCTGTTTGAGATAACAGCGGCGACGTCGTTCCGCAAATGGTGTCGCGCTTTCCTCCCCACCCAATACCCTAGTAATGTTCCTTTGAGTTTTCTACCTAGGCTCCCGGTTCTCGCTGTGAGCCAGGCCGGTTCGGAATTCCCCCTGTGAAAAATTTCGACTTGAAATCCTCTAGCCTCCAGGCCCCGGGCCATTTCGCGCACCAAATGTTCCACGCCGCCACCCCCCTCCGGTGGCTCCGACGTCAATATGAATACGGTCCGGATCACAGACACCGAGCTAGAATCCATCCATGCTGATGGCGCGGCTGATCAAATTCAGATTTTTCAATCACATATCCGCACTCTCCGAGAAGGTGCCTGACTATCTCGAATGTGTCGTGGATTTCGATAAAAAGAGCCGGTCGGAACTGTCTGAGAACCCGCCTGGAGCCGCGCAGGGCCTCAACTTCGGCCCCTTCGATGTCCATCTTGATCCAGTTCAGACTGGTAATGCCTAGGTCGCTCGCCAGCGAATCTAGTGTTGCCGCCCGCACTGATTCCGTGCTTGAAGCCTCATTAATCTTGCTCCATACGGGCACTTCGTTCGAACCCCAGCCGATTACAGCACTCTCAAACCAAGCAGCCATCGGAATCACTTTGCAATTGGCAACATGATTCAACGCGAGATTCTCTTCTAGTTGCCGCCGGTTGTAACTGTCCGGTTCGATGGCTATGACCTTTCCCAGAGCCCCAACAGTCTTCGCCGCTTGAATCGCGTACCAGCCGATGTAGGCGCCAACGTCCAAGAAAACGTCCCCGGCTTTCACTCCAAGCCAACCAACAGGCTCGTAATCCGACAAATGCAGCATACATTCGATTGCAGATTCGTCTTGGGCGCGAAACCAAGACCTGAGAGGCGCACTCCAAAGAACCTCGCCACGGAGCGAAAAAGGCGCCTTGTACCAATGCCACCGGCTGTGAAGCCATCCTTCTGGCGGGGGATTAGCTATGGTTCGCACGAAACTATATGTCGCCCGATTGAGTAAAACTTTTGCCGTTGTCGAAGCTGTCTGACCAAATGTGTTCATGGCTCCATAGGTCCAAATTCGGCGGTTGGTGTCAGTTAGAACGCGCCCATACCGGTTTCGAGGCTGCACGACGCCTAAGCACGCGTCGTACTCTCCGCCACCCTAAGAGGCTTGCCAGTGGCAATCCGAAGTGCTTCCAGTGTGGTACGAGACCAAGTTGGATCAGCGTCGAAAGGAGCACGGTAGCAGCGTACGCGTTCCGGAAAGCGTCTCTGCCTCCATGTACACCCGCATGAATCTGCGTCTCAAGCAACAGGGCCTGAAGAAGTCGATGGTCCCGCGAGACCGTAATGCCAGGAACCGTCGGAACCCATTTGAACAGTCGGCTTTGAAATTCAGTGCTTCCTGGCGTTGATACGAAACAATTGTTTCCGTGATGTCGATAGGCAGACAACTTCTCAGATAAGTAAACCACACCGTGGCGTGCTGCGCCGAAAATGAGGGCTCCATCGACGGCCAGTCCGAGGTCTGGAGGCAGAGGCAAACAATCACTCACCGCTTCGCGTCTGACACAAATCGTGTTCGCCACCCCGAGACCACCCGAAATTGCATTCAGGGGGCGGTAAATAAAACACATCAGCAAGACGTCCTGAAGGGAAAGTTGGTGGATCGTTGGAACTTGCTCGGCGGGTTCACTTCCGTAGAGATAGTTGTCCTCACCGTCCACGTACACTGCATCGTGCAGAATGCCACCGACGTTGTAATGCGCTAACATCGCCGTGATTCGCTCGAGTTTTCGAGGTAGCCAGTAATCGTCAGCGTCTAGATGGCAAATGACATCACCCTGCGCTTCGCGAAACCCGCGATTGAACGATGCAGCTTTCCCAGCGTTGTCGTGCCGAACGTAGCGTATTTTTGAAAAACTCGCGACTATCTTCGCGGTTTCGTCGGTAGACCCGTCATCCACCACAATGATCTCACTGGCTGGTTGTGATTGTGAAAGGACACTACGCAAACAACGTGGAAGGAATTGTGCGTAGTTGTACGCACAGATGATGACTGACGTTGTGATTTTCACCTGCCCGAATCGCTTCCTCTGATATCGACCAAAACTTCTTTCGTTCGCTCTTCCGGAATAGCAACGAAATCTGCACAATAAGAAGTGGCCCTCGTGACTGGCCGTAGAGCTCCATCTAGGTTGAAAGCGTACCAACGGAAGCCCTTCGCTTCTAAAAAGTCAATCACCTCCGCTCCGCGGTGCTGCCATCCACATTCAGCGATCACCGGGTCATTGATCTCGCAGAGGATAAGTGGGCGTCGGAAGCGCGACAAGAAACTATTGGCGCCCTTAAAGATCTCGAGCTCCGCGCCCTCCGCATCTAATTTGATGAGATCGACTTCGCGAATGTTCTTCTCAGCAAGATACCAATCCAGCGTGACGATAGAAGTCGGGATCGAGTGCACGCCATCGATTCTTGGCGGGCGCAGGCCGTTACGTGTGGTCCAAGGAGTGCCAACAATGAAGAACTCCTTGCACCCTGCGTGGTCTGCCAACGCCACGTTTTCGAGCTGAACGTTCCTACAGCGATTGATTCGGACGTGAGCTCCAAGCTGGCGAAACTCTCGAGGCGAGGGTTCGAAAGCCACAACGCGACCCTTAGGGCCGACCTTCTTGCTCATCAGAAGAGTGTAGAAGCCTAGATGAGCGCCAACATCGATGACCGTTGTTCCATTCTCTAGGACACGCTTCAAAAACTTGATTTCTGGCCCATTGAAGATTTGGGCGAATACTGCGTCACTTAGCGCGTCATTCCTGGCTAACCACCATCCACCGTACGGGAGACGTGCAGGCAAAGGAATCTCGGGGCATATCTGGTTCCACACGCCGGTCTTAAAGCGATATCGCAGGCTTTGCATCTTTTCCAATCTGGATTTTCGCCAGAAACGACCGGGAAGAGATGCTATTTCGGCGCTCGTCATTGCGACGCTTCCAGATTGAACTCATAGGGAATGTTGAGACAACCCTTGTAATGATCATACGGGTGCATGTAAACAGGCGTCTCGACGCGTAGATCCGGAAAGCATTGGCCGTAATCAACCCATCTGTGACCGTCATACAATGAAAATGTCCAGTAGTAAGCACCCGGCAGGACCGGGAAAAAAGGAACAATAATGGAGCAAGATTGATGACCGGGATGTAGGTCTAAGTTGGACTGAACCGTTGCCCAAACAATCTGGCTCTCGGAATTTCGCAGCACGATCCCTAAGGCGCCGTCGCGAACCAGTTGGCCGACTTGCCAAGAAAACCGAAACTCCACAGTCCCGAAGGTTTCGAGAATATTGCCCCTACTTCCGGTGCACTTCGGTGTCGAAATCTCCCAACGAACGAATTCCGCCAACGGGGCGCCGGTAGCGGTGGCGTTGACGCTGGCGGAAGCCATCGCCATCTCATAGGCGTTAACCACCTCGGCAGTTTTGCCATCGGCTTGAATAACCCCGTGGTCGATCATGATAACCCGCTGGCACAAACGGCGGATCTGGTTCATCTGATGGCTGACGAAAACGATCGTGCGGCCGCTTTGTGATACCTCACTCATCTTGCCGAGACACTTCTTTTGAAATTCGATGTCACCAACAGCCAAGACCTCGTCCACAAAGAGGATTTCGGTCTCAAGATGCGCGGCGACGGCAAAGGCAAGACGCATCTGCATCCCGGTACTGAAGTGCTTGAGTGGAGTGTCAATAAATTTTTCGACGTCTCCGAAATGTACGATTGCGTCAAATTTGAGATCGATTTCACGCTTGCTCATACCCAGGATCGCACCACTCAAAAAAATGTTTTCTCGCCCAGTTAGTTCGGGATGAAACCCGGTGCCTACTTCAAGCAGGCTGCCCACGCGGCCGCTGATTTCCGCGAAACCCTCGGTCGGGCACGTGATCCGGGATAAAATCTTCAGCAGTGTCGTCTTCCCGGCCCCATTTCGCCCGATCAGCCCCACTATTTCGCCCTGACTGACCTCGAAAGAAATGTCGCGTAGAGCCCATAGGTAGTCGCGTCTTCGCCGTTGAGTATTTCGCCGGAACAGCGAAGCGACAGCGCGCGCCAGCACATCACGTAATGCGACGTATCGCTCACGTTCTCCGACGCGATAACGTTTTCCGAGTCCTTCGACCCTAATGATCTTTCGTTTCATCTCTAGACCACATCCGCAACAGTCGTCTCCATTTTTCGAAAGAACACGATCCCGCCCAAAACCAGAGTGACCACGATTGCCGCCGAGCCGAAGAGCACGCCCTCAGGTGGATTGCCATTTGCCGTGAGCGACCACCGGAACCCTTCGATTACTCCTGCCATGGGGTTTAGGCCATACAACAGGCGCCATTTGGGCGGTACGAGTGAGCTCGAATAGACCACTGGCGAAGCGAACATCCAGAATTGGATGAGAAACGGAATTACGTATTTGACGTCGCGGTAGGTCGCGTTCAAAGCTGATAGCCAGAGTCCTACCCCAAGCGCCGTCAGCACCGCCAACGACAGAAATGCGGGCAGCCATAGCACGTTTGCAGTCGGCCGCATTCCGTAGTAAAGCATCATGGTGATGAGCATCAAGAATGAAATGCCGAAATCAACAACACCTGAAAGGACCGAAGATAAAGGGAGCACCAATCGCGGGAAGTAAACTTTTGTGACTAGTCTTTGGTTATCGACAATTGCGCCCGTTGCGGTTTGTAGGGCAGTCGCGAAATAGGTCCAAGGCAATAATGCGCTGTAATAGAAAATCGGATAGGGCAGCCCCCCGGACGGAATTCGCGCCAGTTTACCGAAAAACAGACTAAAGACAAGCATCGTCAGGAATGGCTGTAACAGCGCCCAAGCCACACCAATTGCGGTCTGTTTGTAACGAATCTTGAGGTCGCGCCAAACCAAGAAATACAACAGTTCTCTGTATCCCCACAGTTCCCTGAGAGGTGGAATCCACCAATGGCTTGGCGGCGTGATCCGCAGTACGGGAATACTCGCCAAATGTGGAGCCTCGCTGGCTGCGCCCATCGTTCAATCGTTCCCGTCTGGTTTCTGAGACGTGATCTGGTTGACATCGGTGCGTTCGATTCTGTCCATCAGTTGTGTCCGACTCGAGAAATAGCTCCGCAATGTTTGCGCTCCTTGCTTAGGCACGATTATTACTTCGTTCTTTACCGCAGCACGCCAGCGAATAGGCCCTCGTTCCGGGATCAAGTGCATTCCCCACTGGAAAACAAGTCCCAGGTTCCAAAGAACAAGGATTGTGGTGCCGCCCCATGTCAGAATTAGTCTCCGGCGCTCCGTCCATGTGCGCACAATTGACGCAAGGAACATCGCGAGACCTAGAACAAATACGATTGTGAGCGATACAAAGAAACGGTTCCCGAAAGAGGAGATGCCGTCCCAATTCGCATAGCACGCGACCACATATACGAGCATCGCAAACACTAGGATGGAGCAAATTCCCAGGCCTCGATCATCCTTGCATAGCCAGAAGAGACCTATTAATGCCAATAGCAAGATGGGATTCCAACTGAAGACTCCGTGGTCCGCAGAAAAGCAAACCTTGAATAGCGCAGGCGCGTTCCAAACCCATAGGTTCTCGTAGCCCGTTCTTAAGTACGATCCATAGATGACCTGCTTCGTGATAACGGTCGGAAGAAATGCCGTTAGAAGCGTGATCACGAAGAGTACGTTTCCGAAAAATAAACGGTGCACTGAACGAGCTTCCGACCGCGGAGTGACTTTCACATATTTACAAATCGATTCCGCAATGGGAAACAACAACAGAACAGCAGTCAAGTAATACACGTCGAGCATGAGGCCAGCGAGAGCTCCCTGAATCGCCCACCCTTTCAAGGTTCTTTCACCCCGCGTGCGAATCCAGTACCAAAGAAACAATGCGACTGTGAAGGCAGAATGCGCGTGAGACCACGACGGATTGAAATACATGTAGACTGGCAACGAGCTTCCGAACCAAATCCCCAGTGCGGCGAGAAAGGCCCAGCGTTCGGCTACATATCGTCGTGCGACAACAAATGAAATAAATACCGCGAGAAAACCGTATAAGGCCGTCCCCCATGCCATTGCTAGCATGTACGGCTTCGAATACCCGTCCGCCGGAATTTGGCCACCGAGACGGTCGCACAAAAGCACAAATGCGTGTGCCAGGATAAGGAAGGGCGACCACAAGATCGAGGACCCCACGGCAAAGTGATTATCCACATGGCCAGTGACCGTAAATTGGTTCGGCAGGAGATGCCCTTCCGAATCGATCCGCCCCATTCGAAAACTCGTATTTGCCGACAGCCAGTCCTTCGTGAAATCCAGCCGATGCTCGATAAGGATCGATCGGGCAAACGCGTAGTAGCCCACGCCATCGCCTCGAACCCAAGGATTGCAGAACGGTAACGTCAGGAGAAAAAGGATTACGAGCCACGACTCGTAACTTCGCGGCATGCACGCCACTCGCGTCTCACTGGGCGTAGTACCCATGTCCGCAACCATCCCCGTGTTCACCGCTTTTCGCCAGTAGTCCCGCGAAAGAAGTCTTCAGCAGTAGTGCGGGGTTCTGCGGCCACATGCACCGCTCGAACGTCCTTCTGAAGAACGGCTATGAGTGATAGCGGCGGGAATGGTAGCCACGCATCCGCGAGGCGGAAGAATGGCGTCAATATGTTGAGAAGCTTGACTTGGCCGAGCCCGAAGTGTCTTCGACGTAAAACGCGGCCATTCAGCCACCAAGCGACCACGCCCGGACGATTGAATTTCAATATTTCAACAACACGGAATCCAGCGTGTTTGGCGATGGACTGCAGCTGCTCGCTCGTGTAGCGCCGGCAGTGACCCAGTACTTCATCGAGTGTGCCGTAGAGCCCTGGGCCCGAAGGAACTAGGATGATGGCGCGACCGTCATCCATCAGAACGTCCCGGATATTGCGCAAAACGCCGACATCGTCTTCGACGTGCTCGACCACATTTAGACAAACGACGGTATCAAAGGACTGGTTCAGAGGATATGTCTCTGCCTTTGCTGCATTCGTGTAGGCCACATGCATGTACGGACGCGTGGGGCGCAAGGTGAGGAGATAATCGAGATAGTGTGGATTGATATCTGTGGTCCAATACACAGCACGGGGCATGAGGTGCACAGACATGTTGCCCGTTCCGGCGCCTATTTCGAGCACACGATCACCCATATAAGGTTGGATGACATCAGCCATCCAACGTGTGAAACGCGGCGCACGCTGAAGGCGGTCGAGAATCTCTGCACCTGATTCGTCTCCAGTGTAGATTTTTCCTGAAGTCGCATAGCGGAGGATCGCCCAGAGGGCTCGCACTCCATCCTTCCATCCGATTTTCTTCCCTTCTCGGTAAGTCCTACCCGAGTAGCTGATAGCAACTTCAAAAATTCGGCTGCCACGTTTTGCGAGCTTGATGGCCAACTCAGGCTCCACATCGAAAGTGGAACTCTCAAGCGGAATGCTCTTAAGGAGATTCGTGCGAACCATCTTGTAGCAAGTCTCCATGTCCGTGAGGTTTAGGTCACAGACCAGGTCGCACAAGAAAGTGAGCAACTTGTTCCCAAGTGCGTGTCGGAAGAAAAGAGCGCGCTTGTAGCCGCCTGCCATGAACCGAGAGCCGAAGACTGCGTCAGCCTCTTCCTCAAGAAACACATCGACCATTTTCAAAAGATCTCGCGGGTGGTATTCAAGATCGGCGTCGTGAATGACCACGAGTTCGGTATCTGCGTGCGACAGCCCAGTTCGAATTGCCGCTCCCTTTCCTGCGTTTTTCTTGTGGCGAATCCACGTCCAGGAGAGTTTCGGGTCAGGCTCTTCGGATTCGAGCAATCGGCGAAAGTGTTCAATCGCCTCCGGAGTTTGATCGAAGGAACCATCGTCGACGACTATGATTTTGATCAAGTCGAGACGCGGAGATTCCGTTAGGACTCGCAGCCTAGCTAAGCTCGCTTCGACTAAAAATTGTTCGTTGAAGGCTGGAACGATCACCGAGAGAGTGGTGCTCGTTCGCTTGCGGCTACCGCGTTCTCCCCATGTGAACGAGTCGGCATCCATAAATTCGGAAGTTTCGTGTTCGTGGCGCGATCTAGTGACCGGACGTGCGTTCATCGTGTTCGAGCGCGGCAAACAAAATAGGCCAGTTTACCCATTTTATATGTTCACTTGCAGTAATCCTGTCATTACTCTTGCCTCGCCGCTCTCTGGTGTCAATGTAATCTGCACACCGACGACATCCTCGATGCCAACGGTGCTTGCCCACACGCACGACGCGAGTCGTCCATGCCAGAGTTAGCGTTAACCCCAACTCATCGCAGACCCTCTCGATGGCCGGATATCGCCACTGGAATCGAGTCAGGCATCGGCAATCCCGCTAGGATTCTCGGCTGGAAGTGTTCAACGACGCGATCAATGATATCCGGGAGCCGCGTTGTAGGCCGAAAACCCGTAATCGCCTCCAACTTTGCGAGTGATGGAATGCGACGCAACATATCCTCGAATCCTGGCTCGTACGCTAGGTCGTACGGTGTATAGGTTATCGGCGATGCGCTCGCGGTGCGCTGTTTTACGATATGCGCCAGACCTTCAATCGAAACCTCCTCGTCACTTCCGACATTCACGACCTCTCCGACGGCCCTATCATTTGCGATCAACAATAAGATTGCACCAACTGTATCCTGCACGTCACAGAAACAGCGTGATTGCTGACCTGAGCCAAAAACCGTTATGGGTGCGTTTTCGAGTGCTCTTTGTACGAAATTTGGAAGTACCATTCCGTAACGACCCGTTTGGCGAGGCCCGACCGTGTTGAAGAACCGCGTGACAATAACCGGCTGCCGCTTCTCCTTCCAATAGGAGAGCGCGAGGAACTCGTCGAGTGCCTTTGAAGCTGCGTAGCTCCAACGCCCCTTAATCGTTGGCCCAAGAACCAGATCAGCGTCCTCGCGAAATGGAACTTTGTCGCTTTTGCCGTACACTTCGGACGTCGATGCGATCAAGATAAGCTTCTTTTTCTTAGATGCCGCGTCAAGCACCAGCTGAGTTCCGTGTACGTTTGTTTCGAGAGTTCGCACGGGGCTTTCAACAATTAGCCTCACACCAACGGCTGCCGCAAGGTGGAAAATGACATCGGATTCGTCCACAAGCTCAGCTAGAAGCTGTCTATTTGTTATCGAATCAAAAAAATAATGAAAGTGAGGATTCGCTTTTAAATGTCGAATGTTCTCCACGCTTCCTGTGGAGAGATCATCGAGGACGAAAACTTCCTCCCCGCGGCGGATCAGCGCCTCCGCTAAATGCGATCCAATAAAACCTGCTCCGCCGGTTATCAGATGTCGCAAGCCTGCCTCCAAGTCTCTGTTTCTAGCTTCGTTCGGACATAGCCAGAGCGCGAGTTGCCTTGTCTACTTCTTCGCCATATCCATACGCGTACGGGTAGTAACGATACGAGTAGCGATAGCCCGGAGCACCGGCGTCAACCGCGTTCAGAACGACACCCAGCAATCGGCATTTGACTGACGCCAAGATGTCCCGTGTACGCGCAAAGGCCTCTTTCGGAGTTTCACCGCTACGCACGACCAGCAAGACTCCATCTGTCAATGCAGAAAGCACAACCGCATCTGTTGCTGCCATAATTGGCGGTGAATCGATCACGATGAACTTGAATCGGCGGCGTAACTCGGCAATTACGTCACGCATTCGGTGCGACGACAGCAAGTCTGCTGGGCTGGGTGGTATCGGACCGGTCGTTAATGCTAGAAGATTGTTAATCGCAGGGTGAGTTGTGATTGCGTCGTCGAGACTGCACGCACCCGCGAGATAAGAACTCAGACCGGCTTCCTTTGTTGCCGGCAGATTCAGCGCTCGGCGAACGCCCGGCTTCCTCATGTCGGAATCCATCAGCAGTGTTCGATCGCCCAATTGCGCTAAAGTCACTGCAAGATTCACTGCGGCCGTTGTCTTCCCTTCCTGGGGTAGAGCACTCGTAACGAGTATCACCTGAGGCGGATGCTCGGCCTGTGCCAGCAACAAAGACGTCCGTAACGCCCTGAATGCTTCTGAAATTTGCGACTTCGGCTGTACGAAAGAGAGCAATTCGACTCGGGACGCACCCGTTATCGCTTCCTTCGTTCCGGCGTGGTTGCCGTTCAAAGGCGGAAGGCAGGGAACAACCGTGAGGGAAGGCAGGCCCGTGAGGGTCTCAATGTCATCGGGCGACTTCAGAGTATTGTCGAGATACTCCCGAAAGAACGCTAATCCGATGCCCCCAACAAGTCCAATGAGGAATGAGAGGAGAATATTGCGCGCCTTCTGCGGACGAGATGGCGTAGTTGGAATGAGAGCCGGATCGACAACGCGGATGTTGCTTGAGCGCAGCCCGGCCGTAATTGTTGCTTCCTTCAATTTTTGCAGCAAGCCATCGTAGAGTTGCTTGTTGGACTCGGCCTCGTGCTCGAGTATGTGATATTGGACGAGCTTCTCGGCAGTATCATTCGCTTCTGCTTTCTGCTTGTCTAACTCCTGCTCCAGAATCTGAACGTGGCTCAGCGCCGTGTTATAGTCTTCGCGAATGCCTTCGACAATTCTTGCGCGTGCCCGTACAAGATCAGCCTGCACTTCCTGTTGCTGGGTCGCAATGCGTTGTACTTTCGGATAATTGGGCCCGTACTGTGCTGAGATCTCAGCGTAAGACTCGTCGAGGTCCGATTTGCGCTTTACTAGATCTTGGATCACGAGGTTGTCGCGGACGGCTGGAAGCGAGTCGACATTCCCCGACGTCGCGGTCCGATATAAAGCTTCCTTTTCGGCAAGCGCGGTTTGAGCGTCAGTGACCGTTTTGCTCAGATCACCCAACTTCTGGGTCGTGATGTCTTGCTTCTCATCAATTTGCCAAATCTGATTTTCTCGCTCGTAGGCAAGCCTAGCATCCTCGGATTTTTCAACCTTGAGCCGAAGTTCCTCTAGCTCCTGCGAAAGCCAATTCGATGCTTGAGTGGTTGCCTCATACTTGCTCCGGAAATTCTGCTCGATGTAGTTGTGCAAATGGGCGTTTACAACGAGCGCGGCTAACTGAGGATTCTGAGCCGCAAACTTGACCTCAATCAGTCTGCTGTTTGGAACTCGAACGATTGAAAGATCATTAAGAAATGCACCAAGGAGGGGGGATCTTTGCTGTGTCTCAGCAGCTTGCCCAGAGCTCGCTGACGTCACATTTCCGCCGAACTCTGGATAGTGAACCAAATCAACGGATTTGATCGTTTGAAGTGCCAGCGTCTCGCTTTGAAGTACTTTGGCCTGTGTTTCTATGTAGTCCTCTGTATCCATATACTCGTCATATGAGTTCTCATCCTGGAACGGACTCATAGTCTGAGATTCTCTGTCCACCTCAACACTGGCAGCGGCTTCGTATATCGGCTTCATCTTGAAGGACGCGAGGGTTACGCTCGTAACAACCGTGAGAATAAAGGTCAATATGAGCCACTGATGTTTCCTAATGATGATCAGATAGTCCAACAGGTGCGGCTCTCTCGGAATGCGCTCCCATCGCGACAGCGTTGGAGGGGGAATCACAGTGAGGGAGTCGCCCGTTCGACGTTCACGGCTCGCGAGTATCGAGATGTCTTCCACAAACTCTCCGACAACCATCTGGCTAGCGCTATAAACGGATCAACCAGCTAATAGGCACGATAAATTGCCACACCCGTTCCAACCCCGAGCGCCGCCTCCCCGCTGCGGGCCAGCATCTTTTTACCTCGGCTGTCCGGCACATACAGAACGTCGTTCGATTTCATGGGTACATCATTTTCCTTACGGTTCTCGATCTTCTTTATGTGGACTGGAATGTTGTCCTTCTGTCCCGTTGCCGGGTTGTCGCGCATGATGACCGCAGAGTCGCCTTTGGCGAAGCCGGTTAGGCCATGCGCCAGCGCAAGAGCCTTCAAGACAGTTACTTGTTCACCGTGGCTTTGCAGCACATATCCGCCAGGCTGCGCTACTCCGAAGCCGAGAACGTAAACGATTCCGGCGTGCGGCACTGTCACGATGTCGCCACCGAGCACCTGTATGTTGTATTTCGAGTCGCCGGACTCAAGCAGGTCCTGCAATCGGATCGTAATTTTCTGATCTTCAGATTGCGTGAGAGCCTTTGTGCTTGCCGGTTCTGTCCTAGGCGCTCCCGCGGTAATCGGGCGCGTCACGATCACGACACTGCCGGCATCATCCGAAATGCCGCCGGCGGCGGAGAGCACTTCAAGCAGCGTAGTGGGCTGGTCCACCTGATACACGATCGTGTTGCGCACGGCACCCACGACCGTAACCGGAGCACTTTTGCGCTCCTTTACGAATACTGAAACCTGAGGATGTGGGATTAGGCCGTTCTCGGTCAGCAACTGGGCAAACTTCGACTCCAATTGATAGGGCGTAAGCCCACTCGCCACGATCTTCCCCGGGATCAGTGGATAACTAATATCGCCGGAATCAGCTATACGCACATCGCGCGAAAGCTCGGGGGCATCGAACACGTCGATGTGAAGCAGGTCACCAGGACCTATCGGGGCATCAACGGGACGAACCCGCGCTGCCGAGGCAAGCTCTTGAATCTTGCCGTTGGTCTGTTGCGGAGTTTCGTATCTTTCCTGCCCGTGGGCGAGCTGAAAAGCGCTGGCGGCGGAGATCGCCGCAACGATGAGAAACTTTTCCCAAGACCAGTCCGCGACCCCGCGGACTCTGGCTGAATTCGGCAAAAAGAATTTACCCCGTGATGGACTATGTCGTAGCACCTATAGGCTGTCAACCGCGAGACTACTTTTAGTAAACCCCGCTGTTACGTGAGTAGAAACAAGGAGAAGGATCGTCTGGAGCTTCTTATTCCTCAGGCCGCTGATTTGCGAGCGATGGCGAGAAGCGAACTTCCAAAGGGGAGGTGAAGGGCACCGGCGCTTTTCTGTTCCGCGCGAGAGAGAAAATACAAAGTTTCATTCAACCAACGCGGCGGCACCCGGGGAACCTGAGGCGGTCTCGGGAGGATGCTTTCGGCAGCGCGCACGACGAGTTTTGCCGGAAAAGCCCACTGGAAGAAATACCGTTGCTCGGTGACGCTGAACCCGGCTTCCTCGACGAGCTTTCTAAAAGTTTTCATCGTGTAACGCGTAATGTGCCGATTCAAAACGTCGTGGTTTGTCCACAATACGCGGAACGCGGGGACGGTCGCTAGTAGAGTGCCGTTCTGAGCGAGGAGCCGATGAGCTGTATCCAGAGCCCTTCGAGGCTCGGAAAGATGCTCCAAGACATCGAGCATTAGTATGAGAGCGTACTTCTTGTCGGGCTTGAAGGTCTCGTCAAACCCGCGAACGTAGATCCTGTCGCGCCAGCGTGAGTCTGGGCCCAAAGCCTCCTCCAGCTCGACGCCTTCGACGTCGCCGAACTTTGAGAGGCGGTCAAAAAAAAGCCCTTCGCCGCAACCCACGTCGAGAATCGATTTCCATCCATCAGCCGGCTGAAGTCGTTCGAGCTCGCGTGCGACTAATTCGGTTCTGGCTCGCCACCACCAATGTTTTTGGAAAAGCTCACGATAATGCTTGCGGTATTCCGGATGCATGTGGGGGGATGTGCTCTAGCCTGCGCCGGGCTTTACGGTAACGGCTGCGTCATACTCGTAGGTAGATGGAACGCCTTTACGCAACCCTCCAAACTGGTGTGAGACGATATAAACTGGGCGGCCTTTACTGGCCTCGTAAATCCGGCCGATATATTCGCCAGCAACTCCCATGAAAAACAGCTGCACACCCGTAAGGAAGGAGACCGCCACGATGAGCGCGGTGAAGCCCTGCGGCGAGCGTCCCAAGAATAATTTCGCGTATAGAGCGAAAAGCGCGTAGCACAATGAGAGAAAAACGGCCACCGCTCCCAATATGGATGCAAAACGCAAAGGGACGATGGAAAACGAAAATATCCCGTCCGATGCAAGCTTCAAAAGTTTCAGGGCGCTATACTTCGGCTCGCCGGAATGCCGTTCTGCGCGTTCGATGGGAATTCCAATTTGCCGAAAGCCAACCCAGGTCCGCAGCCCACGGAGGTAACGGTGATATTCCGGCATCCTTCGGACTTCGTCGACGACCCGACGTGACATCAGGCCAAAATCTCCTGCGTCAAGCGGCAGGCGCGTGTCCGACAAAGTCGCAATCAGGCGGTAAAAGATGTAGTAGCAGGCCCGAAGCCACCGGGGTTCCTTCCGTCGGATTCGCCGCGCATAAACGACATCGTAGCCTTCTTGGCATTTCTGAAGCAGTAGCGGAATTTGCTCGGGCGGATCTTGAAGATCGCCATCCATTACCACGACCACGTCGCCGGACGTGTGATCCAGACAAGCACTCAGAGCGGCCTGATGACCAAAATTGCGCGAGAGCACGATTCCCGTGATGTCTCGTTTTTTTGCTGCCTCTAGATAGAGTATTTCTGCCGTGCGATCCTTGCTTCCGTCGTCCACCACTACAATTTCGTGGGGGCCACCGGGGATCGAACCTAATACAGCACGTAGACGCCGCAGCAGTTCGGGCAACGCCTGCTGCTCGTTGAAAACACAAACACCGACGGAGACTCTCATGTGACTCGCGGCACCCGTCCTTTAAAGTAGATCATCTCCCAAAACGTAACTCCAAACGCTCCCAGGCCGTAGGGAACGAACGTCACCTGCTCGAATGCCTCTCGAAATAGCTCTGCCCATTCGTCTAGTTTTCGAGGGAACTTCCCTCGATCTGAGCGGGCCAAAAATCGTGCCACTGATGCGGAATCGGGCAGCACAAGCTCCAGAATGTGAATGTTTCCCCCGTGGGCGAGTAACCGCGCGAGATTAGTCAGAATGCGGCGGGTGGTGTTCGAATCCAAATGGTGCAGGAAGCTGTTGATCAGTATGAAATCGAATTCCTCGTTCGGTCTTGCCGCGAATTCCGCAGCGTCTGCTACTGCGAAACGATTACCGTAGCGGCGCCTTGCGCTGTCGATATATTGCTCGTTGATATCGATCCCGAGATATTGCGAGTTTCCGAAATGGTTTGCGTTCGTTCCAGGCCCGCAGCCTACGTCTAAGACACGCCGGGCCTTGCCCAAATCGTTGTGAGCGACGATCGGCGCGAACTTTTTCTCGGCAAATGGTGCCATCCAGGCTCGATACACGACTGGCGAGCTCATGACCGAATCGAGCGAGATCATGGCGTCTCCATTACCGTAAAATTCAACTGACCCTCTGGGCTCAATACGAATTCACCCTTAACTGCGGCTAAACATAGCACACGCAAATGTTGCGGAAATTGGCCCTCGTTGCCTCGATTCCTATTTGCAACGAGCCGCATTTTGGGATCGTGATCCACACGCGTTACGAGCCGGAAACACACCGGCCATATCCAAGCGCGAATCTCTAATCCGCGCCCTTAAAATCGAGACTAGATCAAAGCTTCCAGGTGAACGAACTTCGATGCAAGGCAGGAGCGGTTTCAGCAGCCTTAGGTCGCATTCGATAATGATTAGGTTGAAGGTTAACGGAGCCCTTTCATGAGCGTACAGGACCGCGCCACCGGCCTGTTCGTTCTGATGCTGGTTCTCGTCGGCTGGTTATGGCCACGCATCTTTGCTTCTGGGTTCGCAGCCTTCGAGAACTTCGGGGTTCGATTGGCGACGAGGAAGCGACTAGCTATTTTAGTTGTTGCGCTTGCACCTGTCTTAGTACGCGTCAGTCTCTTGCCCATCCTTTCGGTTCCTCTCCCCTATACCCAGGACGAATTCAGCTACCTCTTGGCTGCAGACACCTTCGCGCACGGCAGGTTGGCCAATCCTCCTCACCCTATGTGGGTGTACCTCGATACCTTTCATGTAAACCAACATCCTACGTACTCGTCGATTTATCCACCGGCCCAGGGAGCAGCCCTCGCAGTGGGCGAACTTCTTGGCAATTCCTGGACTGGAGTCCTGCTAACGACTGCACTGATGTGCGGAGCAGGCCTCTGGGCCATGCAGGGTTGGTTGCCGGCGCCATGGGCTCTCCTCGGCGCGATGCTTTTGGCCCTCAGGCTCGGAATCTTTGGCTACTGGGCAAACAGCTATTGGGGCGGGCAGGTGGCGGCATTCGGCGGGGCGCTGGTCATCGGGGCATTGCCGCGCATTCTGCATTTCCATCGCGCCCGGGACGCCATCATGCTCGGCCTCGGAATGGCAATACTTGCCAACAGCCGACCGTTCGAGGGGCTAATTTTCTGCGTTCCCGTGCTGGTTGCACTGGTCGTGTGGCTTTGTGGACGCCGGAGCCCACGCTGGCGCGAGACTCTATCCCGTGTGACCCTGCCGGTTTGCGCTGTGATGCTGTTGTGTCTGTCGTTTATGGGTTACTACAATTGGCGGCTGACGGGGAATCCGATAAGGTTCGCATATGTGGTGAACGTTCGGAGCCATTTTGCCGTCCCTCAACTAGCATGGGAGAAAACTGTTGCGCCGTTTCATTTCCTGAATCCCCAGTTCGAAAGCTATTACAACGTCTGGTGGCCGAGCCACGCCTGGGCCTATGGACGCCCGAATACCATCGAGCACATTTCGCTCGCGCTTGCACGCGATGCGCAAACATTTAGCGGGTACTTCCTCTGGCCCGAACTTTGCATTGCCGTGATCGCACTGCCCTGGTTAATTCGTGACCGCAGAGTGCGGTTCTTAATCCTGCAACTGGCATTGTGTATCGCCGGTTTTGTGGCAGTCGCAATGTTCCTGCCACATTACGCGGCGCCACTCACCGCCACCACGTTCATCTTGGTTGCGCAAGCATTTCGACACATTCGCCTTTGGCGTTTCGGTCCCCGGCCCGTGGGTATAGGAGTCACCAGGATGACAGGACTTGCCGCACTGCTCCTCATCCCGCTTCATCCCTGGCCCGCGGTTCAGCAGCAGTCCGCTAGAAATAGAGCAGAATTTGCGCGTATGTTGGAAGCAAAACCTGGCAAGCAACTCGTGATCGTGCGTTACTCGCCACTGCACTACATTCATGCTGAATGGGTTTACAACAAGGCAGATATCGATAATGCAAAAATTGTGTGGGCGCGCGAGATTCCCGGTATCAGCATGCAGCCGTTATTGGACTATTTTCATGAACGTAAGGTCTGGTTGGTCGAACCCGATCTTGCCCCCCGCGAACGAATCGGCACGAATAATGCACCGGAGTAGCTGAAACGAATGATCGCGCGACGTATCTCGCTCGCGCAGGACGCAATGCGGATTTTCCGAAATCATGGGGGATGCTCGTACGGCGAAGGCGACGAGTAAACAAAGACACGCGCGAAGCGCCGTCATGGTGCGGGCGTCGGCGCGCCTTTTTTGGTTGGCGTTAAGCGCACGTCAGCGAACCAAACCGTGCCGGCCAGCCGGTTCTCAAATAATCGGCTGGGATTACGAAGAAGTCTCACGAGCACAAAGTGCGTATCTGCGCCTGTCTTGAAGGTCGTCTCCATGCGCGCCCAAGAATGCGAGCCGGTCAAGTCAATCGTCTGCGCGTTTAACCGGCCCGGATGATTCGGATCGATGATTGAAAAGTGCAGGCCGCTCTCAGTCGTAATTCCTTCGGTGCGCATCTGAGTCTCGAATTGGTAACTCTCATTCGGCAGCACCGGAACGTATTGCGCGGGCGCATGCAGCTCAAGATTCGTGCCGCCTTGAAAATCCAGACGGACAGAACGCCCGGGCGTGCCGGGCGGCGCCGAATCAAAATCGATTGCGACGTCGGGAATTGGATCCCAGCGCCAATCGAGGCCGCCGTTGCTGAAGTCGCGGGCAAGATCTCCATTCCATACGAGAGAGTTGTTGGTTGGAGATTCAAACGGCAGCCCGGCCGCGGCGAGAGCTTGCGGCCAGATTCGCTGTACGTCCTCGCTGCGGTCCTCACCTACCAGCTCGTCGAAAAACGAAAATGTCCGCTGAATCGCGATCCGTTGTTTCAGCACAGTCAGACGCTTCCAAACCGCGAGCCCCGCATCGGGTTCCCGGGCCGAGCTGAAGAAGTCGAGCGCCTGCAGATACGCGTTGGAATTCTGCGGCAGGGCTTTATCGAGGAGTTGATCTACACCAATCCCCGAGCGCCAACTGCGCGAGATTGCCAGTGGCAGCAACGATGGATCGATCGAGACTGCGCGATTGATTTCTGCGTACGCGTTAGGGTTGTCCCTTTGGCGCAACAGAAAGCTCCCATAATTCCAAGCCACTTCTGCCGAATCCGGATAGACGCGTTTCGCGTGCTCAAAGGCTTCACGAGCTTCAGCTGTATCGCCGATCTGCTCATACCCGCCAGCCAAATCCATCCAGAACGCGGCCGAGAGCGGATCTCGCTGAAGGGCCTGCCGGTAGTCTTGAATGGCGGCCGAAACGTTCGGATGGGCTAGATCCCATTGCACAAGATGCCCGAGACGATCCCACGCTTCACCGTTTTGTGGCAACAAAGCAGCGCCGCGCGCCACCTCATCTGGGTCGAGCGAGCCGGTGCGTCGATCCGCGACCCAAACTTTGCCGGATTCGAGGATGACAACCGCAGAAAAGAAAATTGAACCTGCGAGCACCAGTTTTCGAATCCCCGCGCGTTGAATCGCCAGTTCCACGGGCGCTAATCTCCTATGACGCTCGCCGCATTCGCAAGCACAAAAGGACAAAGCGATTCGGAAGAACACAAAGGGTCTTGCGAAGAAAGTATTTCCCGGAGCCGGAAACACAATTTCGTGTTGCTCAGCAGAGACTGCCTATTTCTTTTCGCCGAAACGGCGAGTGAGACCGATCGAAATTCGAAGGTTCGACTGGCTTGGATACGTCGCTGAGCCGAAAAAATTGGTACTTCCGTAATCGAACTCCAACAAGCGAATGCCCCAATTCTGCCAACGTTCTAAGTCGATTCCGCCACCGCCTTGCCACGCACGCGACGTGTCTGAGCGAACGAAAGGAGGAAATCCGCCGTACGCCGGGAAAGACGCCCGAAAGTAGCCTTCTCCGATTAAGAAATGTATGAATGGCGTGATTTTGTGGTGATGAAACGGATAGACCTGTGGCCCGGCGGTCAACGAGTAGATACTTGTGAACCCATAGATGCCCTGATCCGAGTAGGTGCCTGACAGTTCGGCAGTGACGCCCAGCCAGTTGCGAAACACATTGTAGTCGCCTGCGGCGAACCAACCATTAAGGTCAAGACTTCCCCCGGCCGAAGGGGAATACTTGCGAAAGCTGTAGCCGCCTGCCAGTTCCCACTTCGGCGTGGGTATGGGAGCGTGTTTGTGCTTCGGTGGCGTCTCTTGTTCAGTCGACGACGGATTCTCCTGTGTACTGCTGTCTTGCTGGTCCTGGGCGACCGATCTAGATCCACATAGTAAGATCACCAAACCGAGAAGCCAAACCCGCTTCCTCATCTACAGGTCCTCCTCAGGACTTGCCCGCATGCTTTTGCTCGCCCCGTTCCCGGAATCAATGTGAGATGCCTAGGCAGGCATTCGAGTTTGGCATTTTGGCATGATTCTTCGCGCCGCCGCTCGGAATTAGCAATCAGCACATGGAAAATGGCCGGGGAGCGCCCCATTTTGTTTGGAGGCGACGTAACGGGTGTGATGTAGCACGGGGCGCCGCGTACACACATCGGGCAGACTCGTTCTATGATTATGGAGCTCCGTGCCCGCTTCGGCCTATCACCGTCAATCGCGATACAAACCCAATCCACTCGCCTACGGACGGGGTTCCCGATCTTTCGCAGGCCTCCCTGCATGACTCCATTGCGCGAAGCATTCATAAAGGCCTCGCAAAGCCAATGGTTGCGCGATCATGCGTCAAGACTGGGCTTTGTTCGCCGAACGGCCGGCCGTTTCTTGCCAGGCGAGGATCTGAATTCGACGCTGACCGCTGCACGCAGCCTGGCAGCGAATGGCATTTCAACCCTGCTCACCTATTTGGGCGAGAACATCAGCGATTCTGGTGAAGCAACTGACGTCGTCCAGCGATATCTGGACACGCTCGATCAAATGCGCACTTCTGGCCTGCCGTCGGAAATTTCGGTCAAGCTCACACAGCTCGGGCTCGACATTGATGCAGACACGTGTTTGGGGAACCTCCGTACGCTTCTCGATCGTTCCAATCCGACAGCCGATCCGCGAGGACACACGGTCTGGATCGATATGGAGCACAGCCCTTACGTCGATCCCACACTTGAACTCTTTCGCCGTGCGCGCGCGGCATATCGGAATGTCGGTGTCTGCCTCCAGGCATATCTCTACCGCACGGAATCTGACATCGAGAAGCTGATGCCTTTGGCGCCGTCTGTGCGCCTTGTGAAAGGAGCATACAGCGAGCCACCAGAGATTGCTTTTCCCCGCAAGCAGGATGTAGACGAGAATTTCCTCCGGCTGACGAAACGCCTGTTGTCAGCTGAGGCCCGCAACGCTGGCGTCAGAGCAGTGATCGCTACGCACGACCGCAACCTGATTGCCGGCATCTCCGATTGGGCTGCCACGCAAAAAATCGCAAAATCGGAGCTCGAGTTCGCAATGCTCTACGGCATTCAGCGCGCCGAACAACTGCGGCTCGCGCGCGATGGTTATCGCAGCTGCGTTCTCATTTCCTATGGCTCGCATTGGTTTCCGTGGTTTATGCGCCGTTTGGCTGAACGCCCTGCGAATGCGCTCTTTCTCGCCCGCAACATTTTTTCGAGCTGAAAACTTCAGGTCGCGGACCGGCTGCTGCGATTGATTCCTTCGACCGAGCGTAGAATCATCGATCTGCCCAATGACTGAAATTTCGCCAACAGACCAGGTGTTCGTTCTCACGGGGGCCGGTATCAGTGCTGAGAGCGGTATTCCCACTTTTCGTGGCGAGGGTGGTTTGTGGCGAAATTATCGGTTCGAAGAAGTCGCATCACCCGTTGCGTGGAGGCGTGATCCGCGGCTGGTATGGGAGTTTTATTCTATGCGTCGCCGCGTTGCGTTTGCCGCCAAGCCAAATCCAGGTCATCTCGCACTCGCGAGGTTGGAACGAACTTTGGGAAAGAGGCTTTTTCTTTGTACCCAGAATGTCGACAACCTTCACGAGCAGGCCGGCTCAGAGAATGTGATTCACATGCACGGCGAACTGTCAAAAAGCCGGTGCGATACCTGCGATCGCCAGCCTTTCACAGACATTCAGACGTATGACCCGCCCACGGAACTGCCCCGCTGCGAATGCGGCGGCCAGATTCGCCCGCATATCTGCTGGTTCGGCGAAGTGCCGTATGAAATGGACCGGATAGTTCAAGCTCTCGACCGCTGCACAGTTTTCGTTGCGGTTGGCACGTCCGGGGTCGTCGAACCTGCTTCGAGTTTTGTCGCGCGAGCCCGTGGTCACGCGCGGACTTTCTATGTCGGGCCGGAGAAACCCGTCAACGCGGTTGCGTTC
>Ga0187783_10000352_pt1 | contig 33747 bp, 30 predicted proteins | sample 1015_SJ02_MP02_2_FD_132471 | JGI IMG/M metagenome (GOLD analysis project Ga0187783, IMG submission 132471) | Tropical peat soil microbial communities from peatlands in Department of Meta, Colombia - 1015_SJ02_MP02_20_MG | ecosystem: Environmental > Terrestrial > Soil > Wetlands > Peat | place... | reverse complement strand
GCAGCAGGCCGGGTACCAGCTGACCGACGACGTGAACGGCTACCGGCAGGAAGGCTTCGCGCCGTTCGACCGCAACGTGCACCGCGGCCGGAGGCTGAGCGCCGCGCGCGCGTACCTGCATCCGGTCATGAGCCGGCCCAACCTGACCGTGACCACCCTGGCGTTCGTCACGCGCATCATCTTCCAGGGCAACCGGGCGATCGGGGTCGAGTACGAGACCCCGAGGCAGGCCCGGCGCGCGCTCGGCAAGGAGGTAATCCTGTGCGGCGGTGCCATCAACTCGCCGCAGCTGCTCCAGCTCTCCGGGGTCGGCCACGCCGATGATCTGAAACGCCTCGGCGTGAGCGTGGTCCAGCACCTGCCCGGCGTGGGCGAGCACCTGCAGGACCACCTCGAGGTGTACATCCAGTACGGATGCAAGCTGCCGGTCTCGGTCCAGCCGAACCTGAAGTGGCAGAGGCGCCCGCTAATCGGCGCCAACTGGCTGTTCTTCCGCAAGGGCCCCGGCGCGACCAACCACTTCGAGGGCGGCGGGTTCGCGCGCAGCAACGACGACGTGGCCTACCCCAACCTGATGTTCCACTTCCTGCCCATCGCGATCAGGTACGACGGCTCGGTCCCGGCGGGCGGCCACGGATACCAAGTGCACATCGGCCCGATGTACTCCGACGCCCGCGGTTCCGTCAAGATCAAGTCCGCCGACCCGCGGGTCCACCCGGCGCTGCGGTTCAACTACCTGTCCACCGACACCGACCGCCGGGAATGGGTCGAGGCGATCGGAGTGGCGCGGAGCATCCTGAACCAGCCGGCCTTCGACCGTTACAACGACGGCGAGCTGTCCCCCGGCAAGGACGTCGACAGCGACGAGCAGATCCTGGAGTGGGTGGCCAGAGACGCGGAGACCGCGCTGCATCCGTCCTGCACGTGCCGGATGGGCTCGGCCGATGCCCCCGGCTCGGTCGTGGACCCGACGACCATGCGGGTGCACGGCGTGGACGGCCTGCGCGTGGTCGACGCCTCGGCCATGCCGTACATCACCAACGGCAATATCTACGCGCCGGTGATGATGATGGCCGAGAAGGCCGCCGACCTGATCCTCGGGAACGCGCCCCTGCCGCCCGAGCCCCTGCAGTTCTACCGCCGCGACCGGGCCGAGTCCGCCGCGCCGCAGTCCGAGTAGGCGAGGCCGCCCCGCCCCCGCCGATCTAGGCCCGACCGGCCGCTTCGTACCCCGATCAAGCAGGGCCGGGCGGTCGGCTCAATCACCCTGGGTGGGGGATGCCCGGCGGCCGGCCGCGGCCCTAGCGTGTGGGCCGGCGTCTTGGGCCGATCCGTTCAGGAGCGGGAGAGGGGCAGGGTCACGTGAACTGATATTCAGCGTCGGGTAACGCCGATCCCCGACTCGCTGCGGTTGGGGCTTGACGACCGCCGAATGTCTTAGTGATCATGCTGCATGACGCAGGGTAAGGAGCTGCGAGCGCCTTCGGCGACCGTGTTCGACGCCGACCGCGAAGCGCATCTCAAGATGATCGGTTCGTAGGAACGTCGTATCAAGGAGGAATACATGTCGCCGCTCGCTTCGGGCTACAACTATCCGATTCTGGACTTCTTCTGGACGATCTTCGAGATCTTCATCTGGGTGATCTGGATCTGGATCCTGATCTGGATCTTCATCGACATCTTCCGCAGCCGCGACCTGTCCGGCTTCGCCAAGGCGCTGTGGTTCCTGTTCGTGCTGTTCATCCCGCTGATCGGCGTCCTGGTCTACCTGATCGTGCGCGGCGGCTCGATGCACGAGCGCGCCGTGCAGCAAGCGCAGCAGCAGGACCAGCAAGCCCGCGAGTACATCCGGGAAGCCGCAGGCACGGAGAGCTCGGCTGACCAGCTGCACAAGCTCGCTGACCTGCGTGACCGGGGCGTCATCAACGCTGACGAGTTCGAGCGGGAGAAGGCCAAGATCCTCAGCAAGTGAGCGGCCAGGCGCCCGAACACCACCCAGGCCCGTGAACGCCGGGGTGTGCACCTGGCCGGGGCCGGAAGGGACGTCCCGCCGGGCTCGCCCGGCGAGACCCCTTCCGGCCCGCCTGTTTCAGCCCGTTCGTGAGGTCGGAGAGCCATGAAAATCCACGGATCGGTGGCCCTGGTCACCGGGGCCAACCGCGGGCTCGGCCGGGCGTTCGCCCGGGAGCTGGTCAGCCGGGGCGCGGCTAAGGTCTACGGGGCCGCGCGTCATCCGGACGCCGTCACCGACCCCGGCGTGGCCCCGGTGGGCCTGGACATCACCGATGCGGAGGGCGTGGCCCAGGTCGCGCGCCAGTGCGCGGACGTCAGCCTGTTGGTCAACAACGCCGGGGTGCTGAAGTACAGCACGTTCACGGGCGGGGCGAGCCTGGACGCGGCCCGGACCGAGATGGAGACCAACTACTTCGGCACGCTGAGCATGTGCCGCGCGTTCGCGCCGGTGCTGGCGGCCAACGGCGGCGGCGCGATCGTCAACATGCTCTCGGTCTCCAGCTTCCGCCCTAGTCCCTTCGACGCCACCTACGGCGCTTCCAAGGCCGCGGAGTGGTCCATGACCAACGGCGTCCGCATCGAACTGCACCATCAGGGCACCCTGGTGGTCGGCGTGCACGCCAGCTTCATCGACACCGACATGTCCGCGCCGGCCACCAACGTGCCCAAGGACAGCCCCGAGTCGGTAGTCCGGCAGGCCCTCGACGCCGTCGAGGCCGGCCAGGTCGAGGTGCTCGCGGACGAGCAGACCCGGACCATCAAGGCAGAGCTGTCACGCGATCAGGAACTGATCTACCCGCCCCTCCAGGAGTTCTGGGACGCCGCGCTGAAAGGCACCGCCTAGTGCTGGCGCACCGCCGCTACTGGTCGTCATCGTCGTAGGGGACTTCCTGACGTTGTTCGAGCACGTCATCTACGGGCTCATCGTCGGGGATTTCGGTCGGCGACGAAGGCTGCTCGCGATCCTCGGCGTCGTAGTCCGCGTACTCGTCGTCTGAGTACTCGTCCTCGGGATTGCTGTCGGAGTTCGATGCCATGGTCACGAGTCTTGCCTGCCCGTGCCCGGGACGCAAAGGATTGCGGCAGCGACCGTTAGTGAGCGGCCTCGTATTGGCGCATGATGTCGGCGCTAACCCGGCCGCGTTCGGAAACCTGCAAGCCGGCATCCCTGGCCCAGGCCCGCACGGCGCTGCGATCGGCCGATGAGCCGCCCGCGCGCCCGCTACCACGGCGCCCGCCGCGCGGTACGCGCCGGCCAGCCTCGATGTACGGGGCAAGTGCCTTTTCCAGCTTGGCCCGGTTCTTCTTGGCCAAGTCGATTTCGTAGGCTACGCCCTCGAAACCGAACGTGACCGTCTCGGCGTTCTCAGATCCGTCAAGATCGTCGGTGACGATAACCGACACGTTTTTAGACATGCCACCGATAATCCAGGGGGAATAAGCGGCTGTCAAATGCGCCACGCCATGAGGGCAAGCCGCCGCCGGTGATCTGGCCGGTGATAGGCGGCTATTAAGTGCAGTTGTTTGCCGTCACGTGGCGGCAGAACGGCCGGGAATTCCCGGACCCGGTAAGGCTCGCCAGGCGCGGGTCGATCCGGTCCTGGGGCAACGATGGTATTGGCTCGGCCAGCTCCACGGCCGCGAAGGCGGTGAGCCAACGGGGCGCCGGCCGTACCCGGTGCCGAGATCACCTTGATGTGGTTCGACCTCGACCAGCCGCCGGGTCAGGGCCCGTGAGCCGCGCCCTCGCGGCCGCGGTCAGCGCGGCGGCCTCGGCCTGCGCGTCGTACTCATAGATCCACCGCCGGTCGGCCAGCTGGCGGCCGGAGCTGTCGTAGCCGGCGCCGTTGCGCCGCGAGCCGAACTGGACGCGCGCCGTCCGGTCCCGGCGTAGCTTCTCGTACGCGGCCAGCGCCCGGGGAACGCCGGCCGAACCCGCGCTCGCGGCCAGCAGCGTGGCCAGCGCCACGGCGTCCTCGAGGGCCTGGTTCACGCCCTGGCCCAGGTGCGGCAGCATCGGGTGCGCGGCGTCGCCGAGCAGCGTCAGCCGCCCGTGACTCCACCGGGGCAGCGGCGCGCGGTCGTACATCCCCCACCGGAACCCGCTGCCGCCCGGCCCGCTGATCGCGGCGATGACCTCCCCGATGACCGGATCCCACCCGGCGAAGTGCTCGGCCAGCGCGGCCGGGTCGCCGCGCTCCGACCACGACTCCCGGACCGACGTGTCCGACGGGACGAACCCCACGTAGTTCAGCAGCTGCCCGGCCCGCACCGGGAACACCAGGAAGTGCCTGCTCTCGCCGACCCACATCCGCAACGTGTCGGCCGGGCAGGAATCCAGGCGCGGGACCAGGCCGCGGTAGGCCACCACCCCGGAGAACACCGGCTTCCCCGGCTCGACCACGAACCCCTGCAGCACCGAGTGGATGCCGTCCGCCCCGATCACCACGTCGGCCGTGGCTGTCGTCTCGTCCGCGAAGCCGACCGTGGCGCGGCCGGCGTCCTGGCCGAAGCTGGCGCACCGGCGCCCGGTCCGCACCGTCCCGGGCGGTAGTTGCGCCACCAGCAGCGCGAGCAGGTCGGCCCGGTGGATGCCGACGTTCCGCCCGGCCTGGGCGAACTGATGCGGCTCGTGCCGCGCGGGCTGCCCGTTAGCGAGCATGAGCTGCGTCGACGCGTGGCCCGCGCCCAGCCGCTCGACCTCGTCGCCGACTCCGAGCCGCTCCAGCATCCGCAGCCCGTTCGGGGCCAGCGACACGCCGGCCCCGACCTCGGTCAGCTGCTGCGCCTGCTCGTAGACCCGGACGTCGATGCCGGCCCGCGCCAGCGCGAGGGCCGCCGCGGCTCCGCCGATACCGCCGCCGACCACCACCGCCCGCAGGGCCACGCTGTCACCCGCTATCCCGGGCGGTCCGGGCCAGCTCCCCGGAACCGCCGTGCCTCACCCTCAGGCTAACGGCGTCGCCTGCGCCCGCGGGGGTGACCAGGACGCCGCTCAGGTCGCGCTACCGTGAGCCCATGCGCGCCGTTACCGTTGTCCCCGGGCCGAAGGGCTGCGTCGACCTGGCTGGCGGGCATCCATGACGGAGAACGCCGACGACAGCGCGAGGCTGGCTACCCTGCTGGCCAACACCCGTACGCTGCTGGCCAACACCCGCACGCTGCTGGCCTACATCCGGACCGCGCTGGCCTTCGCCGGGCTTGGCTTCGCGGTCGCCAAGTTCGGGCTGAACCCGAAGACGCATGCCGCCGGGTATCTCGGGACCTTCATGGTTCTCGTCGGCCTGGTGGTCGCCGCCATCGGTTTCGCGCAGCACCGAATCGTGATGCGCGAAGGTGGAGCCGGCCTTCAGGGAACCTGCGCCCGCGCGGGCGCTGCACATCGCGGCGGCCGTGGGCTGCGTCCTGGTCTGCGCGCTGCTGGCCAGCTACCTCGCGGCCACCGCCATCTGAGCGGGTATCGGCCGGATCTCCCGCGCGGTCGCTGAGCAGGCCCGCACTGCCTGGCCGCCGCTTACGCTGTGGGCGTGGAGACCCTCACGTTCCTGTTTACGGACATCGAGGGCTCGACGGCGCTGTTGCGGCGGGTGGGCGAGGGCGTGTACGCGCGGCTGCTGGCCGATCATCACGCGCTGATCCGGTCGGTGCTGGCCGCGCACGGTGGCCGGGAGCTGAACACGCTGGGGGACGGGTTCTTCGCCGGGTTCTCGTCGCCGCGGGCGTGCGTGGCCGCGGTGGTGCAGATGCAGCGGGCCCTGGAGGGCCATGCGTGGCCGGCCGGGGAGCGCGTGCGGGTGCGGATGGGCGTGCACACCGGTGAGGCGTCGGACACGGCCGTGGGCCCGGTGGGCCTGGATGTGCATCGCGCCGCGCGGGTGGCGGCGGTGGCGCACGGCGGGCAGGTCCTGGTGTCGGAGACGGCCGCTGCCCTGGTGCGGGACGCGCTCGCGCCGGGCGCGGCGCTGATCGATCTGGGCGTGCACCAGCTGAAGGACCTGGGGCGCCCGGAGCGCATCTTCCAGCTGAGCGCCCCGGGCCTGGCCGCCGAGTTCCCGCCGCTGCGCACCCTTAGTGCTCCGGCGGCCGCGGCCACGCGGACGCTGCCGCGTGACGTCGGCAGCTTTACCGGCCGCGAGCCCGAGCTGGCGCGCCTGCTGGCGGACGCGGCCGAAGACCGCCGGCCGGTGAGGATCCGGGCTATCGACGGGATGGCGGGCATCGGCAAGACGAGCCTGGCGGTCCACGCCGCGCACCGGCTGGCCCCGGGCTTCCCCGACGGGCAGCTCTTCGTTCCGTTGCAGGCCCACGCGCCCGGCCAGCGGCCGGTCGACCCGGCGGACGCGCTGGCCAGCTTGCTGATGACGGCCGGGGTGGCCGCCCAGCAGATCCCGCCCGGCCTGGAAGCCCGGGCGGGCCGCTGGCGCGATTACACGGCCGGCCGGAAGATCCTGCTGGTCCTGGACGACGCGGTCGGCCACGAGCAGGTCCGGCCGCTGCTGCCGGGCACCCCGGACAGCCTGGTGCTGATCACCAGCCGCCGGCGCCTGGCCGCCCTGGAAGACGCCGCCGTGGTCAGCATGGACGTCATGCCGCCCGAGGAGGCCGCGGCGCTGCTGGCCCGCCTGGCCGGGCGCCGCGACCTGGATTCCGAGGCTGGGCCGGCCGGGGAGATCACCCGGCTCTGCGGGTACCTGCCGCTGGCGATCGGAATGCTGGCCAGCCAGCTGAGGCATCACCCGGCCCGGACCGCGGCCGAACTCGCCGCCGACCTGGCGGCCGCGAGCGACCGGCTGGCCGTCATGCGGGCCGAGAACCTGTCCGTGGCGGCGGCCTTCGACCTGTCCTACGCCGATCTCACCGCTGCTCAGCAGCGGCTGTTCCGGCGGCTGGGCCTGGCACCGGGCCACGACATCGACGGCTACGCCGCTGCGGCCCTCGATGACACCAGCCACCAGAGCGCACGCCGCCTGCTCGACGAGCTGTACGACCATCACCTGATCACCGAGCCCGCACCCGGCCGCTACCTCCTGCACGACCTGCTCCGCGAGCACGCTCGCTCGCTGGCCACTGCCGATGAGGAAGATGCGCCGGCCACGGCGGGCCGGCTGGTGAACTACTATGCGCACACTTCGGCGACCGCCGGCCGGCACATTGCCACCTGGACCACCGCGGGCGGGCGCCCGCCGCCGGGCCTGCCGCCGGACGAGGCTCCCCTGGTGGCCACTTCTGAGCGGGCGGCGGCCTGGCTGGAAACCGAGCGCCCCAACCTGCACGCGGCCATCAACTACGCCGCACAGGCGATGCCCTCGCACGCGATCGCGATCGCTAGCGCGATCGGCGGGTTCCTGCGGGCCCGTGGTCACTGGGATCAGGCCGCGGCTCAGTACCGGACGGCCCTTTCGGCGGCCCGCGATGCGGGCGACCGGCCGGGCCAGGCCGGCGTGCTGGACGAGCTCGGCCTGCTGCAGCAGCTGACCGGCGACTACCCGGCCGCCAGCGCCACCCTGGGCGAGGCCATCGAGTTGTTCGTCGACCTCGGTGACCTTTCCGGCCAGGCCTACGCCCGCAACCACCTGGGCCTGGTCCAGCAGGACCGCGGCGATTACCCGGCGGCCGCCGCCAGCCACCGGCAAGCGCTGGAGCTGGCCCAGGGCGCGGGCGATCCGCTGGCGGAGGCCGTTTCCCTGGTCGACCTGGGCCTGGTGCAGCAGCAAACGGGCGACTACCACGCGGCCATCGCCAGCTACCAGCGAGCGCTGCCGCTGTTCCGGACCGTCGGCTCGCCGTTCGACGAGGCCGACGCGCTGTGCGAGCTCGGCGCCGCGCGGCGGCTGACGGGAGACTACGCGGCCGCCGCCGCGGACGAGAGGCAGGCCCTGGACCTGTTCCGTCGCCTCGGTGACCGGCTCGGCCAGGCCTGGGCCCTGAACGAGCTCGGCCTGGCTCAGCTGATGACCGGCGACCATGCGGCCGCTGCCGCCAACGTGGCCGAGGCCATTGATGTGTTCCGCGCCCTCGGCTCGCAGCAATGCCTGGCCACGGGGCTGAACGATCTCGGCGAGATGTCGCTGCGGACGTCGGCCATCCGCCAGGCCCGCGAACATCACCACGAGGCGCTCGGCATCGCCCGCGCGTTCGGCGTGCCGCTGGAGGAAGCGCGCGCGCTGGAAGGGATAGGCCGCACCTTTCTCGGCCAGGATGCCGCCGAAGCCGCCGCGCACCTGCGGCAGGCGCTCGCGATCTATGAGCAGATCGGAACTCCGGGCGCTCAGCGGGTACGGGACGCCCTCAGCGAGCACGGCCTCCGGTAAGCCGCCGTCCGCGGCAGCGGGTCACGTGCGGCTGAACTTCAGGCCGGCGAAGTCGCCGGACTTGCGCCACTGGTCGATGTAGCGGAAGTACGCCGGGGCGCCCTGGTGGTACCCGCCGCCCAGCGGGAACTCCTGACCATCGAAGCGGCCCTCGTTGTTGTAGTAGCCGGGGGTGCAGTCGGCCAGGAACGAGATCATCACCGGGTTGGGTCTCAGCTGCTCCATCCAGGCGTCCTCCGCCTCCCGGGTGACCTCGACCACGTTGAAGCCGCTATCGGCCATGCGCGAGACGACCGCCGCCACCGTCTTGGCTGAGTCGGTCAGGTTGTGCGGCACGTTGGCCACGACGTTGCCGCCCTGCCACAACTGAACGTGGAAGGCGTTGGGGAACCCGTGGACGTGCACGCCGTGCATGCTGCGCATCCCGCCCGACCAGTAGTCAGACAGCTTGGCCCCGTCGCGGCCGGTCATGTCGAACCCGTACCGCCTGGTCGCCTCGGTACCGACCTCGAAGCCAGACGCGTAGATGATGCAGTCGACGGGGTACTCGACCCCGGCCACGACGACCCCCGCGGGGGTGATCCGCTCGACTCCCTGGCCGTCGGTGTCCACCAGGTGCACCGACGGCACGTTATAGGCGCTGAGGTACTCGTCGTGGAAGCAGGGCCGCTTGCACAGCTGGCGGTACCAGGCCTTCAGCCGCTGCGCGGTCTGCTGATCGGTGACGATCGTGTCCACCCGCGCGCGGATCTCGCTCATCTTCTCGAAGTCGGCGTCCTCGAAGTCGGCCAGCAGTTCCTGCATCCCGCCCGGGCCCGCGCGCGGCGCCGTGATCCGGCCGCGGATCCGCTTGGCCAGGTCGGTCCATCCGTCGTTGACCAGGTCCTCGTCGGGGAACTCGCCGACCGCCATGTTGGCGACGAAGTTCTCCAGCCAGCGATCCTGCCAGCCGGGCGTGGCGACCCCCGCGAACCACTCCGGGTCGACCGGCCGGTTGCCGCGGACGTCCACCGACGACGGCGTCCGCTGGAAGACGAGCAGTTCCCCGCACGCGACGGCCAGGTGCGGGACGCACTGGATCGAGGTCGCCCCGGTCCCGATGATGGCGACCCGCTGGTCGGCCAGGCGGTCCAGCGGCGCGCCGTCCGGGTCGCCCCCGGTGTAGGCATAGTCCCAGCGGCTGGTGTGGAAGGCGTGGCCCTCGAACGTCTCGATGCCGGGGATCCCCGGCAGCTTGGCGACGTGCAGCGGTCCGGTCCCGATCCCCACGAACTGGGCCGTGAACTCGTCTCCCCGGTTCGTCCGGACGATCCAGCGGCAGCCGCCGGCGTCCCACTCCAGGTCGGTCACCTCGGTGTGGAACAGGGCGTGGTCGTACAGGCCGTACTGGCTGGCGATCTGGTGGCAGTGCGCGCGGATCTCCGGCGCGTGCACGTACTTCTCTGACGGCACGTGCCCGGTCTCCTCGAGCAGCGGCATGTAGATCATCGCGGAGGTGTCGCACTGCGCGCCCGGGTAGCGGTTCCAGTACCAGGTGCCGCCGAAGCCGCCGCCCTTCTCCACGATCCGCACGTCGCCGACGCCGGCCTCCTTGAGCCGGGCGCCGGTCACCAGCCCGGCGAAGCCGCCGCCGACGAAGGCGACCGTTACGTGGTCGCGCTGGGGATCGCGCTCGGCCCGCGGGGTATAGGGGTCGTCCAGCAGGTGGCGGAACGGGCCGGTGAATTCCCGGTACTGATCGTTGCCATCCGGCCGGAGCCGCTTGTCCCGTTCCGCCGCGTACCGCTGGCGCAGGGCACGGCGCTCGGCTTCGATCACGGGAACCCCTCCAAGCTGGCAGGCGAGGTGCCAGCCGTGCTGCCGCCGGGCAGCCAGCAGGTTCCTGCCAAAGCAGTCTTACCTGGGACTACGGCAAGTCATTCATGGCCTCACGCGGGTGGTCAAGGACCTCCGGCCGTCTCGGACGGGCGCAGGGCGCGGCTGACGTAGAACGCGGCCTGCGGCTGCCAGAGCGACCAGAGCCCGGCCAGCTGCCCGACCGGATCGTCGTGCCAGTCGACGCGCAGGTCGGTGACCGGCCATGGTTCCGACTGCGCGATCACCATCCCGGCTGAGCGCACGGGGGAAACCTCGCCGCCCGCGGCCAGCCCGGCCTGCAGACCGGCGATGAGCCTGCTGCCGAGGTCGTCCCCGGCCCGGTCGTCAAAGGCCGCGAGCATCGCCGCGGGCACGTCTCGATCGGCCAGCAGGTTGCCGGCCGCGGCGGCGCCCGCGGCGTGGGTGTCCGTCGCTTCCCCCAGCGCCATCTCGCCCGAGTAGCTGGCCGAGCCACCGGCCGCGTCGACGAGCGCCAGCTGCCGGTACGCGACGTCCGCCGTGCGGTCCACGAGTGCCGCGAGCGCGTCGCCGGCGGCCGCGCCGTCGGCCATCGCGTCCAGCAACTTCGCGCGCAGCCGGGGATCGGTCGCGCTCTGGCTGCACACCGCCCCGACGCCGGCCCGGACCGCCGCGCATCGCGCCGCCACCGCCATGCTCGCGGAGGCGATGACAGCGCCGACCGCGCCCGTGCGCTCACACCGGCCCACCAGCGAGAAGGTCACGGCCTGACCGCCACGACCGTGACCTCGACCAGCCATTCTGGCCGGGCGAGCGCGGACACCACCAGGCCGGTGAACACCGGGTAAACGCCCGCCAGGCGCCGCCCGAGCACCCGATACACCGGCTCGCGATGGCGGATATCGGTCAGGTAGACGGTGCAGCTGACCACGTGCTCGACGGACGCACCGGCCTCACCGAGGAGCGTCTCGACGTTCGTCATCGCTTGCTCGGCCTGGGCGGCGGGGTTTCCGATATGGACGCTCTCGGCGGTGCCCAGATCCTGCGACACCTGACCGCGCAGGTAGATGGTGTCGCCAGCGACGACCGCCTGGCACAGGTCGTTATCGAGCCGCTGCTCCGGATAGCTGTCCGCAGTGTTGAACGGGCGGATCCGCTGGTGACCGCCGACGGTGATCGACCCCCCGCCCACCTCCCCGGCCCCCTTCACTTGCGCACCTCGTCCGCTACCCCGGAGTACCTGGCCACCAGGTCGAGCGGGCCGCCGAAGTCGTAGTTGTTGTAGACAGCGAGCAGGTGCGAGAACGGCGGTGACTGCGCGAAGAGCTGGAACGTCAGCCGGTGCCCGGCGTAGTCCGAATTGAGCAGGTCGCGAACCAGAGCGAAGAGCTTTCGCCGTTCTTCCGCGGGAATCTCGCCGACGCGGAAGTACTTCCGCAGCCAGTCGCCGGCGCCCGGGCTCTCGAACATGGCCTTGCTGGGCACCAGGCTGACCTGGCAGCCGCACAGATCCCGGACGAGGTGCATAACCGACGGCAGCTGGGTGGAAGCGAAGACCCGGGCGGCGTACATCATCGGCTGGTTGGGCATCAGCAGCCCGCCCGGGCTGGGCTCAGCGAGCTCGACCGCCGCGGTCAGGTGCGCGTTGATGCCCTCGCGGTAACAGGCGATTTGCGCGATCTTCTCCCGGACGCCCTGATGCATCGTGACTCCGGTCGACCGGGCGCTGGCGTAGGCGACGCCGAGGAGGAAGTCAGCGAAGCGAGCGTAGCGCTGGACGTACGGGAAGATGCTGTATCGGTGCAAGGTCGCGCGGATGAACGCGGCCGCCTTGGTGTGCCGGTAGAAGAAGACGTCCTGCCACGGGATCTCGACGTTGTCGAAGACGATCATCGTGTCGATCTCGTCGTACCGGCTGGTCAGCGGGTAGTCATCCGGGCTGCGCCCGCCCGCGAAGGCCGACCGGCAGATGTGCTTGATGCCCGGAGCGCCCATGTCGGCGAGGAACCCGACCGCATAGTCGCTGAGGACCTCGTTGTTCCAGTCGCCGATCGTCGGCTTGACAAATGCCTGATTGGCGTAGGCCGCCGCGGTCTCGAACTTGGCCCCGCGTACCACGATGCCGTTGCCGGTCTCGCCGACCACGTGCAGCAATACGTCAGGATCCTGGTCTTGCGGCCGGATGGAACGGTCGCCCTTCGGATCAGTGTTGGCCGAGACGTGGAACGGGTCGAGTAGCTGCGCGCGCCGGACGTGCTGGGTGATATTCGCGGAGAACGCGGGATCGATCTCGTTCAGCACGTCTTGCCCGTCGAACAGCGACCACATCTCGCCGACGGTCTCGTCACCCACCCGGGTGACCACGCCGCCAGCGTCGTCGAGGATGGTGTCGACCGATGCCCGCTTGGCCCGCCAGTCGTCGCGGGTCCGGGGCGGGCGCGAGGTAGTGGCGCAGCGCTCGGCCGACTGCTCCTCGACGTAGGTCAGCAGGTCCCTGGTGCCGGCCTCGTGGCCTAGGTCGTAGATCCGTGCGCGCAGGTTGACCATGGGGGCGAAGGCCGGGTGGGTGGGGACGTCGCTGACCCGTTCACCGTCGATCCACACCTCCCGACCATCGCGCAGCGACTCGATGTAGTCCTTCCCGGTTCGCAACACTGTTTCGTTCCTCGGTTCCGGTGGATCTCTCGTGCCGTACCACGCAGGCCGGGTACGGCGTACTATTTTGTTAGACCATTGATATAGTTCATTGGCATGGGGAGTCAAGCGCCGGAACAGGCTTTCGCTGACGTGGGGGAGGTCATCGCCGCGAACCTGCGCCGGCTCCGGACCGCCCGCCGGATGTCGCTGGCCACTCTCGCGACCCGCGCCGATGTCGCGAAAGCCACCCTGGCCAACCTGGAGCAAGGCCGAGGTAACCCGACGATCGAGACGTTGTGGTCGCTGGCCCTGGGGCTCGGCGTGGCCTTCAGCGACCTGCTCGAAGACCGGAGCGAGACCACGACGGTGGTCGTCCGGGCCCAGCAAGGTGCGCGAGTGCGCGGATCGACGCCGGACGGGAAACTCGACCTCCGGCTGCTGGACCGGGTGGAGCGCGGCGGCCTGATCGAGGTATTCGACATGTTCCTGCCGGCCAGGACCGAGCACCTCGGCAGCCCGCACGGCAGCGGCGTCGTCGAGCGGGTGTTCGTGCACGAAGGGACGATCACGGTCGGCCCGGTCAGCGGTCCGCTCACGCTGGGCCCGGGCGATTACGCCCGGTACAGCGGCGATGGTCCGCACGTCTACCGCTCAGCAGAGGCGAACTGCCGCGGCATCTTGCTGGTCGGATACCCGCCCACTTAGCGGCATGCCCAGGCGTCCCGGCTGACGGGGCAGCCGGCGAGGGCGCCGGGACCAGCGCCAACGCCGGCACCATCACGGCGGGAGGTTCTGGGCTCGGCGGCCAGGACCTGACGGTTGTGACGCGCACCATCGAACAGCCGGGCGCAGCCTCATGACCCTGACCGGCTACCCGATGAGCCGGCTGGCCATGGCGGCCTGCGGGCTCAGGCGGGTGAGGGAGCGGGCGAGGTCGTTCCCCGCCTCAGTCAGGCCGCCCGTCCCAAGGGCGGCGAGCCCGTCGATGATGAAGACGGCGTTGGTGGTCGCCGTGGTGATCCGGGTCCGGGTGCATTGCCGCCAGTTCCACTGGCGGCAGGTGACGCCGGCGTCGTCGCGCCAGATGACCTCGCCTGGCTCGGGGTGCTCGATAATCGGCTTGCCGTGCGCCATGGTGTCGAAGTCCTCGTCGCCGGCGGCCCGGACCAGCCGGGCCGGGCCCTGGTACCGGTCCAGGTCCTCGCCGCCGACGGGCACCAGGTTCGCGATCGAGACCGCGTTGTAGGCGTCGGTGAGACGGTCGATGCGGGGCAGCCCGGCGTCCAGACGCCGCAGCAGCGCCTCCACGCTGGGCCGGGTGCGCTGGGGCTTGGCGCCGAACGCCCGGTAAGCGGCGCGCCAGTCAGCGACTTGAGGCACGTCTTCGGGGGCCCGGCCATCGAGCGCGATCCGGGCCCGGATCTCGGCTCGCGTCAGCAGCTTGTCACTGATCTGGTCGGGCCGTCCCGGCTGCAGGCCCTCGGCCACCATCACCAGCACGCGGTAGTCCGGGCACAGCTCGAGCACGTCGGGGACCACGCTGACGCCCGCCAGGAACGTGCGGGCGCTCTGGCTCACCTCGGCCGCGGTCAACGACGTCATCACCGGGCCGCGCCCCCGCCGACACCCGGCTCGAACACCGTCAGGGCGAACCGCGCCGCCGCTGGGCCGGCGTTGCCGTATTCGTGGGCCAGGTCACCGGCGAACGAAGCCGAATCTCCCGTCGCGAGCAGCTCGGCGTGCTGGCCCAGCCTGAGCTCAAGCTGACCGTTAAGGACCAGGAGCAGCTCCCGGGTTCCCGCGGCGTGCGCCTCGCTGGGGTGGCTCTCACCCGGCCCGAGCGTCCAGTCCCACAGCTCGGTGACGTCTGGCGGCTCGGTCCCGGCGACGAGCGCGGCCCGCCCGCCGGCCGTTCCCCGCCACAGCACCGGGGCGGTGCCCGCCCGGGTGACCTGCAGCCTGGGCGAACGGTCCATGTCGACCAGTGCGGGCAGCCCTATGCCGAGTGCGTCACTGAGCCGGAGCAGCGTCGCGATGCTCGGATTAGCCGAGCCCTGCTCGATGCTGACCAGCGTTCTGCGGCTGACGCCAGAGCGCTCGGCCAGCTGGTCCAGGGTCCAGCCGCGATTGCCCCGTCCCTGCCGGACCCGGCCGCCGATCGCCTGGGTCATACTGTCTGTCCCGGCACGAGCCTCTGAATCTGACTGCCTCATATGGTGCACTATACTGCACTACCGAGAGACGGGAGGCTCCATGACACCTGATGACCAGCCGGCCACGCTCGCGGGCCTGCGCCCGGAAACAGCGGTCATCTGCGCCGGCCGCCCCAGCCGCGCGGCCAGCGGCCCGCTCAACGTTCCCGTGGTGCTGGCCTCTAACTTCCGGGCCGGCATTACGCCCGCGCCAGGCACGCAGCAGGGCAGCCGCTCCTACGCGCGCACCGACGCCACGCCGACCTGGGAGGCCCTGGAGGCCGCCGTGGGCCAGGTGGAGGGCGGTCACGCGGTGGCTTTCTCCTCTGGCATGGCCGCGGTCGCCGCCGTGCTCGACCTCGTGCCCGCCGGCGGCCGCATCGTGGCCCCGGCGGACTGCTATTTCGGGGTCGGCGAGCTCCTGGCCGACGCCCGGCAGCAAGGCCGCTGGGCCGTGGATCGCGTCGACCTGACCGACACCGCGAGCGTGCAGGCCGCTGCCGTCGGCGCGGACCTGCTCTGGCTGGAGACCCCCTCCAACCCGCTGCTGGACATTGCCGACCTTCCCGCGCTGTGCGCCGCCGGCCGCCGCGCCGGGGCGATCGTCGGCGTCGACAACACCTTCGCGACGCCACTGCTGCAACAGCCTCTAGCCCTCGGCGCGGACGTGGTCGTGCACAGCGCCACCAAATTCATCGGCGGCCACTCCGACCTGCTGTCCGGCATCACCGTTGCGCGCGAGCGGGCCCTCGCCGAGCGCCTCCGCCACCGCCGCGGCCTATCGGGCGCCACCCCCGGGGCCCTGGAGGCCTTCCTGGCGCTGCGCGGCCTGCGCACCCTGGCCCTGCGGCTCGATCGCGGCCAGCGCAACGCCGGCGAACTCGCCCGCCGGCTCGACCAGCACCCGGCCGTCAGCCGCGTGCGCTACCCCGGACTTCCCGGCCACCCCGGGCACGGCACCGCGGCCGCGCAGATGACCGGCTTCGGAGCGGTGCTGGCCTTCGAGGTAGCCGACGCCCGCACCGCCGACCGCCTCTGCCACGCCGTGCAACTCATCGTCCGCGCGACCAGCCTGGGCGGCGTCGAGAGCACCATCGAGCGGCGCAGCAAGCTCCCCGGACAAGGTCACCTGCCTCCCGGGCTCCTGCGCCTGAGCGTCGGCTGCGAACACATCGACGACCTCTGGAACGACCTGAACTCGGCGCTCGACCGGGCGTCGCGACCCGAGCACCCGGCCTAGCACGGTGGTCGGTGCGTCCGGTCAGCTGAGCAGGTCGGCGACGGCGGCGATGGCAGGGTCGATAGCCCGCTCGCCGACGTTGCCGAAGCCTATGACCAGCGCGGGCGGCGCCGCCGCGTCGGTCACGCCGCGGTACTCGCCGATCCCGTACAGCCCGACCCGCCGCTGCCGCGCCACCGCGATCACGGCCGCCTCGTCCGCGCCGGCCGGCAGCGGCGCGACGGCGTGGAATCCGGCCGCGAGCCCGGTGAGCGGGACCCCGGGGGAGTGCCGGGCAAACGCCTCGACCAGCGCGGTCCGCCGGCGGGCGTAGACGGCCCGCATCCGGCGCAGGTGGCGGTCGTACCGGCCTGACGTGAGCAGAGTCGCCAGCGCGAGCTGGTCGATCGTGCACGAGCCGCGATCGCTCATCTCCTTCTCCTCGGCGACCGCCCCGGCCAGCGGCGAAGGCGCGTGCACCCACCCGAGGCGCACCGCGGGCGCCAGCGCCTTGCTGGCCGTGCCCACCAGAAAGACCTGGTCCGGCGCCAGTCCCTGCAGCGCGCCGACCGGCTCCTTGTCGTAGCGGAATTCCGAGTCGTAGTCGTCCTCGATCACGTACCCGCCCCCGCGCTGGGCCCAGCCCATCAGCGCGTGCCTGCGTGCCGCGGACAAGACCACCCCGGTGGGGGACTGGTGCGCCGGCGTGACCACGACAGCCTCGGCGCCGCTCGCCGCTAGCGCGCTGACCACCAGGCCCTGCTCATCGACCGGCACGTACTCGGCGCGCAAGCCCATGGCGACGGTGGCGCGCACCGTTTCGTCAGACTGCGCGCTCCCGTAGCCGGGATCTTCGAAGGCCACGGACGACACGCCGCGTTCCCGGCTCAGCGCGCGCAGCACCAGGTTGAGGCCCTGCGCGAAGCCGGTACTGATGATCATCTGCCCGGGGTCGGCATCGGCGGCTCGCACCCGCCGCAGGTAGCCGGCGAGCACCTCGCGCAGCACCGCGCTGCCACTCGGATCGCCGTATCCCAGGTCCGCCGAGGCGGCCTCGCCGCACGCCTGCCGGACGGCCCAGGCCCAGTCGGTACGAGGGAAGCTGGACAGATCCGGGACGCCAACGCGGAAGTCCGCGATCAGCGCACGATCCGGGGGCTGGCGAGCCGGCCAAGACGTCACGCGAGAGACCGCGGTCGGCCGCTCCTTGATATCCGCTACCCGGGTAGCCGACCCGGTCCGGCTGGTGAGGTATCCCTCGGCCAGCAGCTGCCCGTAGCACTCCTGCACCATGCCACGGGATACGCCGAGCTCACGCGCGAGCTCACGCGAGGACGGGAGCCGTTCCCCGCCGCGCAGCCGGCCCTCCCTGATCGCCTCGCGCAGGTCCGTCTCCAGCTGGACCCGCAGCGGCGGGCGAGCCGAACGGTCGAGCCGCACGAGCAGCCCCGGACTCAAACCGGACCACTCAATCGCCATAGAATCGGACCTTACCAGCGGGCCGGTTGCCGCCTACCGTCCCGGTATGAGCACCTTGACGCAGGCGCGGCCCGCCACCCAGGACGGCGCGCCAACCCGGCTCCTGAGCCTGCCGCTGGCCCTGACGTTCCTGGCCGAGTTCACGTCGCTCACCAGCTTCTTCCTGCTCCTGTCGGCGCTGCCGATGCTGGCCGCGGCGGCCGGCGCCAGCAGCTCCGGCGCCGGGCTGATCACCGGGTCCCTGCTGCTCGGCACGGTGACCGCGGAGGCCGCCGCGGCCACCGGGATCAGGCGGTTCGGCTACCGGGCGATGCTGGCGGCCGGAGCGGTGCTGCTCGGCGCCCCGGCCCTGGCCCTGCTCCCGCGCCAGCCCCAGGCCGTCATGTTGGGCGTCAGCTTCGTGCGCGGGCTCGGCTTCGGCCTGTGCGGCGTCACCACCGGCGCGCTCACCGCCACGCTGCTTCCTCCCGGACGGCGCGGCGAAGGGCTCGGCCTGCTCGGCGTCGTCTCCGGTGTCCCGGCCGTGGTCGCGCTGCCGGCCGGGGTCTGGCTCGCCGGACACCACTCGGCCCCGGCGGCAGCGGCGATAGCGGCGGCCGCCGGCGTGACGCCACTGACCACGATCCGCTGGCTGCCCAGCCGTGGCCGGTCGGTCAGCACCCCGCCCGCCGCGCGGATCCGGCGGAGGCCCGGCACCGCGCTGCGGATACCGCTGATCTTCGCCGCCTGCACCATCGCGGCCGGCGTGCTCGACTCGTTCCTCCCGCTCGCGAAGGGGGTGTCCAGCAACCTGGCCTCGGCCGTGCTGCTCGTCCAGGCGATCACCGCAACGCTCAGCCGCTGGCAGGCCGGCCGGTACGGCGATAGGTACGGTCACGCACGGCTGCTCGTCCCGGCGCTGGTCGTGGCGGCGTTCGGCCTGGCCGCGATGATCTGGCTGGCGTCGCCAGTGCTGATTTTCGCCAGCATGGCGCTGTTCGGCGCCGGGTTCGGGGTGATCGAGAACGCGACGTTCGCGCTGCTGATCGAGCGGCGGCCGGAGGCCCAGGCCAGCACGCTCTGGAACTTCGCCTACGACGCCGGATACGGCGCGGGCCCGGCCGTCTTCGGCCTGTTCGCCACTCGCACCGGCTACCCGACGGCGTTCGCCCTGACCGGCATCTTGGTGCTGGCCGTGCTCCCGGCCGCCCGGCGCGAACGGAAGCTCGCGGCCAGCACGGTGTGAGCGGGTCTCACGCTCGTCCCGGCGCGGCCGGAACCCGTATCGGCCCGGCGTCCCGGCGAGGCCGGCGCCGAGCGGTGAAGCGGCCGCCCTGGGTCCACACGAACATCGGCAGACCGCCTTCGCCGTTGCTTCCCAGCGGCGGCGGGTACACGTTGAGGCACAGGCAGTCCTCGCTGGCGGGGGCCGGTCAGGGCGGGGTTGGGCGGCTGCGGGCAGCTCGGCCGAAGCGGGTGGCGGCACCCACACCGGTGAGGCGCTCGATGACACGCCCATCGGCTCGTTGCCGGCCAACACCAGCCAGGTGATGCGATTCGCCGGTACCACCGTCTCGACGGTTGAGAACGGCCTCATCACCGAAAAGATCGGCCTCGACGACGGCGTCACCGCTCAGCCAGCTCGGCCTCATCCCCGGTGCCCGAGCACGCCGACAGCGCCCGGGCGATCATCAGTTCGCGCGGCCCTGAACATGGTCGCGCCAGGAATGACGCGGCCGGTTCGCGCTGCCCGGAACGTGGTCGCGCCAGGAATAGCGCGGCTCGAAGCCCAGGACGTGCCGGGCACGGTCGATCGCAAGCAGGGTGCCGAACTCCCCGACGTCGCGGGTCAGCGGGACATCGGGGAAGACCTCGGCCAGCAGCGCCGCCGACGGGCGGTTCATGACGGTGTCGGCGGCCGCGATGATGAAGCTCGGGCTGCCCGCGACGGCCTCCGCGGGAGCCTCGAGCGCCAGCCGGCACGCCGCGGCCACGTCCCGCTCGTCGATGTAGCCCCATAGATTCCACTTACGCTCCCCTGGATCCGGCCAGAAGGACGGAAACTCCTGGTAATAGGCCGGTTCCATGATGTTGGAAAAGCGCAGCGCGACGAACGGGATGCCCGACCACTGCGCGATGTGCCCGGCGATCGTCTCGCTGGCCACCTTCGACAACGCGTACGTGGTCGTCGGCACCGGGTAATGGTCCTCGTCCACCGGCGCGTACCGCGGCGGCACGTCGAACGGCAGGCCGAGCGTGGTCTCGCTGGACGCCCACACCACCCGGCCCAGGCCCAGGCTCGCGGCCGCCTGGAACACGTTGAAATTCATGGTGATGTTCGCGGTGAACGTGACCGCCGGAGTGGAGAGGCCAGGTGCCGGGATATTGGCCAGATGGACAACGGCCTCGGTGCCGTGCAGCGCCTCAAGCGCCTGCCCGTAATCGGTGAGATCGGCGCGGAGCATCCCGCCTAGGAGGTCGTCCTTGGTCGCCGCGATATCGGTTGTCAGCACGTCGTAGCCGTGCTCGAGCAGTCCGGCGACAACCGCCCGCCCGGCCTGCCCGCTCGCTCCCGTCACGCAGATCCGCCGTGCCATCGTCGTCCCCTCCCGTCCGTCCCGGTGTGTACCCACGAGTCTGCCGGTCGGATGCTTATTGACCCAAGGCCCCGGCGTGGAGGCTCGTGAACGACGGCCGGGAGCGGAGTTCCCGAGGTTTGAGTAGAGCCCTGTTACCTCAGCTGTCCGCCAGCTCGATGGCGTCGTACTCCCAGAAGGCGCGCAGGGCGGCGAGCTTGCCCTGGCCGTTGCTGCGGTAGGTGTAGACGCCCCGGACTACGACGACCTGCCGGCCGCCCGCCAGCGTGGTCCGGATCACGCCGACGTCGGCGACCTCGTCGCCGCACAGGTAGGACCGCTCGATCTCGAAAATGATCTGCTCCGCCGGGCCGATTACCGCATCGTAGAAGGCGGCGATGGCCGCAACGCCGTGGTGCCCTGCGCCGAGAGGGTCCAGCGGCGAGGGACCCACCGGGTCCTGGACCACGGCATCGGGGGCGAACAGGCTCAGCCACGCGCTGCGGTCCTTGGCGGTCACTGCGGCCTGGGATCGCCGGGCCAGCTCGCGTGCGTTCATGGCCTCCCTGACTGTCCGGGCACGTTCGCGCCTCCTTCCGGCGGCCCGCCCCGTCCTGCATAGCCAGGGCAGGCCCGGTGACCGCAAGACGCGCCTGGCCGTTGTCAGGGATCGTACGCGGCCCGGTGATGGCACCCGGTCCGCGCGGACGGCGGGATACCGGTTACCGGGACGGCAGGTCGAGCCCGGCCGCCTTGGCGCCGGCCTCGGCCAGCGCCGCCGCCATCATGTCCGCGGCCCGCCCGGCCGCGGCCAGCGCCTCGGACACCTCCGCCAGCACCGCGTCCGGATCACCGCCCGCGCCGCGCGGGATCTGGCCATCCTCGCGCTGCGCGACCAGGAACCGGGCGAGCTGCTCGCACAGCTGGGGCAGCTGGCCGCCCATCACCGCCAGCCGGCCCACGACCGCGCGGGCCTCGCCCGGGCCGGCCAGCTCCCCGGCACCGGCCGTCAGCTGGTTCAGCGCCCGGACCGCCTCCACCGCCTGCGCGGCGACCTGCCCGATCGTCATCGTCGCGGCCAGCTCGTTCACATACCCCGGCGCCGGGTCCGGCCGGGACCGGGCCAGCGCGGCAGCCTCGGCGTCATCACCGGAGCCGTACGGCCGAACTTTCCTGGGCATCTTTCTCCATGGTCTATCTACGGTCGACGGCGCGGACCCCGCGACAACCCCCCGCTGGCACGATGCCTGCCCGCGCGGCCGCGCGGGCACGCTTCGCCGGCGGCGGGGGGAACCCACACGGCAACCCGGTTGCCGCAGCGAGTATTTCCCCCCGGCCAGACACCCACCCGCGATCGGTGCCGGCCGGGCAGCAGATCCACGTCCCGAAGCCGGTGCCCGCCAGGCCCGTATCGTCGTGGGCAGAGGCCCGGCCCGAGCTGCCTGGGCTGGTCGTAGCGCCCGGGCTGGCCGGGCAGGTAAGGGAATAGGTGCCGCAGGTGCTTGCGGGCCAACCGCAGCCAGCGGTCCTCGCTGACGAATCCCGCTAGTGCCTGCATCACCGCCAGGGTCACCAGCTCGGGGTCACAGATGCGCGGGCAGATCCCCGCGGCAGGCCGCCAGGGCGCGTGTTCTGGCGCAGCCTTCAGCAGGTCATCGGTGCGGGCGTAGAGCGCGGTGGCGAGGGTGTCCAGGCCGGCGTCCACGAGGACCTGCGGGTTCGGAGTTGGGTCAGCAACGTCGATCCTGGACGCCTTCGGCCAGATTTACCCGGCCTGCCGGCGCGGTCCTGAACTTCGCGCCACCGAGCGCGCCACCCGCTGCGGCGTCACTGGCGCCGGAGCCGGAACCGCTGGCGAGAGCCACCCTCAGGACCGTCCGGCAGATACTCTCCGGGCACGAAGCCGAAGGATTCATACAGCCGCCGCGCCGGGTAGCCCTCGATGCTGTCCTCGCCGAAGGTGTCGACCAGCACTTCACACGGCGGCGGGCACCGGCGCAGCGCCTCGGCGACCAGAGCATGCCCGACGCCCCTGCGGCGCGCCGATGACCGAACCGCCAGCCAGGTGATCCGCGGTTGCGGCGCTGCGCGCAGCAGCACCCCGCCAAGAACCTGACCGCCCGCGTCCCGGACACACAGCGCCGTGCCACGGCTGATGTTCCGGCGCAGCGCCGATTCGAAATCAGGCATCGGCCCGAACAGAGGCTCTACCTCACGCCCGATTTCCAGCCAGGACGCGACATCACCTCGCGTCCCCTCGCTCACAGTGGCCACCCGGACAGAATGCGCAGCCGGGAACCAGCCGGCGCAAGCACCGGCACGGCGCCACGTACTGGCCCCTCCCCGCCGCGCCAGGTACCAGGCGGACATCACCGGCAGCCACCGACACCCGCCGTCGCCCTTGGAATAGGTCGTCTAGCGGACAGCGCCGCTGCTCAAGCGCGTCGACCGGCCCCTGATCCGGTCAGGAATCGAGAAGCGTCAGGATGTCGTCGGGCCTAGCCTTCCTTCAGGTGGCCGGCATTATGCCGGGCCATGACGCCAGGAAGGGAGCCCGAGAATGCCTGCGAAGAATTCCAAGACCGAGTCCGACGGCTTCACCGCTGAGGAGCGTGCCGCGATGAAAGCGCGTGCCGCCGAGCTGCGCGCCGAGGGCAAGAAGGGCGCCAAGAAGGCCGACGGGCTGCAGGCAGTCCTCGACAAGATCGCGGATATGGCGCCTGAGGATCGTGCGCTCGCCGAGCGCGTACACGTGACAGTGACCGCTACCGCCCCGGATCTGTCGCCCAAGACCTGGTACGGGATGCCCGCCTATACGAACGCGGAGGGCCAGGTCGTCGTCTTCTTCCAGGACTCGGGAAAGTTCAACTACCGGTACTCGACCCTGGGCTTCCAGGAAGCGGCCAATCTCGACGACGGCGACATGTGGCCGGTGTCGTACGCACTCCAGAAGTGGAGCGCGGCGGTCGAGAAGAAGGTCGCCGAGCTGGTGAAGGCTGCGGTCTCATGACCGTTACCGCCGCGCGTCACCGGTACAGTCGGCCAGTCATCGAGGCGATCTGCGTCCACCGGGTATGTGCAGCGAGGTGAGACACGCAGATTGAGCGAAGACTTAGAAGATTCTCTTCAGGATCGAGCCACCGTGGAGGAAACCCGATGCGAAGAGGCAGCGGCCAGGCCGACGATCCGCCGGCAGTCGGCCAGCAGGCTGAGCCGGCTGTCAGCTCCCCGTTCGCTACCACCCGGTTGGTCGATTGGCATGGCGATCTCGCGGCTTGGGTCGACCAGCTCGGCTGGCTCCGAACTCTGAGCGACTGGCTGACCGGCGCGCTGGGCCCAGTCCGCGAACGGTACCAGGACAATCTCGCCGTCGAGCTCCTGCACGGCGGTCGATGGGCCGGCCATCCGCTGCACCCGGCGCTCAGCGACCTGCCTATCGGGCTGTGGGCCGGTGTCATGGTGCTGGACGCTACGGACCGCGACGCAGATCCCCGGAGCGGAATCGACGCCGCGGGCGTGCTGAGCGCGGCCGGCATCCTCGCCGCGGGTGCTACCGCCCTGACCGGTCTGAACGACTGGGCCGTCAGCAACGATCAGGACCGCCGCGTCGGACTCCTCCACGGCCTGCTCAACACGGTGGCCCTGGGGCTGCAAGGTGCCTCCCTGGGCACCCGGATGGCCGGCCACCGCAGCACGGCACGCGCTCTGGGCGCGGCCAGTTTCACGGTCACCGCCGCCGCCGGTTACCTCGGCGGTCACCTCGTCTTCACCAAAGGCGTGATGGTCAACCGGGTGGCGTGGGCCGTCGGGCCGCGACGGTGGACCCGCGCGCTACCGGAGGCCGACCTGCCGGACGACTCGCCGACGGCCGTCGAGGCTGAAGGCCGTCAGATCATGCTGTACCGCCACGGCGGCAGCCTGTACGCCATCGACAACATCTGCAGCCACGCCGGCGGCCTGCTCAGCCGCGGCCCGGTCGCAGACCTGACCGTGACGTGCCCGCTGCACGGGTCCCGCTTCGGGCTGGCCGACGGCTGCGTCCGCCGTGGCCCCGCCAGCCAGCCGCAACCCGTGCTGCCTACCCGGATCCGCAACGGCTGGATCGAGGTGCGCGGCAGCCAGCCGGCACCCCGGCGGCCCGCAAATGGAAGGACACAGCCATGACGTTCGTCGTCGTCGCGAACCTCGACGACCTAGAGGTCGGCGACACCATGCTCGTTGACGAGCTGCCCGAACCGATCTGCCTCATCCGCCTCGATGATGACGACGTCAGGGCGATCCACAACACCTGCACCCACCAGCAGCAACCTCTGCACGAGGGCACCCTCCAAGACGACGACACGCTGGTCTGCGCTGCCCACGCATCACGCTACGACCTGACTACCGGCGAGGCCGTCGGCGTGTTCGCGTGCGGCCCCATCCCGGTTTACGCATGCAAGATCGAAGACGACGCCATTCTCGTCGACATCGACCAGCAGCTGAACGACGCACCCATCCCTCGTCCCCCGGCACCCGGGTCGTTGGGCGCGCGCTAGCGCTAGGCCAGCCAACGATGAGGACACGCCGAAAAGGTCCGGCCGACAGCTTGACAGCCCCTCCCAGGGCACCGCGCCGCACCCGAACTTCGGGTTCTGGGGATCTAGATCGCGAGCGGCTCGCCCGGGTCAGCGGGCTCCCAGGCGCTGCGGTAGCGGACGCTGCGCTCGATCTCGAACGTGCGCCTGGACGGCCAGTCGCTGGCCATGGGCGGTAACGATCAGGTCGCGCTGGTGGAGAATCTGCGCCGGGCTGGAGCGCGGTAAGGAGAATTGCCGTGGAGTCCCTCTGGTACGCAGAAAAAATGCCGCCTGGGGGAGATGAAGCATCGACTGCGCCGACCGCAGACAGCGACGGCAGGTGTCAGGAAGGAACTGCGCGAGACATGATCGATTTCGTTCGGCCACGCGTGTTGGCGGGGACGGCGGTAGCGGCGATGGTGATCGCCGTCGTAGCCGCCGGGGCCGGTCCGGCCGCCGCGTCCCCCGCCACCTCCACCCCCAACGCCCGGGTGCCGGTGCCACAGGGAACCGACGTTGCCGCGCTGCCGGGGGCGACGGTCTTCGGGGACACCCCGCCAAGCACTCCGGAGATCGTGTCGTTCATCCTGCGTGAGCGGAACTTGCGGCACCTGCAGACGGCCGTGGAGCACGGCGTCAGGAACTTCCTGTCGGTCAGCCAGTTCGCCCGCACATACGGCCAGACCCGGGCCAACATCGCCCAGCTCACCGCCTACCTCGCGCGGTTCGGCATCAGCACCCAGGTGTACGCGGACAACGTGGACGTGGTGGCCAGCGGAACGGCCGGGCAGTTCGACCAGGCGCTGTCGGTTCGGCAGAAGCAATTCCACGTGCCCGCGATGTCTCGGCACGGGTTCGCGCCGATCCCGGCCCAGACCGTGCACGGCACCTCCCAGTCGCCGATGCTGCCCCGCCACATCGCGCGCAATGTGCTGGCCATCCTGGGGCTGACCAACTACGGCCCGTTCAGCAGCCAGGCGGTGCACGTCAACAAGAGCGTCATCAAGCCGAAGGCGGGGAGTTCGAACGGCTGCGTCGCCCTGACCGGCCTGTCCAGCGCCTGTCATCTCCCGTCCGACTTCGCTGCCGAGTACGGGCTGAACCCCCTGTACAAGAAGGGCGCCACCGGGGCCGGGCGGACCATCGCCATCGTCACGCTGGCCGCCCTCGACCCGGGCGCGCCGCAGTATTTCTGGAAGCACATCGCGAACGTCCCGCCCAGCAACCGCTCGGTGACCGTGGTCAACATCGACGGCGGCCCGGGTGCGCCCAGCGACGCGTCCGGCAGCGGGGAGACCGACCTTGACGTGGAGCAGTCGGGGGCGCTGGCTCCCGGCGCCAACGTGATTGTCTATCAGGCGCCCAACACCGACCCGGGATTCGCCGACGCGTTCTTCACCGCGGCCAGCGAGAACACCGCCGACACCGTCTCGACGAGCTGGGGCGAGTCCGAGACCGTCATCCGGGCGGCGGTAGCTTCCGGTACGGAGCCGCCCGCCTACGTGGCCGCGTTCGACGAGGCGTACCTGGAGCTGGCCGTCCAGGGGCAGTCTGGCTTCGACGCCGCTGGTGACGGCGGGGCCTACGACGACTTCTACGAACTCGGCACCACTAGCCTGTCGGTCGACAACCCGGCCGACAGCCCGTACATGACCGCGGCGGGCGGAACCACCCTGCCGTGGACCGGGCAACTGACCGGCCCGGACGGCACCGCGACCGTGACCGTTCCGAACCAGCGCGCCTGGGGCTGGGACTACCTGTGGCAGGCGACCGCATCGGTCACCGGCACATCGATCCTGGACACGGTCGAGGCGAACGCCGCCGGCACCGGGGGCGGCTTCAGCGCGCTCGAGCCGACCCCGTCCTACCAGCGGGGTGTGCCGGGCACCCAAGATTTCCACGCCGTCCAGTACCTGACCCCGACCGACTTCCAGACCATCGCCCCAGGGGTGGTCGAGCCGACCGCCTGGACGTTCAACCCCACCCCCGGCGTCAGCCAGGGCCAGGGTTCCGGGCGCGCCGTCCCCGACCTCGCCACCAATGCCGATCCTGACAGCGGCTACCTGCTGTATGAGCCGTCGTTCGCCGGCATCGGTGAGCCGGTGCTGCAGGGAGGCTGGGGCGGTACCAGCTTCAGCGCCCCGCAGCTGAACGGCTCGACCGCGGTCATCGACTCCTTCCTGGGACACCGGGTCGGGCTCTGGAATCCGTCCATCTACGCCTTCGCCGTCGGCTCCCGCTCCCCGTTCACCCCGCTCCAGGAAAGCGGCACCGGCAACGACAACCTCTTCTACACCGGCCACCCCGGCCAGGTGTTCAACCAGGGAAGCGGCCTCGGCCTGCCGAACATGAGCAAGCTCGCCGCGGACTTCGCCCGCAGAGGCTGACACGATCCATGGCGATGGCCGCCGGACGGGCCACCGGCGGCCATCGCCATCTGCGCGACGGACGGCCACAGCCCCGGCCACCGGCGACGTGGTCAATCTGGCTGCACGCCCGGAACAGGTGGCTGCCCCGGACGAGATCATCATCGGTCTGCCGACGCTGCGGCTGGTACGTGGCGCGGTGACCGCAGAACCGTGGGCCGATCAGGCCGGCCCGGCTTCGATCACTTCCCGCACTCTCGCCTCGGTGGGCTGCGGGCCGAAGAAAGTGACCGCCCAGGTCAGGCCCGCCCGCTCCCACGGCCCGAGGTCGGTGTCTGGCGGAAGCTCGGTGATCAGGTCGAACAGGCCGCCGTCGGGGCGGGCTTCGCGGATCTCGGCGGCCAGTTCGGCCAGCGCCTCGGGACCGGGCAGGCCGATGGGGAACAGCCCGTCCCAGCGCAGCGCCCGGCGCACCGGCCGCCGGTTCGGCCATTGCCCGGCCACCCACACGGGGGGCCTCGGCCGCTGCACCGGGACCGGCTCGAACTCCCCAGCCCAGTACCTGGCCAGGGCGTCCAAGCCGTGATCGAGCAAGCGGGCGCGCTCGCGCGGGTCGGTCACCTCCCCGAACGGCTCCAGTTCGCCGTTGCGCGCGCTGCCGAGCCCGGCCCCGAAAATGAGCCGACCGGAACTGAGCAGGTCCAGCGTGGCCGTCTCCCTGGCCACCTTGTGCACCCGGCGGCGCGAAAGGGGGGTGACCAGCGCACCGATCCGCACCCGGGACGTGGCGCAGGCCACCGCCGCCAAGGTCACCCACGGGTCGGCCACGGCCCGCACCGGCGCGCGGTAGGCGACGTGATCCCAGACGAAAAACCCGTCCCAGCCCCGCTCCTCGGCCCGGGCAGCCAGGCGGGCAGCCACCCGCGGGTCAGCCAGTTCATCGAACAGCCCGACGTCGATCGCGCGCTTCACGACGACGATCGTAACCGCTCACCCCGAGCCCGCGGCGGCCGTGCCCGGCCAGGTCCGGTCAGCGGCCCGCGACCGCCTGGCCGCTCGTAGGCTGGGGGCTTGACCGCCATGATCCGCCGCTACCGTGACCGTGACCGGGCCGCCGTGTACGAGGTCTGCGTGGAGACCGCGGACGCGGGCCGGGGCGTGCGCGGCCGGTACAGCACCGATGACCTGGTCCCCGATATCTTCGCCGGGCCTTACCTGTTCCTGGAGCCCGAACACGCCTACGTGCTGGACAACGGCGAGCGCGCCGTTGGCTACGTCATCGGCACGGCCAGCACCCCGGACTTCGTCGCCGGGTATCAGGAACGCTGGCTGCCCCGGCTGCGGGCTCGGTATCAGCCGCCGTCAGGCCCGCCGGTGACCGAGGAGGAGCACCGTCTCGATGTGATGTTCCACCCGGAGCGCCGGCTGCTGCCCGAGCTGGCGCCGCACCCGGCGCACCTGCACATCAACCTGCTGGCCGGTTACCGGGGATCCGGCCACGGGCGAGAGCTGATCAGCACGTTCCTGGGCTCGATGGCAGCCGCCGGGGCGGCGTCGTGCTATCTCGGCGTGCGCCAGGCGAATGTGAGCGCCAGGCGCTTCTACGCGAAGCTCGGCTGGCGCCCGGTCGAGGTCCGCGGCGCGGAGCCCTGGACCTACCTCGTCCACCCGACCGTCTAGCAGGTACATCACCCGGGCACCACCCGGCACGACCACCCGGCGACCCAGCCCTGGCTATACCGCCTGGCGAGCGAGCCAGCTGGCCCCGGGCGCTCACCAGGCAAGCTAGCGATCGAACGGGATCACCGCACAGCGGTCACGGTCCAGCCCTTGGCAGCAGGTCAGGCACCAGGGCCGGCGCACCGTCTGGCTGCCAGGGCCGCTGACCCAGAACCCGGCCGGGTTTTGCAGGCAGTGGATGCACAGCCGGACGGTGCGCGGCAGGAGGCGGGGCGCGGTCACGGTGAGCCGCCGGCGAATGGTCCCGTTGGCAGCGTGCCCGGTTGCGCGGTCTCGCCGAGCGGTCTGATGGCTGACCGCCACGCTCGCGGCCGCCGCGACGTCCTGGACGAACCGCTCGGCAAAACCATCGCGCCTTGGCCGGCGGATCCAGTTCATGCAAACCTCCTCACGAGCCGGGATCGTCCCTGGCCGGCCAGCGCCGGCCAGGCGCGGTCGTGGCTCAGGCGGCCCTGACGGTCACTCGCCGCCGCGCCCCCCGCATCAGGTAAACAGTCACCACCAGCGCGCCAATCAGCAGCGCGGCCCCCGCCACGATGAGAGCGATCTGCCAGCCGGGCATGCCACCGGCGACCGCCGCGTGCGCGTGGGCGGGCAGCGGCGGGTGTTTGTACAAGCCGGGCGGTTCGCCCTGCATGGGATGGCCGTGAACCGCCCCTCCGGCCAGAGCGGCTTGCGCTGCGCCGGCGCTAAGCGCCAGCACGGCGCCCGCAAGCCCGGCCACGATGACGGCGAGACGGCCGATGATGTGGAAACGCTTCATGACAACTGCCCCCTTATGGTCCAGAGCGTCAGGCTCTTGTTATGGAGAGCGTGAACCGAATCGCCTGGATACATGGCGTGAGCGGCCTGCGATCCACGTCCGCCGGGAAGCACAGGGGGAACTGGCCATCGAGGCGGTGTTCTCTTCGGTCACCGGCGACCAGGCCCACCCCGCCCGTAACGGCGCCTGATCGGCTGGGCAAGGCAAAGCCGGGACCGAATTCGCGCCCGCAGCGGCATGTGCGGGCGCCGGTTCAACCTGTGCTGTGGGCTCCGCGGCATCGCTGCTGGGATGTCTGCTGGCGGCAGCCTGAGCCGTTTGCGGCGGTTCGGGTTCGTGCCGCGGTGGTGGTCACGGTGTCGTACAGCGTGCGCGCAGGGTAGCGGCACCCTCGCCGCCGAGTTGGCCCGGACCTGCGGCGGCGAGCTGCGGCGCCCCTGGAGCCGGAGCCAGAACTGGATGCTGGCTGGTTCACTCACGGAAGCCGGCGCCGCGGATGGGCCTGGCGGCATGGCGTTGACCCTCAGCCCGGGATGTGATGGGCTAATCCCGCCCAGCGGCCCGGCTCGACCAACATGTCACTGACACATCCGGAGCCGGCTTGCTGCCGGTGTGCGGGGTTAGCCAGCTAGGGGGGATCATCGTGGATTACGTTGCGTTGTTGAGTTTCCGTTCTTCACTATCGGCTGCCGAGCGAGATGGCGCCCTTATGCGCCGGGCCGCGTGGCAGTACCCGGAGGGCATTCGCCCGATCGCCGAGTACTGGCCCGCCGCCGCGGCGGTGCAGGTCGTCACCATCTTTTCAGCCGACAGCTTCGACAAGGTGCTGGAAATCCTGTTCGAGTGGAACGACGTCTTTGACATCGACATCCACCCTGCTGTATCAGCGGAAGAGGGCCTGAGGATCGGGCCTGAGGTGTTCGGACGACTACCGCGGATGCAGCCGCAGCCTTAACCAGGCTCGCGAGCTTCCGCGAGCACCACGTTCGTTCCGGGTAACCGGGTTTCTGCCCTCTTTAGGGACACGCACTCGTCTCGGCGTGCATGAGAGGGAGTAGGCAAGCCGTCTTGGTGCGCAGGTGCGCCGACGCGGAGGGGGACGGCATTCGGCCGCCCCCCTCCGCGAACCGGTCACGTCCGGCCGGGATTCAGCTCTGTCTATCCCGCGAAGCGGGCCAGGGCCGGGACGAACGAGGCTGCGTCCACGGTGCCCCACCCGGTCGCGTCGTTGTAGTAGCCGTTGGCGTTGAAGCCAGGGACGGTCACGAGGTCGGCACTCGAGGAGCAGGAATCGTTGCTCTCGATGTCAGCGGCGACGCAGAACGTGAAGGTGTTGCCGCCCTGGGAGATCGGCACGATGCCGTCGGGTCCTCCGCTGTGGGCCATGGCGTACAGGGCCGGGTTCAGGTAGCCGAGGCTGTGGCCTGCCACCTGGTCGGCCAGGGCCACGATGCCGGAGAAGAGCGGAGAGGCTTCACTGGTCCCGCCCACGATCCCCCAGCCGGCGACCGACGGGTCGGTGGTGTCGTAGAAGTCGACCGCTCCGTTGACCGCGGCGCTCATCGCGATGTCAGGCGTGCCCCGGCTGTCGCCGACGATGCCTGCCACCCCGTCCTGGAACGGCGGGCGCGAGAAGACTGTGGAATGGCCGCCGCCGCTCGATCCCCAGGTGTAGACCGGCCCAGTAACCCCGACCGTGGAGCTGAGGTCGTCCCAGACGCTGTCCGGGGCGGTCCGGCCGCCCTCAGCGTTGAGGTGCAGCTGGGTGCCGCCTACGGCCGTGACCAGCGGGTCCGACGAGGGCCAGTCGATCGACCTGGTCGACTCGCAGCAGACCGCGTTGTCCGGGTTCGCGCAACCCGAGCTCGGGTCGCAGAAGTAGTCGGTCGAGCCCTGGTCGCCGCTCGCCGCCAGGACGGTCACCCCGTGCTGCGCCGCGTTGATGTACGCGGAGCGCAGCGAGTAGATCTGGCTCGGGCTGGTGAAGGTCTGCTCGGTGGCGCCGAAGCTCTGGGAGATCACGTCACCGAGATGGTGGTCGATGACGTAGTTCTCAGCCGCCACGATCTGCGGGAACCCGTATATGCCCTCGGTCTCCGTCATCGGTGTCTCGACCAGAAGGATGTTGGCCTTCGGGGCCATCACGTGCGACCACTCCACATCGAGGCTCGTCTCGTCGGTCCAGCCGTAGTAGTCGGAGCACAGATCAGGGCTGGTCGGGCTGTACACGGACGTGCAGTTCGACGGGTTGGTGGTAATCGGGCCCTCGGGGGTGATCACCCGGAAGGAGGGCGGGTTCGGCAGGCCCTCCTGAGAGTCAAAGGTCTGCAAGTCGGAGGCGATGGACGGGGAGCCGAAGGCGTCGACGATGACGATCGTCTCGCCCTGGCCCTCGATCCCCCTGGAGAACAGCGGCGCCAGGTCGTAAGCCCGCTGGAGCTGGAAGGGCTGATAACAGGCGATGCCGAAGTCCGCCTCACATTCCGCCGTGGTCGGCGGCTGGGCCATATGACCCGCCGCCACGATATGCCCGGTCGCGAACGGGACCGGGGCCACCGCGGCGACGGCCGCCGGAGCCACCGCAGCACCGCTCAGCCCGAGCGCCGCGATCGCTGCCGTGGCTGCGGCACGAACCACAACCAGTGCGCGAGAACCTCTCATCCCCAGCCCTTCCCTTCGCCGCCGTTGCCGAAGCACGCCACACCACGCGCCCAGGTCGGCCCTAAGTACGTATAAACCGGTGCGGCTAATCTCGCCTAAACGCGGCAGGAGCCTACCAAGATTCAACTGAATATCGGAAGAGAAGCTCGGCGTTAATCTCGATGATTTTACGCGGAGGCCGAGCTGGGCAGGCGAAGTCTGCCATGTCGTTCCAGCCCTATTTCCTGGTTTCGGGTCGATGCCGCCCACTGGAGCTCGCGCGATTCGAAGTAAAACTCTATTAAATTCGAAGTAAAGCACTATTAATCTTGCGGCACTGTCTGGCGGACTCCTATTGCGAGCGTCGCCGGCTCGCGCGATCTTCGGGGTGCGGTGAACGCCGAGTTTCGCGTGGCGGCTGGGCCTGGGGTACGCGGATCCGGTCCGTAGCCGGGTGCCGTCGATGGTCGTCATTGATCGCCCGGCCAGGCGGGTACCCGCCGATGTCTCTGGCTGGCCCAGGCTGATCGGACACGGCGGGACAGCGGTTCGCCGAGACAGGCCCGAGCCAGGGTTTACGCGGCCAGTTCGGCGTAGCGGCCCTGGTCGGCCAGCAGGCTCGTGTGGTCGCCGGCCTCGGCAATGTGACCGTGGTCGAGCACGACAATCTGGTCGGCGTTGCGGACGGTGGACAGCCGGTGTGCGATGGTGATCGTGGTGCGGCCTCGGGCCAGGGTGTCGAAAGCTTGCTGGACGGCCCGCTCGGTTTCGGTGTCCAGGGCGCTGGTGGCCTCGTCGAGCACGAGCACGCGCGGGTCGCGCAGGAGCGTGCGGGCGATGGCGATGCGCTGCTTTTCCCCGCCGGAGAAGCGGTGGCCGCGGGATCCGACCACGGTGTCGTAGCCGTCGGGCAGGCTGGCGATCAGGTCGTGGATCTGCGCCGCGCGGGCGGCGTCCTCGATCTCGGCGTCGGTGGCGCAGGGCTTGGCGTAGCGCAGGTTCTCTCGCACGGTGGTGTGCAGGAGGTAGGTCTCCTGGCTGACGACGCCGACCACCTCGGCCAGGTCGGCCAGCCGCAGGTCGCGCAGGTCGGTGCCGTCGATGCGGACGGTACCGCCGGTCGGGTCGTAGAGCCGGGCGACCAGCGCGCCGAAGGTCGTCTTGCCCGATCCGGTCTCGCCGACCAAGGCGAGCGTGCTGCCGGCCGGGATGTCCAGGTCGATGCCGGCCAAAGCGGGACGGTCGGCGCCGGGATAGGCGAAGCTGACGTCTTCGAAGCTGACGTGCCCGGTGACCCGGGCCGGGTCGATGCTCGCCGGGTGGGCTGGCTCGTCGACCTCGACCGGCAGGTCGAGGTACTCGAAGATCCGCGCGAACAGCGCCAGCGAGCTGATCACCGAAACGCCGGTGGACAGGAGCCCGGTCACCGGCCGGAACAGG